>JAESGH010000049.1_pt1 | contig 335948 bp, 319 predicted proteins | sample 9269641 | NCBI WGS metagenome assembly JAESGH01 (sample SAMN14515345, study PRJNA621665) | algae metagenome | isolation source: Phormidium tanganyikae FI6-MK23 and co-occurring heterotrophs from granitic... | place: USA: Fort Irwin, California | collected 1998-05-24
GCCCGTCGCTCGAGGAAATCGCCAATGAGCTGGGCGAAAAGGTGGTGATCGCCAAGCTGAATATCGACGATCACCCGAACGCCCCTGCCAAATATGGTGTGCGCGGCATCCCGACGATGATCCTGTTCAAGAATGGCGAAGTCGCCGACACCAAGGTTGGCGCAGCGCCGAAGAGCGCGCTCAAGGGCTGGCTGGAAGGCGCGCTTTAAGCCAATTTCCCCGACGTCGGATTGCCGACGTCGGGGGTCATCTTTTGGTCAGTCGCGCCAATAGTCTAGCCGTTCAGAGCCGTCGAAACCGGCCCGATGTCAGGCAGCAATTGCGGAAACCTGTGGCCTGAGCCACACGGACACGGATCTTGGCGACCGAGTTTTTCGATGAGTTCCTTGTCGCCGTGGACGAAGCGGTGTCCCCGCTTGACCTGCGTTTCCGACGGATAACCTTTACGCCGCTTCGAACTGATTTCGAAAGCAGGGCAGGTCGGCGAAGTCTTTTTGGCGTACCATGACGGCCTCCTGTGGTCAGCGCGCCTGCTCGCGCGCAGGCGGCGCCTTACCAGAATGTGCTCAGCTCCGATAGTCTGCGTTGATGCTGATGTAACCGTGCGTCAGGTCGCACGTCCAGACGGTCGCGCGGCCTTCACCCAAGCCAAGGTCGGCGCCGACACGGATTTCGAGGCCTTTGAGATGCGCCGCGACCGGTGCCTCGTCATAGTCGTCGACCGGCAGGCCGTCCCTTGCCACCCAATGATCGCCGAAGCGGATCGCGAGCTTGTCGCGGTCGGCGGGTTCGCCGGCCTTGCCCACCGCCATCACGACGCGGCCCCAGTTGGCGTCCTCGCCCGCAATCGCGGTTTTGACCAGCGGCGAGTTGGCGATCGCGAGCGCGACGCGCTTGGCGCTGTCGTCGCTGACGGCGCCGCTCACCTGAACTTCGATGAACTTTGAGGCGCCTTCGCCGTCGCGCACGACCTGCTGCGCGAGGTCGAGCGCGACCTTTCGGATCGCGGCGTAGAGCGCGTCGGCGCCGGGATCGTCACGCGTGGTAAGCGGCGCATTGCCCGCCAACCCCGTCGCGAACAGCAGCACGGTATCGCTGGTCGAGGTGTCGCTATCGACGGTGATACTGTTGAAACTGCCGCCGGTCGCTTCGCTCAGCATCGCCTGCAACAATGCGGGGGCAACCGCGGCGTCGGTGAAGATATAGCCGAGCATCGTCGCCATGTCGGGGGCGATCATGCCCGATCCTTTGACGATCCCTGCGACGTGAACGGTCTTGTCGCCAACGACCGCGGTGGCGGCCGATCCCTTGGCGAAAGTGTCGGTGGTGCAGATGGTTTCGGCGGCGGCTTCCCATGAGCAGGGCGCGGCGGTGAGCGCGGCTTCGACCCCGGCGCGCGCCTTGTCCTTAGGCAGCGGCACGCCGATGACGCCGGTCGAGCTGACGAAGACTTCGCTTTGCGCGCAGCTCAGATGATCGGCGACCTGCGCCATGATCTGTTCGACCGCCTCGCGGCCGCGATAGCCGGTGAAGGCGTTGCTGTTGCCCGCGTTGACGATCAGTGCGCGCCCGATGCCGCCTTTGACCTGCTCGCGGCCGAGCTCGACTTCGGACGAGCAGCAGACGTTGCGGGTGAAGACGCCCGCGACCCTCGTGCCGGGCGCGAGCTCTACATAGGTCAGGTCGCAGCGGTCCCAATTCTTGTACTGCGCGCGCGCGACGCGGAGGGTGACCCCGGCGATGTCGGGGAGCTTGGGGAAGGTTGCGGGGGCGAGGGGGGAGCGGGAGGTCATGGTGGTGCGCTTAGCGGGAGTTGCGCACATACAAAAGCCCCTCCCCTTCAGGGGAGGGGTTGGGGTGGGGTCCATCGGCGTTGCGCTAGGCCGATGGACCCCACCCGCTGCGACTAAGCCAGCAAGCTGGCAAGTCTCGCTGCCCTCCGCTGAAAGGGAGGGCGTAGATCGTTACGCCGGAATGCCGCTGATCGACTTCACTTCCATGAAATCCTTCAGCCCGAACACGCCGCCTTCGCGACCATTGCCCGATGCTTTGTAGCCGCCGAACGCCGCGCCGGGGCCTGGTCCCCACGCGTTGACCGCGACCATACCGGCGCGCAGCTTCGGTGCGATCTCTGCGGCCTTCGCCGGATCGCCCGAGATCACCGCCGAAAGGCCATATTCGGTGTCGTTGGCGATATCGACCGCCTCGTCGAGGTCGCCATAGGCCATGACCGTCGCGACGGGACCAAAGATTTCCTCATTGGCGATCCGCATGTCGCGGGTGACGCCCGAGAACACCGTCGGCTTGACATAATAGCCGCGGTTGACGTTGCTCGGCAGGCCGGTGCCGCCGGTTTCCAGCGTCGCGCCCTCATCGATCGCTGACTGGATCAACCCCTGGATCTTGTCGAACTGCGCCTTGTTAACGACGGGACCGATATGGCCGCCTTCGCTCATCGGATCGCCGACCGACGTGCCGTCGAACATCGCCTTGATCACGCCGACGGCTTCGGCCTCACGCTCTTTCTGCACCAGGATGCGCGTCGGCGCGATGCAGCTCTGGCCGGTGTTGACCAGCACGCCCTGCACTGTCGGTGGCAGCACCGCGGCGAAATCGGCGTCGGGCAGGACGATGTTCGGCGACTTGCCGCCCAGTTCCTGATGGACGCGCTTGACCGTGTCGGCCGCCGCCTTGGCGACGAGGATGCCGGCGCGGGTCGAGCCGGTGAAGCTGACCATTTCGATGCCGGGATGGGCGCTGATCGCGTTGCCGACGGTCGGGCCGTCACCCTGGACGAGGTTGAACACGCCCGGCGGGACACCCGCGGCGTCGAGGATCTCGGCAAAGATCGTCGCGTTGCCGGGGCATTCTTCGGAGGGTTTCAGCACCATCGTATTGCCCGCGGCGAGCGCCGGGGCGACCTTCAGCGCGATCTGGTTGAGCGGCCAGTTCCACGGGGTGATCATGCCGACGACGCCGATCGGTTCGTACGCTATGACGCCCGCGGCATATTTTTCGGTGAAGTTGAAATCCTTGAGCGCAGCGATGGTGCCGAGGAAGCCGCCGATCCCGGCGCCGACCTGCGCGGTGCCCGCGAAGCTCACCGGGGCGCCCATTTCGCTCGCCATCGATTTGGCGAGATCGGGCGCGCGCTTCTTATATTCCTCGACGATACGATTGAGGAGGTCGAGCCGCTCTTCGCGCGTCGTTTGTGACCAGCTTTTCAGTGCTTCGCGCGCCGCAGCGACGGCATCGTCGACGTCGGCGGCGGTGCCGAGGACGATCGTCGAAGCCGCTTCTTCGGTCGCCGGGTTGATCACGTCGTGCGGCTTGCCGCCCTTGCTGTCGACCCACTGGCCGCCGATATAATTCTGCTTGAGGTGCGTTGCGGTGTCGCTCATTTTCTCTCTCCCAATCGGCGTGTCTGAATACGTCTCGGATTGCTACCTAATCACTGTGGCGGATGAATCAAGTTCATCGCTCCTTTATCGTCACCCCGGACTTGATCCGGGGTCCATTCCTCATTCGTAGCATGGACCCCGGATCAAGTCCGGGGTGACGAAGCGGCAAACGACACGCGCTACCGCTTTTCAGCACTCAGCCGTGACATCAATATGGCAGCGCGGGTCGCCTGGCGCGCGATGCTCGGCAGGTCGACGGTTTCATCGGGACCATGATCGCCGGTGCTGTACGCGCCAAGACCCGCGAGCGAGTCGACGAAGGGGGCGACGAAGCTGATGTCGGCCGCGCCGCGTTTCAGCGGGTCAAGCGCCGCCATTTCGGGCAGGCCCAAGTCCCGGTTCACGGCGTTGAGCCGAACGAGCAGCGCGCGATTGCCGTCGGTCGGCGCCATCGCCGGATAGCCGCCGGGATCGAACGCGATCGTTGCGGAGGTGCCGGGCGCGTGGTCGGCGACAATTGCCGACATCTTTGCCTTCACCCGCTCCGCCTGTTCGGCCGACAGCGTGCGCAGGTCGCCGCGTGCGATCGCGGTCGACGCGATGATGTTGGTCTTGCCGCTGGCGCTGGCGCGGATCTTTCCGCCGTCGAGCGCCGCCTGCTCGCCGCCTGCGACCAGCCCGACGTTGAAGGTCAGATTGGGCTCGGGCAGCTCGGTGCGGAAACGGTGGATCACCCGCGCCAGTTCATAGATCGCGCCGTCGCCCGCGGCGGCGCTGAAGATGCCCGAACTGTGGCCCGGTTTGCCGGTGGCGGTCACCGTCCAGCTCTCCGACGACCGCCGCGCGACCGAACTCATGTCGGCGCCATTTTCGCGGATCAGCCCTTCGAAACACAGTGCGACATCGCTGCGCTTGCCCGCGGCGATCAGGTCGGCGCGCGCGATGTCGATCGGGTCGCCCGCATCCTCTTCGTCGCCGGTCATGTGAAATTCGATATTGGCGTCTTTCAGCGTCCCCGCCGCGTGCATGGCACGCAGTGCCGCGAGCGCCACGACCATCCCGCCCTTGTCATCACCCGCGCCCGGTCCCTTGGCCAAGTCGCCCCTGCGCTCGAAGCGCTGGAACGGCGAATCGGATTCGAACACCGTGTCGAGGTGGGCAATCAGCAGCAGGCGCTTGCCATCGGGCTTCCCCTTGTGCGTCGCGATCAGATGCCCGGCGCGGCCGGTCTCGGTCATCGGTTTCCAGATTACCGTGAAGCCCAGTGGTTCAAGCTCGGCGCGCATCATCGCTCCGACCTTTTCGACGCCCTCCAGGTTCAGCGAGCCGCTGTTCTGATTGACCAGCTTCTCCAGCAGCGCGATCGAGCGGGGTTGCTCGGCCTCGACCATTTTCGCCATCGCGCGTTCAGCCTGGCTCAACTGGGCCTGCGCCGCTGGGGCGAGTGCGAGTTGAAGCGCGATCAGGGCGGCGAACGGCAGCGATTTCATGGAGGACTCCTCTGGACGCCGCCCTTGTGCCGCCTGCACGGGCCGTGGGCAAGCGGTCAGCCGGGACGAACCATGAAAATGCTGCCGCCGATGCTGACGATAAACAAATTGCCCGCGCTGTCTTCGCCGAACGAGGCGATCGAACTCAGCGTCCCGGCGTCGGGGGTAAAATCCTCGTTGCGCCGTGCAAAGCGCGACGAGGAGAACGTCTGTCCGGCGATCAGGCTGGAAAACGGCACCGACCAGATATTGCCCGACACGAAATCGGCAAAGACATATTGCCCGGCCAGCGACGTCACGGGTCCGCGATAGACATAACCGCCGGTGACCGAGCGGCCCTGCCGCGGCCCGGTGCCATGGCCATATTCGGCGACGGGCGGCGTCAGTCCTGCGGGCGCGGTGCCGGTATAGGGCTGCGTCCCCTCCAGAAAACGCCAGCCGAAATTCAGCCCGGGTTGCGATGTCGTCACCATGTCGATTTCTTCGACCGCGCCTTGGCCAACGTCGCCGATCAACAGCGTGGCGCCCGAAAAGGAAGCGCGAAACGGGTTGCGCAGGCCCAAGGCAAAGACATAGGGATCCCCGCCGCCCGCCAGAAACGGATTGCCGGGGGCGGGGGCGTAACTGTTGCCGCCCGCGCCGACCGCAAAGCGCAGGATCTTGCCGAGCTGCACATTGCGGTTCTGGGCATTGTTGTTCGGATCGCCGCCGCCGCCGCCATCGCCGACCGCGACATAGACATGCCCGTCGGGACCATAGCCGATCCAGCCGCCGTTGTGGTTGTCGAAGCCCGGGTGCGGAATGTCGAGCACGGTGTCATAGCTGGTCGAGCTGTTCGGCTGGCCAAGCGTATAGCGCCGCACCTGGACATTGCCGTTGGTCGCGGTCGCGACGACGAACAGCCGCTGCGACGTCGCATGGTCGGGATAGGTGGCCAGCCCCAACAGCCCGCGCTCGCCGCTGGTCGAAATGTCGGTGATGTCCAGCACCAGCGTGCGGCTACCGTTCGCCGGGTCGAAGCGATAGACGTCGCCGCCTTTTTCGACGACATAGACATTGCTGCTGCCGGGGATGGGCGCGACATAGAGCGGCTGGCTGAAGCCGGTGCCGACGCGCGCGACTGCGATACCCTCGCGGCTGTTGGTGACGGTGATATTGACCGCCTGCGTCACGCTCGCCTGCCCGTCGCTGACGCGAAGCATCACCGCATAGACATTGTCGCCGTCGGCATCCCCGGGCAGGTCGAAATCAGGCGCGGGGCTGAAACTGAGCGCGCCCGCCGCGGTGATCGCAAAGCGCGCCGCATCGGCACCGCCGTCGATGGTGAAAGTCAGCATGTTCCCATCAGGATCGGTCGCGGTCGCCTGATAGGCGGCGGTGCTGTTCTCGGCGACGCTGGCGGTTTGCAGCGAGGTGAAGCTGGGGGGAGAATTCGCCGCGGGCGGGGTGCCGCCGCCGCTACTTCCGCCTCCTCCGCAGGACGCGAGCATGAGAGAAATGACAAGGAGAGAGACGCGCTTCTGCATGGCCAATAGCCTTTCGCGATCAAGCCCTCCCTTGCCGCAACGTGCCACCAGTCAAAGGGGTCCGCAACCCCGGCGGTTTACCATGCACCCCGCCGACGTCAGACAGAGTCTTTAGCCTCGTCGAAATCGTCAAGCTTGCCTAGCGCTTCCAGCGCAATTTTGCGCAAGGCGGAGCGGTTGACGGTCAGCCCTTTCGACCCATCGCCAGTCAGGTCGTCTATCGCAAAGTCAACGCGGGTGCGGTCGGGCGCCAACTCTTCAAAGGTGAACTTCAATCCGGTTGCCAGCGCGCCATCATCGACATTGTAAATCAGATGGGCCTCGCGGGGGATTTCCATCGCAACGGCAATCTTGACCTTATAGGCGCCGGGCCGTTCGTCGGGGACCATTTTGTCGAAACCCGGATCGCCTTTCTGGGCAACGAGCTCGTACAGGCGTGTCGATCCACCATTTGTGACGAGGGGCAACCCGGTAAAGGCGCTGCCATCGCCGAACATTTTTGCGAACACCTCTTCGCGCGGTGCGGCCACCGTTTTTGTTTGATTGACCAATTCGGCCATTTTGCCGCAGCTGACGGTCAGCAGCATGACGGCGACCAAAAATGCGGAGCGTAGCATCGCAATCCCCCTGAAAAGCGGGTTTGGAGTAGCGCCAACCGCTTACAAAAGCGTCAACGGCCGTTTCATTTGCCTGTAAAGAGTGTTTGACATATCGATGTGAAACTTGTAAAGAGCTCTTGACAGGCAAGGGAGCGGCTGTGGAAAATCGGGTCCGTGAATATCGCGAAGCGGCGGGGTGGAGCCAGGGCGAACTGGCCCGTCGCCTTGGCGTGTCGCGCCAGACGATTAACGCGGTCGAAACCGACAAATATGACCCCAGCCTCCCGCTGGCACTGCGCATGGCAGGCCTGTTCGCGCTCGAAGTGCGCGAGCTGTTCATCGATCACTGGACCGCAAAGGAGTAGCGATATGACGACGCAGGTGAGCAAGGCAGCAGGATGGCGCAAGATGGCGATGCAGGCTGTCGTCGGCGCCATTGCGGGCGCGGGCGGCATGTTCGCGATATTGGCTGTGATCGACCGGCAAGGCGGCCTTGACTGGACCCCCTCGCCGATCATCTTGCTGGGTGTCGGCTTTGTCTACGCGCTGATGGGGCTGTTTGTCGGGTTGGGCACGCTGGCGCCGAAACTGGTCGGGCAGCGGTTGCTCAATGTCGCCGATGCCGAGGAAATCGTCGAGGAACGATCGAACATGGGCGCCAGTGCGATCTGCTGCGTCATCCTGGGCGCGGCGCTGATGCTGCTGGCGCAGGCGGTCGCGGTGGACTCGGCGGCGCTGGTCAGTCCCGCAGCGGCCTATTGGATATTGCTGGTCGTGCTGGGCGGGTTCACCGCGGTGTCGCTGTGGTTGTGGAAAAGTTTCGACGAGCTGTGGCGGCAACTCACGATCGAGATCACCGCGACCACCGGCAATTTGATGATGCTTGTGACGATCGTCTGGGGCGGGGCGGCGGCAGCAGACCTGATCGCCGGTCCCGAACCGCTCGACCTGGTGTCGCTTTCGTTCGGGTTGTTGCTGCTTGCCTGTTTCGTCGTCACTGCCCGTCGCGGCATGATGGCGCCGCGATAGGCGGACTAGCGACCGGTTTCGGACATCGATCCTCCCTGTCGCGCAGCGATGGGGAGGGGAACCGTCCGCAAAGCGGATGGTGGAGGGGCTTTGCGACGGTAGCGCGATCGCCCCTCCGTCGGCGCTTCGCGGTGCCACCTCCTCATGGCTACGCCACAGGGAGGAGTTTCTGTTGATCGTCATGCCGGTTCAGTTCCGGGATGCCGAAGATGGCCGACGTCGGCTTCCCACCCCAAAGCCGCCATCGACTCAAAAAGGTCTTTCCTACTTTTTTCCGCTGTGCCAGCCTTATCCGGCCCTTTGACAGATGGATCATCCGGTCGTCTGCTGGCGCTAATCGCGGTTCGCGGCCGACACGCCCCGCGGCGTCTTCAGTGAAGCGCAGGACCTACATCACGGCGCGCACAAGGCTGACCTTTGCTGAATTTTGGATCGTCACGGCGGCCGCGATGACTGATGTCCGCTTGCCATCCCGATGCCGTCATCGGCGCGATAGTCACAAAAAAGGGCGCCCGGTTCCCCCGAACCGGACGCCCCCCTTGGCGTCGCTGACCCTGGCGGATCAGGCGCTGTAGTACATGTCGAACTCGACCGGGCTCGGGGTCTGTTCGACGCGATACACTTCGTCCCACTTCAGCTCGATATAGGCTTCGATCTGATCCTTGGTGAACACGTCGCCCTTGAGCAGGAAGTCGTGGTCGGCGGCCAGGCTGTCGAGCGCTTCGCGCAAGGATCCGCAGACGGTCGGGACTTCGGCGAGTTCCTCGGGCGGCAGGTCATAGAGGTTCTTGTCCATCGGATCGCCCGGGTGGATCTTGTTTTGGATGCCGTCGAGCCCCGCCATCAGCAGCGCTGAGTAGCAAAGGTACGGATTGGCCATCGCGTCGGGGAAGCGGAATTCGACGCGCTTCGCCTTGGCGCCCGCACCATAAGGGATGCGGCACGAGGCCGAACGGTTGCGGCTCGAATAAGCGAGCAGCACCGGCGCTTCGAAGCCGGGGACGAGGCGCTTGTAGCTGTTCGTCGTCGGGTTGGTGAAGGCGTTCAATGCCTTCGCATGCTTGACGACGCCGCCGATGAAATAGAGGCACATGTCGCTGAGGCCCGCGTAGCCGTTGCCGGCAAACAGCGGCTTGCCCTTTTCCCAGATCGAGATGTGGGTGTGCATGCCGCTGCCATTATCGTCCTTGATCGGCTTGGGCATGAAGGTCGCGGTCTTGCCATAGGCATGCGCGACCTGATGGACCACATATTTGTAGATTTGCATGCGGTCGGCGGTCTGGGTCAGCGTGCCGAAGGTCAGGCCGAGTTCGTGCTGCGCGGCGGCGACTTCATGGTGATGCTTGTCGCAGGGCAGGCCCATTTCGAGCATCGTCGAGACCATCTCGGCGCGGATATCGACGGCGCTGTCGACCGGCGCGACGGGGAAATAGCCGCCCTTGGCACGGGGACGGTGCGCCAAATTGCCGCCTTCGTAGCTGCGGCCGGTGTTCGTCGGCAGCTCGATATCGTCGATTTCGAAACCCGACTTGTTGTAGCCGGTTTCGAAACGGACATCGTCGAACATGAAGAATTCGGCTTCGGGGCCGACATAGACGGTGTCGCCGACGCCGGTCGAGGCGACATAGGCCTCGGCACGCTTCGCGGTGGTGCGCGGGTCGCGGGCATAGCCTTCGCCGGTCGACGGCTCGACAATGTCGCAGAAGATGACGAGCATCGGGGTCGCCGAGAAGGGATCGTCATAGACGGCTTCAAGATCGGGCATCAGGATCATGTCGGACTCATTGATCGCCTTCCACCCCTCGATCGACGAACCGTCGAACATCAGCCCGTCTTCGAGCTCGTCCTCGCCAAGCACCGAGGCGACCATGGTCAGGTGCTGCCATTTGCCCTTGGGATCGGTGAAGCGCAGGTCGACCCACTCGATGTCGTTTTCCTTGATCCGGGCGATGATATCCTTGGGCTTCGTAGCCATGGTCTGAGCTTCCTTCTTGCGATGATGACCGGTTGCACCGGCTTAGTTGAACAGGGTGGGGAGCAGTTGGTCTAGAGCGCGTCCTCGTTGCGTTCGCCGGTGCGGATGCGCAGCGCGGTCTCGACCGGGATCACGAAAATCTTGCCGTCGCCGATGCGGCCCGTCTGCGCGGCGGCGGCGATCGCCTCGACAACGCGTTCGGCCATGCCGTCCTCGACGATGACTTCCAGCTTCACCTTGGGGAGGAAATCGACCACATATTCGGCGCCGCGATACAGTTCGGTGTGGCCCTTCTGGCGGCCAAAACCTTTGGCCTCAGTGACGGTGATGCCGCTGACGCCGACTTCGTGCAGCGCTTCCTTGACCTCGTCGAGCTTGAACGGCTTGATGATCGCCTCAATCTTCTTCACGCTTTTCGTCCCCCTTTGGGCATTTCGCATTGCTCGCAGTCAGAGCCGGATCAGGCCTGCCTGTCCGGTTCGCACCTGTGAGTCGCTGCGAGGCCCCGTCATCTTGCACCAATCAAGAGCCGTGCCAATTGGCGAATCGCAAGCTTTCGGTAAGATTTGTGACAGGAAGTTGCGTGGTTGCTTAAGGGGTGAGCAATGCGCGTGAAGCGGTGCCTAAAAAAACGGCAGGCGCGTGTTCATTCCTCCCTGTCGCGCAGCGATGGGGAGGTGGCAGCGCGAAGCGCTGACGGAGGGGCGATGGCGCTAACGTCGCGGCCCCTCCACCACCGCCTGCGGCGGTGGTCCCCTCCCCATCGCCGCGCGACAGGGAGGATGTTCAAATCACCGCCCCATTGGCGCGCTGCTGTCGGCCAGGTTCGCCTTGGTCCAGTTCGACCGTTCGATGACATAGGCGCGGATCGCTTCGGCGTCCTGCGGGGTCAGCACCTTGGCAAAGCTGACCATGCCGCGGTCCTTCAGCGCGCCGTCGATCACCACGCCCTTCCACGCTTCGGCATTGGCCAGCGTGCCTGACACGCGAAGGTCGGGGGTGAAGCCGTTGCCGATCGCGCTGTCGCCGTGGCAGACCATGCAATAGCGCCCGAACTGCGCCTTGCCCGCCGCGACCGTGGCCGCGCTCGCGGTCATCGGCGGCGGGTTCCACGCCAGCGTTGTCGTCGCAGGCGGGGCGGGTAGTTTGCCAGTGCCGCCGATCTTGAGCACGACGAGCCGCGGGATATTCGGGATCTTGCGCGTCGCGCCGCCCGCGACCCCGGCGACCAGCGGGAAGGCGCCGCCCTTGCTGGTCATGAACGCCACATATTGCACGCCGCCGACGCGGAAGGTCGACGGCGCGCTGACGATCCCCGACTGCATGTCGAGGTCGAGCAATTGCTTGCCGGTGTCGGCGGTGTAGGCGCGGAAGCGGCCGAGGCTGGTGCCCTGGAACACGAGATTGCCCGCGGTGGTCATGGTGCCGCCGTTCCACGCCGCGGGATGATCGACCGCCCATGCGACCTTGCCGGTGCGCGGGTCAAAGGCGACGAGGCGGCCGGTGGTCGCGGCGACCGCGGCGCGGAACGCGGCCTTGTCGTCGGGCAGCATCGTCTTGTTCAGCGAGGCGCCGACATTGAAGCCCAGAACCTTGCGCCGGTCGAGCTCGTCCATGTCGGCGAGATAGCCCTGCGGGATTTGCTGCGCCGGAATATACACCAGCCCGGTCGCCGGATTATAGCTCATCGGGTGCCAGTTATGCGCGCCGAGCGCCCCGGGGATCGCGATGAAGGGCTTGCCGGTCTTGTAGAAGCGCGCCTCGGGATTTTCGATCGGGCGCCCGGTGGCGAGATCGTATCCCGTCGCCCAGTTGATCCCGTCGACAAAGGGCTTTGCGTCGATCAGCTTGCCATTGGTGCGATTTATGGTGAAGAAGAAGCCGTTCTTTGGTGCGTGGTACAGCACCTTGGTCGGCGTGCCGTTCACCGCCTGCTCGGCGAGGATAATCGGCTGGGTCGCGGTATAGTCCCACGTTTCGCCCGGCGTTTCCTGATAATGCCATTTATAGGCGCCGGTACTGGCATCGACCGCGACGATGGACGACAGGAACCAGTTGTCGCCCTGGCCATTCGACCGCGTGCCATGGTTCCATGGATTGCCGTTGCCGACGCCGAGATAGATTTGGTCAAGATCCTTGTCGTAAACGATCGCGTCCCACACCGTGCCGCCGCCGCCCGAGGTCTGCCACTCGCCCGTGTCGGACCATGTCGCATTGGCCTTGGTCGCAAAAATGTCGTCCGACGCCGCTCCATCCTTCGCCTTGGTCGGGTTGGGCGCGGTGTAGAAGCGCCAGCGTTGCTTGCCGGTGTCGGCGTCGTAAGCGGTGACATAGCCGCGCACCCCGAATTCGGCGCCGCCGTTGCCGATCAGCACCATATCCTTCACGACGCGCGGGGCGCCGGTGATGGTGTAGGGCTTCGCCGCGTCAACCGTCTGCGTCGACCAGACTTCCTTGCCGGTCTTGCGGTCGAGCGCGATCAGGCGCCCGTCGATTGTCCCGACAAAAACCTTGTCGCCCCACAGCGCGACGCCGCGATTGACGACGTCGCAGCAGGCGTTGACCGCGCTCTCGCCGGGGACTTTGGGGTCAAATTTCCACAGCGGCTTGCCGGTCGCGGCGTCCCAGGCGCTCACCTTAGACCAGGCGTGGCTGACGTACATCACGCCATCGACAACGACCGGGGTGGCTTCCTGCCCGCGGGCATCCTCAAGGTCAGCGGTCCAGGCGATGCCGAGCTCGCCGACATTCTTGTCGCTGATGTCGGTGAGCGGGCTGAAGCGTTGTTCGTCGTAGCTGAAACCGATCGCGCCCCAGTCGTCGCCATTGCCGCCGGTCTTGAGCAGGGTCTCGCTGGCTTTCTCGGCTTCGTCGAGCGACCCGCCGGTGATGCTGTCGTTTTTCGACGCGTTGCACGCCGCCAATGCCAGCGCCGCACAGCCCAGCAGCGCGGCCTTCAAGACCCGTTTCGCCATTCATGCTCTCCCGTTCGACGCCTATGCTTGACGTTAACGTCAAGACTGCGCGCGAAGGGGGGCGGGCGCAAGTGCGAAATTGGGTGGTGGAAGAGGGGGGTAAGCAGGAACAAGGGATTCGCGCGGAGGCCCAGAGAAGGAAAAAGGGGGTCACGCGGAGACGCGGCGGCGCGGAGAAGATGGCAAACCTCAATGCCGTTTGCCCTGAGCTTGTCGAAGGGCCGTTCTTTCCTTTGGGTGGCGAAGAGAAGAGCGGTGCTTCGACAAGCTCAGCACGAACGGAGTTGAGATGTATCTCCGCGTCTCCGCGGCTCCGCGTGAACCTTATCTCTGCGCCCTCTGCGCGAATCTATAAACTCACTGCCAAGGCGGCGCGTTCAGACCCTTCGGACTCGCTGTGAATATCTCGCAGCCCGTCTCGGTAATCCCGATGCTGTGTTCGAACTGCGCCGACAGCGAGCGGTCGCGGGTCACCGCGGTCCAGCCGTCGGGGAGCATCTTCACCGCAAATTTGCCGGTGTTGATCATCGGCTCGATGGTGAAGAACATGCCGGGGCGCAGCTCCGGGCCGGTACCGGGCCGCCCCGCATGGACCACCTCGGGCGCGTCGTGGAACATCTGTCCCAGCCCATGGCCGCAGAAATCGCGGACGACCGAATAGCGGTGGCGCTCGGCGTGGGTCTGGATCGCGTGCGCGACGTCGCCCATCCGGTTGCCGGGCTTCGCCTGTTCGATGCCGAGCATCAGGCATTCATAGGTCACTTCGACGAGCCGCCGCGCCTTGATCGGCACGTCGCCGACCAGATACATGCGGCTGGTGTCGCCGTGCCAGCCGTCGATGATGGTCGTCACGTCGATATTGACGATGTCGCCCTCACGCACCGGCTTGTCGTCGGGGATGCCGTGGCAGACGACATGGTTGATGCTGGTGCAGCAACTGTGCGTGAAGCCGCGATAACCGAGCGTCGCGGGGATGCCGCCGCCGTCGAGCATCATGGTGCGGACAAGGTCGTCGATCTGCGCCGTGGTCACGCCCGGCTGGACGAAGGGGACGAGCGCGTCGAGGATTTCGGCCGATAGCCGCCCCGCCTTGCGCATCCCGGCAAAGCCGGCTTCGTCGTGCAGCTTGATGGTGCCGTCGCGCACCGGGGTGGGCGCGCCGGCGTCGGCGGTGGTTACGGAGACATAATCGTACATGGGATGGGATATAGGCGATATGGCGCCTAATTGCGAGGGTGGCTTTTTAAGCCCCTCCCCTTCAGGGGAGGGGTTGGGGTGGGGTCTGTCAGCATGGCGCTGCGCCGAATAGACCCCACCCTGCTCGACTAAAGGCCCGGCTACGCCGGACCAAGTCTCACTGCCCCTCCCCTGAAGGGTAGGGGCTCAACTTAGCTTACTCCGCCGCCTTCTTCGCGTTGTCGGCCTTCGGTGCCTTCGCCTTGCCCTTGCCCGCTTTCGGCGGCGCCGAGACGATTTCGAAGGCGAGCGGGTTGCCGACCTTGGCGTCGTCGCCGGTCTTCATCTTCACCTTGACCTCGCCGCCATGGACGAGTTTGCCGAACAGCAGTTCTTCGGCGAGCGGCTGCTTGATCTTTTCCTGAATCAGGCGGCCCATCGGGCGGGCGCCGTACAGCTTGTCATAACCCTTGCCGGTCAGCCATTCGCGCGCTGCATCGTCGAGCTGGATATGGACGTTGCGGTCGGCCAATTGCAGCTCGAGTTCGAGGATGAACTTGTCGACGACGCGTGCGACGACCTCGGGCGGCAGATAGCCGAACGGGACGATCGCATCGAGGCGGTTGCGGAATTCGGGGGTGAACATGCGCTTCACCGCCTCTTCCTGCACGTCCTCGCGCGTCGATTGGCCGAAACCGATCGATTCGCGCGCCATGTCGCTGGCGCCCGCATTGGTCGTCATGATCAGGATGACATTGCGGAAATCGACGGTCTTGCCGTGGTGATCGGTCAGGCGACCGTTATCCATCACCTGCAGCAGGATGTTGAACAGGTCGGGATGCGCCTTTTCGATCTCGTCGAGCAGCAGCACGCAATGCGGGTTCTGGTCGATCGCATCGGTGAGCAGACCCCCCTGATCGTAACCGACATAGCCCGGCGGCGCACCGATCAGGCGGCTGACCGAGTGGCGCTCCATATATTCGGACATGTCGAAGCGCTGGAGCGGGATGCCCATGATCGACGCGAGCTGTTTGGCGACCTCGGTCTTGCCGACGCCGGTCGGGCCGCTGAACAGATAATTGCCGATCGGCTTTTCGGGATCGCGCAGGCCCGCGCGGCTGAGCTTGATCGCCGACGACAGCACTTCGATCGCGACGTTCTGGCCGAACACGACGCGCTTTAGGTCGGTTTCGAGGCTGGCGAGGGTCGCCTTGTCGTCGCTCGACACCGATTTGGGCGGGATGCGCGCCATCGTTGCGATCACCGCCTCGATTTCCTTGGCGGTGATCGTCTTCTTGCGCTTCGACGGGGCGACGAGCATCTGCATCGCGCCGACTTCGTCGATCACGTCGATCGCCTTGTCGGGCAATTTGCGGTCGTTGATGTAGCGTGCCGACAGCTCGACCGCGGCGTTGATCGCGTCGGGGGTGTAGCGCACCTGGTGATGGCTCTCGAACGCGCTGCGCAGCCCGGCGAGGATCTTCTTCGTGTCCTCAAGCGTCGGTTCGACCACGTCGATCTTCTGGAACCGGCGGAGAAGCGCGCGGTCCTTTTCGAAATGGTTGCGGAACTCCTTATACGTCGTCGAGCCGATGCAGCGGATGACACCGCCCGACAGCGCGGGCTTGAGCAGGTTCGACGCATCCATCGCCCCGCCGCTCGTCGCACCCGCGCCGATGACGGTGTGGATCTCGTCGATGAACAGGATCGCGTGCGGCAGGCCTTCGAGCTCGGTCACGACCTGTTTCAGCCGCTCCTCGAAATCGCCGCGATAGCGCGTACCCGCAAGCAGCGCGCCCATGTCGAGCGAATAGATGACCGCGGGCAGCAGCACCTCGGGCACGTCGCCCTCGATGATCTTGCGCGCGAGGCCTTCGGCGATCGCGGTTTTGCCGACGCCGGGGTCGCCGACATAGAGCGGGTTGTTCTTCGACCGGCGGCACAGGATCTGGATCGTGCGATCGACCTCGGCGCCGCGGCCGATCAGCGGATCGACCTTGCCGATCTTGGCTTTCTCGTTGAGGTTGACGGTGAACTGGTCGAGCGCGGTTTCCTTCTTGTTCTTGCCGCTGCTGTCCTTGTCCTTCGTTTCTTCCTTCTCCTCGGGCTCGGCCTGCGGCGAGGGTTTGCCGCCCTTGCCGACGCCGTGGCTGAGGTAGGAGACCGCGTCGAGGCGGGTCAAATCCTGCTGCTGCAGGAAGTAAACCGCGTAGCTTTCGCGTTCGGAGAAGAGCGCGACGAGGACGTTGGCGCCGGTCACCTCATCCTTGCCCGACGACTGGACGTGCAGGATCGCGCGCTGGACGACGCGCTGGAACCCGCTCGTCGGCGACGGGTCGCTGTGCCCCTCGACCTTCAAACTGTCGAGTTCGGTGTCGAGATAATGAACGACCGCTGATTGCAGGTCGTCGACCGCGACGCCGCAGGCGCGCATGACTTCGGCGGCATGGTCGTCGTCGATCAGCGCGAAGAGCAGATGCTCCAGCGTCGCATATTCGTGGTGACGCTCCGATGCGGCTTTCAGCGCATTGTGCAGGGTCTTTTCGAGGCTCTCCGAAAAGGACGGCATGGACTTTTCTCCTTGCGAGGCCCGCCGGGGGGAGAGAGGCGGCCCCTAGGAACCCAAGGTGGCGATGCCGCCGCCGCCCTGCAAGGGAAAAGCGGATGGCGTTTGTGAAATTACGATGACGGGGTTGTGTTATGGTTAACGGAACGTTGATATTTTCGTTCGCGCTGGCGCAATTTTCATCCGAAGTTGTCAAACTTGTCGATACATCGACCCCACAGGGCGCGGGGGTGTGCCGAGGCGGTGGATCGGTCATCTATGATTGTGCCAGCGTAGGTGGGCGCAATTTTGTAGGAAAGCGCTTTTTTTTTGATGTCGGCTTAGGGGTGTTTAGCTGCCAAAATATCCTCTCCCCTTGAGGGAGAGGATAGTGAAGCTTGCTCCGTCAGGAGCTAGCGAAGCTTGGTGAGGGGATGAGCAGCCAGCGGCGCAAACCCCTCTCAACTGCGGCTAGGCAGCAAGCTGCCAAGCCTTCGTATCTCTCCCTCAAGGGGAGAGAGGAAGAATGGGCATATGTCCGCTATTGGTCGTTCGACGCCGTACCTTCGCCCGCTTTATCCACCATATCCATGAAATCGCGCGCCACATTGCGCTCGCACTCATCCTTGAACGCGACGTCGAGGTCGGGGGCGACGCCGAGCATGTACATCAACGCCCACAGGGCGAAGCGGCGGCCGGGGTTGGTTTCGAGGCCGAAGTCGACGCGCATGCGTTCGGTGCCTGCGGCGTGGGCCTCGGGGTGGATTGCCGACAGGTCGGCGGTGCCGAAATAGCGGCGGAGTTGGTCGTCGAAATCCATGGGGTTGTCTTTGGCTGGTTTTGCTCGATTGGCAAGTTGTCGCGCTGAACGCGCTCCCAATCCCCGTTTGTGCTGAGCTTGTCGAAGCACCGTTCTTCCTTTGACGCCCAAAGAAAGAACGGCCCTTCGACAAGCTCAGGGCGAACGGTTGTGAGGTTGGTCTATTGCCGCAGGAAAAATCGGCCCATCTGAAAACCCGTCTGGTTGTCATTCCTACGGACGCCCGATAGGGCGGCGTCCGTGAAGACCAGCATCGACATCGGGACCGACGCCGCGGGGCAAAACGTGCGCATCGACGTGCAGGAGCTGCTGGCGACGCGGCTGCTCGTTCAGGGCAATTCGGGGTCGGGCAAGTCGCACCTGCTGCGCCGCATCCTTGAGGAAAGCGCGTCGTTAGTGCAGCAGATCGTCATCGATCCCGAGGGCGATTTCGTCACGCTCGCCGATGCGTACAGCCATGTCGTGATCAACGGCGGCGATTATAATGAGCGCGAGATTGCTGCGATGGGCGCGCGCATTCGCGAGCATCGCGCGTCGATCGTGCTCAGCCTGGAATCGCTCGATATCGAGGCGCAGATGACCTGCGCCGCTGCGTTCCTGAACGCATTATTCGATGCGCCGCGCGAGCATTGGTTTCCGGCGCTGGTGGTGGTCGACGAGGCGCAGATGTTCGCGCCGAGCGTCGCCGGGGATGTGTCCGACACCGTCCGCCGCGCGAGCCTGTCGGCGATGACGAACCTGATGTGCCGCGGGCGTAAACGTGGTTTGGCCGGGGCGATCGCGACGCAGCGACTGGCGAAGCTCGCGAAGAATGTCGCCGCCGAGGCGAGCAATTTCCTGATGGGGCGTACCTTTCTCGACATCGACATGGCGCGCGCCGCCGACCTGCTCGGGATGGAGCGGCGGCAGGCCGAGGCGATCCGCGATCTGGAGCGCGGGCATTTTCTGGGGCTTGGCCCCGCGATTTCGCGCCGTCCGCTGTCGATCCGCATCGGCGCGACGCAGACGGCGACGCGGATGGGGACGCACAGCCTGATGCCGCTGCCCGAGGCGGGGGGCGCCGACATGCGGTCGATGCTGTTCACCGAGATGGAAGCGCCGGTGGCGCAGCGCGCCTTTGCTCCCGAACCCGAGCCGATCGCGGCGAGCGAAGTGCTCGAACGCATCGCGGCGGTCGAGGGGCTACACGAGGACCGCGACGCTCCGGTGGTGCTCGACATCGTCGCCGCGGTCGAAGAGGCCGTGCAGAGCGACGCGGTGGTGATCGCGATGCTCGCAGAGATGCTGGCCGACCCCGACAGCGCCTTCCAGCCCGAAGCCTTTTTGTATCAGGATTTTTCGGTGCGCTGCCGGATGGCGAAGCTGAAGAAGGTGCCGCTCGATCTCGCTGCGTTCCGCCGCCGCTTTGCGCTGGCCAAAGGCGGGGTGTTCGATCCGTCGGAGCCGCGCTGGGCGGAGGCCTTGCGCGTCGCGGAGCGGCTGCCCGACGATATGCTGGCGCCGTTTTTGCAGATCGCGCGCGCAGCGATCGACGGCGAGCCCTGTCCCGACGATGAGGTGCTGGGGCGCGCCTATGGCAGCCATTCACCGGGGCGCATCCGGCGGTTGGTCGACTATATGGAAAAGCAGGGCGCGATTGTCGTGCGCTCCGATTTCGGCGGGCGGCGCTCGATCGGTATTCCCGAGCTGGGGCTGAGTACCGAGGCGGAGTAGCCGAGAGCGGTGACACGCCCCATCAGTCGCATATATATCCCCTGCCACCGCCCTCGCTGCAAACAAGATAGATGCCGTCGTCCGAACGACGGAGCCGAAGTTCGACCTCGCGATCCGTCGGCATATCGCCATGTGCGATGTACCGAATTTTGATAACCGGCGGCGTGAGACGCCCTGTTACAACGCGCGATATCGTGAACCGCGCAGTAATCCGGACATTCATTCCGAATTCGTCGAGCACCTCATAAGTCAGGCCGTTTTCAACCTTCCCCATAACGACAAGATCATTCACCTGACTGCCCTTCTGGGCATCGGATGTCGTGCTGGTACCCAATGCCAGGACTGCGGCCAGCAAGTGCGCGAGCGGCCCCAAGGACATTCTACCCCTTTTTGAACAGCGCGTCGGCGATCGCCTTGTGGCTCGCTGCGGCGGCGCGATGCGCTTTCACACGTTCGATTTCACCCTCGAGCGTCGCGATACGGTCATCGAGTTCGCTCACCGACAGCGGGTCGAGCGGTTGCCGGGTCAGCGCCGCAAGCACATCGTCGCGGCGGCGGGGAAGGTCGTCATCGTCCATGGCGGTTCCTCCTGAACAGCCTCGCGACTGTTGACCCGGTGTGCTGCGCTGTCAATAAGGTGGCCGTAGGGCGAAGTAAAAAGTGGGGAAATTCAACGTGACCAGCCTGCCAGCGAGCATGACCGCAATCGCCATCAGTGCGCCCGGCGGACCCGAAGTCTTGGTGCCCGAGCAGCGCCCGGTTCCGCAGCCGGGGCCGGGCGAGGTGCTGATCCGCGTCGCCGCCGCGGGGGTCAACCGCCCCGACGTCCTGCAACGCATGGGCTTTTACCCGCCACCGCCGGGGGCATCGGACCTGCCGGGGCTGGAGATCGCGGGGACGGTTGTTGCGGTGGGGCCCGGCGGCGATCCCGAATTGCTGGGGCAGGCGATGTGTGCGCTGGTCGCGGGCGGCGGCTATGCCGAATATTGCGTCGCACCGGTCGGCAGCTGTTTGCCGGTACCCAAGGGCTTTTCGATGGCAGAAGCCGCGGCGCTGCCCGAAACCGTCTTCACCGTGTGGCACAATCTGTTCGAACGCGCGTGGGTGAAGGATGGCGAGACGGTGCTGGTCCATGGCGGCACCAGCGGCATCGGCACCACCGCGATTGGCCTCTGCAAGCTGTTCGACATCCGGGTCATCGTGACGTGCGGCAGTGCCGATAAATGTGCTGCCGCTACGGCGCTCGGTGCTGACCTGGCGGTCGATTATTCGAGCGAGGATTATGTCGAGGCGGTCAAGGCTTTCACCGGCGGCAAGGGCGTCAACGCGGTGCTCGACATGGTCGGCGGGGATTATGTGCCACGCAACCTGGAGTGCCTTGCCGACGATGGCCGCCACGTCACCATTGCGTTCCAGCGCGGCGCGAAGGTCGAGATCGACATTTCGCAAGTGATGCGCCGCCGGTTGACGATGACCGGATCGACGCTGCGCGCGCGCAGCGCCGACTTCAAGGCGGCGCTGGCCGACGAGATCCACCGCACGCTGTGGCCGCGACTGGGCGAGGGGGGCTGGAAGCCGGCGATGGACCAGAGCTTCCCGCTCGCCGACGCCAGCGCCGCCCATGCGCGGATGCAGGCGGGCGCGCATGTCGGCAAGATCGTGCTGATGATGTGAGCGTCGAAAATGGACGCTGCACCGCGCCCCCTTGCCCCTGTGGCCAATCCGGTTTACAGCCGCCGCCATTATTCGGCCGCTCCGTGAGGGGCGGCCCTTTTATTTCCGCTTGGAGAAAATCGCCATGGCCACCGCCGACGCCACCCCGCTGATGCCGCATGCGACCGCCGCCTGGCTGGTCGACAACACCGGCCTGACCTTTGTTCAGATCGCCGACTATTGCGGCATCCATATTCTCGAAGTGCAGGCGATCGCCGACGAGACCGCCGCGACCAAATATACCGGCCGTGATCCCGTCCGCGCGCACGAACTGTCGATGGAAGAAATCGAAAAGGGTCAGAACGATCCGAACTACAAGCTCAAGATGAGCAAGCAGGCGCAGGACACGATCCGCCGCACCCGCGGCCCGCGCTACACGCCGGTCAGCAAGCGCCAGGACAAGCCCGACGGCATCGCGTGGATCCTGAAGAACCATCCGGAGGTTTCGGACGGCGCCATCGGCAAGCTGATCGGCACCACCCGCAACACCATCAGCGCGATCCGCGACCGCAGCCACTGGAACAGCGCCAATATCGTCGCCAAGGATCCAGTGACGTTGGGCCTGTGCTCGCAGCGCGAACTCGATGCGCTGGTTGCCAAGGCGGCGAAAAAGGCGGGGATCGAAGCGCCGACCGACAACCGGTTCGAAGGCGACCGCGAAGCGCTGCTCGAAGAACTGCGCGCCGAACGCACCGCCGCCAACGAAGCGCGCGCGGCCGAAGAAGCGGCGGAAACCCCAAGCGACGCGGCGGCAGACTGACGCGTGGCAGCGGGGCAGGATGACGACAATATCCCGGCGGCCAGCGGCTCGCCGGATGCGTCGCTGACCCAAGACGACAGTTTTACCGCGACCAGCCATGCCGGCCTGACTTATCCGTGGGGCGATGCCGCACCGGGCGCAGGCGAGACGATGCGCATCGCGCCGGGGATCAGCTGGGCGCGCATCCCGATGCCGGGGTCGCTGGGGCATATCAACAGTTGGCTGCTCGACGACGACGCTGACGGCGATGATGGTGTCGCGATCGTCGACACCGGCATCTGTCTGACCATATGTTCGGACGCTTGGAAGGCGCTCTATGCGGGGGCGCTGAACGGTAAGCGCATTACGCGCGTCATCGGCACCCACCTGCACCCCGACCATATCGGGCTGGCGGGCTGGATCGCGAAAAAGCAGGGCGTGAAGCTGTGGATGACGCGGGGCGAGATGCTGACGGCGCGGATGATCGTCGGCGACACAAGCGACACCGTACCCGACGAGGCACTGGCGCAGTGGCAGGGCGCGGGCTGGACCGAAGCAGCGATTGCGACGCATAAGGCAAGTGGCTGGGGCCGGTTCGGGATGATGGTTTTCCCGCTTCCGCGTTCATATGTGCGGATCGAGGATGGCGACCGGATCAACCTGGGCGCGCACCAGTGGCGCGTCGTGGTCGGATCGGGACATAGCCCCGAACATGCGTGCCTGTGGAACGAGCGCGAGGGCGTGCTGGTGTCGGGCGACCAGGTGCTGCCGCGGATCAGTTCAAATGTGTCGGTCAACATCACCGAACCCGATGCCGATCCGCTGGGCGAATGGTTGGCGTCGATCGACAAATTGCTCGCCACCGTTCCCGCCGATGTCACCGTTTGCCCCGCGCATGGCGAACCGTTCAAGGGACTCCATGTCCGCCTGATGGCGCTGCGCGACGAGCACCGGATGCGGCTGTATAATCTGGCCGAGGCCGCCGCGAAGGCGCCGATGCGCGCGGTCGACAGTTTTCCGTTGCTGTTCAACCGGCCGATCGGCGAGCATAATCAGGGGCTGGCGACGGGCGAGGCGCTGGCGCATCTGAAACGGCTGGAGGTTGAAGGCCGGGTGCGGCGCGAAGATCGCGACGGGGTGTGGTGGTATCACGGGGTAGCGTGATGCCGCGGTGCCGATCTTGGCTTTCGGGTGGGAAGCGGAATGCCGGCTTTTGGGCCCCCGCAGCGAAAGCAGCCATCGGCCTACGCCAGTTCAATCTCCATCCGTGTGGCCTCGTCCGCTATCCGGCGCAGACCGTCTAGGAGGGGCGATCCGCTAACAACACCAACCGCGGCTAATCCGGCTGAATTTGCAAAAACTAATCTTACTTTTCCCGGACAACCGGGACCGCCATGTTCGATCGCATCCCAGAACGCATCAAGATTACGTCCGAATAGACTGGCGCCTTGGGGGTTTGCGGCATCGATGTATCGCTGCCAAAAGTCTGACGCCGAAGTTACTCCTTCGCAATCGATCAGAATGGTCCGCATGCAGCCATAATCGTTTATCGGAGGGCCGACCGCAAGTGGTCGCTAGCGGCGCCCCCTCAATCCCGCCGCTGCATGATCCAGCTGAACGCCATCGCGTTAAATATCGTATAAAGTCCGTATAGCACCATCGCGGCGAACCAATTCCGCGTCGCGATCGCCATTGCGCCGACCAGCAGCAGGAATTCGAAGATATAGGTGATGTGCGGCCCCGCCTTGTCGGCGAGAGGTTTGACCATTTGCTGGATCAGCGGGTCGTCGCTTTCCATGAAGGCGCGATGCATCGCGAAATTGCCGATGCCGGCGCAAAAAATCGCGATGAGCGCAATGACCATGGCGTTCAAATGGGGGAGGCAGGGTGGAAATGCCAGCCTCTTTCGGGTTATAGCGAGGCATCGGACGCGCCGGGGCGGCGCCAATGATCGAACGAACCCGGCTTCTGCCTCCCCAGAGAAGGACTCTTCGATGGCATCTTTCCCCCGCTTGGCGGCCATCGGCCTGCTGGCCCTCGTAATTCAGCCGGCGCACGCCGCTCAGGAACCCGCGAACCCGCCGCAGCCGAACCCCGCGCTCGCCGACCCGTTGCTGGCGAACCCGGTTCCGACCTTTGAAGTTCCGCTCGATCCGCCGTTGCCCGATGCGGTGCGCGCGATGATCGACGCCGCTTTCGCCAGCGGCCAGAACGACGATGTCGAAGCCGTCGCCAAGTTCGCGCGCATGACTCACCCCCGCAATGTCGGGGAAATCGATGCGATGCTGGCCTTTTATCGCAGCGGGCATCCGCCGATCGTGCCGCCCGATCCGGTGCGCAATATGCTCGCCGCCGCCATCGCGAGCGGCAAGGATGCCGACGTCGAGGCGGTCGCCAAGCTGGCGATGGATACACATCCCGACGATGCAGCGGAGATCGAGGCGCGGCTGGTTGCCTATCGCGCCGAACGCCAGCGGCTGAAGGACGAAGCGGCGGCGGCGGCGCGCGCGAAACTGGCGGCGGCGAAGTTCTGGCAGAACTGGAAAGGCGAGGGGCAGATCGGGGCGTCGCAGAGCAGCGGCAATACCAAGTCGGCGGGGCTGAGCGCGGGCGTGGCCTTGTCACGCCAGGGCATCGACTGGACGCATAAGCTGCGCGCGCAGGCCGATTATCAGCGCACCAACGGGCGTACGTCGGTCGAACGCTATCTGGTCGAACTGGAGCCGCAATACCGGATCAACGACCGCGCCTTTGCCTTTGGCTTTGGGCGCTGGGAGCATGACCGGATATTGGGTTATGACACGCGCTGGAACGTGTCGGGCGGGCTGGGTTACAAGGTGATTGACGGCAAGACGATATCGCTGAGCCTGAAAGGCGGGCCGGCGTGGCGTCAGACCGATTTCATCAGCGGGATCAGCGACAGCGAGCTGACGGCGCTCGGCGGGCTCGACTTCGGCTGGCAATTGTCGCCGACCCTGCGGCTGACACAGGTCGCCTCGACGATCGTCGGCGAAGCGAACAGCTCGACCAATTCGCTCACCGCGCTCAATGCGAAGCTGACCGGGGCGCTGTCGGCGCGCATTGCTTATGCGGCGCAGATCGACACCAGCCCCCCGCCGGGTATCGAACGGGTCGATACCCAGACGCGTTTTACGTTGGTGTATGGGTTTTAGAGACTTGATCCTCCCGGTCGCGAAGCGATGGGGAGGGGGACCGTTCGCGCAGCGAATGGTGGATGGGCTTTGCGACGGTGGCGCCAATGCCCCTCCCTCAGTCCTGCGGACTGCCACCTCCCCATGGCTGCGCCACAGGAAGGAGCGATCGGTGCCTATTTGATCGCCGCCAGCGTGTAGAGAAACTCGGCATAGCCCATCGTCGCATCGACCAGGCCCGCGACCTTGGGGTTGGTCGAATCGATCAGATAATATTCGTCGGGTGCGTGCGCGCCCGCGCCGTGGCCGGTGCCGAAATGGCCGGCCGGGATCGATACCGGCGGCGCGGTGAAGGTCGCGCCCGGCCAGCTGCCCGCGAGCCGCGCGTTGACGTTCGCCTGAACCCCCAGCTTTTTGTAGGTCGCCAGTTCAGTACGGATCAGGCGGCTGTTTTCGTCGGCCTCGGTCGGGTCATAGCCGCCGCTGACATTGACCTCGACATCGGGGAAGCCGCGTTTGTCGAGATGCGCGCGCAGTTTCTGTTCCGCCTCGGCGCGGGTCTGGTTGGGGACGAGGCGCAAGTCGAGTTTGGCAACCGCGCGGCCAGGCAGGATCGTCTTGCCGCCGGGGCCGGTGTAGCCCGCGACCAGTCCCTCGATATTGACCGTTGGTTCCTGCGCCAGGCGGATCAGCGCGTCGTCATAAGACAGGTTATCGATCCAGTGGGTAATACCAAGCGCCTGTTTCTGCTGCGCTTCGTCGCCCAGCTTGGCCGCTTCGCGGATCAGCGCCTTTTCGCGGGGCGTCAGCGGGCGGACATTGTCGAACCAGCCGTCGATTGCCGGAGTGTTGCCGTCGGGCGTGACGAGGGTGTTGAGCGCTGCGATGAGCCGCCACGCGGGCGAATCGACCATCGCCTTCAGGCTGGAATGCACATCGCCCTTGGGCCCGCGGCCCCATTTTTCGCCGCTGGCAACCAGTTCGAGTTCGATGATGCCCTTCGACCCCAGATTGACCGAGACATTGCCATTCTTGTCCTGCCAGCTGGCGGGAATGAAAATGCCTTCGCATTTCCTGAGCGCGGCCAGAACATTGGGTTTGGTCGCGACCTGGCGAAAGTTTGGCGATCCGATCTCTTCCTCGCCTTCGCAGATCAGGACGATATTCACCGGCAACTTGGCACCCGCCGCGCGAATCGCGTGCAGCGCGGCGAGGAAGGTTGCCTCCGGACCCTTTTGATTCACTGCGCCGCGGCCCATGATCGCTTGGCCGAAACCTGGTCGTTCAACCATTCGCCCTTCCAGCGGCGGCGACGACCATTCGGCGGGGTCATATTGTTTGACGTCATACATGAAATAGATGCCGAGGGTGCGCGGGGCGCCGACGTCGATCGTGCCGAACACGCCGGGATGGCCGTCGGTGGGGACGATCTCGACATTGCTGAACCCCGCATCGCGCGCGAGTTCGGCCATATAGGCGGCGCCTTCGGGCATGTTGCGGTTTTCGGCGGCGATCGAGGGGAGGGCGATCCAGTCGCGGATGCGCTTGATCGATGCTTCCTTGCCGGCCTCGGCGGCCTTGCGGATCGCGGCGCTCTGGCTGCCCGCGGCGAGGACGGGCAGCGGGCGCATGACCGCGGCACCCGCGCCCAGCATGGCCGCACCGCGAATCAGATCGCGGCGGTTCGGTCGGTCGTTACGGAAATCCATGGCTTGCCCCCTGCGGTGTCTGCGTTGGGGGGAGTGTTCTTTAAATCGAACGGTATGGCAAGGCGGCACCGGCGAGACCCCGGCCTTCGCCGGGGTGACGATGGGAAATAGCGCAAGTTTAACCTGTCACCCCGGCGAAGGCCGGGGTCTCGCCGATGAAGTTGTGAACCGTCAGTTTAAAATCGTCTCGAACAGGTCGTTCCACTCAGGATTGCTCTCGGTGATCAACCGCCGCTTCCAATCCCTATGCCATTGTTTGAGCGCCTTCTCGCGCGCGATTGCGTCATACATCGTGGCGTGGAATTCGACATAAACAAGCTTGTAGATGTTGTAACGGCGACAATGCGCCGACCCTGTGCCGGCACGATGCTGCATCATGCGCGCAGCGATGTCGCTGGTGACGCCGATGTAGAAGAGCAGGTTGCCGCGGTTGGTAAGGATGTAGATGCAGGGTTGGCGCATAGCCTAACCCTAACCCATATCGTCATCCCAGCGAAGGCCCGGATCTGGCCATTTCGGATGTGTTGGATCGAGAGGGCGAGACCCCGGCCTTCGCCGGGGTGACGGAAATGAGGAGGCGGGCCGCGACACCCTCACACCCCCGCGAGCAACCCCTCATCCTTGATCCGCTTTTGCCACAGCATCGGCGCGTTGACGTGGACATTCTGGCCTTCGCTGTCGACCGCGACCGTTACCGGGAAATCCTGCACCTCGAACTCGTAGATCGCCTCCATGCCGAGATCGGCGAAGCCGACGACTTTGCTGCCCTTGATCGCGCGCGCGACGAGGTAGGCCGCGCCGCCGACCGCCATCAGATAGGCGCTCTTGTGCCTGGCGATCGATTGCGTCGCGGCGGGGCCGCGTTCGGCCTTGCCGACGCAGGCGAGCAGGCCTTGCCCCAGCATCATATCCATGAATTTGTCCATGCGCGTTGCGGTGGTGGGGCCGGCGGGGCCGACGATTTCCTCGCCGACCGGATCGACGGGGCCGACATAATAGATGACGCGTCCCTTGAACTCGACCGGCAATGGCTCGCCCTTCGCCAGCATGTCGGCGATGCGTTTGTGCGCGGCGTCGCGGCCGGTGAGCATCTTGCCATTGAGGAGCAGGCGGTCGCCCTGTTTCCAGCTCGCGACGACTTCGGGGGTCAGGCTGTCGAGGTCGACGCGGATCGCCGCGGTGTCGGGCTGCCAGTCGATTTGCGGATAGTCGGCGAGCACCGGCGGTTCGAGGAAGGCGGGGCCGCTGCCGTCGAGCGTCACATGGGCATGTCTTGTCGCGGCGCAGTTCGGGATCATTGCGGCTGGCTTCGATGCGGCGTGGGTCGGCCAGTCGGCGATCTTGACGTCGAGCACGGTGGCGAGGCCGCCGAGCCCCTGCGCGCCGATGCCGAGTGCGTTGACCTTTTCATACAGCTCGATGCGCAGCTCCTCGGTCGGGTTCGACGGACCGCGCGCGAGCAGCTCGGTCATGTCGATCGGGTCCATCAGCGACTGCTTGGCGAGCAGCATCGCCTTTTCGGCGGTGCCGCCGATGCCGATGCCGAGCATGCCGGGCGGGCACCAGCCGGCGCCCATCTGCGGCACCATGTCGAGCACCCAGTCGACGATCGAGTCCGACGGGTTCATCATCTTGAACTTCGACTTATTCTCGCTGCCGCCGCCCTTTGCGGCGACATCGATCACGACCTTGTTGCCGGGGACCATTTCGACGTTGAGCACCGAGGGGGTGTTGTCCTTGGTATTGACGCGGCTGAATGCCGGGTCGGCGAGGATCGACGCGCGCAGCTTGTTTTCAGGGTGGAGATAGGCGCGGCGCACGCCCTCATCGACCACCTGCTGCAGGCTGCGCGGGCTGTCGAGGCGGCAGTCCATGCCCCATTTGATGAAGACGGTGACGATGCCGGTATCTTGGCAGATCGGGCGGTGCCCCTCGGCGCACATGCGGCTGTTCGACAGGATCTGCGCCATCGCATCCTTGGCGGCGGGGGACACTTCGCGCTCGTACGCCGCGGCCAGTGCGCGGATATAGTCCATCGGGTGGAAATAGCTGATGTACTGGAGCGCGTCGGCGATGGTTTCGATGAGGTCGTCTTCGCGGATGGTGACGGTGTTCATGTTCAGCCTTTCGCCCTGTTTGCGGGATTCGCCGGTTTCCCTAGACCTGCATCGCCGGGGTGGAAAGAGGGGGCAGGCGCGGCCCGGATCGACGAGCGGGTGTTTGCGGACCAGCGCCTGCCAACTGCCGACCGCCGCCAGCGTGAGCAGCAACAGCCAGCCGCCCGCCGCCGAGGGGATCAGCGCCCAGGCAAAAGCCGCGGGGGTGATGAGCGCCATAACGGTGGGGATCGCGGCAAGGATCGCGACGGTCCCGAACAGCGCCCACCAGCGGCCGAGCTGCGTCGCCGCGGCGCCGATGACGACATTGGTCAGCGCAAGGAGCAGGAATTTTGCCGCGACAGGGTAGGGCAGGCTGGCCATCGCGGGCGAATAGTCGCCCGCGGTGAAGGCGGCCTGGATGTCGAACAGCAGCCAGTTTTCATACGCATCGCACAGCGCCGCGGCGACCGGGAGCGCGGCGGCGGCGAGCAGCGGGCGCAGGCGAAGTTCGCGCCACAGGGCGAGACAGCCGCTGGCGAGAAAGCCCGCGTAGAGCAGCATGTAGAGGTAATCCTGCTCGTTGCCGGCACGCATCGCCGCGAGGCGAATGACTTGCTGCGGATCGGTGAAGAAGCCGAAGATTGCTTCGAGGTCGGCCTGCCCACCGGCAAATTCGAACGCGAGCACCGGCGGGCCATAGCCGGGAGCGATGTCGTGGCCGGTCTGCGGGAAGACCTGCGTCAGGTGGAGGCCGAACAGCGCCGCCGCGATGCCGAGTGCCAGCGTCCAGTACCAAAAGCGTGTCGGCGCGAGTGGCCGCTCATGCTGCGCCTCGATCCAATGCTGGAGCCCCCCGGCCATCGCTGACGCCTACCCCGGTCGCACCAGTCGCTGTTCCCCGGCGAAAGCCGAGGCCCAGGGCGTTCGAACGCGACAGCTGGGCCGTACCGCCCTGGACCCCGGCTTTCGCCGGGGAACAACTCTCACCTGTCTATAGACGATTGGCGCTGCCTCCGGAGCGCGGCGGCGCACCCTATTGGCACTCGGCGCATTTGCCGCGCACTTCGATCACCGGGCGCTCGGCGGCGAAACCGGTGGCGTTGGCGGCGGCGCGGACGCCGGTCGAGAGCTTGTCATCATCGATATGCACGGCGCTGCCGCAGCTGTCGCAGATCAGGAAGATGCAGTCGTGCAGGCAGCCGGGATGACTGTTGGCGACGAAGGCGTTGGCGCTTTCGACGCGGCGGACAAGGTTGTTGGCGACGAACAGGTCGAGGATGCGATAGACGCTGTTCGGCGCGACGCGCTTGCCGCGCGCCTTTGACACCAAATCGGCGATTTCATAGGCGCTGGCAGGCTTGCCGATGGCGGCGACGGCATCGAAAATCTGTGCGCGCATGTCGGTCCATGCTTCGCCCGCGCCTTCGAGCGCGGTTTGCGCTGCCTTGGCGAGCGAGGCGCCGCTGGCCTCGACGTGCGGATGATCATGCTTGCCCATGGGCGTTTCCTTGTGCCGCGCGGCGATCCGCGCCAGCTCTTGGACAGAATGTAGGCGGTTTGGGGGGTGTCCGCAAGTTACGGACCAGTCCATTCCGGTGCCGTGATCGGTGGCGTCGTCAGCGCCCGCGTCAGTGTCTGGCGCGGCGGTTCAGGTCGTGACCGAGCGCGACAACGGTAACGCCGATCATCGTCGCCAGCACTTCGCTGCCGTCATGTGGCTGCGACAGTGCGCCCGCCATCATGCCGAGCCCGAAGCTGCCCACCGCGAACGGCATCATGTAACCGTGGCTGAGGACGCCGGAAACGAGGGTGATGAGGGCAAAGCCGATCGCGATGATCAGGCCGATCTCGTGGAACAGATGATTGTCGAACGCGACCCCGACCGAAGCGATCGAGGCAAACAGCACCGTGCTGGCGAGGCAATGGACGAGGCACAGCCCCGACAGGCCCATCGCCAACTGGTCGCCGCTGAGCGACGTCAGCGGCCGTGCGTCGCGCGCAGCCCGGACCATCGCGCCGAAGCGCGTCGATGCAGGGGCTGGGCTGGCGACTTGGGTCACCCGATTCTCCGTTGGGGCAATTGCGATGGGGGATATGGCATAACATGACAAAGGTTACAATGTCTCATTGTACATATTGGCCACCAAGCCTTTTGGGGCACGCCATCGCCAAAGCGCGCGAACCTGGCCGGACCGAGTATTGGCCGGTCGTCGCCGTCACATTGCCATCCACGCCCATGGCATGGGCTGCCCTGACTGTAGTGGGCAGGTGTCAGCAACAGCCCGCCCACTACATGTCGTCAGTTCATCAGCGGGGATCGATCAATAGGCCGCCGAGAAGGTCAAGAACCACTGCCGAGGCGCTATCGGATAAGCCGAATAGCTGTTCGTTGCCGAGCCGATCGAGATGGTGGAGACACCCTTTTTGTCGGCGAGGTTGGTCACGTTCAAGGACAATTCCGCTTTGCGCAGCGGAACGAGGGTCTCCGGAATCTTCAGGCCGACACGCGCCGAGAGGAGGAAGTAGGACGGAACGCTCGCATCGTTGGTGAAGGTGGTGAACCGACGACCGACATAATCGCCGACAAGTTGTAGTTCGACGGGTTCAATGTCGAGCGATGCCACTGTCTTGTTCATCCATTTGGGCGTTCCGGGAAGTTGCTTGCCACAGGTCGGCACCACGCCGCCGACGACGAGAAAACCGCCGATACAGGTGTCAGTCGCAGCACCGATACCGACCGCCGTCGCCGTATAGTCGCTCTGATATTTCGAGAGATTGTAGGACACCGCGTTATAGAGCGAAAAGTTCCGACCAAGGCGCAAGGTGAAAGCGGCATCGACGCCGTTGGTTTTCACGTCGCCGACATTGACGAGCGCAGACGTACCGCCGGTGATGCCGCTGCCGGCAATGCCGCCCGGATTGGTCGGAATCGCGAGAAGTCGGTTGCTGAACTTGACATGGTAATAATTGATCTGCGCCTGCAGACCGATGTCGCTACCGAGCTCGCGCCGGATGCGCAGACCCGCTTCATAGGTCCAGCTTGTCTCGGGTTTGCCTTCATTGGCAAAGGCATCGAAGGCGGCTTGGCTGCCGGTGAACCATGGCCCCCCACCGCCCGCCAGATAGGCCTGATATTGCCGCATATTCTTTTGGACGTTGAAATAGACTTCTTCATGCCCATTGAAATCATAGGTCGCGCCAATGGCGGGGAGGAACCACTTCTTCGTGTTGATCTTGCCCTCCGGCAGCGCGGTGGTTCCGCCAAGCGAACCCACGCGCGGCTGCACCGGGTACCAGCCATCGGCCCATTGGGCGCTGGTCTTGAAGCCGCCCTGGACCAAGAGCTTGTCGGTCACCTGCCAAGTGTCCTGCAGGTGCAGTTGCAGCTGCTTGATCCGCGCTTCTCCCTGATATTGGGTGAACAGCGGTTGCGCGACATCGCGCGGACGAATGTATGGCGTGCTCAGGCCTGGATTGTTAACATCGACCGCGTACCAGCGACGCCATTGCGTCGTGCTGTTGTGTTCGAACCAACCACCCAGTTCGATGCTATGATTGCCGATCTCGGCACGGATCGAAGAAATGACGCCCCAGCGGTCGATCCGATACTCGGTGGTCCGGGTGATAAGGCCCGACCCGCCCGTCGCGGCGACAAGCGCGGCGCCGGCTGCCGCGGCTTGCTGATTGGTCAGCGCGGTGCACGCTGACGGCCGTACACCGTTATTATTGGCGGTAAAGCGGCAGTTGGCGGGAAGCGTCGCATAGGCCGGATCAAGATAGGCCTGGGCGGTGGTGATCGATTGTCCCAAGGGGCCTGCCACGACGCCCGCGCCATCATTATGATGGAAATAACCCGTCGTCGACCAGGTGATATTGTCGCCCAGCGGGGCGTCATAGCGGCCATAGGCAAGATAGTCGGTGCGCTGGGCATCCGAATAATAGTTGCGATAATTGTTGCCTTCGGCCGCCGGTGAATTGCCGAGCGCGCTCAAATAGCTTGTGCGATAAGAGTCGAGTTCTGGATAGAAAAACGGCTTGGTATAGGGCGTAAAGCGCTGGGCCGGGGTCGCCGTCCCCCCGGCGGACGGCTTGAAGAATACAGTCGCATCTTCGTTTGGCTGGGTCATGTCATTATAGTCTAAATAGAGCGTAATCTTGCCAATGTCGCTGTCGTGGACAAATTTGGCGTTGGCCTGCCACCCGCCTTGTATGCCGTTAAAGTCCCACGCACGGGCGCGCTGGCGAGCGCCGGAGATATAGAGCGAATTGCCGCTGCCGAACACACCGCTGTCGACGCGGCCAAAGGTGCGCGAGGTGCCGTAACTGCCGACCGTCTGCCCGACTTGAATGCCAAAGCGGTCAAGCGGATCGGACGAATAGGTTTCGACTGTACCGCCAAGATTGCTGTTAGACGGAGTGGCCAGATCGCCCGCGCCTGTCGATACGATGACGCGGCTCACATTCTCGGAAATTACGGCACGCTGGGGCGACAGGCCATTGTAATTGCCATAGCTCTGGTCGCCCAGCGGAATGCCATCCATCGTGTAGCCAAGCTGGTTTGCGGCAAATCCATGGATGAAGATTTGCGCATTCTGTTCGTTATAACCCCATGGGTCAGCCGTGATGTACAGGACACCGGGGAGCGTCTGGATCGCCTTGAGCGGTGACACGCCGGGTAGAATCTTCTGAATTTCGACCTGCGGTATCTCGGTCGACGAGCGCGTCGTCCTGGTGGCGGTGACGAGGATCGCCCCGCTATCCGGTGCGCTGTCGTCGGCGGGAATCGCGGCGCCGGAATCGGCTGGGCTGACCTGCGCAAAAGCAGGATCGGTAATAGCAAGTGCTCCCGCGAGGGCGAGCAGGCTGGACGCAAGCAGGTTGGAAGCGCGACGGATCATGGCGGGTCCCTGTTTTGATTTGGCTGTGATCGTCGATGCAGAGCGCAACGACGAAGCGCAGCTAAGCCAGGGCTGTTACAGCCAAACGACATTCCGGATCGATTTGCGGCCTTTGCGGCGGGATAAGATGACCCGGGACATGTTCCGCGCAACCGCCATTCGCGATGCTACCCGCGGCGGCCACCCGAACTCAATGTCTTCGCCATATTGACGCCTCTAACGCGCAATTCATGGGTCCTGCCCCAAGGATGCCTATGCGTGTTCCGCCCGCAAAGCCTTGCGATCCAGCTTGCCGATCATCGTCTTGGGCAGGTTGAGCCGTACTTCGACCGCGCTCACCCGTTCGTGCTTGCCAAGCTGCGGGTTGAGCCAGGCGGCGAGCGCCTCGCCTGAAATCTCGAAGCCTTCCTCCAGCGTCACGAACGCTTTCGGCGCTTCGCCGCGATAGGCGTCGGGAACGCCGAGCACGATCGCTTCCTTGACCGCGGGATGTTCGTAAAGATGCGCCTCGATCACACTCGGATAGACTTTGAAGCCGCCGACCGCGATCATGTCCTTTAGCCGATCGACGATGCGGATATAGCCGCCGTCCTCGACCACCGCGACGTCGCCGGTGCGCAGCCAGCCGTCGGCGGTGAAGCTGTCGAGATCGGCGTCGGGGCGGTTCCAATAGCCCTGCATGATCTGCGGCCCCTTGACCGCGAGTTCGCCGGGCTCGCCCGCGGGCGCCGCCTTGGTCGGGTCTTCCTTGTCGAGCAGGCGGATGTGCGTCGCGGGGAGCGGTTGGCCGATCGTGCCGGGACGCACGGGGCCATCATAAGGGTTGGTCGCGACGACGCCCGAGCTTTCGGTGAGGCCATAGCCCTCGACCAGCGAGGCGCCGGTCGCGGCGGTGAATTTTTCGCGCAGTTCGGCGGGCATCGGCGCGCCGCCCGAAATGCAAATGCGTAAGCTGGAGAAGTCGGTCTTGGCCAGATCGGGATGATCGAGCAGCGCCTGATACATCGTCGGCACGCCGGGGAGCGCGGTCGTCTTGGTCCGGGTGATCGCCGCCAGCGCCTGCTTCGCATCAAAGCGCGGCAGCATGGTGATTGTGCCACCGTTGAGGATGGTGCGATTGAGCACGCAGGTGTTGGCAAAGACGTGGAAGAAGGGGAGGACGCCAAGAATACGATCCTCCGCCGCATGATCGGGATCGATTGCGTTCACCTGCCGCGCGTTGGCGGTCAGGTTCTGGTGGGTCAGCTTGGCGCCCTTGGGCGTGCCGGTGGTGCCGCCGGTATATTGGATCAGCGCCACATCCTGTTCGGGATCGATGGCGACCGGGTCGGGGCGGGCGTCGTTGGCGATCAGCGCCGAGAAGCGGATGATGCGGGGGTCGGACGGGATAGTGGCAATGTCGGTGCGTTTGAACAGGCGGTAGAGCAGTGCCTTGTGGCAGGTGAGGCCGCCCGCGACCGAGCCGACAACGAGTCGCTGAAGGCTCGACCCGTCGAGCACCTTGAGCGCGGTGGGCAGCAGCGCCGCGGCGCTGACGGTGAACAAGGTGTCCGTCCCCGAATCCTCGACCTGTTCCTCCAGCTCGCGCGCGGTGTAGAGCGGCGAGAAATTGACCACCGTCGCCCCGGCGGCGAGCGCGCCATAATAAGCAGCGACATAATGCGGAACGTTGGGCAGGAACAGGCCGACGCGGCGGCCCTTGCCGATTCCCAGCTGTTGCAGCCCGCGCGCGACCCGCGCGGCGCCGCGGGCGACCTCGGCATAGGAGAAGCGGCGACCCATGAAATCGAGCATCGCCGCCGCGCCCCTCCGCTCGACGCTGGCGGCGAACATCGCGGGCAGCGACAGCGGCGCGAACGACTGATCCCAGGCCGTCGGATGCTGATAATCGGTCGACCAGGAAAATTCGTCAGGCATTGTGGCGGCTTGTCCCTTTTGCGGAGGTGCGGGTTCCTGACACTAGGGTCAGTAAGCCGACATCGCAACCGGGCCGCGCTTGCGGCGCGCGACTGCCGCCGCTAGTCGTGCAGACAACAATTAAGGGGACGATCATGAACTTAATGCATTGGCGTTCGACCATCGGAACCTGCGCGCTCGCTTGGGGCGTTCTGATTGCGACGTCGGTCGCGGCGAAGGATAAGGATGCCCCGACCACCCCGGCGCAGATCCAACAGCTCTATGACTGCCGCGCGGTTCCCGATGCCGCTGGGCGGCTCGCGTGTTTCGACCAGCAGGTCGCGGCGCTGGAACAGGCGCAAATCGCCAGTGACATCACCTTTTTCGATCGCAATTCGGCGCAAAAGGCAAGGCGCGGGCTGTTCGGTTTCACCTTGCGCGATCTCCCCTTCTTTGGCGGAGGCGACGACGACAAGGAAAAGATGACCCGGCTGGAATCGACGATCAAATGGGCACGGCGCGAGGGCTATAACAAGATGCGTTTTGAAATCGAGGATGGCGCGGTCTGGATTCAGACAGACCAGACCGATTTGCCGCGCGACCCCAGGGCGGGCGAAAAGGTTGTGATCACTCCCGGCGCGGTGGGCAGTTATTTTGCCGAGATTGGCAGTCTGAAACGCATTCGCGTTCGCCGTGAGCGTTGACACCGTCGCGGGCGAAGCGGATCGGGGCCACCGTTGTCAGGCGATCTAGACGTGCGCGCGACCAGCGATAACCCCCCATTTGTTTTGCTCGATGATGCGCGGGCCGTCGGCGCAGCGCCCGCGCGCCTGTTTCAGAACCCGGTGGAAATTCTGGTCGCGCGGGGCGCAGCGGAGATTTCTGCCCTGTTTGATGCGCTGGAAACGGCAAGCGCCCGCGGGCTCCATGCCGCGGGCTATATGCACTATGAAGCGGGTAAGGGGTTGGCGTCTGCGTGGCGAGGTGCGCCGCGGCCCGTCGATGGGAATTGCCCGCCGCTGGCTTGGTTCGGGCTGTTCGAGCGGGTTGAACGGATCGACGCCGATGCGGTGTCGGCGCTGCTGCCCGATCCCGAAGCCGCGTGGATCGGCGCGGTGGCGCCGCGGGTGTCCCGCGCCGATTATCTGGCGGCGGTCGAGGCGGTGCTCGCCTATATCGCGGCGGGCGACATTTATCAGGCCAATTTGACCTTTCGCGCCGATGTGCCGGTGCTGGGCGATCCGCTGGCGATTCACGCCCGGCTGCGGCAGACGGCGCGCGCGGGTTATGGCGGGGTGATCTGGACCGGCGAGCGCGCCATCGTGTCGCATTCGCCGGAGCTGTTCTTTGCGCTGCGCGATGGCCAGGTGATGGCGCGGCCGATGAAGGGGACCGCGGCGCGATTGCCTGATAGCGACGCCGACGCGGCGGCTGCACACGCGCTGGCTGACGATCCCAAACAGCGCGCCGAAAATCTGATGATCGTCGACCTGATCCGCAACGATCTGTCGCGCGTCGCGGTGCCGGGGTCGGTCGCGGTCCCCGACCTGTTCCGCGTCGAGAGTTTTCCGACGATCCACCAGCTCGTCTCTGACGTCAGCGCGCGGTTGCCGGGCGGCGTCGGTGCGATCGATGTATTGCGCGCCGCCTTTCCCTGCGGTTCGATCACCGGCGCGCCCAAGGTGCGGGCGATGGAAATCATCGATGAACTGGAGGGCGACGCGCGCGGGCTTTACACGGGATCGATCGGTTTCATCGACCCCGACGGCGACGCAGCATTCAATGTTGCGATCCGCACGCTGGTGCTTGCGCGCGCGGGCGACTTGCCAGGCGGTGCAAATCGCGCCACGCTGGGATTGGGTTCGGGAATTGTCGCCGACAGCCAACCGGCTGAGGAATGGCGCGAATGTCTGGCGAAGGGGGAGTTTGTGGGGGCAGCGGGGGCGCGTTTCGACCTGATCGAAACCATGTTCTTTGACCCGATCGAGGGGGTGCAACGGGTGGAAGGGCATCTGGCCCGGATGAAGGCGAGCGCCGAAACGCTGGGTTTCGCGTTCGACCGGCACGGCGCGCGCAACAGTTTGCAATCGGCGACCTTTCGGCTGCGCAGCGCGGCGCGGGTGAGGATGCGGCTGGCGCCATCGGGGGCGCTCGCGGTCGAGGTGTCGCCGCTGCCGCGGCTCGCCGAGCTGCCGGTGCCGGTCGCGGTGCGTCCCGTGCCGATGGCCGCCGACGATTTTCGGCTGGCGCACAAGACCAGCCAGCGCGCGGCTTATGACGATGCGCGTGTGGAAAGCGGCGCCGCCGAGGTCGTGTTTGTCGACGAGCCGGGTTTCGTGACCGAGGGTAGCTGGAGCAATATCTTTGTCGAACGCGACGGCCAGCTGCTCACCCCGCCGCTGGCGCTAGGGCTGCTGCCCGGGGTGCTGCGCGCCGAACTGATCGACAAGGGGCGCGCGGTCGAATCGCATCTGCGGCTGGCCGATCTGGCGGACGGGTTCTTCATCGGCAATTCGCTGCGCGGGCTGATCCCGGCGCGGTTGATGAAGGATATCGCGCCGTGACGGAGATAGGCTGACCCTGTTACCACGCTACAGTAGTAGACGGGAGAGTCAGCCTGGCCGTAAGATCGGGCGCTGTCTGTTCTCTCGTTCGGTGCTGCGCTGCATAGCTAATTTATCCCACGCTGCGCTTGCGAAGATCGGGCGGAGGCTTTAGGCGCGGCCCCGCGCAATTTCCGGTCAAATCACCGCCTGTCCGCGCAAGCTACGGAAAGTATCGTCATGTCGCTGAAGCCGCATATATCCGCCGCCCTCAACCGCATCCAGCCGTCGGCGACGCTCGCGATGACGGCACGCGTCTCGGCGCTGAAAGCTGCGGGCGTCGATGTGATTGGCCTTAGCGCGGGCGAGCCCGATTTCGACACCCCCGATTTCGTCAAGGAAGCGGCAATCGAGGCGATCCGTAACGGCCAGACCAAATATACGCTGGTCGATGGCACCGTCGCGCTGAAAGAAGCAATCCGCGGCAAGTTCCGCCGCGACAACGGGCTCGATTTCGGGCTCGACCAGATCACGGTCAATGTCGGCGGCAAGCATACCCTGTTCAACGCGCTGGTCGCGACCGTGGACAAGGGCGACGAGGTCATCATCCCGGCGCCCTATTGGGTGAGCTATCCCGACATTGTGGCGTTTGCGGGCGGCACGCCGGTGGTCATCGAGGGCGGCGCGGCACAGAATTACAAGATCACCCCGGCACAGCTTGACGCGGCGATCACCCCTAAGACGCGCTGGGTTATGCTCAACTCGCCGTCGAACCCGTCGGGCGCCGCCTATTCGGGCGAGGAGCTCGACGCGCTGGGCGAAGTCATCTGCCGCCATCCCCATGTGATGGTGATGACCGACGATATGTACGAGCATGTCTGGTACGCCGATTTCGCCTTCACGACCTTTGCGCAGCGTTGTCCCGACCTGATCGACCGCATTCTGACCGTGAACGGCTGTTCGAAAGCCTATGCGATGACCGGCTGGCGGATCGGCTATGCCGGCGGTCCGGCCTGGCTGATCAAGGCGATGGGCAAGCTCCAGTCGCAATCGACCTCGAACCCCTGTTCGATCGCGCAGGCCGCCGCTGCCGCCGCGCTCGGCGGGCCGCAGCAGTTCCTTGATGACCGCAACGCCGCGTTCAAAAAACGCCGCGACATGGTGGTCGCGATGTTGAACGATGCGCCCGGGCTGAACTGCCCGACCCCCGATGGCGCTTTCTATGTCTATCCGGACGCAAGCGGTTGCATGGGCAAAAAGACCCCCAACGGCGCGCTGATCGACAGCGACGAGAAGCTGATCGATTATTTCCTCGACAGCGCGAAGGTCGCGGCGGTGCATGGCGCGGCCTTTGGCCTGTCACCCGCCTTCCGCGTGTCCTATGCGACGTCGGAAGCGGTGCTGAAAGAAGCCTGCGTGCGCATCCAGCAGGCGTGTGCGGCGCTGCGCTAAAGCGCCGCTCGCCCCGCGCATAGGAATTCTGTACCGACCGGTCTTGTAATGCCGGGTACGGAGCCTATCTGGACATGAACGGCGGTTAAGCGCCCGGTTCACCGGATAGTAAGCCATCCTGTTTAGGGTGACGGACATCACTGCACGGTTGGTCGGGGCGCGCCATATCGTCGGTGTAACCGCAGCGGTCTTGGCCGCGAACAACGATAGATGAAAAAAGAGGCTCCCCATGCTCAATCTCTTCCGCTCCGACTGGTTTTTGTCGATGCTCGCCGGTTTCGCGATTGGCGCAACCTATATCGTGCTCAACCAGCCCGCGCTGCCGCTCCCCGCATGACGCAAGGCCGCGGCGCGCCATTCAGCCGTATCATCGCGACGCTCGTCGCGGGGGCGATCTTGGCGCAATGCGCCCCGGCACAAGCCGAAAGCGTCGTCAAGCTGCCCGCTGCGGCCGTCGATCCGGCGGTGAAGACGAAGCGCGCGACCGCGGTGCTGGCGGGCGGCTGTTTCTGGGGCGTCGAGGGCGTCTTTGCCAATGTTAAGGGCGTGATCTCGGTCGAATCGGGCTATCATGGCGGCAGCGCCGCGACCGCGAAATATGAACTGACCCACGACGGCACGTCGGGCCATGCCGAGGCGGTGCGGATCGTTTATGATCCGACGCAGGTGAGCTACGGCACCCTGCTGCGCGTGCTGTTTTCGGTGGTCGCCGATCCGACCTTGAAGAATCGCCAAGGGCCGGACGTCGGATCGCAATATCGCGCCGCGATCGTCCCGCTCGACGCCACGCAGCGTCAGGTCGCGACGAGCTATCTGGCGCAGATCGGCAAGGGCAAATATTTCGCCAAGCCGATCGTCGTCCCGGTCGAAAGCTACAAGCGCTTTTACCGCGCCGAGCCCAATCATCAGGATTTCATGCGCCGCAATCCGTCGAACGGCTATATCGTCCGCTGGGACGCGCCGAAGCTAGCGGCGTTCAAGCGGCTGTTCCCCACCATGGTGCGCGCGACCCCGGCGCCCTGAGCGCGCCGCAGTGCCGCCACTCGTCGCGCGGGAGGAATCATTCGTCGCAAACCGCTAGCCCCCTATGCTCGCCTGCGAGACCAAGAATCGGGGATAATATATAAGTCGTCGGCTGCGGGGTTTGCATGGGTTTTCAGTTTTCGGGCCGACCGTTCCTGGCGATGGTCACCAGCGCCGCGGTGCTCGCGGGCTGCGTCAGCAGTGCCGCGGTGCCGCCGCCACGGCCGCAGCCTGTCGTTCAGCGGCCCGCGGGTTCGGTAACTGTGCCGATCGGCCAGCCGGTGCGATCGACGATGCCGCGCCCGGTTGGTCCTATCGATCCCGGGTTTCGTCGCCCCCCCGCAGGACTGACCGAACGCATCCATTTCCTGTGGCGCGCCTTTCCGGGCAAGACCGGGATCGCGGTGCAGCGGATCGACGGCGAATGGGCGATTGCCGAGCGCGGTGGCGAATTGTTCCCGCAGCAAAGCGTGTCGAAATTCTGGGTTGCGCTGACCGCGCTCGATGCGGTCGATCAGGGTCGGCTGCGGCTCGACCAACAAGTGCGGATCGGCCCCGAGGACTTGACCCTGTTTTACCAGCCGCTCGCCGCGCGCGTCCGTGCGCAGGGGTCGGTCACGATGACCGTGCGCAGCCTGATCGAAACAGCGATCACGCAAAGCGACAATACCGCGAACGACAGCCTGCTGCGCACCGTCGGCGGACCGGGTGCGGTGCGCGCCTATATCTCCAAAAAGGATTTGGGAGCGATCCGCTTCGGCCCCGGCGAACGCTTGCTGCAAAGCGGCATCGCCGGGATGTCGTGGCAGCAAAGCTATTCGGTCGGGCGCAATTTCGAGACTGCGCGGTCGGCGCTCTCCCCCGCGACCCGCCGCGCCGCGATGGACAATTATCTGGCCAACCCGATCGACGGCGCCAGCCCGACAGCGGTCGCCAGTGCGCTGACCCGGCTTGCGCGCGGGACGTTGCTCTCGCCCGAATCGACCGAATATCTGCTCGATGTGATGAGCCGGACCAAAAGCGGGCCGAAGCGGTTGAAGGCCGGTCTCCCGCCCGGCTGGAAGTTCCTGCACAAGACCGGTACCGGCCAGAACTTGAACGGCATGACTGCGGGCTACAACGACATCGGCATTGCGACCGCGCCCGACGGCACCCGCTATGCCATTGTCGTTTTTATGGGTAGTACGACGTCGCCGATCCCGGCGCGCATGGCGTTGATGCAGGCGGTGTCGAGCGCGGTTGCCGAATTTCATGGAAGATAATCGCTGATGCGGATTGCTGTTCTGTCCTTGTCGCTGCTTGCGCTCGCGGCCTGCGCGACCCCCGAAGCGCGGCTGCGCACCGGGTTGGTCAATGCTGGCCTGTCGCAATCGATTGCTTCCTGCATGGCCGAACGGATGGTCGACCGGCTGTCGCTGGTCCAGCTGCGCCGCCTGGGTTCGCTCTCCACCCTGAAGGACAAAAGGATGAGCGAGTTGTCGCTGAACCAGTTTCTCCACAAGGTCCGCGCGCTGAAAGACCCCGAGATATTGACGGTGACGACCAGCTCGGCGGCGCTCTGCGCTTTTCGGTAAAATGACGTCGCCCCCGCGAAGGCGGGGGCCGCTGGCGTTGCGACACACGTATAGCGGCCCCCGCCTTCGCGGGGGCGACGTGATCATTCGCGGGGTAGCCTTGCCCGCCAACTTGTGCTTAGGCGGCGGCAATTCTCCCCGCCCCAAGACTCGAAAGGCCCGGCAGACCTCATGAACATCCACGAATATCAGGCGAAAGAACTGCTCGCGAAATATGGTGTCGCGGTGCCCAAGGGCATTGCCGCGATGAGCGTCGAAGAAGCCGTCGCCGCAGCAAAGCAGCTCCCCGGGCCGCTTTACGTCGTGAAGTCGCAGATTCATGCTGGCGGCCGCGGCAAGGGCAAGTTCAAGGAGCTCGGCCCCGATGCCAAGGGCGGTGTCCGCCTCGCCAAGACCATCGAAGAGGTCGAAGCGCATGCGAAAGACATGCTTGGCAACACGCTGGTGACGGTCCAGACCGGTGAAGCCGGCAAGCAGGTCAACCGCCTGTACATCACCGACGGCGCCGACATTAAGCAGGAATTCTACCTCGCACTGCTCGTCGATCGCGGTTCGAGCCGCGTTGCGGTCGTCGCTTCGACCGAAGGCGGCATGGACATCGAAACCGTCGCGCACGACACGCCGGAAAAAATCCACACGATCACCATCGACCCCGCCACCGGCCTCCAGCCGCACCACGGCCGCAGCGTCGCCGCGGCGCTTGGCCTGTCGGGCGATCTGGCGAAACAGGCTGCCAAGGTTCTGGCCGGTTTGTACGCCGCATTCCTCGGCACCGATGCCGAACAGATCGAAATCAACCCGCTGGCGGTGTGCGAAGGTGCGAACGGCGACGAGCTGCTCGTGCTCGACGCCAAGGTCGCGTTCGATGGCAATGCGATGTTCCGCCACAAGGATCTGGCAGAGCTGCGCGACCTGACCGAAGAAGACCCGGCCGAAGTCGAAGCGTCGGAATATGACCTGGCGTACATCAAGCTCGACGGCAATATCGGCTGCATGGTCAATGGCGCGGGCCTCGCGATGGCGACGATGGACATCATCAAACTGAACGGCGAATTTCCCGCCAACTTCCTCGACGTCGGCGGCGGCGCTTCGAAGGAAAAGGTGACCGCGGCGTTCAAGATCATCCTGAAAGATCCCGCGGTGAAGGGCATCCTCGTCAACATCTTTGGCGGCATCATGAAGTGCGACATCATCGCCGACGGCATCGTCGCGGCGGCGAAGGAAGTGAATCTGTCGGTGCCTTTAGTCGTCCGCCTGGAAGGCACGAACGTGCAGCAGGGCAAGGACATCCTCGCCAATTCGGGGCTGCCGATCGTCGCGGCCAACGATCTGGGCGACGCCGCCAAGAAGATTGTCGCGGAAGTCCGCGCGGTCGCGTGACTTTAATCCTCTCCCCTTGAGGGAGAGGATAGGGAGACTTGGGCCGTCGGGCCCTAGTCGAACTTGGTGAGGGCCTGCGACGTGTCATCCCCTCACCCAGCTTCGACTAGCCAGCAAGCTGGCAAGTCTGCGCAACCCTCTCCCTCAAGGGGAGAGGGGCATTAGGTTGACGTTTACGTAAGCGCGAATTATGGCGCAGTGCACAATTTGCTGAGAGGAGCTTTAGGCCCATGAAAATCCTCGTCCCCGTGAAGCGGGTGCTCGATTACAATGTGAAGCCGCGGGTCAAATCCGACGGCACCGGCGTCGATCTGGCGAATGTCAAAATGTCGATGAACCCGTTCGACGAGATCGGGATCGAAGAAGCGATCCGCCTGAAGGAAAAGGGCGTCGCGACGGAGGTTGTCGCTGTCAGCGTCGGCCCGGCAAAGGCGCAGGAAACGCTGCGCACCGCGCTGGCGATGGGCGCCGACCGCGCGATCCTGGTGCAGACCGACGACGACGTCGAACCGCTGGCGCTCGCGAAAATCTTCAAGGCGATTGCCGATGTCGAAGCGCCCGGGCTTGTCATCCTCGGCAAGCAGGCGATCGACGGCGACAACAACCAGACCGGCCAGATGCTCGCCGCGCTGACTGGCTGGGCGCAGGGCACCTTTGCCAGCGCGGTCAATGTCGAGGGCGACCATGTCAGCGTGACGCGCGAAGTCGACGGCGGTCTTGAAACGGTGAAGCTCAAGCTTCCCGCGATCGTCACCACCGACCTCCGCCTGAACGAGCCGCGCTACGCCTCGCTGCCGAACATCATGAAGGCGAAGTCGAAGCCGCTCGATACCAAGACCCCCGCCGATTATGGCGTCGATACGACGCCGCGGGTCAAAATGGTCAAGGTGTCGGAACCGCCCGTCCGCTCGGCGGGTGTCAAGGTCGCCGATGTCGATGAACTGGTTGCCAAGCTCAAGGCGATGGGAGTGCATTCATGAAAACTCTGGTTTGGGTCGAACATGACGGCAGCGCCGTCAAGGATGCCACGCTCGCGGTGGTCACTGCCGCGTCGAAGCTCGGCGAAGTCCATCTGCTCGTCGCCGGTTCGGGCGTCGATGCGGTTGCCAAGGAAGCCGCGCAGATTGCGGGCGTGGGCAAGGTGCATGTCGCTGACAACGCCGCCTTTGGTCACAATCTGCCCGAAAATGTCGCGCCGCTCGTCGCCGAGCTGATGGCGTCGCACGACGCCTTCCTCGCGCCTGCGACGACGACCGGCAAGAATATCGCGCCGCGCGTCGCTGCGCTGCTCGACGTGATGCAGATTTCGGAAATCCTGTCGGTCGAAGGTCCGAAGACCTTCACGCGTCCGATCTACGCGGGCAACGCGATTGCGACCGTCGAATCATCGGATGCGAAGCTGGTCCTCACCGTTCGCGGCACCGCGTTCGACAAGGCCGCGACCTCGGGCGGTTCGGGTACCATCGAAGCCGTCGGCGCGGGCAGCGATGCCGGTATCTCGACCTTCGTCGGCGCCGAAATCGCCAAGCAGGATCGTCCTGAGCTGACGTCGGCGAAGATCATTGTGTCGGGCGGCCGCGCGCTGGGTTCGTCGGAGAAGTATCAGGAAGTGATCGTCCCGCTCGCCGACAAGCTGAACGCCGCGCTCGGCGCCAGCCGCGCCGCGGTCGATGCGGGCTATGTCCCCAACGACTATCAGGTCGGCCAGACCGGCAAGATCGTCGCGCCGCAGGTCTATTTCGCGATCGGCATCTCGGGCGCGATCCAGCATCTGGCGGGGATGAAGGACAGCAAGACGATCGTCGCGATCAACAAGGACGAAGACGCCCCGATCTTCCAGGTCGCGGACTTCGGCCTCGTCGCCGATCTGTTCAGCGCGGTGCCGGACCTGACGGCCAAGATCTAGGCCGGTCGTGGCTGGCCAGCATCCCGGAGTGCCCGGACTCGGCGACGCCCCGTTCAACGCGGGGGGTCGCCGGTCGGCGCGCCCGGCGCCGCGTGGCGGCGAAGAGGATGACGAGACCGCCGAAGACGAAACCCACGGTCGCTCCCTAACGCTGGCGAGCGTTGCGCGCGATGCCCGGCTCGACAAGAAGTTCCTGCTGCTGATTACGCTGTCGTCGGCGATCGCGACGCTGGGCCTGCTGCAAAGCTCGGCGGCGGTGGTGATCGGCGCGATGCTGGTGTCGCCGTTGCTCGGCCCGATCATGGGGGTCGGCTTCGGGCTGGCGACGCTCGAAAGCAATTTGATCAAACGATCGCTGGTTACGATGGCTGCGGGCATGGCGGTCGCGATCATCGTCGCGATGCTGATCATCTGGATGTCGCCGATTCAGGACGTCACATCCGAACTGCGCGCGCGGACCCAGCCGACCCTGCTCGACCTGGGGGTCGCGGTCGTCGGCGGGATCGCCGGCGTCTATGCGATCATGCGCAAGCTGTCGGGGGTGATGGTCGGGGTTGCGATTGCGACCGCGCTGGTGCCGCCGCTTTCGACCGTTGGTTTTGGTCTGGCCACGGGCCGCTTCGACTTTGCGCTGGGCGCCGCGCTGCTGTTCCTCACCAATACGCTGGCGATTGCCTTTGCCGCGACCGCGGTCGCGCGGCTCAACCGCTTTGGGCCGTCGCTGACCCCGCAGCATACCGCGATGCAGGTGATCGGGATCATCGTCACGCTGGGCATATTGTCGATCCCGCTGGCGCTGTCGCTGAACAATATCGCCCGCGAACTGCGCGCGCGTACGACAGTCCAGTCGGAGCTTGATACCCTGCTGGGTGACGGCGACCGCATCGACACGCTGACGGTGCGGGTCGAGAATGACGACATCGCCGTGGACGGCGTCGTGCTGGTCGATCAATATGCGGCGCGGCTCAATCAGCGGCTGGCGGGCAATGTCCGCAGCGAGCTGGACCGCAATGTGCGCGTCAATATCGTCCAGTTGCGCCAGCAGACCAACGCCGCGGTGCAGTTCGAGGAACGGCTGAACCAGCGCATCGCGACGCTGGAGCAACGCGAAGCCGATAGCCGCACGATCCTGGCCAGCCTGACCGTCGGCGAACTGGTGCGCCGCGACCGGGTGCTGATCGATGCCCAGGCCCGCCGCGTCATTGTCCAGCGCGACCGCGAGGCCGAGGGCGAACAGGTTGCGGCTGCGGTCGACCGGATCATGGCGTCGGTGCAGGCGGATCACCCGCGATGGCTGATCCAGAACGGCGCACTGACCGCGGCTGAGGCACCGGTGCCGGAAACGGAAGCCGGAGAAGCGCCTTAGTACCAGCGGCATGGACGCGCCGACAGTGTCATTCTTTTGTCATCATGATGCCCTTGAGCAGCCGCAAGGAGTCGATCATGCCCCAGTCCGACAAACGCGCCCTGCTGGCGGAAGGCCTGGCGGCCGGTGATGATGACGCGGCGCTGCACGCGCGGCTGGTCGCGGCGGGCGTTTCGGCGGCGGCGGCGAAATATGAGGTCGACCGGCTCGCCAAGGATCCGATGGCGGCCGAACTCCGCGCACAGGCGGCGCGGATGGCCAAGCAGCGCTGGTTGTTCGCCAACCAGCAGCGACTGGCGTTCGAGGCGGAGGGCGGATTTGCGCTCGACACGCTCGCTGCGCCCGACGCCGACCATTTCTATCGTCACTATTACGAAGCGAACCGGCCCGCGAAGCTGGTCGGGCTGATCGATCACTGGCCGGCGCTCACCCGCTGGTCGCTCGATCATTTCGCGGCGGTTGCGGGCGATGCCGTTGTCGAGGCGCAGGTCGAGCGCGAGCGGGACCCGGATTATGAGCTTGCCAAGGATGATCACCGCCGCCTCGTTCGATTCGCCGAACTGATCGACTGGCTGCGCCAGGACGAGCCAAGCAACGACATCTACCTTACCGCATACAACAGCGGCACCAACGCCGCGGCGCTCGCCCCACTGTGGGGTGATATGGCGCCGATCGACCTGCTCGACCCGGCGCGCACGAGCGACGGTTTTTTCTGGCTGGGGCCGAGGGGGACGCTGACCCCTTGGCACCATGATCTGACCAACAATCTGCTGGTCCAGGTGATCGGCCGCAAGCGGGTGCGGATGGCGCCGCCGTGGGCGTTCGACCGGATGAAGAACAGTCGCCATTGCTTCTCGGATTGGGGCAATGCCGCGCTGCCCGCCGGACCCGGCGATGCCGCCACGCCGCCGGTGCTGGAAACGATCATCGCCCCCGGCGAAGCGATTTTCCTGCCGGTCGGCTGGTGGCATCAGGTCGAAGCACTCGACCTGTCGGCGAGCATGAGTTTCACAAGTTTTCGCCGGCCCAATGTGCATGTCGAGGATTATGCATCCTATGGCGCTTTGTGATCGCGCGGCGCGTCATGCAGTTGGTCGGTTAGCCGGATCGTAAGCTCTATTCGCGATAGGGCACCGATGGCCCTGATCAGCGATTATCAGCAGCGGCAGATGCGCGACACCGAACTGCGGCGTTTCGACCGCTGGTTCGTCGACACCGCCATGGGGCCAGCCTATCGCGGCCGTGACGGACGGGCGCGGGGGGTGAAGCCCGATGAGGTGGCGCGCTGGCGCGGCGAGGTCGAGGCGCATGTCGATGCGATGATCGCTTCGATCCCGGCGCAGGCCGCGTGGGCGATCGTCGCTCTGCTGATCATCGTGTTCGGCGGCGGCTGGCTGCTCGACCAGCTGGCGATTGCGCCGCGATACCATGCGCCCGCGATCGGGCTGGCGGCGTTCATCGTCGAGGTCGGCATGATCGGCATCGAAATCTGGGACTATGTCGCGGGATGGCGCGCGCGCCGCGACGGCATCGAGGCGGCGGTCGCCGCGCGCGCCCCGCTGCCGATCGACCCGGCGCGGCTGGGCAGCGGGCATAACTGGTTCCAGACGGCATCGATTGCTGCGACCGTACCAATCATCGCGCTCGCCTTCTTTTCGCATCTCGATGAAAGCCTGATCGAACGGATCGATTGGTGGGGCTGGATTTTGTTGACCGGGCCGCTCGCCTGGGCGCTCCATTTCGCAGGCAAATGGTACGACCGACGCATCGGGAGCCTGCGGCGCTAGAGGTAGCGCGGCCCCATCCGGTCGCCCCCACGCGCGTTCTCGGTGGCGCCTCGCTCCGGCGGCACAGGCAAATGTTCGCTTGCCGTTTACGTAAACTGCAAGCATCATCCGCCGATGAACAGCCTGAGTCACGCCCTGTCCGGCTTGATGACCCGCATGGTGGGGCCCGGTGCATTGACCGGTCTGACGCGCCTGTCGGGCGGCGCCAATATGGAAAGCTGGGCGTTTGATTGGGCGGGCGGCGCTTATGTCCTGCGCCGCGCGCCGTCGGCGGATTATATGGCGGGGCGGCCCTATGGCCATGCCGACGAGGCGGCGCTGGTGATTGCGGCGCATGGCGCGGGGGTAAAGGCGCCCGAGGTGGTCGGGGTGCTGACGGACAGCGACGGCATGGGCACCGGCTATGTGATGCGGCGGGTGATCGCCGAGGTAAACCCGGCGAAGATATTGGCCGATCCGCCGCCGTCGCTGCTGACCGATCTGGGGCGCGAACTGGCGCGTATTCATGCGATTCCTGCCGAAACCATTCCCGCCGCGATCCCGCTGATGGACACCGCGGCGGCGCTCGCCGAGCTGAAGGAGCGCTTCCTCGATTATGGCGGCGACCGGCCGGTAATCGCGCTGGCGATCAAATGGTGCGAGGATCATCTGCCCACGCCTGCCGACCCCGTGCTCGTCCATGGCGATTACCGGATGGGCAATATCATGGTCGATGTCGCCAAGGAGAGCGGGCGGCTGGCCGTCGTGCTCGACTGGGAGCTCGCGCATCGCGGCGACGCGCATGAGGATCTGGCGTTCGGGTGCATGACCGTGTGGCGGTTCGGGCGGATCGATCAACCGGCGTTCGGGGTGGGCAGCCTAGAGCAGTATTTCGCGGCCTATGAAGCTGCGGGCGGGGTAAAGGTCGACCGCGACCGCTTCCACTTCTGGCTCGTCTATCGCACCCTGTGGTGGGCGCTCGGCTGTTTGCAGATGGGGCAGGCGTGGCGCAGCGGCGCCGATCCGACGGTCGAGCGCGTCGTCATCGGGCGGCGAACTGCTGAGCAGGAGCTTGACTTGCTGTTGCTGCTGGAGGCGGAAGCGCCCGCGGACGAACGCGACCGCGCGCTGCCTTCGCCGCCGCCTGATGCTCTCCCGTCGACCGGCGAGCCGACCAACCGCGAGATGGTGCAGGCGGTGCGCGACTGGCTGGCCGAGGAGATCAAGCCCGGCGCCGAGGGGCATGGGAAGTTTCAGGTCGCGGTGGTGATGAATGCGCTCGGGATCGTGATGCGCGATCTCAACGCGGGGGTGCGCGCCGAGGACCGGGCGTTGGCCGATGCCTTGCTCAGCGGCGCAACCACCCTCGCTCAGCCCGGCCTGCTCGCGAAACTACGCCGCGCGGTGCTGGATAAATGCGCCGTCGACAGCCCTAAATATACCGCGCTCGCCCGCGCGCGCGAAAGCTGGGGCGCACAAGAATAATCAGGGAGAGAGACATGGATTTTGCGATGCCCGCCGACTTGCAGGCGTATCTGGACGAGCTCGATGCGTTTATCGAGGCCGAGATCAAGCCGCTGGAGGACGCCGACGACAATATCCGCTTTTTCGACCATCGCCGCGAACATGCGCGCACCGACTGGGACAATCAGGGGCTGCCGCGTCACGAGTGGGAAGAGCTTCTCCGCGCCGCGACGCGCAAGGCCGATGCCGCGGGACATTGGCGGTTCTCGGCGCCAAAAAAATATGGCGGCAAGGACGGCTCGAACCTGTGGATGGCGGTGATCCGCGAGCATTTTGCCGCCAAGGGTCTCGGCCTCCACAACGATCTGCAGAACGAACATAGCATCGTCGGCAATTTCCCCTTCGTCGAGATGTTCGAGCAGTTCGCGACGAGCGAGGAGCAGAAGCAGGAATTCATCCTCGGCGGGTTCGAGGGCAAGCGCCGCACTGCCTTCGGGCTGACCGAACCCGATCATGGATCGGACGCGACGCATATGGAGACGCGCGCCGTCCGTGAAACCCGCGATGGCGTCGACGGCTGGCGGATCGACGGGCGCAAGATGTGGATCACGGGGATGCACGTCGCGACCCACTGCGCGACCTTTTGCCGCACCGATGGCAAGGATGGCGATGCCAAAGGGATCACCTGCCTGCTGGTGCCCACCGGCACGCCGGGGATGACGGTCGACGAATATATGTGGACCTTCAACATGCCGACCGACCATCCGCGGATGACCTTCGACAATGTGTGGGTGCCCGACAGCGCGCGCCTGGGCCCGGTCGGCGGCGGGCTGTCGATCGCGCAGAGCTTTGTCCACCAGAACCGCATCCGGCAGGCGGCATCATCGCTGGGCGCGGCGGTATTCTGTATCGAAGAGTCGGTGAAATATGCGCGACAGCGCAAGCCATTCGGCGAGGCGCTGGCGCGCAATCAGGCGATTCAGTTTCCGCTCGTCGAGCTGGCGACGCAGGCCGAAATGCTGCGGCTGCTGATCCGCAAGACCGCGTGGGACATGGACAACACCCCGCACAAGGAGATCGAGCACACGCTGTCGGACAAGGTCAGCATGTGCAATTACTGGGCGAACCGGCTGTGCTGCGAAGCCGCCGACCGCGCGATGCAGGTGCATGGCGGCATTGGCTATTCGCGGCACAAGCCGTTCGAGCATATCTATCGCCACCACCGCCGGTACCGCATCACTGAGGGGGCGGAGGAGATCCAGATGCGGAAGGTGGGGGCGTATCTGTTCGGGTATCTGGGGCCAAGGCGGGGGACGTTGGGGTAAGGGAAATCCTCCCTGTGGCGAAGCCATGGGGAGGGGGACCGTTCGCGAAGCGAATGGTGGAGGGGCCGCGACAGTAGCGTTATTGCCCCTCCGTCAGCCCGCCGGGCTGCCACCTCCCCATCGCTTCGCGACAGGGAGGATTGTTTCGCCTCACCGCTTCCTTACAAACTCCGCCCGCAGTACCAGCCCCTTGATCCCCTCATGGCGGCAATCGATTTCCTGCGCGTCGCCGGTCAGGCGGATCGACTTGATCACCGTGCCGACCTTCAACGTCTGCCCCGCGCCCTTGACGGTCAGATCCTTGACCAGCACCACCGAGTCGCCGTCGGCCAGCAAATTGCCGACGGCGTCGCGCACTTCGGGTCCCGCGGCATCGGCGGGGTCGCGCGCGGCGATGTCGCCCGCCGCCATCCATTCGCCGCTCGCCTCGTCATAGACATAATCATCGTCGGCCATGCTGATCCTAACTCGGTTTGCGGAAGCGCAGGGTGAACTGGTCGGTCTTGCCGCGGATTGCGGGGTCGAAGACGTTCGTCGTGCGCGGGTCGTCGGCGCGTTGATAGAGATCGCTTTCGGCCTCCAGCGTGAACCCGGCCTTGGTCAGCGCCGCGACCACCGCCGCCTTGTCGATACGGTGCAAGCTGTCGGCCAGCGTCGTGCCGGTGCCGTCGGCGGCGCTATGATCGACGATCACCAGCGTTCCGCCGGGCTTGAGCGCCGCAAACAGCGCTGCGCTCGCCTTGTCGCCGGTGCCTTCGGGAAAGGGCTTAAGATAGAGGTCGTGGAAATTCTGCACCGTGATGATCGTGTCGAGCGGCGCGGCAAAGGCGGGCGCCGCGAACGGACCCGCGACGGCATCGACATTGGCATAAGCGGCATCGACCGCGGCCTGATCGGTGCCATATTGCGCCCTGAAGGCAATGAACTCGGCGGGCTGGAAGGCGTGGACCTTGCCCGCCGGGCCGACGGCAGCGGCGAGCAGGCGGGTGACATAACCCCCGCCCATCACAAAATCGCCGACCTGTTCGCCCGGCGCGATCTGCGCGAAGGCGAGCAGCTCGGCGGGTTTGCGCGCCGCGTCGCGTTCACGATCGGCGGAAGGGCGCGCCGGATCGGCGAGCGCGGCGGCATAGTCGGTCGCCGCGGCCTCTTTGGCAGCGAGCGGGGTCGCCGACAGGGCGAGCAGCAGGGCGAGGGTAAGCGGACGGATCATGGCATCGACTCCCGTGGTGTATCGCATCGGTATAACAGCATCGCAGCGGCTTCGCCCGTTTATTTGCATCTCGCGATTTTGATGATAGGTTTCTTCGTGAAACTAAAAAGATCGGGAGAGTCGGGATGTTTGATCTGGTGATACGCGGCGGCACCGTCGTCGATGGTACGGGCGGCGCGCCCTTTGTCGCGGACGTCGCGGTCGATGGCGACCGGATCGTCGCGGTGGGCGAAAATCTTGGCGCTGGCGCCAAGGAAATCGACGCCAGCGGCAAGATCGTCACCCCGGGCTTCGTCGACGTCCACACCCATTATGATGGGCAGGCGACCTGGGACGCCGAAATGGCGCCGTCGAGCTGGCACGGCGTCACTACCGTCGTCATGGGCAATTGCGGCGTCGGCTTTGCCCCCGCCAAACCCGACCGCCACGAATGGCTGATCTCGCTGATGGAGGGGGTCGAGGATATCCCCGGCACTGCGCTGGCCGAGGGTATGAGCTGGGACTGGGAGACCTTCCCCGAATATATGGACGCGCTGGAGAAATTGCCGCGTACTGTCGACGTCGCCTGCCATGTCCCGCACGGCGCGGTGCGCGCCTATGTGCTCGGCGACCGCGAGAAACCCGGCGCGATCCCGACCGAACAGGACATCGCCGAGATGTCGCGGATCGTCGAGGAAGGCATCCGCGCCGGCGCGCTCGGTTTCTCGACCAGCCGCACCGTGCTGCACAAATCGATCGACGGCGAGCTCGTCCCTGGTACCACGGCGACCGCCGAAGAACTGATCGCAATCGGCCGCGCGATGGGGCGCGTCGGATACGGCGTGTTCGAAATGGCAAGCGACCTGAAGCGCGAGTGGAACGAATTTCAGTGGATGGGTGATCTCAGCCGTGAAACCGGGCTGCCGGTGACCTTCGCCGCGCTGCAATCAATCGCCAAGGAACTGCCGCTCGAAGAACAGATCGAGGAAATGCGCCGCCAGAATGCGACCGGCGCCAACATCGTCGCGCAGATCGCGCTGCGGGGCAACGGCATCATCATGGCGTGGCAGGGGACGGTGCATCCGTTCCGCTTCAAGCCGGCGTGGAACGAGATCATCGACCTGCCGTGGGAGGCGCAGCTCGCCAAGCTGAAGGATCCCGAATTCAAGGCGCGGATGATCGCCGAGGAGAATGTCTGGCCCGAAAGCGACATCATCGATTTCCTGAAAATCGTCGCGCTCGGCTGGCCGGTGCAGTTCGAAATGGACCCCGATTTTAATTACGAACCGAAGATGGACGAAAGCATCATGGCGCGCGCCACCGCGGCGGGGGTTTCGCCGGGCGAATATGCCTATGACCTGCTGATGAAGGATGATGGCAAGGGCTTCATCTACTTCCCCATCCTCAACTACCGCGACGGCAACCTCAATTTCCTTGAGGATTTGCAGCATGCCGACGACACGGTGAACAGCCTGTCGGACGGCGGCGCGCATTGCGGGACGATCTGCGACGCCGCCTCGCCGACCTTCATGCTGCAGCATTGGGTGCGCGACCGGGCGGGCAAGCGCATCGCGCTCGAACATGCGGTGAAGCGCCAGTGCCGCGATACCGCCTTGCTCTATGGGCTTGAGGACCGCGGCGTGCTCGCGCCAGGCTATCTCGCCGACCTCAATGTCATCGATATGGAGCGGCTGAAACTCGGCAAGCCCTGGCTCGCCTTCGACCTGCCTGCGGGCGGCAAGCGCCTGCTGCAAAAGGCCGACGGCTATGTCGCGACGATCAAGTCGGGCGAGGTGACCTTCCGTGACGGTGCGATGCAGGGGCCAACCCCCGGCGGCGTGATCCGCGGCCCGCAGCGCGTCGAAATGGCGATGGCGGCGGAATAGGCCGATGTTCGACGGCGCCGGGCTGCTCCGCATTGCCTATGCCGCAAACGTCCTGATCCTTGTGCCCGTCTGCTGGGGCATGTTCCTCGGCGGCGGGGTCGCGAGCGTGTTTGAAGGTAAGGTCGAGGAATCGGCGGGGCTGCGCCTGCTCGTCGGCAGCCTGTGGTTTGCGATCCTCGCGTGCAGCATCGCGGGGCTCGCGATGCCAAAGCTGTTCGCGCCGCTGCTGGTCGTTCAGATCATCTACAAGAGCTTGTGGCTGCTCGTCTTTGTCGCGCCGCTCGTCGCGGCGGGGCGCAGCGGCGATGTGCCGTGGGGCATTTCGGCCAGCTTCATCGCGATCGTCGCTACCTATCCCTTTCTGCTCTGGAAATCGGGCGCGCTCTCCGCCGCCTGAACCATAACCCAAGGATGTCCCCATGAAAGCCATGCAATTGCGCGCCCCCGCCGCGCTCGACAATCTAATGCTGGTCGAACTCGCCGACCCCGGCGATCCGGGGCCGGGCGAAATCCGGGTGCGACTGACCGCGTCGTCGCTCAACTTCCACGATTATGCGGTCGTGACAGGGATACTCCCCGCTGCGGACGGACGCATCCCGATGTCCGACGGCGCCGGGACGGTCGAGGCGGTGGGCGAGGGGGTCACGCAGTTCAAACCCGGCGACATCGTGGTGTCGATCTTCTTCCCCGACTGGATCGACGGCGCCCCGCCCGCGACGGCGTTCCGCGGCGTGCCGGGCGACGGCATCGACGGTTATGCGCGCGAAGTGGTGGTGACGCCGCAGCATTGGTTTACGCGCGTCCCGCAGGGGTACAATGCCGCCGAGGCCGCGACGCTGACCTGCGCCGGCCTCACCGCATGGCGCGCTTTGTTTGTCGACGGGGTGACTCAGCCCGGATCAACCGTGCTCGTACAGGGCAGCGGCGGGGTGTCGGTGTTCGCGCTGCAATTCGCCAAGGCCGCGGGCGCGCGGGTGATCGCGACCAGCTCGTCCGACGCGAAACTCGAACGGCTGAAAGCGCTCGGCGCCGATGAGCTGATCAATTACAAGGAGGTTTCTGCGTGGGGCGCAAAGGCGCTCGAACTGACCGGCGGGCGCGGGGTCGACACCGTCGTCGAAATCGGCGGCGCAGGCACGCTCGACCAGTCGATGATGGCAACGCGGGTCGGCGGTCATGTCGCACTGATCGGCGTGCTCGCGGGTTTTGCCGGACCGGTGCAGACCGGCCTGCTGATGGCCAAGAATTTGCGCGTGCAGGGGCTGACGGTGGGCAGCCGCCAGCAACAGCTCGACATGATTGCGGGGATCGAAGCGAACGGCATCCGCCCGATCATCAGCGACCACTTCCCGCTCGACCGCCTCGCCGATGCGTTCCGGCATCAGGCGGCGAATGGGCATTTCGGGAAGATTGTGGTGGATATTTGAGGCTAGAAGGCTCGTCATTGCGAGCGCAGCGAAGCAATCCAGAGCGGTTTACTCTACCTTGGATTGCTTCCCCCGGCTTTCGCCGGGGTCGCAATGATGGGGATTAGCTAAACCCCGCTGCCATGCCCCGCGTCGCCGTGCCGGATGCTGTCGCGCTTGACGCCATATGCGGCGCCCCAGCGGTCGGTCATCTGGGCGCGGATCGCCCAGAGTTCGGGGAAGAAGCGGTGGCGCGCGCCGGCGTCGAGCAGGTCCACTGCGCGGCCGCTGATCGCTTTCGATCCCATGCCGATCGAGCGGTGGACGAGGTAGATGTGGTGGGCGCGAAATTTCTGGAACAGCTCGTCGAATTCGATCAGCGCCTCGGCGACCATATAGGCTTCGTCATGGGCATAGCCGGTGTCGTAGATGTCGGTCAGCGTCCGCTTTTGCGGGTCCAGATACAGGGTGCGATAGGTGTCCCATAGTCCCGCGGGCAAGGTCAGCAGCATCTGGAAACCCGGGCTTTCCTGCCCCGATCCGTTGCCGAGCTGGAGCCGGATCGCCTGATAGTCATAGGGGCTCATCGTTTCGATCAGCGCCAGCTGGTCGGTCATCATCCTGAGCAGCATATGGACGCGGCCGAACAGGGTGATGGCGCGCATGAACTGACCGTCGCGCAAATGCTGGTCGATTTCGGCGAGGGTGAAGGCGGCGAGCTTCATCCACAATTCCTCGACCTGGTGGACGATCTGGAATTGCAGCTCGTCGGGGGTGACGAGGGTGGCGAGCGGTTTCTGGCAGGCGAGCAGGCGGTCGACCGCGAGGTAAACGCCATAGTCCTTGAGGACGGGGGCTTCGAGGCGGGTGTGAATGTCGGTTTTGTCGAGCATGGGATTTCCCTTGCAGATTGGATGCACTGTATCCCTCCCCTTCAGGGGAGGGCAGCGAGACTTTGAAACTTGTTTCCTAGTCGCAGCGGGTGGGGTTTATCGGGCTTACGCTACGCCGACAGACCCCACCCCAACCCCTCCCATGAAGGGGAGGGGCTTTGGTCTGTCCCTCAACCCCGCGGATACACCCCCGCGGGCGGGCGCCGCGGCGATCCCGATTGGCCGAGCCATAGCAATAGCGCGGCGCGCTTCATTTGGTCAGCAGGTCCGCGGGCAGCGTCGGTTCGCTGACCAGCCTGGCCATCCGGCGCCACATCTCGTCGCGGCTCGGCCGACCGCGCTCGACATGGGTGCGGACCATCGCCTCGCCGAGGCCGTAGTTGATCACATAGCTGCGATACTGGTCGGTGAAGCTGACCGATTGTTCGGCGCGTTTTTGCGACACCAGCAGATATTTCTGGGTCAGCGCGACCGCGGTGGGCCGGTCGATGACGCCATCCAGATATTGCTGCGCGATCGTCAGCCGCGCGCCGCCCAGCGCCTTCGTCGCGGCGAGTAGCTGCCAGTAGCGGTCGTCCGACGGCACGGCGATTTCGGCGAGCGGCATCAGCACGTCGCGCTCGGTCTCGGCCTTGCTCGCTCCGGGGAAGGCGAGATCGATGCCGTAATTGGCGGTCCCCTCGGCGATCAGGCTTTGCGGGCTGTACAGTGGATAGACGCTGAATTCGCTCCAGCCGCGCTCTTTGACCAGTTTCTCCTCCAGCTTCATGTTGAGGAGGTGGTGGCCCGGATAGCCCTCGTGACAGCCGAGGTCGATCGCCCTCGACAGGCGGATCGGCAGGTCGGTGTTAACCTGGATCAGGCTGTGATAGGCGCCCTGATAATAATTATAGCCGCTCCAGCTTTTGCCGGTGACGAATTCGAGCCGGAAGCTCTCGCCTTCGGGCATCGGGATATGCGCCAGGCTGCGGCCGCGGCAGCGCGCGATGGCGACGTCGAAGACCTTTTGCAGGCGGTCCTTGGGGATGGTGAAGGCGTCGAGATAGGCTTCGACGCGGTCGGCCAGCGGGCCTTCGCCCGGGACGAGCGCCTCGACCGCGGCGAGGTGCCGGTCATAGTCCGCGAGGGGTTTGAGCTGCGGACGGACGCCGAACAGCCGCTCGGCTTCGTCGGCGAAGGCGAAGCGCGTGCCCTCCATCATCATCAGCCGCGTTTCGGCGGCGCGCAGCTGCGCGCGCAGGAAGGCGGCGCGGCGGCGGTCGAGCGGGTCGGACAGGCGGCGCGCGGTCGCGTCAAGCCGCGCGGTCAGGTCGCGCGTCGCGGCGAGCAGCGCGGGTTTGTCGCGCGGTGTGGCCTCGGCTGCGGCTTTCAGCTCGGGCGGGCCGTAATAGGCGTCGATATAACCGTTTTCATGGGTACCGATCTCGAGCGTCAGTTTTAGGTAGGTCGCCGCGATGTCGTTCAGCACCTGCGCCGAAGCAGGGGCGCGGCGCACGTCGATCGCGGCGACGTCGGTCGCGCCGGACCGGGGTGCGGTCTGGCTCGTCGCGCAGCCCGAGAGAATGGTGGCGACGACCAACGCCAAGGTTATCGACCGGAGCATCATGCGCCTACCGGCTCCTCGTCTTCGGAGGTGTCCTCGACATCGCCGTCGGCAGCAATCTCGGCATCGGTTTCGCGCTCGACCGCATCATGATCCGGATGGAGCGGCGCAAAGCGAAGGACGGCAAAGCCCAGCAGAGCGGCGGCGAGCGAGCCCATCAGGACGCCGATCTTGGCCTCTTCGATCAGCAGCGCGTTGCCGGGGAAGGCGAGCCCGCCGATGAACAGGCTCATCGTGAAGCCGATCCCGCACAGCATCGCGACGCCATAGATTTGCAGCCAAGTCGCGCCGCGCAGCTTGCCTGCAACGCCGAGCTTGACCGCGAGCCACACGCTGCCGAAAATCCCGATCTGCTTGCCAAAGAACAGCCCCGCCGCGATGCCGAGCGGCAAGGGCGCGAAAATCTGTTCGGCGGTCAGCCCGCCGATATCGACCCCGGCATTGGCGAAGCCGAAGATCGGCACGATCGCAAAGGCGACCCATGGGTGGAGCCCATGCTCGAGCCGGTGGAGCGGCGAGGTCCGGCTGTCGGGGGCGCCGGGGGTGCGCTCGAACGGGATCGCCATCGCGGCCAACACCCCGGCGATGGTGGCGTGAACCCCCGAAAGCAGCATCGCATACCAAAGGAGCAGGAAGGCGAGCAGGTAGAGCGGCAGGCTTTTGACCCCCTGCCGGTTCATAACGAACATCGCGCCCAGAATCGCGGCAGCGGCTGCGAGCGCGATCATGTTGATCTCGGCGGTATAGAAGAGCGCGATGATCGCCACGGCGCCCATGTCGTCGACGATCGCGACGGTGACGAGAAACAGCTTGAGCGACGTCGGCGCGCGCCGACCGAGCAATGCGAGAATGCCCATTGCAAAGGCGATATCGGTGGCCGCTGGAATCGCCCAGCCTTGCGCCAGCCCAGGTGTCGACCCTGCAAAGCCTAGATAGAGTACAGCGGGAACCACCATCCCCGCCGCCGCGGCGATGAACGGCAGGCGCCGCCGGTCCCAGCTGGCAAGGCGGCCATCGACGAACTCACGTTTGATTTCGAGCCCGACGAGCAGGAAAAACACCGCCATCAAACCGTCGTTGATCCACAGATGGACGGTCATCGGGCCGAGCTTGTCGGTCAGTACCGGGCCTGTCTCCGCATGGATGGCATGGTAATACGCATCGCCCAGCGCCGAGTTGGCGATAATCATCGCCAAAATGGCGGCGAAAATCAGCAGCATCCCGCCCGCGCTTTCGCTCGCAAGAAAGTTGCGCAAGGCCGAAGGGGGCGGATTTCTGCCGTTCATGGGTCGGTCGTTCCTTTTTGTTCGATGGGCGGTGCCGGTGTCCTAGCTCCTGCCGCTCGTCTTTACAAATTCACCTCGGGATATAGCAATGTCGCTGTGGGTGGCATGACGCCGCGGTGGCACGAGGCTGGTGGGTGGAGCTATCGACCGCATGGCTGGGATGGCTGGTGCTGGGGGCCAGCCGCGAACTGATGCTGTTCGCATCGGTGGGTATCTTGCTGATCGGGCTCGACGACCTGTTGTTCGATGCGTTCTGGTTGGGGACGCGCGGTGAGCGTCAAGCGGGCGCGACCGGTAAGCCGCCACTGACAGGAACCATCGCTGTCTTCATTCCCGCGTGGGACGAACATCGTATCCTGGCCGCGATGCTGCGCCGTTCGCTCGCCGCATGGGAAGGCGAGGATGTCCGCATTTACATCGGTTGTTACCCCAATGATGCCGCGACGCTGTTTGCGATCTCGCCGCTGATTGCTGGCGACCGCCGCTTGCGATTGGTCGTCAACGAGCGCGACGGGCCGACGACGAAGGGCGACAATCTTAACCGGCTGTGGGCGGCGCTGGGTGCGGATGAGCGCGCCGAGGGGATGCGCTTTGCCGCGATCGTACTTCATGATGCCGAGGACCATGTCCATCCGGGCGAGATCGCGCTGTATCGACGCCATTTGAGCGACGCCGCGATGGTACAAATCCCCGTCGTTCCAATCATCGCGCGCGGCGCCCGGTGGATCGGCGGTCACTATGGCGACGAGTTTGCCGAGGCGCATGGCAAGGAAATGGTCGTGCGCTCGCGGCTGGGGATGCCCTTGCCCTCGGCAGGGGTCGGCTGTGCACTAACGCGCCATACGCTCGCGCTGCTGGCGATCGAGCGTGGGGGCGATCCGTTCCGCTGCAACAGCCTGACCGAAGATTATGAAATCGGCATGGTGATCGGCGCTTACGGGCTCCGCGCGCGCTTTGTCGATGAAACCGGGCCAGCGGGTGACCGGGTCGTGTCGCGCGGGGCATTTCCCGATCGCACCGATGCGGCGGTGCGGCAAAAGGCGCGCTGGATCGCCGGGATTGCGCTGGCGGGATGGGACCATCTGGGCTGGCCGGGATCGCGCCGCGGCGTCATGGCGGCGCAGTCGGATCGTGTCTGGTTGGCCCGCTGGATGCTGTGGCGCGACCGTCGGGCACCGCTAGCTGCGCTGGTATTGCTGTCGGCCTATGCCGGTCTGTTTTTGACTGCTGCTGGCTGGCTGGGGCGCGCCGTTCTGGGTTGGGAAGCGGTGATCGTTGGCGACGCAATGCGTATCCTGCTGGCGCTGGGCGCGATGCTGCTGGTCTGGCGGCTGGCGATGCGCAGCCTGTTTGCCGGGCGCTGTTATGGCTGGCGCGAGGGGGTGTGGGCTGTACCGCGTGCTTTTGTCGCCAATATCATGGCGATGCTCGCGGCGCGGCGCGCGCTGGTCATCTACTGGCGTATGCTGCGGTCGGGCGAGGTCGTGTGGGACAAGACCGAGCATCGCGAAAGCGACATGACGCCGGATGTCGCCGCCGCACCAGTGATGGCGCGATGAGCGTGCGGCGCCTTGCCATCGCGCGCGACGCCCCGGCGCTGCGCTTTCTGCTGTTCTGCGTTGGCGGGTGGACCGTGCTGCGAGTTGCGGCGCATTGGAACCCCGACGTGACGCCGCCGCCGCCCGAAACGGTGACGCCGCCGTGGTCCGTGCCGACGCCCTTTGCTGCGACCGGCTGGCGCAATGGCATCGCTGCACCTGTTCACGATTCCACGGACGATATGGCGCCAGCGCCCCGGTTGACGGGCTTTACGCAGGGCGTTGCCGCGCAGCCTCGCACGTTCGACGCGGCTGCAATCGCGCATGACGAAAGCGGGTCGTCCGGTGATTCCGGGGGCGCAGATCGCCACGGCCTGCGCGCGGCACTGATCGCACGGCTTTTCTCGTCGCCACCGGGCGGCGCTATGCGGACGGCTGTGCGGCACAGCAGGGCCGACTGGTACCCGGTCAAGGCGTCGGAACAGGCGACGCCCGGACAGGGCAAGCCATTCTGGATGCGGCGCCAGATGGCGGGTTGGTCGCTCGGTGGCTGGCTCTATCTGCGCGGTGGCGCTTTGCGCGCGCCTGATGGTATCGCGGCGGCAAGCCAACTCGGCGGCAGCCAGGCGGGATTACGGCTCGCCTATGGGTTTGGCGATACCGGCCGCGTGCGCGCCTATGCCCGCGCGACGATCGCTGTGCGACGCGCCGCCCAGCGCGAGCTGGCCTTTGGACTGGCGTTTGCACCCTTGGCCCATTGGCCGGTCGATGCCGCGATCGAACAGCGCGTGGCGGTGGGCCGAGAGGGGCGGACAGCGCTGGCCGCGATGGTCAGCGGCGGCGTCGGCGACGTCGCGCTGCCGCATGGGTTCCGGCTAGAGGCCTATGGTCAGGCGGGCGTCGTCGGGGCGCGGCGGCGCGACGGCTTCGCCGACGGCGCGGTCGTGATCGACCATGGGATTGGACCGGACGAGACATCACCGTTGCGGCTGGGCGCGCTGGCGGCGGGGGCGGTGCAGCCGGACGCGGCGCGCGTCGATGTCGGGCCGCGCTTGACTTTGCGCCTTCCGCAAGTCGGCGAAGGCGGCCGGATCGCGCTCGATTGGCGCCAGCGCATTGCGGGCGATGCGCGCCCCGCCAGCGGGCTCGCGCTGACGCTCGCGAGCGATTTCTAGGTCGCGCAAAAATAGCGGTCCAGCCGATTCCCCGCTCTAGAAAAATGGTCTAGGGTCATGGGACTCGGCGCAGTTTTACGCCGCGGACGCATGTTTCGAGGCCCATGGACCTTTATCTTCCCGTCGCCAATTTGTCGGTCAATGCGCTGGTCATCGTCCTGCTGGGCGGCGGGGTCGGGTTTCTGTCGGGCATGTTCGGGGTCGGCGGCGGGTTTTTGACCACGCCGCTGCTCATCTTCTATGGCATTCCGCCGACCGTCGCGGCAGCGTCGGCGGCGACGCAGGTCACCGGGGCGAGCGTGTCGGGGGTGATGGCGCATCTCGAACGCGACGGCGTTGACCTGCGGATGGGGGCGGTGCTGGTCGCGGGCGGCTTGCTCGGATCACTGATCGGCGCCGGATTGTTCGAACTGCTCACCGCCTGGGGCCAGATCGATACGGTGATTTCGATCCTGTATGTGGCGCTGCTCGGCACGGTCGGGACGTTCATGGGGCGCGAGGCATGGGGCAGCTTTCGTGCTGCGCAAGCCGGATTGCCCGCCCCGGCGCGCAAACGGCGCCACCATCCGATGGTCGCCAATCTGCCGCTGCGCTGGCGTTTCTACCGTTCGGGCCTGTATATTTCGCCGCTGGCGCCGCTGCTGCTCGGGATGATCGGCGGGGTGCTGACGATGCTGCTGGGCGTCGGCGGCGGCTTTATCATGGTCCCGGCGATGCTGTACCTGCTCGGCATGGGGACGCAGGTCGTGGTCGGCACGTCGCTGTTCCAGATATTGTTCGTGACGATCGCGACGACGATGGTCCACGCGCTGACCACCGGCGCGGTCGATATCGTGCTGGCGGCGCTGCTGCTGCTGGGCAGCGTCGTTGGGGCGCAGTTCGGGGCGCGCTTTGCGCAAAAGGCGCGGCCCGAATATCTGCGGCTGGCGCTGGCGGTGATCGTGTTGCTGGTGGCGTTGCAAATGGCCGTCGGGCTGTTCATTCGCCCTGACGAAATTTATTCGGTGCAATGACCGGTTTTCGCGCCCTGATCCTGTGGCTCGCGGCGCTGTTGCCGGTAGCGGCGGCGCAGGCGGCCGATCCGCGGCTCGTTCCCGATGTGTCGAGCCGCGCGATCGACATCCAGTACAGCTTTACCGGCGAGGAATTGCTGCTGTTCGGCGCGATCCTCTATCCCGGCCAGCGGCTGCCCGACGACCGCGCCGACATCGTCGTCGTGTTGAAAGGGCCGGTGCGACCGATCGTGCTGCGCGAAAAGCGGCGGGTCGCCGGAATCTGGGTCAACGCCAGCAGCATTCGCTTGCGCACCTCGCCCGGTTTTTACGCGATCGGATCGTCGCGCCCGATCGACAAGCTGGTCGATGAGCGCACCGCGGCGATTTTCGAGCTGGGGCTGGCCAATCTGTCGATGTCGCCGACCGAATTTTCGGAAGCGACCAAGCTCGAACGCTTCGAGGCCGGCCTCACCGACCTTTATAGTCGGCTCGGGCTTTTTTATGAAAATCCGGCGGCGGTCGAAATTACCGAAGGCGTGCTGTATCGCGCCCGCATTCCGGTGCCCGCGCGCGTGCCGGTGGGCACGTATCGCGCCGAAACCTTTTTGATCAGCCGCGGCCGCGTGCTCGCGGTCGCATCGCGCGATGTCCAGATCCGCAAGGCGGGGTTCGAACGCTTTGTCGCGCTGGCGGCCGAGCGGCACGGCTTTCTCTATGGTCTGACCGCGGTCGCGCTGTCGCTGCTGCTCGGTTATGCGGCATCGGCGATTTTCCGCCGTCGTTGAGCCTATATTTACCCTCGCCTGCGATACCCACCGTCGGGACCATTTCAGGCGGGGCATTTTGATGGATATGCAGGGTGGCGGATTTCCCGCCGGTGATTCGACGGCGGCGCAGCATGTGCGGCTCGCCGGTGGCGGCGTGGCCGCTTCGGTGGCGCCGGTGATCAACCATCATCGCGACGATCTGATGATTGGCGAAGTGATCGATATTTCGGGGTCGGCCTCGCGCATCCTGCTCGACGCCGCGACGATCGGCAAGCTGTCGGGGTCGAGCGATGCCGCGGTGGCGATGGCGGGGCAGGTCGGGGCGCAGGTCAAGGTTCGCGTCGGCAACATCTGGCTGATCGCCAGCATCCGCGACCAGCAACTGCACGAGCGCGGCGAAGGGCTGATCGTCGCGACGATCGACTTTCTGGGCGAAGGCGAAGAAGAAAAAATCACTGGCCGCATTTCGAATTTCCGCCGCGGCGTCACCCGCTATCCTATCCCGGGCAGCCAGGTGTTTGCGGCGACCAGCGCCGACCTCAAACAGATTTATGCCGCCGACGAGCGCGCGCATGTCGAAATCGGCACCGTCTATCCGACCAAGGATATTCGCGGCTCGCTGTATGTCGATGCGATGCTCGGCAAGCATTTCGCGCTGCTGGGGTCGACCGGTACCGGTAAATCGACGAGCGCGGCGCTGATCCTGCACAAGATTTGCGACTTGGCGCCGCAGGGCCATATCGTGATGATCGATCCGCACGGCGAGTATTCGGCGGCGTTCAAGGGCATCGGGGCGCTGTTCGATGTCGACAACCTCGCCATGCCCTATTGGCTGATGAACTTCGAAGAACATTGCGAAGTGTTCGTCACCGCCGAGGGGCGCGACCGTCAGGCCGATTGCGACGTGCTGTCGCGCTGTCTGCTCCAGGCGCGGACGAAGAACCGGCTGGCCGAAGGCATGACCAAGATCACGGTCGATTCGCCGATTCCCTATCTGCTGTCCGATCTGCTGAGCATCCTGACCAACGAGATGGGCAAGCTCGACAAGGCGACGTCAAGCGCGCCGTTCATGCGCATCAAGGGCAAGATCGAGGAAATGCGCGCCGATCCCCGCTATAATTTCATGTTCTCGGGGATGCTGGTCGCGGACACGATGGCGGGGTTCCTGGGCAAGATTTTCCGCCTGCCGTCGGATGGTCGTCCCATATCAATCATCGACGTGTCGGGGGTGCCGTCGGACATCACCGGCGTCGTCGTCGCGGTGCTGTCGCGGCTGACCTTCGACTATGCGATCTGGTCGCGCGGTGAACCGCAGCGCCCGATCCTGCTCGTTTGCGAAGAAGCGCATCGCTACATCCCGTCGAAGGATACGGGGCAGGGGCAGGCGGTGCGCAAGATCTTGGAGCGGATCGCCAAGGAAGGCCGGAAATATGGCGTGTCGCTGGGCCTGATTACCCAGCGCCCGTCCGATCTGGCCGAAGGCGTGCTGTCGCAGTGCGGGACGATCATCTCGATGCGCCTGAACAACGAGCGCGATCAGCATTTCGTGAAAGCAGCGATGCCCGAAGGCGCGCGCGGGTTCATCGATTCCATCCCGGCGCTGCGCAACCGCGAATGCATCGTGTGCGGCGAAGGCGTATCGATCCCGATCCGCGTCTATCTCGACACGCTGGCGGAGGACAAGCGGCCCGCATCGAGCGATCCGCTGTTCTCGAAGCTGTGGAGGGAAACCGGCGGCGAGGCGGAAATTCTGGAGCGGGTCGTCAAGCGCTGGCGCAGTCAGGGTCGGTGAGCCGCGTCACGCCCCGCAAATTTGCGGCGTGATCGCGCTCTAATCACCCGTATCCGTGGCCAAGTCGCGCGCGACCTTTGGGTCGCGCAGCAATTTTTCGATATGGCTCGCCTCGTCAAAGCTCTCGTCGGACAGGAATTTCAGCTTCGCGGCATATTTCATTGCCATTCGTTCGGCGACGCTCTTTTGCAGCCAGGCGGTGTTGGTGCGCAGCGCCTTCAGCACCGCTTCCTCTTCCTTGCCGAGCAGCGATTTGACGAACACTGTCGCGTGGCGCAGGTCCGATGACATGCGCACTTCGGTGACGCTCACCGGATGCTTGGTCAGCTGATCGTCATGCACGTCGCCGCGCGCCAGGATGTCGGACAGGATATGGCGCACCTGTTCGCCGACGCGCAGCGCGCGAACCGTGGGGCCTTTGGTGTCTGCCGCTTTCATGCCGCACCCTTCTCCAATTCATCCAGTTTCGCGACAATCCGCGCAATCGAGCGCATGTTGCGCGCCGTACCCTTATGTTCCAGCCGCCGCTCGATCATCCGCGCGGTCAATTTGCTCTCGCCCACCCCGTCGCCATAATCGATATAGAGCGCGCGGTCGCCGAGCGCGAGGCGCTCGTTCGGCTTGATCCACTTGTCCGCCGCCAGCGCATCAAATTGCCCCTGCGTCGGCTGCCCGTCGAGGAACATCGTGTGGACGAACTTGTCCTCATTGGTTCCCGCAAAGGGATTGTCAGCAATCGCCGCCGCCAGCTCGTCCCGATCGCGCACCAGCGCCGCGCATTGCATGTCGAACCGGTCGCTGACCATCAAAGTCAGCTTTTCCTCCAGCCCGCGCGTCGGCCGCGCGGGGTGCGAGAAAATGACATTGCCGCTGGCCACGACGGTCTCGACATCGGCAAACCCCTCCGCCGCGAACGCCGCGCGCAGGTCGGCCATGGTCAGCCGGTTGCCGCCGACATTAATGCTGCCGAACAGGGCGACGTAGCGGGACACGGCGCTGTCAGTCGAATGGCATGATGTCGTCGACATCAACCGAGAGGGCGTCGGCCAACGCGCGCCAATTTTTGGCGCTGGTATCGCGCTTTCCTCTTTCGAGACTGGAAATCGTCATCTTGGAAAGACCGACCTTCTCACCCAGTGCCTGCTGCGACAGGCCGCGATACTCGCGCCACACCAACAGCCCGGCTTCGCCGTCCACCAGGCGTTCGACAAGGGACGCCGGAACATATTCTTCGCCGTCAAGGCGCCGCGCCTCCGCCCTTTCCGCCGCCTCACTATCCGCACGCTCTTCAGCCTGGTCGGCAAGGCTTCGATATTCGGCTTCTGGCAGAATGACCATTTTTTGGCCTGCGATTTCAATAAATTGAACCGTCATGTCTCATCCTCATAAGCCGACGAGCGCGGCGCAATATCGCGAATCATCAATGTATCGCCCTCGATGACAAAGATGACCCGCCAGTCTTGAACTCTCAGTCGGCTCTCCGTCCGCCCTTTGAGTCGCGTCACATTATTTTCCAGCGCCGCAGGATCTGACGCCAGTAGCGCGATCTTGTCCAAAAGGATTCGCCGCTTGTTCGATCGAACCAGCGCCTGCTGCGCGGCTTTCGAATAGCGAACGTCCATCGACAATCGTTAGACCAAAAGAAAAAATCACGCAAGGAGTGTAAGCAATGAGCTTACACGCCTTGCGTCGATCGTCTCAATTCCCGCTGCCCGCGGCGAGGAAATTCAGATCAAAGCGTCCGTTCGCGCATTTCGACTTCGAAGACTTCCAGATTGTCGCCCGCCTTGATGTCGTTGGTATCCGACAACACGACACCGCATTCCAGACCCGCGCGCACTTCGGCGACGTCGTCCTTGAAGCGGCGCAGCGACGCGATGGTGGTCGCCGACACGATGACATCGTCGCGGGTAAGGCGTGCGTGCAGCCCCTTGCGAATGATGCCTTCGAGCACGAGCAGACCCGCGGCCTTGTCGCGCTTGCCCGCCGGGAACACGTCCTTGACTTCGGCACGGCCGACCACGGTTTCGATCCGCTCGGGACCCAGCTCGCCCGCCATTTCCTTGCGGATTTCGTCGGTCAGGTGATAGATCACGTCATGATACATGAAGCGCACATTTTCGCGCTTCGCGATGTCGCGCGCCTTCGGGTTCGGACGGACGTTAAAGCCAATGATGGGCGCCTTGGTCGCCGCCGCGAGCGTCACGTCGCTTTCGGTGATCGCCCCGGCGCCCGACTGGAGCACGCGAACGCGGATCTCGTCGGTCGACAGCTTGTTCAGCGCGTTGACTATCGCTTCGACCGACCCCTGCACATCGCCCTTGATGATCACCGGGAACTGGATGACGTTGGTCTTGTCGGCCAGCGCCTCGAACATCCCTTCCAGGCTGACCGGCGCCTGCACGGTGCGCTTGCGCGTTGCCTGTTCCTGACGATAGGTCGCGACTTCGCGGGCGCGCGCTTCGTTCTCGACGACGGTGAGCGTATCCCCCGCCATCGGGACACCGCCCAGACCCAGCACTTCGACCGGCATCGACGGGGTCGCCGATTTGATCTGCTTGCCCTGATCGTCGATCAGCGCGCGGACGCGGCCGCTTTCGGCGCCGCAGACAAAGATGTCGCCGACCTTCAGCGTACCACGACGCACGAGGATCGTCGCCACCGGACCGCGACCCTTGTCGAGCTTCGCCTCGATCACCGTGCCTTCGGCGGCGCGGTCGGGGTTGGCTTTCAGCTCCATGATTTCGGCCTGCACCGCGATCGCGTCGAGCAACTTGTCGAGGCCGGTTTTCTTGAGCGCCGATACTTCGACATTCTGCACGTCGCCGCCCATTTCCTCGACCACCAGCTCATGTTCGAGCAGGCGTTCGCGGACGCGCTGCGGATTGGCGCCTTCCTTGTCGACCTTGTTGATCGCGACGATGATCGGCACGCCGGCTGCCTTGGCATGGGCAATCGCCTCGATCGACTGCGGCTTCAGCCCGTCGTCGGCGGCCACCACCAGGATGACGATGTCGGTGACATTGGCCCCGCGCTGGCGCATCTCGGTAAAGGCTTCGTGGCCCGGCGTATCGAGGAAGGTGACGAGCGACCCATCGGGGGTCTTCACCTGATAGGCGCCGATATGCTGGGTGATGCCGCCGGCCTCGCCCGCGACGACATTGGCGCCGCGCAGCGCGTCGAGCAGGCTGGTCTTGCCGTGATCGACATGGCCCATGATCGTGACCACCGGCGCGCGGGGCTTCAAATGTTCGGCGTCGTCGATGTCTTCGTCGTGACGAATATCGACATCGCCCTCGCTGACGCGAATGATCTCATGCCCGAATTCGGCGACGAGCAGTTCGGCGATGTCTTGGTCGATCGTGTCGGTGCTCGCCGACGGGCTGCCCAGCCTGAACAGCGCCTTGACCAGGTCGCCGGTCTTTTCGGCCATGCGGTTCGCGAGTTCGGCGACCGTGATGCTTTCGGGCACCACGACTTCGCGGACCTGCTTCTCGCGCGGACCCGACGATGCGGTGTGCGAACGCTTTTCCTTTTCGCGGGCGCGCTTCAGCGCCGCCAGGCTGCGGGCGCGAGCGCCTTCATCTTCGTTCAGCGCGCGCGTGACGGTCAGCTTGCCCGACTGGCGGCGGGCGTCGCCGCCGCGGCTCGGCTTCGGTTCGGGACGCTTCGGCTCGGGGCGCTTGGGCGCTTCGACCGGGGTAAAGCGGCGCGGCGCTGGTGCGGCGCTGGTGGGCGCGCGCGGCGCGGCGGTTTCAGCCTTTGGCGCTTCGGCGGCGGGCGCCTCGGCAACCGGCTCGGCAGCGGCGGCCGGCGCCGGTGCAGGGGTCGGCTCGGCGGGCTTGGCGGCCGACTGCTCGGCACGCTGCTTTTCTTCTTCGGCGGCGCGGGCGCGCGCGGCCTCTTCGCGGCGGCGATTGTCTTCGAGCGACGACATGCGCGCCTCTTCGGCCTCGCGCAGCAATTGCGCCTGACGCTCCTGACGCGACATCAGGCTGTCATTCTCGCTCACGCGCGGCGCGGCGGGTTTCGGCGCGGGGGCGGGCGCAGCAACCGGCGCGGGTGCCGGAGCGGCCGCGACCTCTTCGACCACCGGTTCGGGCGCAGGATCGCCGGGACGACCGAGCACGCGGCGACGCTTCACCTCGACCACCACCGTATTGCGGCGGCCGTGGCTGAATTGCTGCTGCACCTGTCCGGCCTCGACCGTCCGCTTCAGCCCCAAAGGCTTGCGGGTAAGGGTCGGTTTGTCCTGTTCGTCACTCATCGAAACTCATCATTCCTTCAAAACGCGTCCGAAGCGGCGGAGCCTGTCGGCGCCGCCCCAATTTTGTCCTCGCCAGCAAGCGGCGGGGCGTGCGGGTCGGAATCGCGGTTGGCCGCGTCCCTACTCCATCCTGTAAAAAACTGCCAGCGGCTCAAATGCGCCAGCACCCGCGCCGCAGCGCGGGCGTCGGTCAACGCCAGATGCACCGCATTCTCGCGGCCCAATGCCATAGATAGGGTGCTGCGGTCCACCGGCAAGACCAGCCCCTCGCGCCCCGAGCCTTCGGCATCTTCGCCGACGCGCCAGGCCTGCGCCAGTTTCTTGCGCCCATCCTCGCCCGCATCGCTGGCGTGGAGCAGCAAGCGCACCTGCCCCTTGCGCGCCGCGGTCTCGATCTTTTCATTGCCGCTGAGCAACGTACCCGAACGCGATTCCAGCCCCAGCCGGTCGAGCGTCGCGCGCGCCAGTTGCGCCTCGATCCGCGCGCCCAGATCGTCGGGGATGGTGAAATTGCTGTCCTGCAACGCCCGCGCCAGCCCGCCTTTCAGCTTGCCCTTCGCCTGCGCGGCTTCGAGCGTGGCGCGATCGACACCGATCCACGCCCCGCGTCCCGGCGCCTTGCCGAGTACGTCGGGCGCAATATCGCCGTCGGGGCTAAGCGCCAGGCGCACAAGCCTTTCGGCCGGCGAAACCTCGCCGGTGATGACGCAGCGCCGTTCCGGCACATGCTGGCCGCGCCGACCAGCGCGGTCTGGTTCGCTCAGCTGATCATTGTGCGGGGTCCGCATCAGCGGCCTCCCCGGCTTGCGGTGCGGTTTCCGCCGGTTCGCTCGACTCTTCGTCGTCGAACCAGTGGGCGCGCGCCGCCATGATGATCTCGTTGCCCTGCTCTTCGCTCAGGCCATATTCGCCCAGCACGCCGCCCTTGTCCTCGGCGCGCTCGCTGCGCGGCGGGCCGCGGCGGTTGTCGGTGCGCTTCTTGGCAATAAGCTCGTCGGTGGCGAGGTCGGCCAGGTCGTCGAGCGTCTTGATGCCCGCCTTGCCCAGCACAACCAGCATCGCTTCGGTCAGATGCGGGATCGCGGCCAGATCGTCCTCGACGCCCAGCTCGCGGCGTTCGGCGCGCGATGCTTCTTCGCGGCGCTCCAGCCCTTCGAGCGCGCGGCTCTGCAGTTCCTGCGCCAGTTCCTCGTCGAACCCTTCGATCCCGGCGAGTTCCTCGATGCCGACATAGGCGACTTCTTCGAGCTCGGTGAAGCCTTCGGCGACCAGCAGCTGCGCCAGCGTTTCGTCGACGTCCAGCTCTTCCTGGAACATCGTCGAGCGCTCGACGAAATCGCGCTGGCGCTTCTCGCTCGCGTCAGCCTCGGTCATGATGTCGATCTGGCTGCCGGTCAGCTGGCTGGCGAGACGGACATTCTGGCCGCGGCGACCGATGGCGAGCGACAGCTGGTCGTCGGGAACGACGACTTCGATGCGGCTGTCATCTTCGTCGATGACGACGCGTTGGACCGTTGCCGGCTGAAGCGCGTTGACGACGAAGGTCGCGGTGTCTTCGGACCAAGGGATGATGTCGATCTTTTCGCCCTGCATTTCCTGGACAACCGCCTGAACGCGGCTGCCCTTCATGCCGACGCAGGCACCGACGGGGTCGATGCTGCTGTCATAGCTGATGACGCCAATCTTGGCGCGCGAGCCCGGGTCGCGGGCGGCGGCCTTGATCTCGATGATCCCATCGTAGATTTCAGGGACTTCCTGCGCGAACAGCTTCTTCATGAAGTCGGGGTGCGCGCGGCTCAGGAAAATCTGCGGCCCGCGCGTTTCGCTGCGCACCGACAGGATCAGCGCGCGGACGCGGTCGCCGACGCGCATCAATTCGCGCGGGATCTGCTGGTCGCGGCGGATGACGCCCTCGGCACGGCCCAGGTTGACGACGATGTGGCCAAATTCGACCGACTTGACGACCCCGGTGATCAGCTCGCCCGCGCGGTCCTTGAATTCTTCAAACTGGCGTGCCCGGTCGGCTTCGCGGACCTTCTGGAAAATGACCTGCTTCGCCGACTGCGCGTCGATGCGGCCCAGATCCACGGCGGGCAGCGGATCGACGATGAAGTCGCCCAGCTGCGCGTCCTTCTGCAATTTCTGCGCCGCGGCCAGATCGACCTGCTTGAAATAATCCTCGACCGTCTCGACGACCTCGACGACGCGCCACAGGCGCAGGTCGCCGGTCTGGACGTCCAGTTTGGCACGAATGTCATTCTCGGCGCCATAGCGGGCGCGGGCGGCACGCTGGATCGCTTCTTCGATCGCCTCGATGACGATCGTCTTGTCGATCATCTTCTCGCTGGCGACGCTGTTGGCAATCGCCAGCAGTTCGGCGCGGTTGGCGGAAATGGCAGTGGCCATCAGTCCTGTCCTTCTTCTTCCAGTTCGTCGGCGCCTTCGGCTGAAAGCGGGACGGTTGCAGCAATGAGTTTGTCGGTGAGCACCAGCTTGGCCGTGTCGATCGCGTCGAACGGCAGTTTGTGCTCGACTTCTTCCTTGTCCAAAATCGTGACGATATCGCCGTCGATCCCGACCAAGAGGCCGTTGAAGCGCTGGCGGCCGTTGAGTTTTTCCTTCAGCGCGACCTTTGCCTCATGACCCGCCCAATCGGCGAAGTCGCTCGGGCGGGTCAGCGGGCGGTCGATCCCCGGCGACGACACTTCCAGCCGATACGCCTGATCGATCGGATCCTTGCCCGCTTCCTCCAGCGCGTCGAGCTGCACCGAAATACGGCGCGACAGGTCGGCGCAATCGTCGATCGTCAGCTGCCGCGTCTCGGGACGCTCGGCCATCACCTGCAAGGTCGGATCGCTTGTCCCGCCAAAAAAGGCAACGCGCACGAGCGACAGGCCCATCGCCTCGGCTTCGGGCGCGATGATCGCGGTCAGGACGTCAAGATCGGCCAAGTCAGTCTTTCAAATCGGATGACCGGCAAGCATGTGGGTATAGCCGCCGCGGCCCGCGGCCCCGACGTCCCAACTGGCTAACCATGTCAAGAAGTACGCTGCGTATACGTTGCGGCGGGTGAGTCGGCAAGGGGGAATGAGAGAGCGGGGTGCGCGATCTTCTGATATCAGCCTTATGCGGAGCGCCGCCCTCGCCGCCGGACGATCAAGGCGGCGATGATGCCGAACAGGCTGATCAGGAACGCTGTCGACTTGATCGGCTGCGCCGCGGCGGCGATTTCGGCCAAGCGATCATTGCCCGCAAAGCGCAGTGCCTGGATAAATTGACAGATTGTTTCAATATAGTCGCCGACGCACACAATGATCGCGGCAATCATGATCAGCCAGCCCAGCCTTTGCAGCGCCGGCTTTTCCGCGGCGCGAAACATCTGCCCGCCGCGATAGGCGCCAAAGGAATAGACCGCGATATAGATCAGGTCCAACGCGATCGCCCACCGCGCAATGTCCATCACCCCCGCCGCCTGCCACGCGGCCTGAATAGCGTCGACGCCCATGGCGCTCCCAGCCGATTGATGGTCCCTGATCCCCCATGGCGCGACGTCGTTCGCAAACAGAGGATTCATCGCGATCATGATCGCCAGGATGAGCAATCCGCCCAACCAGAAGCACCAGAAATTTCGTTCGCGCCGCTGTGCATCGGTCATGCCTACCCCCAATGATCGCACGCGTTCCCGCACACTGCGGACACGCGTTTCTCGTGCGCCAACCGTCCGGCCATGGCGCCCACCGACGCTTATGCAAAGCAACCGGTACAAAATACTGCGCTGCGCGCCGCCGCGACGACCTTGCGCCCCAACCGATTTTGCCCGGATCGGATATCGCTACGCAGCGCGCGACGATATCGCCAAATCATGAGGCTTCGGCGCGACTGGGATTCGATGACCTGCGCAAAAGCTTGACTTTTCGTCAAATTTGTCGCAGTAGGATTTCGCTAACGTCGCCTGCGACGGAAATTTGATGCCTACGGCGGATACTTCCCTTCACGCGCTACCAGCTCCTCCGGTGCTTTTGCCGGTTGATTATCTGTTTTCGTGAAAGGAAACATCCCATGCCTATCGGCACCGTAAAATTCTTCAACACTGACAAGGGCTATGGTTTCATTGCCAACGAAGATGGTTCGGGCGACAGCTTCGTCCACATCACTGCCGTCGAGCGCGCCGGCATGTCGACGCTGAACAAGGAACAGCGCGTTTCGTACGAGCTGGAAACCGACCAGCGCGGCAAGACCTCGGCTGTCAATCTTCAGCCTGCCTGAATGATCTTCGGCTCGGCGCCCCTCGGGCGCCGGGCCGGACCATCGCGGCGGATAGTCCCCCGCGATCGATACCGTCAGTCGCTTCGTTCGACGACGATGTGCGGCCACGCTGCCGCCAGCCGCTCCGCCCAGCGCTCATAGGGCCACGGTATCACCTCCTGATCGAACCAGAACAGCCGGTCGCCGGCGCGGTTGTACAGATGCACTTCGTCATCGCTGTCGTCCTGCCGGACGATGCGCAACTTGCCGATCTGCGAGGGATGGATGCGGCCTTCGTCGCCGCCGCTGCTGCCGATCCGTCCTTGCCACCACACCAGATCGCCGGTTGCGGGATCGACAAAGCTGCCGCGGTTCGGATTGGCGAGCATGTTGAGCCCCGCGCCCAGCGCGACGAGCGCCCCGAACCCCTGCGCCAGCGGCACCAGCCACGGCGCGCATTCGCGGCCGTCCTCGCTGCAATTATCGGCGGGATCGATGACCGATCCGGCCCACAGAAACCCTAGGCCAAACGCCAACAGCAACCACATCCGCCAATCGGTGCGCGCGCTGCGCCGATAGGATGGGATGCCAACGCCGGTCATGGCACGGCTGTAATCCACCGGCGTCAACAGGTCGCTAACGCCCGCCGATGAGCCTTTCCGGGTCCAGTCTGGACGTCCTGCCGCGGCACATCTCCACGACTGCAACATTTTATTGGCGTTTGCGCGTATAAGGCGGCTTGGCACCCCGTTCGCGCGAATCGGCGCGGGCGGGGCGATGGAATTTGATGCGCGCATGAAGCCCGAACTGAACCTGACCGCCCGCTCGACGTGGCGCGACCCGGCGCCGGAACAACCGGCGGGGCCAGGACGCGCCTTTTGGGCGGCGATCATCGCGGTCATGGCGGTTGCGTGCCTGGCGTTTCTGCTGTCGAGCGGGCAGCTCCGCCCGCCCGCGGCGTTTGGCCCGTACAGCGTATCGGTGCCGCTCGATTTTCGTGCCTATGACCCCGCGCGCTGGGCGATCATGAATGCCGAGGATTATGAGGAGGCGCTGAAGATCGATCCGACGCTGCCCGATCCGGCCAGCATCGGTTTTGGCGATGCCGCCGCGCTGCCCCCCGCCGACCCGGCCTTGCTGCGCGACGAGGCCTTTGTCGGCCCGCCCGCCAAACCTTATGTCTTTCGCGGCGTCACCGCGCTCGACCGCGAGCGCGCGCATTATTGCCTGACCGCCGCCATCTATTACGAGGCGGCGTCCGAGACCGACGACGGGATGCGCGGCGTCGCGCAGACGGTGATCAACCGCGTCCGCCACCCCAGCTTTCCCAACACCGTGTGCGGCGTCGTCTTTCAGGGGTCGCAGCGCGCGGGGGTGTGCCAATTCACTTTCAGCTGCGACGGTGCGATGGCGCGCGCGCCCAGCAAGCCCAACTGGCTGCGCGCCAGCCGCGTGGCCTCGGCGGCGCTGGGCGGCTTTGTTTTCCCCAAGGTCGGCCTGGCCACCCATTATCACACCCAAGCGATCTGGCCGCGCTGGGGCAAGAGCCTGGTGATGACCAACATCGTCGGCGCGCATATCTTCCACCGCTGGCGCGGCCGCTGGGGCATGCCCGACGCGTTTCGCGCGCCGTATCTGGGCCGCGAGCCGGTGCCCGGCCCCTATCTGCCGCTGGCGCAGCAGCTGGCGATCCTGAAGGGTCAGGGTCTGCCCCCCGGTGCGGGTCCGGCCCCGATGCTGAGCGGCGTCGGTGCGCCTCTCCCCGATGTCGCCGCGGCGCCGCTGCCCGGCACGATGGCGCCGACCGCGCCCGTCATGTCATCGCCCGTCGCCGCGCCCGCGCCGACGCCGATCTACGCCGACCCGCGGCTCAACCAGTCGGGCCAGGTCCGCGAGGAATTCCGCGGCAGCGGAGAGTGGAAACGCTGACGCAATCGGCCTAGTCTGCCCGCCACATGATGAGGAGGCGGACATGGGGCATGTCAAAGGCATCGGCGGGCTGTTCTTCCGGGCGCGCGATCCCGACGCGCTCAACACCTGGTACAAGGAACGGCTGGGCATCGGTGCGGGATGCAACGCCGACGACACCGGCCCGATCGACGAATGGACGTGGAATGTCGCCGCGGGGCCGGTGGTGTTCGCGCCGTTCAAGGCCGACACCGACTATTTCGCCGCCGACCGCCAGTATATGATCAACCTGCGCGTCGATGACCTCGACGCCGTGCTGGCCCCGTTTCACGAAGCCGGCGACGATGTGATCACCAAACCCGAATGGAACGACCCGGCGACCGGCCGCTTCGCGCGGGTTCACGATCCGGAGGGCAATCCGATCGAACTGTGGGAACCGCCGAAAAGCGCATAGGATAACCATATAGGTTATTTATACTTGACATCGTTACGCTGATATGGCACATGTCGCGCGATTATGTACTTTACACACCCACAGCTAAGTGGTAGATAATGCTCATCAACGGAGCATATCACCATGTCGGTTCTTTCTTCCCCCTACTTCCACGACGAAGCCAAGGCTTTCGAGCATCTGGAAAGCATCGTTTGGGCTGACGGCGTTGTCTGCCCGCATTGCGGTGTGATCGGTGGTCGGGTCTAGGTCGCCGCTCTTAACCTTGCCCTGTAGGTATCCGGCAAATTTGCCGCCCTCTATATAGTGGTCCTGCAACCACTCACGATAAGCCCCAAGGGCGCTTAGCGGATAGCACCATGACTCTTGCGGGTTTGACTTAGCCTGAGGATGATCGGCGGGGTAATTGTGGGGATTCCTGTACGCGCGTAACAATACACAGAAAAACAAGGATGGCGACGAGCTGTTGTTCGAGGCCTCAGCGGAATTTCCGTCTACTCCCTTAAACCCCTCTCCGTTTGGAGATGAGAATTCAGTTTCTTTTGTCGAGCTTTTTTTGCCCGCTAGAATGCATAACCTTGTAATAACCCAGGATTGCGCAATTAAGGTCCGCGCCTTTATTGGCGATGACGAAATCCGGCTCGGAGCGATTGTGGTAAGTTTCGTCGAACCAGCATCAGGCGACACTGTTTCGTCCGCCGACTGACTCGGCTCTTTCACTGAAATATATGCGGCCAGCATCTGCTGGCCGTTTTCTTTTGGAGAACATCATGAACTGGTTTGGCCGGAAGGCTGCGCAGGGTGCTGCGCGGCCTGCTTTGTCGCGGGTGTATGGGACTTATGGGATGATGGGGTCGGCGCGGCCGAGGTCGTCGGCCCGGCGACATGGCGGTTGTCGCTTTTGCTGCGCGGGCGGGCAGGGACCGGGAGCGCAACGGGGCAAGCGGCGGGGGCTCCGTTCGTGCTGCTCGACGATAGTGCGCCGATGCTGTTGCCCGAGGCGCTGGCGGTTGCAGCGGAAAGCGGCGCGGCGCGGGTGCAATGGGCGCCGCGCGGCGGAACGGCGATGACCGACGTGACGGTGCCGGCCGCGCGCCAAGCGTTGCGGCCGCTGGCGCCGGTGCATGGGCGCATCGCTCCCGACGGGGCGGGCGGTGTCCTGATATCGTGGCGGCGTCGGAGCCGGGCCGATGCCGGCTGGCGCGACCATGTCGATCTGCCGCTGGGGGAGGGGCAAGAGGCGTGGCGCATTGTCCTGTCGCCGCCGGTTCCGGGCATCGCGGCATGGGACAGCGCGGTGCCGATGCTGTCAATCGACGCCGGTGTGATGGCGGCGTTGCCGCCCGGGACCGCGCTGGCGATTCGCCAAGTTGGCGATTTCGACCTGTCACGACCGCTCATCTTGCCACTGATATAAAAGGAGAATGCGATGACCGATATGGCGATAACGGCGCGCCATGCGCTGCCGCTGCTTGCAGTGGCGCAGGCGCAGAAAGAGTTGACGCATAACGAAGCGCTGACCCTGATCGACGCGTTGGAGCATAGCGCGGTCGAGGCTGGCCCGATAAACGATCCCCCGTCCGACCCCGCACCGGGGCAATGCTGGCTGGTCGGCGACACTGCAACGGGCGGCTGGCACGACCATGCAAAAGCGATCGCGCTATGGACCGCCGGCGGATGGCGATTCGCCGCGCCGCGTGCTGGCATGATTGTGACTCGATTGACCGATGGAGCGCGGTTGCGATTCGACGATGGCGCCTGGGTCGAGCCGAGGCCGATTGCAGTGCCATCGGGAGGCTCGACAATCGATGCCGAAGCGCGTAGCGCGCTGGCGACGTTGATCCTGCACCTTGCGGCGCAGGGCCTTCTGATTTCAGGCTGAATTTCCGCTCGCGGATTTGAAAAGTGCGACTTTTTAGCAACAGATTAGCGATTTGTTCACTTGCACGGAACCAAAGCGGCGAGTAGGACGTCTGCCGAGACGTATATCTCAATTTGAAAGGGGAATTACTATGAGGAAGCTTGCCGTAGCTGTGGCGTTAGCCTCCACTGCCCTGGCGTCGCCTGCTTTGGCGCGCGACGACTCTTGGTATGTTGGCGTGGGCGCCGGCGTTATGATCATTGAAGATCTGGATCTCGATATTGGCGCGACGCAAAACGCCGGTTCGCTCGATCATCGTTATGGTTATGACTTCGAGGGTACTGTCGGTTACGATTTCGGCGGTTTCCGCGCCGAAGTTGAAGTCGGTTATCGTGAAGCCGATATCAAGTCGGGCCGCTTTAATGTTCCGGGAATCCCCCAGTCGGTCAGCGGTGCAGGTCCGCTCGCGACCGGTGCTTTCGATCTGAACGGCGATACCAATGCGCTGAGCTTCATGGTCAATGGCATGCTCGACTTCGGTGACGACGACGGGCTTCAGGGCTTTGTCGGCGGTGGTGCCGGTGTGGCTCGCGTGTCGGTCGAACCTGTGTTCGCCGGTGCGTTCCTTGACGATTCGGACACGGGCTTTGCCTGGCAGGCGATCGCGGGCATCCGCGCTCCCCTCAGCGACACCATCGACGTTGGCGTGAAGTACCGCTTCTTCAACGTTGATAATGTCGATCTGGTTGACCAGGTTGGCCGTGACGTTTCGACGCGTTTCCGTTCGCACTCGGTTCTGGGTACGCTGACCTTCAACTTTGGTGGTGCACCGGAGCCGGTTGTGGCACCGCCGCCGCCGCCTCCCCCGCCGCCGCCCCCGCCGCCCCCGCCGCCCCCGCCGCCCCCGGCGCCGGTGTGTGAGCCTGGGCCGTACATCGTGTACTTCGACTGGGATCAGTCGAACATCACGCCGGAAGCGGCTTCGACGCTCGACAACGCGATCAGCGCCTACAACCGTGGTTGCACGGGTACGCAGGTCATGCTGGCCGGTCACGCTGACCGTTCGGGTTCGGCCACGTACAACGTCGGCCTGTCGGAACGCCGCAACACCGCGGTTCGCAGCTATCTGACCGCTCGCGGTATCTCGGATGGCTCGATCAGCGCGCAGGGCTTCGGCGAAAGCCGCCCGGCCGTTGCCACCGCCGATGGCGTCCGCAACGACCAGAACCGTCGCGTGGAAATCACTTACGGTCCGAACTCGGGCATGTAAGACCGGTTTCCATTCCCGACCGGGACTGGAAGAAACAAGCGAGGGCGGTACTGAAAGGTGCCGCCCTTTCTTTTGGCGCGGGCCAGATGGCGGGTTGCGCATAGTGGCAGAAATTTACGCACCCCACCGCCAGCCACCCGGCGCCTGTGGCATACCCTCGGGCAGCCCATGGTCTGACGAAATCATAGTGGCGTCGCATCGACCGAGCGATCGGCGCGATCTGTGTGACGGCGGATCGAAACGCACTGGTCCCGCGATGCCGCAATAGGCGGCGCTAATCGGGCCTTTGCCCTGTCTGCTGCGGATTAGGCGGCGGGGGCGGTGCCCGGGCGCAGGTAGGCCATCATATAGCCGACATAGTCGATCTTGCCGAGCGGCACGCCCATATGGCGGAGGATCGAATAGGCGGCGACGGCGTGGAAATAAAATTGTGGCTGCGCCCAGTCGCGAACATAGGTGAGCGCGGTCATGTCGAAGGCCATGCCGTTGGGCAGATCGAAACCGACAGGGCGATCCGGGTCGGCGTCGATGGCGGCGGCATCGATGATGTCGAGCCACGTCAGCGTCGATGCGATCTGCGCCTGAAGGCCGGCAAAGTCCGCCGCATCCTCGGTCAGCGTCGGCGCGTCGGTCGCGCCAAGGCGGATGAGTGGCTGGATCGCCTGCAAGCAGCTGAAACGTATTTGGGCAGCGAGCGGGAACATATCGGGCGCGAGGCGTGCGACGACCAGCTGTAATTCGCCAATCCCGTTATCGGCGCCCCAGGCCAGCGCCTTGTCCAATTGCGCCGACAGCGCGCGCAGGCCGTTTGTGTAAGCAGGAACGGTCATTTCATAGAGCATGGTCGCATCCTTGGCAGGGTAGAGGCCGGTCAGGCCGGGGCGAGATTGTCCTGGAATTGCAACCGCGCCAGGCGGGCGTAAAGGCCGTCGGCGGCGACGAGCGTGTCGTGCTTGCCCTCCTCGACGATGCGGCCATTGTCCATGACGATGATCCGGTCGGCGGCGCGGACGGTCGCGAGGCGGTGCGCGATGACGATCGTCGTCCGGTCGTGCATCAAGTTTTCGAGCGCGTCCTGCACCAGCTTTTCGGATTCGGCGTCGAGCGCCGAGGTGGCTTCGTCGAGGAGTAACAGCGGCGCGCGGCGGAGCAGCGCGCGGGCGATCGCGACCCGCTGGCGCTGGCCACCCGACAGGCGGGCGCCGCCTTCGCCCATGAAGGTGTCGAGACCGTCGGGCAGCTTGCGGAGAAATTCCTCGGCATTGGCGGCGCGCGCGGCGTCCCACAATTGATCGTCGGTCGCGTCCCAATTGCCGTAGCGCAGATTGTCGCGCGCCGAGGCGGCGAAGATCACGGTTTCCTGCGGCACCATCGCGATGCGGGCGCGAATATCGGCCGGGTCGGCGTCGGTGAGCGGGACGCCATCGAGCAGGATCTGCCCGGTCTGCGGATCGTAAAAACGCTCGGCCAGCTGGAACAGGGTCGACTTGCCGGCGCCCGAGGGGCCGACGATTGCGACCGTTTCGCGCGGCTGGATCGCGAGGTTGAAATCGTGCAGCGCGGGGGCGTCGGGGCGGGTCGGATAGTGGAATTCGACGTTTACGAATTCGAGTGTGCCGCGCGGGGGTTCGGGTAAGGCGCGGGGTTGTGCGGGCGGGGCAATGCTCGCCTCCGCATTGAGCAGTTCGCTGAGCCGCTCGGCGGCGCCCGCGGCGCGCAAGAGGTCGCCATAAACCTCGGTCAGTGCGCCGAACGCGCCTGCGACCAGGCCGCCCGTGAGGACAAAGGCAGCGATGGTGCCGCCGGTGATCGTCCCCGCGGCGACGCCCTCCGCCCCGTACCACAGCAGGGTCGTGATCGCCCCGAACAGCAGGCCGATGACGATCGCGGTCATGATCGCGCGGAGGCGAATGCGGCGCTTCGCGGTGGCAAAGGTCGCCTCGACCGCCGCGGCAAAGCGGCCTGCCTCACGATCTTCCTGTCCGAAGGCCTGGACGATCTTCATCGCGCCAAGCTGTTCGGAGGTGGTCGCGCCGATGTCGGCGACGCGGTCCTGGCTTGATCGCGAGACATTTTGCAGGCGGCGGCCGAGCAGGACGATCGGCATGATGATCACCGGGATGCCGAGCAGGATACCACCGGTCAGCTTGGGCGACAAAGTGAAGAGATAGGCGATGCCGCCGATGCCCATCACCATATTGCGCAGCGCCACCGACACGGTGGTGCCGACGACCTGTTCGATGATGGTGGTGTCCGACGTCATCCGTGAGGCGATTTCGGACGGCCGGTTTTCCTCGAAAAAGCCGGGCGCCAAACGCAGCAGGTTGCGTTGCACCGCCTGGCGGATGTCGGCGACGGTGCGTTCACCCAGCCAGCTGACGAAATAGAAGCGCAGCGCGGTGGCGAGCGCCAGAGTCAACACGATGCCATAAAACAGACGGAAATGCGGGGCGACGTCGCCGCCGCCGGCGACGAAGCCGCTGTCGATCATTTCCTTGAACTGCCATGGAATCGCCAAGGTCGCGAGCGCGGCGACGCCGAGCGCAACCGCCGCGATGACCAGTTGCAGCGGATAGGCGCTGGCATAGTGCCAGATCATCCGCAGGCTGCCGAGCTTGCGGCGGGGTTCGGCGGCGGTTTTCGCTAGGGAAAGGTCGGGGGTACTGGCCATTGCAGCGGCCCTAGCAGCGGCGACGCCCGCGCTCAACGACGCAGAATGACCGCCTTGCTTCATGTGCTTTGAAGCCGGGCTGCATAGCGGAGGGGCGGTTTAGGACCGAAATTGCACAGGTACAGCGATTTTGATGCATTGCACAATGAAATCGAAGCCCTAGACTGGCGTCAACGAACAGACGCCCAAAGAGCGTCGGGGCTTGCCAAGGAACGTATCGATCATGCTGTATCACGCCTTTGAAATGCAAAAGAGCTGGCTCGCGGGCGCGAGCGCGCTGGCGACCGCGGGCGCGCAGGTCATGCAGCATCCCGCGAACCCGCTCGGCTATTTCGGCGGCAGTCCGCAATTTGCATCGGCGCTGGAGGTGTTCGCGCACGCCGCCGCGCCGCGCGGCAAGCCAGGGTTCGAGCTGTACGAAACCGAAGTCGATGGCGAAATCGTGCGAGTGACCGAGTCGATTGAAGCGCGCAAACCGTTCGGCCAGCTCAAGCATTTCAAGCACAAGGGTAGCAAGGATGCGCCGAAACTGCTGATCGTCGCGCCGATGTCGGGCCATTATGCGACCTTGCTCCGCGGGACGGTCGAGCGGATGCTGCCCGGGCATGACGTGTGGATCACCGACTGGCGCGACGCGCGCAACGTGCCGCTGGAGGCGGGCAAGTTCGACCTCGACGATTATATCGATTATCTGATCGGCTGGATGGAGCATATCGGCCCCGGCGCGCACATGCTGGCGGTGTGCCAGCCGTCGGTTCCCGCGCTTGCCACTGCGGCAATCATGGCCGCGGACAAGAACAAGTGCCGTCCGAAAACGCTGACGATGATGGGCGGCCCGATCGACACGCGCAAGGCGCCGACCGCAGTCAACCAGCATGCGATGACGCGCCCGCATGCGTGGTTCCAGGAAAATGTCATCGCGACGGTCCCGGCCTATTATCCGGGCGCTGGGCGCCGCGTCTATCCCGGCTTTCTGCAGCTTGCGGGCTTCATGTCGATGAACCTGGGCAATCACATGATGAGCCACTGGTCGATGTTCAAACATCTGGTCGACGGCGACGGCGAAGAGGCCGACAAGACCAAGGAATTTTACGACGAATATCGCTCGGTGTGCGACATGACCGCCGAATTCTACCTGCAAACCGTCGATGTCGTATTCCAACGCCACGCGCTGCCCAAGGGCGAGATGCTGCATCGCGGCAAGCCGGTCGACCTCACCGCGATCGAGGATATTGCGCTGCTGGCGATCGAAGGCGAGCGCGACGATATTTCGGGGATCGGCCAGACGAAAGCGGCGCTTACGCTGACCAAATCGCTACCCGCCGAGAAGAAGAAATATCTGATGGCCAAGACCGTCGGCCATTACGGCATCTTCAATGGCCGTAAATGGCGCGAGGATATTGCGCCGGTGGTCGAGGGGTGGATCCGCAGCAACGGGGGGTGAAGCGGCCGGTGGCGGACATGGCCCATTTCCTTTCTCTCCCCTTGAGGGAGAGATACGAAGGCTCGGCAGCTCGCTGCCTAGCCGCAGTTGAGAGGGGTTTTGCGCCCGCTGGCGGCGCACCCCCTCACCAAGCTTCGCTAGCTCCTGACGGAGCAAGCTGCGCTATCCTCTCCCTCAAGGGGAGAGGATGTTAGGGCAGTTCCCGACCCCAAAGCGGACGTCGGCATGAACGCAGTTTTCAATGCATCGGCGACGTCCGTACCGCCCAATATCCAAGATAGAGCAACCCCGCCCATAGCAGCAGGACAAACGCCAGCCCCGCGCGGCTCGACGGGCGTTCGCTTGCGGCTTCTGCGGCGGCGTGGAGGTCGCTCCACAGCGGCCCGGGGATCAGGCGGCGCACCGCCCATAATCCCAATGGGACGATGATCAGGTCATCGAGCCAGCCGAGGATCGGAATGAAATCGGGGATCAGGTCAATCGGCGACAGCGCATAGGCGGCGACCGCGACCGCAAGGAACCGTGCGAGCATCGGCACGCGCGGGTCGCGCGCGGCGAGCCACGCGGCGTGTGCGTCAACGGCGAGGCGGTGGCCAAGGTCACCGATGCGTTCGGAAAGGGATTTGCCGGTCATCGCGATCTACCCTAGCCTTCCTGTATGGCGATCCAACTGAAAAGCGCGCGGGTTGAGCGTTGGGCGGTCGCGGCAGACTTCGTCGCGGTGCATGGCGTCCATGTCGATGTCATCGTTGCCGAGGTGGCGGGCGAAGGGGCGATCGGGCGCGGCGAAGGCACGCCTGTCCTTTATCTGGGTGAGGATGCCGTGGGGTGCCGCGATGCGATTCTGCGCGCCGCGCCGCATATCGCCGACATGGATGCGGCCGAGGCGCGGGCCGCGGTGCAGGAGCTGATGGCGCCCGGGGCCGCGCGTAACGCGCTCGACTGCGCGCTATGGGATCTGGAGGCGAAGCAGCGCGGGCTGCGTCTGTGGCAGGTTGTTGGTTGCGAAGGCGCTCCGATCGCGCGGGTCACCGCCTTTACCATTTCGCTGGGATCGCCGGGGGCGATGGCCGGACAGGCTGCGACCGCCGAGGCCGACGGCTATCGCCTGCTCAAGATCAAGCTGACCGGCGAAGATGACCGGCTGCGCGTCGCTGCGGTGCGCACCGGCGCACCGGAGGCGCAGCTGATCGTCGATGCGAATGAAAGCTGGGGCGAACTTGATATTTTGAGCGAAGCCGAGGCGCTCGCCGACTTTGGCGTCGAGATGATCGAGCAGCCGGTTGCGGTCGGCGCCGACGCGCTGCTCGATCCGATTTATGCGCCGATTCCGTTCGTTGCCGACGAAAGCTGCCAGACTGTCGCCGATGTCATGCGGATCGGCGCCTTTTACGACGGGGTGAATATCAAGCTCGACAAGGCGGGCGGGCTGACCGAGGCGCTCCGGATCGCCGATGCCGCCGACGCGGCGGGATTGTCGATCATGGTCGGGTGCATGTTATCGACCAGCCTAGCGATCGCCCCCGCGTTCTTGCTGGCGCAGCGCGCGCGTTGGGTCGACCTGGACGGTCCCGCGTTGCTGGCGCGGGACCGGGAGGGTGGGTTCGAGTTTCGGGAAGGGCGGATCGGGCCACCCGTCGTTTGATCCTCCCCGTCGCGCAGCGATGGGGAGGGGGACAACTCGCGAAGGGAGTCGTGGAGTGGCCGCGACGTTAGCGCCAAAGCCCCTCCGCCAGCGCTTCGCGCTGCCACCTCCCCATGGCTGCGCCACAGGGAGGATTTGCAATTACAGCATCACCTCGGCGTGCTGGCCGAGTTCGCCTTCCTTCATCGTCATGCCGGTCATCAGCTTGAAGATGCCCTTGATCCCGGGGTCGGCGGTCCAGATTTCGGCGTCAGCCAGATCAAAGCGGAGCAGCACCAGCTTGGGGTCGTCCTTGCCGCCGTCGTACCAAGCCGCGACGCCGTTACTCCACAATTTGTCGAGCAGCGCGCGGTCGCTTTCATGGACGAGCGTGCCCGAAATACACGCGAACAGGTCGTGTCCCTTTGACGCAAATTGCGCCATCGCGGGGCCGCCGCCCGCTAGGCGGTTGTCGGTCGAGGTGAAGAACCAGAAGGCGCCGTCGGCGTCCTTGTCGAGCTGCGCATTCATCGGGATATGATGTTCGCGTTCGCCGGTCGCGCCGATCATCACATAGGGGCTGTCGGCCAGGGCTTTCCAGAACTGCTTCTTGATGTCGTCGCTCATCGGGGGGATTCCTTTTTCTAGCGTGATGCGCACCTAACGCATCACGCCCCCCAATGTTGCGTCGCGCTACGACGCCGTCGTCAACTTGCCGCGCGCCTCGGCGATCGCGGCCACCAGCCGCGGCTCGTCATAATGTGGCAGCGCGACTTCCATCACGGTGATTGCGCTTTCGATCATCGTCCGGTCGGCGCCTGGCGTTTTCGACCGGTACAGCCCCCAGGCGGCGATCAGCGGGACGTCATAGTGCGCCGGGTTCGCCTTGAGCGAGTGGCGTGCTTCGGCAACCTCACCCGCAAGCACCCGTTGGATCAGCGCGATGCTGCGTTCGTCGGCGAAGGGTTCGCGCGGCGCGGGTTTGCGGCCCATTGCGCGAACCACGGCCTCGGCGGTGCCGAACGTCGAAAAGGGGTTCTGCCCGGTCACGATCCGGCCATCAGCGACGACATGGTTGAGCATCATCGGCGCGGCGCTGAACTTTGCCCCGGCGCCGCGCAGGCCGTCTTCAAGCAACACGGGAAAGGCGGGGATCCAGCGCTTGCCGAACAGCAATTCTTCCTCGTTCGACATGCCGGTCACGGCGCGCCCAGCGATCAGCGATTTGCCGTCCTTCATCGGTACATTCATTAGCACGGCGGGACCGTGGCAGACCGCGCCGATCACCCCGCCGGCGTCATAGGTTTGCGCGATCAGCGTCTTGAGGTCGGTATTGACCGGCAGGTCGAACATTGCGCCCTTGCCGCCGACGACGAACACCGCGGCGTAATTGTCGCTGGCCGCTTTGACCAATGGGAGGGTCGAGGCAAGCTTGGCGCTGGCCACGGAATCGGCGATGAAGCGGCTGTTATAGGGCTTTTTGGGATCGAATTTGTCGGCGACGACAACACCCCCCGCGGGGCTGGCGATGTCGACGGTCAGCCCATTGTCGGCGAACACCGCATAGGCCTGCGACAATTCGTCCATTTCAAAGCCGGGGCGGGTGTTGCCGCCGTCGGCGCCATGGCTGCTGACGACGAGCAAGACGCGGTCCGCCTTGGGGCCGACATCGGCCTGTGCCTGGGAGGGCAGGGGGACGGCGATCAACAGGCCAACCGCCCACATCGCCAAATTCTTCTTCTGTTTCTCCATCGTCTCGCTCCACATGGTGTCAGGATGCCGCCGGTCTGGCAGATCTGACGTCAGGACGATGTGAAAGCGGTTTTGACGCTATTTTGACCTTGCATCGCCAAGGCTTTGCGGGGGAACTGGGCGGGCCCGGTGAAGGATCTGGTTTGAACGACGCATTCGACATCTTGCTGGTCGAGGATAACGCCGATCTGGCGGGCAACGTCATCGACTATCTGGAGGCGCTGGGGCATCGGCTCCATTATGCCGCTGATGGCGAAGTGGGGGTGCGCGAGGCCTTGATGCGCCCCGTCGATGTTGTCCTGCTCGACCTCGCGCTGCCGAGCCGCGACGGCCTGAGCGTGTGCGCCGAAATCCGCCGCCGCGCCGATCACCGGATTCCGATTCTGATGCTCACCGCGCGCGATACCCTCGACGACAAGCTGGCGGGATTTGCGAGCGGCGCCGACGATTATCTGGTCAAACCCTTTTCGCTCGCCGAACTGGCGGCGCGGATCACGGCGCTGGCGCAGCGGCCGCAGCTGGGACAGTCGCACAGCATCGTCGTCGGTACGCTGACCATCGACCGCCAGTTGCGCACCGCAACCCGCGCTGGGCAGCTGCTCCGGCTGTCGCCGCTGCTCTGGGACATATTGCTGCTGCTCGCCGAAGCATCGCCGCAGCCGGTCGCGCGCACCGAGATCGCGCGCAAACTATGGGGTGACGAGCCGCCATCGTCGGATGCGCTGCGCAGCCACATCCACCTGCTGCGCCAGATCGTCGACAAGCCGTTCGGCGCGCCGATGATCGAAACCGTCCACAGCATCGGCTTTCGCCTGAGCGCGCCGCAATGAGGCAGCGGTCCTACAGTCTGCGCCGCCGCGTTATCGCCGCGCTGGTCGCCACCGTGTTCGCTACCAGCGCGGTGTTCGGCCTGGCGACTTTTATCTTTGCTTACACGCTCGAAGACCGGTTGTTCAGCAACGCATTAACCGGCGAAATTGCGCGGCAGCAGCAAAGCTGGCGCCGCGATGGTACCCTGACAATACCCGAAGTCGCCTACGTCAAAATCTATACTGGAAAGGCTGGCCTACCCGCCGACCTGGCCGCACGAGTTGCAGCCAACCCCCAGCAGCGCGAATTTTATGGAGTGGCGGGGCGTCACTACCATGTCGAGCATTTCATGCTGGATCGGCGAACCGGTGCGGCTCCCGGCGGCACGCCCGCGGTCGCAGTGGCCGAGGTCAGTCGTTATCTGCTCGTTCGTCCGGTGCGCGATGGGATGATCCAGTTCCTGATTGGGCTCAGCCTGTTCATCGCGCTGGTGATGGCGCTGCTTGGCTGGTGGCTCGCCAATCGCGCGATGCGCCCCCTCAGCCGACTCGCGAAAGACGTCGCCGACGGTGGCAGCGAAACCGTCCCTGTCGTGCGCCGCGAGGATTATCCGGCGAACGAGATCGGGGTGCTGGCGGGCGCACTCGGACAGGCGTTCCAGCGCATCCGCGGCTTTGTCGACCGCGAGCGCAGTTTCACCCGGGACGCGAGCCACGAACTGCGCACCCCGCTGGCGGTCATTCGCGGCGCGGCCGAAGTCATTGCGCAACGTGGCGACCTGCCCGCGCCGATCCCCGAGGCGCTGCGCCGGATCGAAACCGCCACCATCGACATGACGGACACGCTCGACCTGTTGCTCGCGCTGGCGCGCGAGGGCGAAGCCTTTCCGGTGCAAAGCGTCGCTCTGCGCCCGGTTGTCGACAAGGCCATCGCCGCGGCGGCAGTGCGTTTTCCGGCGAACCGACTTTCCGTGTCGAACAATGTCGCTGGGGATGCGACGATCGTTGCCGAGCCGACGTCGTTGCAGCTTGTGCTCAACAATCTGATCGGCAACGCATTCCAGCATGCGGCTGCGGCCAATCTGCACATCGAATTTAAACAGGATTGCCTGACGATTTGCGACGACGGCCCCGGTATGGGGATGGTCGCCGATCCATTCGCACCTTTTGCCAAAGGTGAGGCGAGCGTGGGCAGCGGACTTGGGCTCGATATTGTGCGGCGGTTGTGCGCCGCGGCCGGCATGGACCTGACCAGCGGCGCAGGGCCGAACGGACGCGGCGCCCGTTTCACGCTAAAATTCGCCGATCGATAGAAAAGCGCCCCGATATGATCTAATCCCGTCGCCATGGCCGACGAGAAACCCCGCTACCGAACCTATACCAGCCCCGCGGGCGGCTGGGGCGCCGCTGCTGCCACGGCCAAGGTATTGATGGAACAGAGCGTCGTGACCAAGGGATCGCGCGCGCTGCTGGCCATGAACCAGCCTGGCGGGTTCAAATGCCCGAGCTGCGCCTTTCCCGACGCGAGCTGCACCAAGAAGCTCGAATTTTGCGAAAATGGCGCGAAGGCGCTGGCGCATGAGGCGACGACGTTTCGCGTCACGCGCGAATTTTTTGCCGCGCACAGCGTCACCGATTTGATGGAGCAGTCGGACTATTGGCTCGAAATGCAGGGACGGCTGACCGAGCCGATGCGCTATGACGCCGCGACCGATCATTATGTGCCGGTCAGCTGGGACGATGCCTTTGCGCTGATCGGGCAGCATCTGCGCGCGCTGGACAGCCCGCATCAAGCCGAATTCTACACCTCGGGCCGCACCGCGAACGAGACGGCATTCCTTTATTCGATCTTTGTGCGCGAGTTTGGGACGAACAATTTTCCCGACTGTTCGAACATGTGCCACGAACCGACCAGCCGCGGCCTGCCGCCATCGATCGGCATCGGCAAGGGGACGGTGGTCCTGAGCGACTTCGAACATGCCGAGGCGATCTTCCTGATCGGCCACAATGCCGGAACCAACGCGCCGCGGATGATGACCCCGCTGGTCGAGGCGCGCAAACGCGGCGTGCCGATCGTCGCGGTCAACCCGATGCCCGAACGTGCGCTGGTCCGCTTCACCGAGCCGCAGGACATCGTCCAGATGGCGACCTTCGGCTCGACCGAGGTGGCCAGCGAGTTCGTCCATATCAAGATCGGCGGCGACCTCGCGTTGCTCAAGGGTATGATGAAGGTCATGTTCGAACGCGACGCGGCGGGCGAGGCGGTGTTCGACCGTGACTTCATTGCCGAACACACCGATGGGTTTGCGGCGCTCCAGGCGGACATCGCCGCACAAGACTGGTCCGCGATCGTCGTGGCATCGGGGCTGGACGAGGCGCAGATCTGCCGCTGCGCTGACATCTATATCCGTTCGAGCGCCACGATCATCTGCTACGGCATGGGAGTGACCCAGCATCAGCAGGGATCGAAGCTGGTGCAGCAGATCGCCAATCTGCTGCTGCTCAAGGGCAATTTCGGCAAGCCGGGCGCCGGGATTTCACCGATCCGCGGCCATTCGAACGTCCAGGGCGATCGCACCGTCGGGATCGATGAACGGCCGAGTCAGACCTATCTCGACAAGGTGCGCGAGGTGTTCGGCTTCGAACCCCCGCGCGAGAACGGCCATCACACGGTCGAATCGATCGAGGCGATGCTCGACGGCAGCGCAAAAGTCTTCATCGGCCTTGGCGGCAACTTCGTGCGCGCGGTTCCCGATACCGACCGGTCCTATGATGCGATGCGCCAGCTCGACCTGACCGTTGGCATCGCGACCAAGCTCAACCGCGGGCATCTCGTCCACGGCAAGGACGCGCTGATCCTGCCCGTCATCGCGCGCTCCGAACGGATTGTCACCGCGGCGGGTGAACAGTTCGTCACCATTGAGGATTCGATGTCGAACGTCACCGCCTCGCGCGGCGTGCTCGACCCGCCGAGCGAGCATCTGCTGACCGAGACCGAAATCGTCTGCCGCATGGCGATGGCGACTTTGCCCGACAGCAAGGTCGATTGGGCGAGCTATATCGACGATTACAGCCTGATCCGCGACAAGATCGCCGCGGTCTATCCTGCAATCTACGACGATTTTTCCGAGCGGATCAAGGCGCCGCTCGGCTTCCACCTCGACATCCCTCCGCGTCGCCGCGCGTGGGCAACCCCCAACGGCAAGGCCAATTTCCTGATCCTGCCCGGCCTTGCAGTCAACGCGCCCGTTGATGACCCGAGCATGTTGCGGCTCGCCACCGTGCGCTCGCACGACCAGTTCAACACGACGATCTACAGCTACAACGACCGCTATCGCGGCGTGTACAACGACCGCATGATATTGTTCATGAACGCCGACGACATCGCCGACCGCAGGCTGGCGGCGGGGACCAAAGTTGCGCTCGAAACGATCACCGACGACGGCGTCGTCCGCCGGGTCGAGGGGCTGACGATCATCGATTATCCAATGTCGCGCGGTTCGGTCGCGGGCTATTATCCCGAACTCAACCCGCTGCTGCCGCTCGGCCATTATGACAAGACAAGCGGCTGTCCGGCAGCGAAGGCGATCCCGGTGCGCGTCGTTGCGATGGCGGCTTAGCCCGGGTCGCTCGCCAGCCGCGCCAGATCGTCAATACTGTTGATATTGGGCAGCGCAAAATCGATCGCGACCCCGCGCGCACCGACCCGCCGGGCAAAAGCGCGCACGGCATGGTCGGTCTCCCTCGTCAGCATCGCCTGCAAGGCGTCCAACGCCGCGACCGACCACAGCCCGATGACCGGCTGGGTGTCGACGAACGCCGATGCCGGTTCCAACCGTGCGCGCAGGTCGGGCGGCAAGCGCACGCAATCGACTGGCGCGGTCAGCATCTGGTCGAAACCGGTTTCGGCCGCAAGGATCAGCGCCGCCGCGATGCCGCCCAGCGGCCCCATGTCGGGGCGCGGCCAGTCGGCGATGCCTTCGTCGCGGCCGACAATCACCACAGCGTCGCAATGCGGGCGCAGCGAAGCCAGCGCATGATCCAGCAGCGAATGCCCATTGAGCATTGCGACCGCCTTGTCCGAACCGAAACGGCGCGACCGCCCACCCGCGAGCACCGCGCCCAGCGTCCTCACGCGATCATCCCCCGCGCATCGTTGATGACGAGCGCGGCGTCGGCGCGCGCCAGTGCGACCAGCGTCAGCCCCGCCTGCACCGCACGCTCCGCGGCGAGGCTGGTCGGCGCTGAAATGGTGACCAGCATCGGACAGCCGGCGCGCACCGTCTTTTCGACCAGTTCATAACTGCACCGCGCCGACAACAGGATGAAACCGGTCGCCGGATCGGTCCCCGCCCGCGCCAGCGCTCCGATAAGCTTGTCGAGCGCATTGTGCCGCCCGACATCCTCGCGCGCGCGCAGTATTTCTCCAGCAGGCGAACAAAAGGCCGCGGCATGGACCGCGCCGGTGGCGCGCCCGAGCGGCTGATGATCCGTCAGCGCGGTCAGCGCCGCAGCAATCGCAGCGCGGTCGGTCGCGATGCGCGCGGTCAGCGAGGGGAGGGGACGCAAGACCTGCTCGATATTCTCGATCCCGCACAGCCCGCAGCTGCTCTCGCTCACCCGCTGGCGCGCGCGTTCGAGCGCGAGTGCTTTGCGGTCGGGCGGTACCCAGAGGCGCAGCGCCCAGCCGCCCTCGACCGGATGCACGTCGATCCGCTCGAGCTGATCGGGGGTCTCGACCAGCCCCTCGCTCAGCGCGAAGCCCAAGCCATAATCCTCCAGATCGGCCGGGGTCGCCATCATCACAGCATAGCCGATGCCGCCGACCTCGATCGACACCGGGGCTTCGACGGCGATGCCGCGGCTCAGCGCGGCGTCGCCGGGTTCGGCGAGGCCCAGTCGCTGTATGGAAAGGTTGATCATCGCATCGCTCATGCCCGCATCGTAGCCGACCCGGTTCGGCTTGTCCCGCTCGGGCAATTGCCATTTTCGGCGCGCGATCTATCTATCGGGGTCATGCAAACCAACATTCTTGCCGTCCTGCTGGGCCAGGTTCGTCCCTTCCGCGGCGACGACGAACCGAGCGCGATCGGCAAGCTGCCGGTTATGGACGCCGTGGCGGTTGAGCCCTTGGGACTGGTTGGTGACGCGCAGGCTGATCGCACCGTCCATGGCGGCATCGACAAGGCGATCCACCATTATCCCGCCGATCATTACGGCTGGTGGCGCGGCCAGCTTGGCGATCATGCATTGCTGGGCGCGCCCGGCGCATTCGGCGAAAATATCTCGACCACTGGACTCGACGAAAGCGACGTCTGCCTGGGCGACCGCTTCCGCCTCGGCACCGCGCTCGTCGAGGTCAGCCAGGCGCGCCAGCCGTGCTGGAAACTCGACCATCGGTTCGGGACAAAAGGGGTGATGGCGCAGGTCGTCAAGACGCGGCGCACCGGTTGGTACTACCGCGTCCTTGAAACGGGGCAGGTGCGCGCGGGCGACACGCTCAAACTCGTCGAGCGCCCCTATCCTGAATGGCCGCTGGCATCGCTGTTCGGCTTGCTGATCGGCGGCGAGGCAAAGGATCGCCCCGCCGACCTCCGCGCGCTGAGCGATGTGCCGGTGCTCGCCGAAACATGGAAGGTGCGCCGCGCCAAGCTGGCGGAGCAATATGCCTTAGATCTTTAGAGATCCAAGGATAGCGGTGTTTTAGCCGAACGCCATCATGCTTCATGAGCGCTGGGTTTCGATTCGATCCACGCGGCAAGCCTCGCCACATCCTCGGCGCGGAAATGCAGCCCCAGCTTGCTCCGCCGCCACAGGATATCGTCGCTCGTCTGCGCCCATTCCTGCTCAACCAGCCACGTCGCCTCGGCGACGCTCAGCCCGTGCGCGATTTCGCCGCCCAGCGCATCCCAGCTGTCGGCGTTGCCCAGCCAGCGCCGCGCATCGGTGCCATAGGCCTTGACGATGCGATCGACGGTGGCGGCGGTCAGGAACGGGTGGGCAAGCTTGATCTCCGCCTTGAGCGCCGCCGCGCCGCTGATCGGGAAATCACCCCCCGGCAGCGCCGCTTTGCCGGTCCAGCGCTTGCCGGTCAGCGCGGGCACCTGACCCACCAGTTCGTCGACCGCCGCTTCGGCGACATGGCGGTAGCTGGTAATCTTGCCGCCATAGATGGTGAGCAGCGGCGCACCTTCCGTCATATCGAGGTCAATGCGGTAACCGCGCGTCGCCGCTTCCGGCCGCCCCGAGCCATCTTCGATCAGCGGCCGCACCCCCGAATAGGTCCACACGACATCGGCAGGCGTGATCGGTTCGCGAAAATAGAGGCTGGCGCCTTCGCACAGATAGGCGATTTCGTCGGCGCTCGCGCGCGCCTCGCTCGCCGGTCCATCATGATCGACGTCGGTCGTGCCGATCAGCGTAAAGTCGCGCTCATAGGGAATGGCGAAAAAGATCCGCCCGTCGGGAAGCTGGAAGAAATAGGCATAATCATGCTGGAACAGCCGCCGCACGACGATATGCGACCCGCGCACCAGCCGCATCTTGTGTTCCGGTTCGGCATCGGCGCGCTTGAGCAGGTCGAGCACCGCTGGTCCCGCGGCGTTGACGATTGCGCTGCCGGTAAAGCGATAGCTATGCCCGTTGGCGCAGCTCGCCTCGACCACCCACAGGCCGTCTTCGCAGCGCAGCATGTCGGCGCGGGTGCGGGTGCGGACCTTCGCGCCATGCTGGGCGGCATCGCGCGCGTTGAGCACCACCAGTCGGGCATCATCGACCCAGCCGTCGGAGTATTCGAAACCATGCGTATATTGCGGCTGCAACACCGAGCCCGCCGCATGGCGGTGCAGGTTGATCGACCGCGTCGCGGGCAGCTTCTTGCGCCCGCCGATATGGTCATAGAGGAACAGCCCGAGCCGCAGCAACCAGCGCGGGCGCAGTCCCGGGCGGTGCGGCAGCACGAAGCGCAGCGGCCAGATGATGTGCGGCGCAATGCCCCACAACGTCTCGCGCTCTTTCAGCGCCTCGCGCACCAGGCCGAACTCATAATGCTCCAGATAGCGCAGCCCGCCATGGATCAGCTTCGTCGACGCCGATGACGTCCCCTGCGCCAGGTCACCGGCTTCAATCAACAACACCCGCGCCCCGCGTCCCGCGGCATCACGCGCGACCCCGGCGCCGTTGACGCCGCCGCCGATTACGATGATGTCATAAGGTTGGACCGTGTCGGGCATCGGCTGTCCCTATGGCAGCAATGCCGATTTTGCCAAGGGGACATCATCGTCGGTTTACGTATGCGCGTTGCAATCATGCCTCCCCTCCGCCATTTCCTGTAACGGACAGCCAAGGGGATTGTGGTGAGCGTGAAAGTCGAGACATTGGTGCTGTTCGGCGCGACGGGTGACCTTGCGCAGCGCATGCTGTTTCCCTCGCTCTACAACCTCCACCTCGACGGGCTACTGGCGGATGCGCTGACGATCATCGGGTCGGGGCGCTCGAAGATGGATCGCGCCGCCTTTCATACGCAGGTGCGCGCGGCGCTGGTCGAGCATCTGCCCGCCGATCGTATAGAAGACGCCGGTGTCGCGGCGTTCCTCGACCGCATCGATTATTGTGCGATCGATGCCGGGGCAGGGACCGGCTATGACGAACTTGCCGCGTTGCTCGGCGACCGGATGCAACGTCCGATCGGCGTCTATCTATCGACTCCGCCGTCGATGTTCGGACCGATCGCGCAGGGGCTGAACGCCGCCGGTATCGCCTGCGCCGAATGCCGCATCGCAATGGAAAAGCCGATCGGCCACGATCTCGCTTCGTCGCGTGAGGTCAACGCGCAGGTCGGCGACGCCTTTGCCGAGGACCGCGTTTTCCGCATCGATCATTATCTCGGCAAGGAAACGGTGCAGAACCTGCTCGCACTGCGCTTTGCCAATATGTTGTTCGAGCCGCTGTGGAATGCGCAGGCGATCGACCATGTGCAGATCACCGTCGCCGAAACTGTCGGCCTTGAAGGTCGCGTCTCCTATTATGACGGGGTCGGCGCGCTGAAGGACATGGTCCAGAACCATATGCTGCAATTGCTCGCGATCATCGCGATGGAGCCGCCCGCCAGCGTAAGCGCCACCGCGGTGCGCGATGAAAAGGTCAAGCTGCTGCGCTCGCTGCGCAAGCTGACCGCTGAGGACGTAAAGGCGCACAGCGTCAAGGGCCAGTACAGCAGTGGCGCGGTCAATGGCGGCGCTGTGACCGGCTATGCTGACGAGCTGGGGCAACCGTCGAACACCGAAACCTTCGTCGCGATCAAGGCTTTCATCGACAATTGGCGCTGGAAGGGCGTGCCCTTTTACCTGCGCACCGGCAAACGCATGCCCGAGCGCAAGTCCGAGGTGCTGATCCAGTTCAAGCCGGTGCCGCACAATATCTTCGCGCGCGTCGGCGCGGGCAAGCTCGACGCCAATATGATGATCATCAACCTCCAGCCTGAGGAAAATATCCGGGTCAAGGTGATGGCGAAGCAGCCCGGCCTCGACCGCGACGGGGTGAAGCTCAAAGAAGTGACGATGGACGTCTCGCTCTCGCACAGCTTTGCCGGCGAGCGGCGACGGATCGCTTACGAACGCTTGCTGCTCGACTTTATCGAGGGCGATCAGACGCTGTTCGTGCGTCGCGACGAGGTTGAGGCGCAGTGGCAATGGATCGATTCGATCCGCGACGCCTGGGCCGCGGTCGACATGGCGCCACAGAGCTACACGGCGGGCAGTTGGGGGCCGTCGAGCGCAATCGCGCTGATCGAGCGCGACGGGGCGAGCTGGCATGATTGAAGAATATTCGTCGCCCCCGAGAAGGCGGGGGCCGCAGTCGGTTTACACAGCGCCGCTTGAAAAGACCTCCAGCGGCCCCCGCCTTCGCGGGGGCGACGGGATATTCATATGACCACCCTCCACCCCACCATCGCCACCGTCACCGACCGCATCATCGCGCGCAGCGCGCCGCGCCGCGCCGCCTACCTCGACCTCATGGACCGCCAGCGCGAGGCCGGGACCAACCGCGGCAACCTGTCCTGCGGCAACCTCGCGCACGGCTTCGCTGCCGCGGGCGACGACAAGCCCGTCATCCGCACCGGCGGCGCGATGAACATCGGCATCGTCACCAGCTACAACGACATGCTCTCCGCGCATCAGCCCTATGGCCGCTACCCCGAACAGATCAAACTCTTCGCGCGCGAAGTCGGCGCGACCGCGCAGGTCGCGGGCGGCGTTCCGGCGATGTGCGACGGGGTGACGCAGGGGCAGGCGGGCATGGACCTGTCGCTGTTCAGCCGCGATAACATCGCGCAGGGCACCGCGATCGCGCTCAGTCATGCGATGTTCGAGAGTGTCTTGCTGCTCGGCATCTGCGACAAGATCGTCCCCGGCCTGCTGATCGGCGCGCTGCGTTTCGGTCATTTGCCGCAAATCCTGATCCCCGCCGGGCCGATGCCCTCGGGGCTCGCCAACAAGGAAAAGCAGCGCGTTCGCCAGCTTTATGCCGAAGGCAAGGCGACCCGCGACGAACTGCTCGACGCCGAAGCGGCAAGCTATCACGGCGCGGGTACCTGCACCTTCTACGGCACCGCGAACAGCAACCAGATGATGATGGAGCTGATGGGGCTCCACATCCCCGGCAGCGCCTTCACCAACCCCGGCACCAAGCTGCGCCAGGAGCTGACGCGCGCCGCGACGCATCGTGTTGCGCAGATCGGATGGGACGGCAGTGATTATCGCCCGCTGGCGCGCTGCGTCGACGAGAAAGCGATCGTCAACGCCGCGATCGGCCTGCTCGCGACGGGCGGATCGACCAACCATGCGATCCATCTCCCCGCGATCGCGCGCGCGGCGGGGATCATCATCGACTGGCAGGATTTTGACGAACTCAGCCACGCGGTGCCGCTGCTCGCGCGCGTCTATCCGAACGGCGCGGGCGACGTGAATAATTTCCATGCCGCGGGCGGGATCGGTTATGTCGTGCGGGAACTCCTTGGTGCCGGGCTGCTGCACGGCGACGTGCTGACCGTCGGCGGCATGATGGCCGATTATGCCGCCGAACCCGTGCTGATCGACGACGCGCTGCAATGGCAGGCCGCGCCCGCGACAAGCCGCGACGACACCATGCTGCGCCCCGTCGCTGCGCCCTTCTCGCCCGACGGCGGCATGCGCCTGCTCGCGGGCAATTTGGGCCGCGCGATCATCAAGACCAGCGCGGTCGCCGAGGATCGCTGGACGATCGAGGCGCCGTGCCGGATCTTCGACAATCAGGACGCGGTGCTCGCCGCGTTCAAGGCGGGCGAGCTGGAGCAGGACGTCATCGTGGTCGTCCGCTTTCAAGGACCGCGCGCCAATGGCATGCCCGAACTGCACAAGCTGACCCCGGCGCTCGGCGTGTTGCAAGACCGCGGCTTCCGCGTCGCCTTGCTCACCGACGGCCGCATGTCGGGGGCGAGCGGCAAGGTGCCCGCGGTGATCCACCTCTCGCCCGAAGCGCTACCCGGCCCCGACGGGGTCAGCGGCCCGCTCGCGTTCCTGACCGACGGCGACATCGTCCGCATTTGCGCGCGTCAGGGTGAGGTGCTTGCGCTCGTCGACCCCGCGATCTGGGCCGCGCGCTCGCCCGCGGTCGCCCCGCCGTCCGCAGTCGGGGTCGGCCGCGAACTCTTCGCCCTGTTCCGCCACCACGCCGACGAAGCCGAAAAGGGCGGGTCGGCAGTGCTCGCGGCAATGGAGGTAGTTACGGGCTAGCCCCTCATCCGTTTGTGCTGAGCTTGTCGAAGCACCGTCCTTTTCTTGGCGACGCTTGAAAAAAAGAACGGCCCTTCGACAAGCTCAGGGCGAACGGAATTTTGGATTTCGAACGGAGTTTTTATGACCGACCAATCCATCGACCAGATCATGCGCCTCGCCCCCGTCATCCCGGTGATTGTCATCGACCGGGTCGAGGACGCGGTGCCGATGGCCGAGGCGCTTGTGGCGGGCGGGCTGACGGTGCTCGAAGTCACGCTGCGCACCCCCGCCGCACTCGACGCGATCACCGCGATGAAAGCCGTGAAAGGCGCTATCGTCGGCGCGGGGACCGTGCTCGACCCCGCGATGCTTACCGCCGCAATCCACGCCGGCGCCGAATTCATCGTCTCGCCCGGCCTCACCGACAATCTGGGCAAGGCCGCGGTCGCGAGCGGTATTCCCTTCCTGCCGGGCACCGCCAACGCTGGCGACATCATGCGCGGCATGGACCTGGGACTCGACCGCTTCAAATTTTTCCCCGCGGCGACCAGCGGCGGTATCCCGGCGCTCAAGGCGCTGGCCGGTCCGTTCGGACACGCGCGCTTCTGCCCCACCGGGGGCGTCAGCCTCGCGACCGCGCCCGACTGGCTCGCGCTCGAAGCGGTGCTGTGTGTCGGCGGCAGCTGGGTCGTGCCATCGGGGCCGCTCGATCCGGCGCGGATCGAGACGCTGGCAAGCGAAGCCGCTGCGCTCGTGTCCTAACCGTCGCCCCCGCGAAGGCGGGGGCCGCCGTCGGCCTTAACCTGCGTCGCTGCATACCGCGACAGCGGCCCCCGCCTACGCGGGGACGACGAATTGGACGCATTGATAAACGCCATCTTTACTGCCACTGTGCCTAGGTAAAACGGCAATATAGCCGTTGGTGGGGAGACAGGCGTGGCGAGGCTGCAACCGCATTTGGACGAAGTTCTGGCATCGGAGCCGGGATCGCATATCGCCGCGCTGTTCGATTTCGACGGCACCATCATCTCGGGCTATTCCGCCACCGCGATGTTGCGCGAGAAATTCCAGCGCCGCGAAATGTCGATGGAGGAAATCGCCGAGACCGCGCAGGTCATCGCGCAGCACAGCCTTGGCACCATTGGCTTTTCCGGGCTGATGTCGGGCGCCGCGAAATTCATGAAGGGCGTCGACGAACAAAGCTTCATCGAATTCGGCGAAGAGCTCTACAAAAAACATATCGCGCGCAAGATTTACCCCGAAACCCGCGCGATCATCGAAGCGCATCAGGCGAAGGGCCACCGCGTCGCGATCATCTCGTCGGCGACGATCTATCAGATCGAACCGACCGCGCGTGACCTTGGCATCACCGACATCAAATGCTCGGCCTATGAGATCGAGGACGGGGTGTTCACCGGCGACATCATCCGCCCGCTCTGTTTCGGCGAAGGCAAGGTGCTCGCCGCGGAGGAACTCGCCGCCGAATATGGCCTCGATCTCGACCAGAGCTTTTTCTATTCGGACAGCGATGACGATATCGAATTGCTCGAACGCGTCGGCAAACCGCGCCCGCTTAATCCGAATTTGAAACTCAAGGCCATTGCCGAAGAGAAAGGCTGGCCGGTCCAGCGTTTCGGGAGCCGCGGCACGCCGTCGTGGGTCGACTACACCCGCACCATCTACGCGACCGGCTCGCTCGTCGGCGCCTTTGCCGCGGGCCTGCCGATCTGGGCGCTGACCCGCTCGCAGCGCGAGGCGGCGAATTTTTCGATCGGCCTGTTCGGCGATTTCGCGACCGCGATCACCGGGGTCGAGTTGGAGGTCGAGGACGAAAAGAACTTGTGGTCGTCGCGCCCCTGCGTCTTCATCTTCAACCACCAGAGCAAGGCCGATGTGATGATCCTTGCCAAGCTCATCCGCCGCGACATGGGCGGGGTGGGCAAGAAGGAAATCAAGAATATCCCCATCCTCGGGAAACTGATGGAATGGGGCGGCACCGTGTTCGTCGACCGCGCCGACGGTCAGAGCGCGATCAAGGCGATGGAGCCGCTGGTCGATGCGATCAAGATCGAGGGCAAGTCGATCTGCATCTCGCCCGAAGGCACGCGCAGCCTGACCCCCAAGCTCGAACCGTTCAAAAAGGGCGCCTTCCATCTGGCGATGCAGGCGGGGGTGCCGATCGTCCCGATCGTGATCCATAATGCCACCGACGTCGCGCCGAAGAACGAGTTTGTGATGCGCCCCGCGACGGTGCGGGTCACGGTGCTGCCGCCGGTCGACACGTCGAAGTGGACCCCGCGCACAATAAACAATCATGTTCGCGACGTGCGAAACATGTTCCTGCGGACTTTGGGCCAGCCCGAGGAGAGCGTCGCGGAATCGGTGGCGAAGGAACCTGCGCCGGAGGCTACGCCGTCCGAGGCGAAGACCGAAAAGGCTAAGCCGAAAAAGGCGGTGGCGAAGAAGCCCGCGGCGAAGAAAAAGGCGCCCGCCAAGAAAGCGGTGGCTAAGAAAACCTCCCCGGGAAAGGGAGGGGCGGTTTAGACGATGACCTGTTCCTCCGTTCGCCCTGAGCTTGTCGAAGGGCCGTTCTTTTCTTCTGCGCGGTTTGAAAGGAAGAACGGCCCTTCGACAAGCTCAGGGCAAGCGGATGTGTGGGCTTCAAGATGGCGCGATGCCAGCCGCGCATCGGCGGGACGAGGCTAAGCCAGTGGCCGACGGCATGCCCCGCACTCCCACCATAGCAGAGGACGCGGCCGACCGGCTCTATATCATCGACGCGCGCAACGGGGTTGAACGCCAGCTCTTGCTCGACTGGGTCCACGCCACCGCCGGCGACAACGACCCCCAATGGGCCAGCCTTGCGATCGCCGACGACGATCACGCCCTGCCGCTCGAAACGCTCCGCGCCCGACTCGACGGACAGCCGTCGCGGCAGGTGGTGCCACTGCGCGTCGCGTGGCGCATCCCGGGGTTCGAGCGCGGCCGCGCGCTCAAATTCCGCCACATATTGTTCGGCGACCCGCGCCATCCCGGCTCACTGCGCGCGCGGCTGATCCTGCTCCGCGACCGCCGCCGCGCGCAGATATTGGTCGGTGAGGCGGCGACGCTCGCCGCATTGCGCGACCGTTTCGCGGCGCAAACCGGCGGCGGCGACGCGGCCGGCCCCGACGGCGCCGAATTTGCCGGTTTCGTCGCGCGGCAGGCGGGACTCGCGCTCGACGTCGCCGAGCGCGGCATCCGCGGCACCCGCTACAAGGTGCCGCGCTTTGTCGCCGACGGCCTGCGCACCAGCCCCAAATTCCGCGCCGCACTCGCCGAATTGTCTGAGACGACGGGGCGCCCGGTCGCCGAGCTGTTCCGCGAAGCCCGCCCGCTGATGAAAGAGGTCATTGCGCGGCCCAGCGCGCTTTTCCTTGATCTTCGCGCCCGGCTCGACCGCATGATGTTCGGCGGCTACGCGCCCGAGATGGAGGTCGATGCCGCCGAGCTTGCCCGGCTGCGCGCGATCCTGCGCGAACATCCGACCGCGATCCTCTTCACCCACAAAACCTATATCGACGGCGCGACCCCCAGCCGCCTCACTTACGAAAACGACATGCCGATGCTGCACAGCTTCGGCGGCGCGAATCTCGACTTTGCGGTAATGGGCGAATTTTTCCGCCGCTCGGGGATGATCTTCATCCGCCGCAGCTTTCAGGACCAGCCGGTCTATAAGCTGGTGCTGCGCCACTATATCGCCTGGCTGCTCGCCAAGCGCTTCCCCTTGAGCTGGGCGTTCGAAGGGACGCGCTCGCGCCTCGGCAAGCTGATGCCGCCCAAATATGGCCTGATGAAATATGTCCTCGACGCCGCACATGCGACCGGCACGCGCGGGGTGCATTTCGTCCCCTTCGTCACCAGCTTCGACCTGATCCGCGATGTCGAGGAATATGCCGCCGAACAGACCGGGCGCAGCAAAAAGCCCGAAAGCCTGTCGTGGTTCATCGGCTATATGAAGAGCCTGAAGGAACCCTCGGGACGCATCCGGCTCGACATCGGCAACCCGGTGGTGATCGATACCGCCCCCGGCGCCGACGACAAACGTGCGCTCGAACGCATCGCCTTTGCGGTCGCGGTCGAGGCGAACCGCGTCACCCCGCTCACGGTCACCTCGGTGATGTGCCTGATCCTGCTCGGCATGGCGCCGCGGGGGGCAACCTCGGCTGAACTGCTCGGGGCGATCGGCGCGGTGACCGATTGGGCGCGGGCGCGCGGCATCCGGATCAGTAGCGACCTCGAAAGCGGCGACGACGCGGCTTTGTCCGCCACCGTCGATACGCTCGTCACCAGCGGGCTGCTCACCCGTTACGAGGCGGGCAGCGAAAACATCTATTCGATCGACCCCGCAAAACACCCGATGGCGAGCTATTATCGCAACATCATCGCGCATCATTTCCTCGACCGCGCGATGATCGAACTGGTGCTGTTCGAATTGCGCGATGCCGACAGCGGCGACGCGACCGCGGCCTTCTGGGACAAGATCGATCGCCTGCGCGATCTGTTCAAATTCGAATTCTTCTACCCGCCGCGCGACGAGCATATGGCGGCCCTGCGCGCCGAACTCGAACGCATCGACCCGGTGTGGGACCGCCGCCTCGCCAGCGGCGACCGCGGCATCGCGCAGCTGCTGCGCCGTTGCCAACCCGTCGTCGGCCACGCGATATTGTTGCCCTTTGCCGAGGCCTATTCGGTCGTCGCCGACCTGCTCGCGCGCGCAAAGCAGGGCGATGCGGTCGATGAAAAGGCCTTGCTCGACGCCGCGCTGACCGAGGGCAAGCAGGCCTATCTGCTCCGCCGGATCAGCAGCGAGGCGGCGATCGGCAAATTGCTTTTCGCCAACGGCCTGTCGCTGATGCGCCATATGGGTCTGGCCGAGGAAGCGACCCCCGATCTCCTCGCCGCGCGCCGCGCGCTGCTGATGGAACTGCGCGGGCTGGCGAACGTGATGGAAACGATGCGACTGTCGACGGTGGCGCTGGCGGATCGATTGGTGGGGACGAGCGATGTCTAAACTGCCACCCTATTTTCGTCATCCCGGCGAAGGCCGGGATCTCGCCATTGCGTTAGATTGCCACGATGAGATCCCGGCCTTCGCCGGGATGACGATTGTGGCCGGAGGATAAAATGCTCAAACAGCTCAGCGCGCAGGACGCCCAGTTCCTCTACACCCAGACCGCGAACAACCTGACCCACATCATGGGGGTCTATATATACGACCCATCGACCGCACCGGGCGGCTTCGTGCGCTTCAAGGACATCATCCGCCACGTCGAGAGCCGCGTCGACACGTCGCCCGTATTCAAACGCCGCCTCCATCGCCTGCCATTCGACATGGACCATCCCTATTGGGTCGAGGACGAGCATTTCGATGTCGAGGCGCATATGAGCCATGCGCGCCTGCCCGAGCCCGGCGACTGGCGGCAGTTATGCATCGCGGTGGCGCGCTATTTTTCCAAACCGATGGATATGAACCGCCCGCTGTGGGACATTTACATCATCGAGGGGCTCGACCGGATCCCGGGCATTCCCAAGGGCAGTTTTGCGATGCTCCACCGCGTCCATCACGCCGCGGTCGACGGCGCGTCGGGTGCACACGCCTTCATCGCGATGAGCGACATCGATGCCAAGGGCACCCCAGCGATTGCCGAACCGCCGCCGGTCGAGGATCTCGGCGATCCGCCGTCGAGCGCCGAAACGCTGTCGCGCGCCTGGTCGGCGTCGCTGCAATCGCCGGTCAAATTCATGAACGCGCTGATGAAAATGTCGCCCGCGATCATCTCGTCGGCGCGCAAGGCGATGGCCGAAGGCGGGATGACCGCCGGGGTGCCGGAGACGCGCTTCAACGTTCCCGTCGGCCCGCACAAGATGTTCGACGGTACATCGGTGGCGCTCGCCGATGTCGCGCTGGTCCGCAAAAAAGTGCCGGGCGCGACGGTCAACGACGTCGTGCTGACCACCGTCGGCGGCGCGCTGCGCAAATATCTCGCCAAGCACAAGGAATTGCCGAAGGACAGCCTGGTCGCGGTCGCCCCGATCAACCTGCGCGGCAAGGAAAAGGCCGCGGGCAAAGCCAGCACCCCCGGCAATCAGGTGTCGGCCATGAGCGTCCCGGTGCGCAGCGACATCGCCGACCCGCTCGCGCGTCTCGCGGCGATCCGCGACTACACGGTCGAGGCGAAAGAGGCGAAGGCTGGCGTCAGCGCGCGGATCATGACCGACCTGTCGCAGCATATTCCGGGCGCGACTATGGCCGCGGTCGCGCGGCTGGTCACCAGCGAGCGGTTCGCGGTGCGCGGCACCAACCTGTTCATCTCGAACGTCCCCGGCGCGCAGGTGCCGCTCTATCTGGCGGGCGCGCAGCTCGTCATGCAGCACGGCATGGCGCCGCTCGCGAACAATATGGGGCTGTTCGTCGCGACCCCCAGCTACAACGGCCGCATCGCCTTTTCGATCGTCTGCGAACGCGCGATCATGCCCGACATCGCCTTTTTCCGCGAATGTATCGAGGAAAGTTTCGCCGATTTGATGGCGGCGGTGCCGAAAGCTGAAAAGCCGAAAACCGCTACGGCAACGCCAAAACCGGCGGCCAAAGCAGCGCCAAAACCCAAGGCGAAAGCGAAAGCCGTCCCAAAACCTGCCGCCAACCCCGGCGTGAAGCCGAAAGCCCCGGCAAAGGGAAAGAAAAAGTCCATCTCTTCGTCATCCCGGACTTGATCCGGGATCCATGACGTCGGCGCTGGAATGGATCCCGGATCAAGTCCGGGATGACGGCGGTGGGGAGCCCAATGTCAAAACAGTTGCCAAAGGCAACGTAACCCGCAAGACTCCGAAAAAATAGACCATGCGCAACAGGAACACTGAATGCTTTTCACCCCGACGCTCAGCGCCGACCGAGATCTTGTGACCGCGCCCGACTACATCGCCTGGGCCAAGGCCGCGCGCGCGCATGACAAGAAATCGGGGCTACAAACCTGGCGCGACGCCGACGAAAGCAAGCATTTCGATTATAAGGCGATCCGCGCGCGGCTCGAGCGGCTGCGCAAGCTGTCGGCGGCGGGCGACGTCAAGGGGCTGCTGTTCGTCCTTAACGAAGGCATCCACGGCAATATCGACGGCATGGGCCATGAGCGCCTCTATCAAAAGGCGCGCTTCGGCACCAAAAAGCTGATCGAGGATTATGTAGCCGAGGTTGTCGCTTCGCTCGACAAGATCGCCGCTGCGCGCAGCATCCCCCGCGAGGAAAAGCGCGATTTCTTCCGCCGCGCCCAGCATTGCTACGGCCGCTCGGCGCTATTGCTGTCGGGCTCGGGCAGCTTCCTGTTTTTCCACATCGGTGTGGTCAAGGCGCTCTGGTCCGAAGGTGTGCTGCCCGCGATCATGTCGGGCGCGAGCGGCGGGTCGATCGTCGCCGCGGTCGTCTGCACCCGCAAGGACAACGACATCGGCGCGCTGCTCGAAAGCGAGCGCCTCGCCAATCCGGCGCGCGATCCCAAGCAGAAGCGGCTGGCGTCGGACGAAGTGCGCGACCGGCTCGCCGATCTGATCCCCGACCTGACCTTTCAGGAGGCGTTCGAGATCAGCGGCCGCCACCTCAACGTTTCGGTGGCGCCCGCCGAAAAGCATCAGAACGGTCGCCTGCTCAACGCGATTACCGCGCCCAATGTGCTGATCCGTGAAGCGGTGCTGGCATCCTGCGCGGTCCCCGGCGTCTTCCCGCCGGTGATGCTGATGGCGCGCGACGATGCGGGTAATCGCATCCCCTACCAGCCCGACCGGCGCTGGGTCGACGGGTCGGTGACGCACGACATCCCGACCAAGCGGCTCGAACGCCTCTACGGGGTCAACCACCATATCGTCAGCCAGGCGAACCCGATCGCGCTGCCCTTCGCGACCGACACGCGCAAGCAGATGGCGCCGATCGAGGCGATTCAACATGCGTCGATGGCGACCTTTAAGGCGTGGCTCAACGCCAATATGATCATTTTCCAGAAGCCGCTCGAATGGGTGCCGCCGCTCAACAGCCTCGCCAATATGGCGCGCTCGGTGATCAATCAGGAATATACCGGCGATATCAACATCATCCGCCCGCCCAAATTCTGGTCCCCCGCGAAAATACTGTCCGATCTGGGGCAGGAGGATATCGACGAGCTGATCGACACCGGTGAACGTACCGCCTGGCCCAAGGTCGAAATGGTGCGCACCCAGACCGCGATCAGCCGCGCGCTCGAGGGCATATTGGCCCGGATCGACCGCGCCGGCGACGACGGCCCCGGCCACCGCAGCACCGCGGCGCTGAAGAAGGCCGTGCGCTGACATGGCGGCGGTGATCCTGCCCGCGGGATCGACCGGCGCCGGGGCCAAGCTCCATGTCACCCATTGGCTGCCCGCAGGCCTGCCGAAAGCCGTGGTGCTGCTCGCGCATGGCTATGCCGAACACGCCGGGCGCTACGGCCATGTCGCGAAGCGGCTGACCGACGCGGGCTACGCCGTCTATGCGATCGACCATTGGGGGCATGGCTTGTCCGATGGCGAGGGCGGCTTTGTCCCGCGCTTTTCGGCCTTCACCGACGGCATGGCCGAGCTGCTGACGCTGGTCGAGGTCAATCATGGCGACACCCCCCGCCTGCTGCTCGGCCATAGCATGGGCGGGCTGATTTCGACCTTGTTCCTGATCGAGCGCCAGCAGGCGTTCGCCGCCGCCGCGCTCTCCGGCCCCGCGATCGTCCCCGCCGCGCCGCCGTCGCGCTTTACCGTCTGGATCAGCCGCTTCCTGTCGCGATTCTTTCCGCGCCTCGGCGTGCTGTCGCTCGACGCCAACGGCGTCAGCCGCGATCCCGCCGTGGTCGCCGCCTATCTGGCCGACCCGCTGGTCTATACCGGCAAGATTGGCGCGCGGTTGGGCAAGGAATTCATGGACGCGATGGCGGCGGCGCAGGCGGGCGCGCCGCGCATTACCCTGCCGATCCTGTTCCAGCATGGTTCGGACGACAGCTTGGCGTCGGTGGCGGGTTCGCAATATCTGTTCGATCATGTCGCCTCGACCGACAAGAATCTCAAAATCTACCCCGGCCTGTTCCACGAAATTTACAACGAGCCGGAACGCGAAGCGGTGCTGGACGATTTGATCGGCTGGTTCGATGCGCGCATGGCGAAAGACTGAACAAACCCCAATCCCGTTCGTGTCGAGCGAAGTCGAGACACCTTGAGCCCCTGCGCTACCCCGCTGGGTGTCTCGACTTCACTCGACACGAACGGATTTATGACTGAGTTAGAAACCGATGAAAATTCTCCTCATCCTCCTCATCCTCCTCTTCGCTCCGCTGATCGCGCTGGCGCTGATGTATTTCGTCTTCCCCGGCCGCCTCGTGGCGCTCGGGCGTGCGCTGCTGCGCCAGCGCGGGCGGATGGTGCAGAAAAGCGTGACCGTCGACGGCCGCAGATGGCCCTATCTGGAGGGCGGCGACCCGGCGAAACCCTTGCTGCTGCTCGTCCACGGCTTTGCCGGTGACAAGGACAATTGGTCAATGATCGCGCCCTACCTCACGCGCGACTATCATGTCATCGCCCCCGATCTGCCCGGCTTCGGCGAGAATGAGCGCAACCCCGACCTTGCGTATGACCTTGGCGCGCAAACCGCGCGGCTCAAGCAATTCGCCGACACCCTCGGCCTCGCCCGTCCGCATATCGGCGGCAACAGCATGGGCGGCTGGATCGCGCTGCGCTACGCGATCGACTATCCCGATGCGCTCGCCAGCCTGATCCTGCTCAACAACGCCGGGGTGAACGGTGCCAACGAAAGCGACCTCCAGAAACAGGCCGCGAACGAGGATTACAACCCGCTCGTCCTTACCGGGCTGGAGGACGCCGACCGGCTGGTCGGCATGGTCGTCCACAAACCGCCCTATATCCCGGCGCGCGTCAAACCCGTGCTCTACGCCGACGCGCTCAAATATCGCGACCAGCTCGACGGCATCTTCTGGGTCATCGCGAACGAAGGTCGCGACTTTCCGCTCAACGACCGGCTGGGCGAGGTCAAGGCGCCGACCTTGATCATCTGGGGCCGCCACGACCGCCTGCTCGACGTCAGCTGCGTGCCGGTGCTCGAAGCGGGCATCGCGGGCAGCCAGAGCCATATCTTCGAGCATGTCGGCCACGTCCCGATGATCGAGGATCCGAAGGCGACGGCCGCGGTGATGAAGGCGTTTCTGGCCAAGCAGTCCTAAAGCCCCGTCACCCCGGGCTTGATCCGGGGTCCACGACGCCATGTCGGCGATGGATGCCGGATCAAGTCCGGCATGACGAACGCTGTAAGCGTCGCTTGCCAACCTTCTCATCTCCCGCCACTCTCCCCACAAAACAGGGGGAGAGAGTTATGCGCCTGAAGGTCGGCCTGCTCGGTGGAGGCAGCTGGGGGACGACGGTCGCGGCGGTGGTGTCGCGCAACGCGCCAATCACCTTGTGGGCGCGCGATGCCGAGACGGTCGAGGGCATCAACCGCGAAAACGAGAACCGCAAATATCTTCCTGGCATCAAGCTGCCGACAGTGCTGCGCGCGACCGGCGACATGGCCGAGGTCGTCGCCGGCGCCGACGTGCTCATCATGGGCGTCCCCTCGCACAGCTTCCGCGCCGTGCTCGAGGAAGCACGCCAGCACCTCCGCCCCTGGGTACCGGTCATCAGCCTGACCAAAGGCCTCGAACTCTCGTCGGGCAAGCGGATGACAGAACTGATCGAGGAAGTCCTGCCCGGCCACCCCGTCGGCGTCCTCACCGGCCCCAATCTCGCGCGCGAAATCATGACCGGACAGGCGGCGGCCAGTGTGTTGTCGATGGAGGACGAGATCGTCGTCCGCGCGCTCCAGCCGGTGTTCCATTCGGGGCTGTTCCGCGTTTACACCAACACCGACCTCTTGGGCTGCGAGCTCGGCGGGGTGCTCAAGAATATCATCGCGATCGCGGTCGGCATGGGCGACGGACTGGGGGCGGGCGACAACACCCGCTCGGCGCTGATGACGCGCGGGCTCGCGGAAATCACCCGGCTCGGCGTTGCGATGGGCGGCCGCCCCGAAACCTTTTCGGGCCTCACCGGCATGGGCGATCTGATCGCGACCTGCACCAGTCCCTTGAGCCGCAACCGCCATGTCGGGGTCGAACTCGGCAAAGGTCGCCCGATCGACGAGATCATCGCGGGCATGAATATGGTCGCCGAGGGGGTGAAGAGCGCCCCGACCGTCATCGCGCTCGCCGAACGCTACAATCTCGCCATGCCGATCGCGCGCGACGTGTTCGACGTGACACATGGCAAACGCAGCGCGCAGGACGTGTTTCGCGGCCTGCTGCGCTCGGCGGTCGGCGACGAAGCGCATCCGGGGTAAAAAAGACGTCGCCCCCGCGAAGGCGGGGGCCGCAATCGGCGTGTCCCTGCCTGGTTGCGTAGAACGACAGCGGCCCCCGCCTTCGCGGGGGCGACGGTTATCCTAAACCCCGCCCTCCGCCAGCAACGCCCGCGCTTCCTTGCCCTGCCAGTCGATCGCCCCGATAACGCGCCACAACTCGCGCCCCTCGGCGTCGTAAAAGATGCTCGTCGGCAACGCGCTGTTCGCGGCATCGAGCAAGCCGTTTTCGGGATCCAGATACGGCTGCAACGCCTTCAGTCCCGCCTTCTGGAACCACGGATCGACGACCTCGGCACCCTGCAAGTCCTGCGCCACCGCGATCACCGTCATCGCCTCGCCGCGATTGGCCGCCAAGGCATCGAGCGTTGGCATCTCCGCGACACACGGCGCGCACCAGGTCGCCCACAGGTTGACGAGCAAAGGACGCCCGCGAAAATCCACCAGCGTCACCGGCGTATCGTCGGGACCGGTGAACGCCACCGACGGCGCCGCTTCGCCCTTGTGGCTGCGGTCGATCATATATTCGAATTGGCCGACGCCCTTCGCTTGGCCTGCCGAAATATTTGCTTGGCCGTCTGCGGGTTGCCCGCCGCCCGCCTTTTCCCTATCGCAGCCCGCGATTGATCCGGCCAGCAGGACGGCGAGGATCGCTAGATACGGGTTTGGGACGCGGCGAATGACGGATACTCCGGACAAGAGCAGCATGTGGGGTGGCCGCTTCGGTGGCGGTCCCGCCGCGATCATGCAAGAAATTAATGCCTCGATCCCTGTCGACAAGCGGCTGTGGGAAGAAGACATTGCCGCCAGCCGCGCCCACGCCGCAATGCTTGGCGCCGCCGGCATCATCGGGGCCGACGATGCGGTCCAGATCGACCGCGGCCTGGCGCAAATCGCCGAAGAATTTGCCGCGAACGGCGTCCCCGTCGACCTCGCGCTCGAAGACATCCACATGACCGTCGAATCGCGGTTGAAGGAGATTGTCGGCGAAGCCGCCGGGCGACTCCACACCGCGCGCTCGCGCAACGACCAGGTCGCGACCGATTTCCGCCTTTGGACGCGCACCGCGTGCGAGCGCCTCGACGCCGGGCTCACCGCGATGCAGGCTGCATTGCTGGCGCGCGCCGACGAACATGCAGACAGCATCATGCCCGGCTTTACGCATCTTCAGGTCGCGCAGCCGGTGACGCTCGGCCATCATCTGCTCGCCTATGTCGAGATGCTCGGCCGCGACCGCAGCCGCTTTGCCGATGCGCGTCGCCGCCTCAACGAATCGCCGCTGGGCGCCGCGGCGCTCGCGGGCAGCGGCTTTCCGATCGACCGCGCCGCCACTGCATCCGCGCTCGGTTTCGACCGTCCCATGGCGAACAGCATCGACGCGGTGTCCGATCGTGATTTTGCGCTCGAATTTTGTGCCTCGGCGTCGATCGCCGCGATTCACCTGTCGCGGCTCGCCGAAGAAATCGTCATCTGGGCCAGCCAGCCCTTCGGCTTCATCAGCCTGCCCGACGCCTGGTCGACCGGCAGCTCGATCATGCCGCAAAAGCGTAACCCCGACGCCGCCGAACTGGTGCGCGGGCGCGCGGGGCTGCTGCTCGGGGCGTTCCAGCGGCTTGCGGTAATCGTCAAAGGCCTGCCGCTCACCTATTCCAAGGATTTGCAGGACGACAAGGAAACCGTCTTCGGCGCCTTTGACGCGCTGGCGCTGTCGCTCGCCGCGATGACCGGCATGGTCGAAACGCTGACCTTCCGAACCGACCGGATGCGCGCCCTCGCCGCGTCGGGCTATTCGACCGCAACCGACCTCGCCGACTGGCTGGTGCGCGAAAATGGCCTGCCGTTCCGCGAGGCGCATCATGTCGTCGGTGCCTGCGTCAAGCGCGCCGAGGAACTGGGCGTCGAGCTGTCGGCGCTCCCCGCTGCCGACGCTGCGGCGATCCATGCCGCGGTGACATCCGACGTGCTCGCAGCGCTGACCGTCGAGGCATCGGTCGCCAGTCGCACCAGCTATGGCGGCACCGCTCCCGAACGGGTAAGGCAGGCGATCGCGGCGGCCCGCGCCGCGCTGGAAGGACATAATTGATGGCGACGAAGAGCCTCATCATCGCAACGCTCGCCGCAACAGCCCTGCTCGGCGCCTGCGGCAGCAAGGAAGATCTGAAGCCCGTGGCGGGCCAGCCCGCCGCGGTCGTTCCCGTCGGCGCGACCCGCGCCCCGACCACGGAGGAGCTCACGACGCCTGACGCGCAGGCCCGCCCCGCGCGCAGCGACGAACTTCTCAAACGATCCGAACGCCGCGAACCCGATGATTTCGATTTGCCGCCCCCGGGCTGAAGGGCGGCGGTCGAACGATAGAATTTGCTTCCCTTTCCGTTCGTGCTGAGCTTGTCGAAGCACCGTCCTTCTTCCTGCGACGCCGCAAGAAAGAACGGCCCTTCGACAAGCTCAGGGCGAACGGGAGATGATGACCAGGACTAAAATAATGGATCAATTTGCACTTCGTGACGGCGTTCTCCACGCCGAAGATATCCCGCTGCCGCGCCTTGCCGAAGAAGTCGGCACCCCCGTCTATGTCTATTCGCGCGCGATGCTCGAACGTCACGCGCAGGAATTTCGCGACGGGCTGAAGGACGTGCCGCGCAAGCACCTGGCCTTTGCGATCAAGAGCAACCCCAACCTCGGCGTGCTGCGCGTGCTGGCGCGGCAGGGTTACGGCGCCGACGTCGTGTCGGGCGGCGAGCTTGAACGCGCGCTCGCCGCGGGCATGGCGCCTGACGACATCGTCTTTTCGGGGGTCGGCAAAACCCGCGCCGAGCTCGCGCTGGGGCTCGACCGCGGCATCGGCCAGTTCAATATCGAACATGAGGCCGAAGGCGTCGCACTCGCTGAAATCGCACTCGCCAAGGAAATGACCGCGCGCGCGGTGCTGCGCGTCAATCCCGACGTCGATGCCGGCACCCACGCCAAGATTTCGACCGGCAAGGCTGACAACAAATTCGGCGTCGGCATCGACATCGCGCCCGCGATGTTTGACCGCCTTGCGGCGCTCCCCGGGCTGCAGATGCGCGGTATTGCGGTCCATATCGGCAGCCAGCTGACCAGCCTCGACCCGCTCGAAGCCGCGTTCACCCGCGTCGGCCGCCTCGTCGCGGATCTGCGCGCCGCGGGGCACAGCATCACCCATGTCGATCTCGGCGGCGGTCTCGGCGTGTCGTACAAGGCTGACGATAATCCGCCGAGCATGGCCGACTATGGCGCGATGGTCGCGCGCGTGACGAAGGATTGGGACGTCACGCTGATGTTCGAACCCGGCCGCGTCATCGCGGGCAACACCGGGGTGCTGCTGACCGAGGTGCTGTGGGTCAAGCCCGGCGCGACCAACCCCTTCGTCATCGTCGACGCCGCGATGAACGACCTCGCACGCCCCGCGCTCTACGACGCCTATCATGACTTTGTCGCGGTGAAGCCGACGGGGGAAAAGATGACCGCGTCGATCGTCGGCCCGGTGTGCGAAACCGGCGACACCTTCGCGCGCGACCGCGTCACCGACAAGGTCGAATCGGGCGACCTCGCAGTGTTCCGCACCGCGGGTGCCTATGGTGCGACGATGGCGTCGACCTACAACAGCCGCAGCCTGGTGCCCGAAGTGCTCGTCGACGGCGACCGCTACATCAAGGTCGCCGACCGCATCGCCGCCAGCACGATCATGGCGGCGGAGCGGGTGCCGGACTGGATTGATTGACGCCCTTTAAAACCCCTCCCCTTTAGGGGAGGGGCAGCGAGACTTGGTCCAGCGTAGCTGGGCCTTAGTCGAGCGGGGTGGGGTCCATCGGCCTAGCGCCACCTCGCAAAACCCCACCCCAACCCCTCCCCTAAAGGGGAGGGGCTTGCTATAGGCCGCCCATGCACCAACTCCCTATCTTCCTGAACCTCACCGGTCGCACCGTCGTGCTGGTCGGCGACGGGGAGGCCGCCGCCGCCAAGGCGCGCCTCATCGAGCGCGCCAGCGGCCGCATGGTCCCGGCCTGGGAGCAAGGCGCCACCATCGCCTTCGTCGCGCTCGACGACGAAGAAGCCGCCCGCGCTGCCGCCACCGAACTCCGCGCCCACGGCCTGCTCGTCAACGTCGTCGACCGCCCCGACCTTTGTGATTTCACCACCCCCGCGATCGTCGACCGCGCCCCCGTGACCATCGCGATCGGCACCGGCGGCGCCTCGGCGGGTCTGGCGAAAGCCGTCCGCCAACGCATCGAAGCATTACTCCCCGCCCGCTTCGGCGCCCTGGCATCGGCGCTGTCTGCCGCGCGCGACGCGATGAAAGCCCGCTGGCCCACCGCCGCCGACCGCCGCCGCGCCATCGACGCCGCGCTGGCCCCCGGCGGCGCGCTCGATCCGCTCGACGAGAGCGCGGCGGACAAGATCGATGCCTGGCTGACCGGCGACACGGTCACCCAGCCGTCACGCCTCGAAATGATCCACCTGACCAGCCCCGACCCCGACGACCTGACCCTGCGCACCGCGCGCCTGCTGGGCGAAGCCGATCATATTTTTTACCCGGCGGCGACGCCCGCCGCCATCCTCGCTCGCGCCCGCGCCGATGCCGTGCGGCATGTGACGGACGCGCCGCCTGCCGACCCGCCCGGGGGCCTGTCGCTGTGGCTGGACATATCGGCGGTAACGAGCCGCAGGTAGCGGGTCGCTACCCGCGCGCCCCGAACAACGCCGTTCCGACGCGCACATGCGTCGCGCCCAGCATCACGGCGGTTTCATAATCGCCGCTCATCCCCATTGAGCGCTCAGACAACCCGTTCCGCTCCGCCAACTCATCCAGCAGTGCGAAGAAGGGTGCGGGTTCGATGTCTGCGGGAGGGATTGCCATCAGGCCGCTGATGGTCAGCCCTGCTGCCTTGGCTTCGGCCAGCAACGCGGGCAGGTCGGCGACCTTGCAGCCACCCTTTTGCTCCTCGTCGCCGATATTCACCTGCACGAACAGCCGCGGCTGCCTGCCCGCTTTGTCGCAGGATTTCGCGAGCGCCTGCACCAGCGATGATCGATCGACCGAATGGATCGCGTCGAACAGCGCGACCGCCTCTTCGGCTTTGTTCGATTGCAGCTGGCCGATCAGGTGGAGTTTGACGTCGGGGGTTTCAGCGCGCAGTTCGGGCCATTTCGTCGCGGCTTCCTGCACCCGGTTCTCGCCGAAATGGCACTGGCCCGCCGCGATCAGCGGGCGGATCTGAGCCGCGTCATGCGTTTTCGACACCGCGATCAGGCAAATGTCGTCGGGGCGCCGCTTCGCGCGCGTTGCCGCGTCGGCGATCTTCGCCTGTACTTCGCTCAGTCGGTCCGCTGCGTTACTCATCGATGTTCCCATCCCGGCGCGTTGCGTGCGCCCGCGACGCGCCTATAGGAAGGGCGATGGTCCGACGCCACCCCTTGCCGCGCCAATGGCTGTTCAGTGACGAACGGCTGACGATTGGGGTCGTGTGGTTGGCGGCGCTACTGCCGCCGGGGAGCGGGATCGTACTGCGGCATGACAGTCTGGCGCGCGGTGCGCGCTGGCGCCTGTTGCGGCGGCTGATGCGGGTGGCGCGGACGCGCGGCTTGACCGTGCTGATCGCGGGTGCGCCCGAAATGGCGCATCGCTGGGGCGCCGACGGCGTCCATCTGCGCCAGCTAGACGCGCGCCGCGCCGCGCAGGCGCACCGGCTGGGCCTGATCGTCACGATGCCGGTACATAGCGCGCGCGAGGCCCGCCGCGCCCGCCGCGCACGGGCCGACGGCGTGTTCATCTCGCCGCTGTACCCGACGCGCTCGCACCCCGGTGCGCCTGCGCTCGGCCGTGCCGCGTGGCTACGATTGGTGCGGCTCGCGGGCGGACAGATGATCGCGCTCGGCGGAATGACCGCTGCGCGCGCGCGCCAGCTCAACCGGCGAGCAAGCGGACTCCAACCCGGCTGGGCGGCGATCGATGCTTGGGAAGAAAAAGCGGCGCAACGCTACCAAAGGCTGCGTTGAGATTTGGTCTGGGGTGAGTCGAAAGAGACTCGGATCGCAGCGTCCTTCACCTAAGCACCGGAAGCTAGGAAACGTGCCATTTGCAGGCCACTTCGCGCCAGAAATCCATGCTGGTTAGAAGCGGAAGGCGGTTCCGACATAGACCGCCTGGCTGTCACGGCGGGCATCGGTCAGCGGCTCAACGCGATCATCGCTGCGATAGCGGACCCCGGCGGTAACATCGATATTCTTGGTCAGGCGATAGCTGCTGACAACATCGACCGCGGGGGCATCGCCGGGCGCAGTGATACGGTCGGTCGCGCCGCTGGGGTCGGCCGGACGGCTGATCATCCGCGTCGCAAAGCGCGATTTCTTTTCGGCTTGTTCGGGTGCCTTGGCGACCGGCAGGTTCCTGAGGTCGGTGCCGCGGGGCAGCGTGGGGGTGACGAATTTCTCGAATCCGACCGACGCGCCCAGATTATAGGCGACCGGAGTGATTGCGATCGGGGCGGTGCGACCCGCCGCAACGGCCGACGTGCGCGCGGCGCTCGATGCGTCGTCGCGGGCGCGAATCACGACGGTAATCGCGCGGTTCTTGCGGCTGTCATCGGTGAGCGCGGGGGTGAAGCTGAAGCTGCGGCGCTGTTCGGCCGACATTTTGGCGTAGCGCGCGATGAGGCGCGGATCGCCCGACGCCGGGGTGAACTGGCCGAGTAGGGTTTCGGACAAAGCGGTATCGCGAATGCGCTCGGAGCGCGACATCGCCGCAAGCGCAGGCGGCAAGGCAAGCGAAACCACCGCCAAAGCGGTGAGGCTACCTTTCCAAAAATGCCGCGGTTTCCGCGTCATAACCCTGCGACTCCAACCCCAAGTGATTCAGGAGATAGTCCCCCTGTGACCATTTTTCCAGTGAATCCCAGTAAATTATTATGGCATAACCGCTTTTGGCCGAAATTGTTGCGCGATCACCACAGTCAGCCCCGAATCTGACCAGAATCTGAACCGCGGCAGCGGGGAAATTGCCGTGCTTGCGGGGCGGCGGCAAGGGCGATAGAGACGCTGGCAATATCGTTCTGCGCGGCGCGGATTTTTGGATCCGGCAGCGCCCAATATATAAGGTGTTATCGGCATGTCCCAGCTTTCCGTCCTTGCTTCGCGCGGTCGCCGTCCGGTCGCGTTCGCGCTGCTCGGGCTCGCGGCGCTCGGGCTTTCGGCGTGTGCCAGCAAGGATCGGCCGCGCGCCGACCTCGCCGCCAGCCAGGTGACGACGATCGGCGTTAACAGCTATTTGTGGCGTGCCTCGCTCGATGCCTTGTCGTTCATGCCGTTGCTGCAGGCCGATTCGTCGGGCGGGGTGATCATCACCGACTGGTATGCCAACCCGGGCAACCCGGGCGAGCGGATGAAGGTGACGGTGTCGATCCTCGACCGCGATCTGCGCGCCGACGCGCTGCGCGTCGCCGCTTCGCGCCAGGTGGCGCAGGGTGCCGCATGGGTCGATGCGCCGGTGCAGGCGGCGACGGTGCAAAAGCTGGAGGAAATCATCCTTACCCGCGCCCGTGATCTGCGCCGCAGCGCCTTCAAGGACTAATCCGGCGGCGCGGACTCGCGCCGACACACAGACAAACGGGGTAACCGACGAATGACCCGCGAACCGCGCTTTGGCGCCCTCGCCGCCGACGCTCGCTGGCAAAAGGCGTGGGAGGCGGCGAACAGCTTTGCCACCACCGACAGCGCCGACAAGCCCAAGGCCTATATCCTCGAGATGTTCCCCTATCCGTCGGGACGCATCCACATGGGGCATGTCCGCAATTATGCGATGGGCGACGTGCTGGCGCGCTTCAAGAAGATGACCGGCCACGACGTGCTGCATCCCATGGGCTGGGACGCGTTCGGAATGCCGGCCGAAAATGCCGCGATGGAAAAGGGCGTGCATCCGGGCGGCTGGACGCGCGACAATATCGCGGCGATGCGCGGGCAGCTGAAGCGCCTCGGCCTTGCGATCGACTGGAGCCGCGAGCTCGCGACCTGCGATCCCGACTATTATGGGCAGGAACAGGCGCTGTTCCTCGACCTGTTCGCTGCGGGGCTGGTGACGCGCAAGGAAAGCTACGTCAATTGGGATCCGGTCGACATGACCGTGCTCGCCAATGAACAGGTGATCGACGGCCGCGGCTGGCGCTCGGGCGCGCTGGTCGAAAAGAAAAAGCTGTCGCAGTGGTTCCTCAAGATCACCGACTTTGCCGACGAATTGCTCGAAGGCCTCGGCGGTCTCGACAGCTGGCCCGACAAGGTCCGGCTGATGCAGGAAAACTGGATCGGCAAGTCGCAGGGACTCGAGTTTTCGTTCAGGCTGGTCGGCGGCGCCGCCGGTTTCGACGTCTTCACGACGCGCCCGGACACGCTGTTCGGCGCCAGCTTTGCGGCGATTTCGCCCGACCACCCGATGGCCGAACGGATGGCACAGGACGCGCCCGAACTCGCCGACTTCATCGCCGAATGCCGCCGCCAGGGAACCTCTGCCGAACAGCTGGAGACCGGCGAGAAGCTGGGCTTCGACACCGGCTTGACCGTCGAGCATCCGCTCGACCCCGCGTTGCACCTGCCCGTCTGGGTCGTGAATTATGTGCTGATGGATTATGGCACCGGCGCGATCTTCGGCTGCCCGGCGCACGATCAGCGCGACCTGGATTTCGCGCGCAAATATGGGCTGCCCGTTCACCGCGTGATCGCCGATGGCGACGAAACCGCGCAGCATTTCACCGGCGACGAAGCCTATACCGGCCCGGGCAAGCTGGTGAACAGCCACTTCCTCGACGGGATGACGATCGACGAGGCCAAGGCCGCGATCGTCTCGCGCGCCGAGCATGAAGGCTGGGGCAAAGGCACCACCGTGTGGCGTTTGCGCGACTGGGGCGTCTCGCGCCAGCGCTACTGGGGTACCCCGATCCCGTTCATCCACTGCCACGCCTGCGGCACCGTAGCGGTCCCCAAGGATCAACTCCCCGTCGTGCTGCCCGAGGATGTCGATTTCTCAATCCCTGGCAACCCGCTTGATCGTCACCCGACGTGGAAGCATGTGCGCTGCCCCGAATGCGGCGGCGATGCGGTGCGCGAAACCGACACGCTCGACACCTTTGTCGATTCGTCCTGGTATTTCCTGCGCTTCGCCAGTTCGCCGAGCGACCGGCCCTTCGATCCCGAGGTGATCCGCCGCTGGCTGCCCGTCGATCAATATATCGGCGGCGTCGAACATGCGATCCTTCACCTGCTCTACGCGCGCTTCTGGACCCGCGCGCTCCACAAGATGGGGATGATCGACATCGTCGAACCATTCGCCAGCCTGTTCACGCAGGGGATGGTCACCCACGAGACCTACAGCCGCGAGCAAGGCGAAGGCCTGCCGCCGCTCTATTTCACGCCGGACGAGATCGAGCGCAGCGCCGACGGCGCGACGCTGATCGCCGACACCGCCCCGGTGCAGGTCGGCCGCGTCATCAAGATGTCGAAGTCGAAGAAGAATGTCGTCGATCCCGACGCGATTCTCGACCAATATGGCGCCGACGCGGCGCGCTGGTTCATGCTGTCCGACAGCCCGCCCGAGCGCGACCTGCCGTGGAGCGAGGCGGGGATCGAGGGCGCGTGGCGCTTTGTCCAGCGCCTGTGGCGCCTGTTCGGCGACACCGAAAATAGCGGCGACGGCGGCGAAGATAAAGCGCTGGCGCGCAAGCTGCATCAGGCGATCGCCGGGGTCGGGGCCGACATCGAAGCGCTGGGCTTCAACAAGGCGGTCGCCAAAATCCATGCGCTCGCCAACGACATCGAAAAGGCAAAGCCGTCGGCGACGCGCGCGGAAGCGTGTTTGACGCTGATCCGCCTCGTCGCGCCGATGATGCCGCATCTGGCCGAGGAAGCCTGGGCCGCGTTGTCTGCCGGACAGCGCGCGACCACGCTTGTCGCCGATGCCGCATGGCCGACCGCCGATCCGGCGCTGCTCGTCGATGACGAGGTGACGATCGCGATTCAGATGGCGGGCAAGCTGCGCGATACGATGACGCTTGCCAAAGGGCTCGACAAGGATGCGATTGAAGCCGCGGCGCTGGCGCGCCCGCGTATCGCCGAACTGCTCGGCGGCGCGACGCCGAATAAGGTGATTGTGGTCCCCGACCGGCTCGTGAACATTGTTCCCTGACAAGCAGGTTCTGGAACCTATGACCCCCATTGCCGTTCGCATCGAGCGAAGTCGAGATGCGTCTGGCACAGCGTCAGCGTGTCTCGACTTCGCTCGACACGAGCGGGATTTGGGGGCATCGTCCAACCATGCGTAACCTTCTCATCTCCTCGCTCCTCGCCGCCTCGCTGACCCTTGGCGGTTGCGGGCTGCGTCCGCTCTATGCGAACGGCAGCCGCGGCGCGGTGGCCACAGTGCTCGCCGATGTCGATGTTGCGCCGATCGAGGGGCATTCGGGCTGGCTGGTCCGCAACGCGCTGCGCGACCGGTTGCAGGCGACACAAGGCGGGCAGGGCGCGGGCAAGCGGCTGCGGCTTGATGTCCGGCTTGAGGATTCGATCACCGGTTTTGGCGTCCGCGCCGACGATGCGGTGACGCGCGAACGCCGCACCTTGCGCGCGCGTTACCAGCTGGTCGATGCCGCGAGCGGCGAAGTCTTGCTCGACGCGACCGCAGCACAAGATGCCGGGATCGACGTCGTCGGCAGCGAATATGCGACGATCGCCGCCGAATCGTCGGCGCTCGAACGGCTTGCTTCGGGAATTTCGGACCAGATCGTCACGCGGTTGGCCGTTTTCGCCGATCGCGGCGGCGGCCGGACCGCGACCGAGGCGCCAGCGGCGACGCCCGCGCCGACCCCGTAACCGGCGATGAAGACGGTCAAGCCCGCCGACCTCGAACGCCAGTCGCGCCTCGACCCCGCGCTTCGTTTCACCCTGCTGACCGGTCCTGACGAAGCGACGATGGCCGCGGTTGCGAACCATCTGGTCGGGCTCGCGGGCAAGGATGCCGAACGGATCGACCTTTCGGGATCACAGCTGGCGCAGGATCCCTCGCTGCTCGCCGCTGAAGCCGCGTCGATGTCGCTGTTTTCGTCAGCGCGGATCATCCGCCTCGAACTCACCGGCAGCGGCGACGACAGCGTCCCCGCGGTCGAGGCGCTGCTGGCTGCCGACACCGTCATCAACCCAGTGATCGCGACCGGCGCGTCGGTCACCGCCAAATCGAAACTGGTCAAGCTGGTCGAAGGATCGAACCACGCCGTCGCCGCAATTTGTTACCAGCCCGACCGCCGCGCGCTGGTCGGCATCGCGATGGGCGCCGCCGAAGACCAAGGGCTGCGGCTGGCGAATGCCGAGGCGCAACTGCTGATCGACCTGGTGTCGGGCGATCAGGCGCTAATGCGGCGCGAGATCGAGAAAATGGCGCTGTACCTCGACGCCGCCGCCGATCGCCAGCGGCAGGTCACCGCCGCCGACATCGCCGCGCTGGGCGCCGCGACGCATGAGGAAGACGTCAGCGAGTGCATCAATGTCGCCTTGGGCGGCAAGGTGCGCGAAATGCCCGCGATGCTGGCGAAGGCGACCGCGGTCGGCGTCGCCGAGATCCGTATCATCCGCGCCTTGGCGATTCGCGCCATGGCACTCGCGCGGCTGCGTGCCGAGGTCGATGCGGGGGCGCATCCGGCGACCGTCGTCGCGGCGCGCACCAGCGGCATTTTCTGGAAAGAACGCGATGCGGTGACCGCGCAGCTGCGCATCTGGGATTCGGTGCGTGTTGCACGGCTGATGAGCCGCCTGATCGATTGTGAACGCGCGCTCAAATCGTCCGGGACACCCGGCGGGGTGTTGTTTCGCAAGCTGATGACCGACATCGCGCATCAGGCGGCACGCGCCCGGTAAAGGGCGTCCACCTTGGCGCAGATCGGGGCCGTGTCCAGCGCGATGACATCAATCGAATCGTCATTGCGCAAAATGAAGCGAAGCACCTCCGTAACCCAAGAGCCCGCCGCAAGCTCCTGCCTACGCGAGAGCGCAGGCCCGCCCAAAAAGAAACCGCCCGCTCACCGAAGCGAGCGGGCGGTTCTTGGTTCGTCTTACGCGGTCAGAATTTGCCGCGCAGGGTCACGCCATAGGTCCGCGGCTCCGCCAGGAACTGCGAAAAGATCTGGCGACCACCCGGATATTGGGGATCAACGAAGGGCGCCGACGTCGTGCCCGCCTGGAACGGCGAGTTGAACGCGACCTGCGCATAGTTTTTGTTGAAGATATTCTGCGCCCAAAATTCGATGCCCCATTTCTCGTCGGGACCGCGCACACCCAGGCGGGCGTTGAACAGCGCATAACCATCCTGCCCCTTTTGCGGGAATAGGTCGGACCCGGTGTTGTAATCGCTGGTCATGCGGCCATCGATATAGACCAGGCCGGTTAGCCCGCTGCTGCCGATGTCGGGGGTCCAGGTGACGCTGCCAGTGGCGACCAGTTCGGGCGCATTCGACAGATTGTCGCCGGGCAACTTGCGCAGCGCCTGGTCAAGCGGCGTGCCATTTTTGTTGCCGATCAGGTCGTCGCGATATTTCGTGCGCGCATAGGTCAGCCCGGCCGCAAGGCGGAAGTTGGGGGACGGAACCAGCTGGGCTTCGATCTCGACGCCCTGCGTACGTACGCCATAGGTCACATCATCCGGCGCGCAGGCGCCCGTCGCGTTGCTCAGGTCGCTATCGGCCCCGGATCCGCCGACCAGATTGTCGCAGCCGTTGACGGTCGCAACCAGAAAGACGGTGCCGTTGAAGGTATTCAGCTGAAAATTGCTGAAATCCGACCGGAAGCCCGACAGGCTCAAGCTGAACGGACCGGTCGAGTATTTGGCGCCGACTTCATAGCTGTCGACCAGCTCGGGGTCGAACTGCAGATTACCGACAACGGCCTGCGCGCCGCCGACCGAGGCAAAAGTGACCACCGGGTTCTTGAGCGCCGAACGATCGAGGTTGAACCCGCCCGCCTTATACCCACGGGCAAAGCTGGCATAGAGCAGCAGATCGTCGGTGGGCTTGTACGACAGGATCGCAGTACCGGTCCATTCGTCCTCGCTCCGTTCGTCATTGATCGACACACCGTTGAGTTCGGCGGTCGAATTGCCCTGACACGACAGCCCGATGATACCGCCTGCGGTGGCGGCCAACGCACCGGTCAGCAGCGGTGCGAGCGCCGCCTGGTTGGCGGTGCAGATGTTGTTGTCGTTGCCGAAGGTCGCGTCGAACTTCTTCTTGTCGTTGGTGTACCGCAGCCCCAGCGTCAGATCGAGCTTATCGGTGATGTGGATGATGTTGTGGGTGAACAGCGCCCAGTTGGTGCCGTCCTGGAAATAACGGTCGATCGTGCTGCCGCGATCGTTCAGCGTGTCGAGCCGGTCGAGTGCGGCAAGGATGGCCGGGCCGCCGGCGCCGAGCGCCGAACCACCGCTGGCAATCAGGCCGCGAACCGGCGCGGCAAGGCAGCTTTGCGAGGTCGGCGAATAACCGGCGGCCAGCGCGCCGCCCGATACGATGCGACAATTTGCAAAGCGGCCATATTGGCTGCCAAAACGCAGATTGTCCTGCACGGTCAGCTTTTCATTGGCGTAGAAACCGCCGACCAGCCAGTCGAGCGTTCCGTCGAATGCTTCGCCCTGCAACCGCAGTTCCTGGGTAAAGGTGTGGAACTGGCGATAGGCGTCGTCGCTTTCGCCGCGATAGAGGATATCGACCGAGCCGTAATCGACGTCGCCCGCCTGACCCGAGCGATATTCCCGGTACGCGGTGATCGAGGTCAGCGTCGCGCCGCCGAAATCATAGTCGATCTGGCCCGAAAAGCCGTAATCCTTGGTCTGTCCGGCGAAGCTGCGGCCGGGGCTGACCGAAATGTCGCGGGCATAGCCCTGGTTGAACGCGGACAGCGGCTGGCCCAGATCGCGCAGCACGTTGATGATGTTGTTGCCATTGGCCTGCAATGGCGCCAGCGGCGTCGACGGATTGTTCAGATTGCCGATAAACGGATTGACGCTGTTGTCGACATAGGTCGCGGCACAGCATTTCTCGTCGCGATAGGTGTAATCGGCGATCAGGCGGATCGACAGCGCGTCGGTCGGTTCGAACAGGATCTGGCCGCGCAGGAAATAGCGGTCGCGAGTGTTGACGTCGGTGTCGTTCGTCGTGTCGCGATAGAAACCGTCGCGCTGGACGTAGACGCCGTCGATCCGCGCCGCGATCGTTTCGCTGATCGGGCCGGTCACGCTGCCGGTGAAGCGCAGGAAATCATAATTGCCGTAAGTGATTTCGCCATTGGCGCCGAAATCGAACTCCGGCTTTTTCGAATAGATGCTGATCAGGCCGGCCGACGAGTTGCGACCGCCCAGCGTACCCTGCGGGCCGCGCTGCACTTCGACCCGGTCGATTTCGCCAAGTTCGTTGAGCCCGATGCCCGACCGCGACCGGTACACGCCATCGATAAACACCGGGACCGAGCTTTCGAGGCCGGGGTTGTCGCCAACGGTGCCGATGCCGCGGATACGCGCCGAGCCGTTTGCTTCCGATCCGGTCGATGACACCAGCAGCGAGGGCGCGACCTGGTTGAGCTGACGAATGTCGTTCGCGCCGCTGTTCTGGAGCGTTTCAGCGTTCACCGCCGAGATTGCGACCGGCACGTCGGACAAAAGCTGCGATCGGCCCTGCGCGGTGACGATGATCGGGGTGTTATCGCTGTCGTCGGCGGCTTCGTCGGCGGTCGATTCCTGCGCGAAGGCGGGCATCGCCACCACAGCCATGGCGATCGAAACGCCAAGCGCGCTGGTGCGCATAAAACGGGCAGCACGAAGGGAAGTTGATTTCATGTCGGGCACTCCTCTCTTGATTTCGTTATTTTTAGACGGTGATTCATAGCCGATATGCGCCGCCAATCCAGCCAGAGCCCCGCTTTTTCGCGATTCTCTGGGCAAGTGATGCTTTTGCGCCACAGGCGAAAAGTAGCGGGCCGCGGGGGCTCTGACGGGTTCAGTCGGCGATGACGCTGGTTGCCGTAACGTCATTTTCCTGTCCGTTGCGGAACGGAAAAGAAATTAACTTACCCTGCGCCACCAGCTTCGCGCAGTAATCTCCATCAAAATTACAGGCGATGGCGGGGTCGCCGACGTCCAGACCACCCGTGAGACTGCCAAAGGCCGGGAAAATCAGGCGCCGCTCATCGACCGCGAAACAGGCGCGCGCGACGCTGCGCCCGCGAACGGTCAGTCGCAATTTGGGGTGAAAATGACCCGACATTTCGGGGCGCGTTTCGCGTCGGTCGCACTGATGGCGCAGCACGATCCCGTCGATCAGCAGTTCGTCGGCGACCGTGCCGCCCCACGCGCCGCCGCTCAGTCCGTCATGGTTGCCGGCGATCCACAGCAGCCTGGTCGCCGCCGCCTGCGCCCGCAGCCGTTCGGCAACCGCCGGGACGATGCGGCTTGCGGCATCACGGTCATGGAAACTGTCGCCCAGGCACCAGATCGCCTGCGCGCCGGTTTCGGCGACCAGCCTCGCCAGCCGGTCCAGCGTATCGTGGCTGTCATATGGTGGCAGCGGCTGGCCGAGCGCCGCGTACCAGCTCGCCTTTTCCAGATGCAGGTCGGCAACGATTAGCGCCCCGTGCCGCGGCCAGAACAAGGCGCGGTCGGCCAGCGCGACAAACTGATGGCCGGCAAAATCAAAGGCGGTGGCGGCGGTCATCGCGCCGCTATGGCGCCGCGCTCCGCTACCGGCAAGTCTGCTATCCGCCTTGGCTCGCCATCGTCAACGCCATCTGCTGCCCCGTCCGCCGCTGCGCTCCGTCGGGCAGGTCGAACACGACGCGTTTGTTGGGAAAATCAATCTCGACCCGGTCGAATAGCGACAGGCTGTCCATGCCCAGCAACAGCGCGGGGCGTTCGTGGAGCCCGAGCACGCGGAACGCCTGACTGTCGGCAAAGCTGACCGGCAGGTCGTTGATGTCCAGCCCGTTGATCACGATGCGCTTGATCGCGGTGCGCAGGGCGGGGACATCTTCGCCCGTCACTGCGGTGAGCTCGGTCGCGGAAAAGGGTAGGCGATTGGCGCGCCGGTCGGCGACCATCTTCTGCAGGGCCATGTTGCCGACGCTGGTCTGCGCTCCGGTGTCGACGATGACGTCGATACGCCTGCCGTGCAGCCGCGCGTCGGTCAGGATCAGACGGCCGGCCGAATTACGCGCCGTGACCACGATAGCGTCATCGTCTCGGATCAGCGATGGGGCGCGGCGGCGCGTTTCCAGAATCTGCATCCTTTCCTTGCGGAAATCGATCAGCACCCGGCGTTCCTCCAGCATATCGACGCCGATCAGTCCAGCAGCGCCGATATGACGGCCATGAAAGGCGGGCGCATCGACCGACGCCAGATGCAGGTCCGACATTTGCAGCGCGGCAATCCGGAAACTGGGCACCGTCGCCGACCCGCCGATTGTTGCGAGCCGCAGCTTGGCGCCTTCGACCAGCCCCAGCCGGGCGGCCAGCTCGCGCGCGATGACGGTGCGTTCGGCGCCGGTGTCGACGAGGAAGGAAAACGGCCCTTGTCCGCCGACCATGACGTTAACCGCCATGCGCCGCGTTGCATCGAGATCGAACGGCTGGATGAACGGGACGACCTCGCTCACCGTCCCCGGCTCGATCAGGACGTCGGCCGGGCCAGCGGTCGCTGGAGCCGCGAGAACGGGCGGCGCCGGGGGTGTTTGGCTGGCGCCGATCAGCACCGGCGCGGCGAGTAGTGCCGTCCAGAACATCGACCGCCTGAAAAGGTGGGTCATTGCGGGCATCCTCTATATGTTTTGGTGCAATCTACGCCTGATCCGCGTTGGCAGCAAGCGAAAGGCCGGACGGCCGGGCTACGCCGACCCCATCGCCTGGTCGGCCAAACTGTCGGCCAGCTCGCCGAGCAGCGCATCGTCGATATCGGCGCCCGCGACGCTTTCGCGGCCGATCAGCACCAGCACCGGCACCGCCAACGGACTGATCCGCTCCAACTTCTGGTGCAACATCGTCCCCGCCGCACGGTCGAGCAGATCGCCGAGGCGCGCGACGTCGGTCAGCCGCTCGCGCGCATCGGCCCACGCGGCTTCGAGTAGCAAATGGTCTGGCTCATATTTGCGCAGCACGTCGAAAATCAGGTCGGTCGAAAAGGTCACCTGTTTGCCGGTCTTGCGCTTGCCCGGATGCTGGCGTTCGATCAGCCCGCCGATCACCGCGACCTCGCGGAAGGCGCGCTTGAGCAAGTGCGACCCTTCGACCCACTCGACAAATTCCTCCTCAAGGATCGCGGGGTCGAACAAAGCCGCCGGATTGGTCACCGGGCGCAGCGACCAGATCGCGAGCGCATAATCGGAGGCGACAAAGCCCAGCGGCTGCAATCCGGCGCGCTCCATCCTTTTGGTGATCAGCATGCCGAGCGACTGGTGCGCGTTCCAGCCTTCGAACGGATAGGCGACCAGATAATGATTGCCCTCGTGTGGGAAGGTTTCGACAAGCAGTTCGCCGGGGCGCGGCAACACCGAGCGCAGCTGCTGCATCTCAAGCCAGAAACGGACATCGGCGGGAAAGCGCGCCCAGCTCGCGGGGGCGGCGAGGAACCCGCGCACCCGGTCGGCCAGCCGTGTCGAGAGCGCCATGCGCGCGCCGACATAGGACGGGATACGCGCCGGTTTGCTGGTCGCGCGAACCAGCACGTCGGTATCGCGGATGCCCTCGACCTCCAGGCTCAGCCCAGCGAAGGCAAAAGTATCACCGGGGCTGAGCGTGCTCGCGAAATACTCCTCGACCGTACCCAGCCGTCGCCCGTTCCTGAAACGCACGTCGAGCGTCGGCGCATCGACGATGATCCCCGCGTTCAGCCGGTGCTGCGCCGCCAGCCGCGGATGCGCGATGCGCCAGCCGCCTTGCCCGTCCGGGGCGAGGCGGCGGAAGCGATCATAGCTTTTGAGCGCATAACCGCCGTCGCGGACAAAGCCGAGCAGTCGCGTGAACAGCGCGGCATCGACCCAGCGATAGGGCGCGGCCGAACGGATCTCCGCCAGCAGCGCCTCCTCCTGAAATGGCGCCGCGCACGCCATCGCCATCACATGCTGCGCCAGCACGTCGAGCGCGCCGGGGCGAAAGCGGTCGGCGTCGCGCTCGCCCGCCTCGACCGCGTCAAGCGCGGCCTGTGCCTCCAGATATTCAAAGCGGTTTCCCGGCACGATCAACGCCTTGCTCGGTTCGTCGAGGCGGTGATTGGCGCGCCCGATGCGCTGGAGCAGCCGCGACGATCCCTTGGGCGCCCCCATCTGGATCACGCAATCGACATCGCCCCAGTCGAGCCCGAGATCGAGGCTGGAGGTCGCGACGAGCGCGCGCAAGCGCCCCTCGGCCATCGCCGCCTCGGCGCGCTGGCGCGCCTCGCGGTCGAGGCTGCCGTGGTGGATCGCGATCGGCAGGCTGAGGTCGTTGACCTTCCACAATTCCTGAAAGATCAGTTCGGCGAGCCCGCGGGTGTTGCAGAAGATGATCGTGGTGCGGTTCTTCGCGACCTCGGCCATCACCTGATGCACCGCATAGCGCCCCGAATGCCCCGCCCACGGTACCGCGCCTTCGGGCAGCAGGATCTGGATGTCGGGATCGGCACCCGCTTCGCCCTCGACCAGCGTCACGCTCTCGGCATCGCTGTCGGGCGCCAGCCACGCGCGGTAGGCGGTGGTGTCCGCGATGGTCGCCGACAGGCCGACGCGGCGCAGTCCCGGCGCGATCGTCTGCAACCGCGCGAGCGCGAGGCTGAGCAAATCGCCGCGCTTGCCCGGAGCGAAGGCGTGGATCTCGTCGATCACCACCGTCTTCAGGTCGGCGAACATTGTGAAGCTGTCGGGATAGGAAATCAGCAGCGACAGCGATTCGGGGGTCGTCAGCAAGATATTTGGCGGGCGGCTGCGCTGGCGCGCTTTCTTGTCCGACGACGTATCGCCGCTGCGACTCTCGACGCTGATGTCGAGTTCCATTTCTGCAATCGGGCCGAGCAGATTGCGCTCGACGTCGGCAGCGAGGGCTTTGAGGGGGGACACATAGAGCGTGTGCAGCCGGTCGGTGGGATGCGCGGTCAGATCGACCAGCGTCGGCAGGAACCCCGACAGCGTCTTGCCCGCCCCCGTCGCCGCGACCAGCAAGGCATGCTCGCTGCGGGCGCCCGCGCCGAGCATATCGGCCTGATGCCGCCGCAGCTGCCACCCGCGCGCCGCGAACCAGTCGGTAAAAGGGGCGGGGAGGTTCATAGGGAGAAGGTGGGGCCGCGATGAGGCGGCGGCAAGCCTTTCCCGTTCGGCGCTCCTGCGGTACGCATCGCGGATGACCGAGAACCTCCGCCACCATATCGACGAAGCCATGCTGCTGGCGAACGAGCAGCTGGGGCAGGGCCGCGTCGCCGATTACATCCCGGCTCTGGCCAAGATCGACCCGAACAAGCTCGGCTTTGCGCTGGCGCTGCCCGACGGCACCGTGCACACGTCGGGCGACGCCGACGAAGCCTTTTCGATCCAGTCGGTGTCCAAGGTGTTCACGCTGGCGCTCGCGCTGCGCCGCGTTGGCAGCGATCTGTGGACCAGCGTCGGACGCGAGCCGTCGGGCAGCGCGTTCAATTCGGTCGTCCAGCTCGAAAGCGAACATGGCATCCCGCGCAACCCGCTGATCAACGCGGGCGCCATCGCCACGACCGACCGGCTGATCGACGGGCGCGAGGGCGACGCGGTCGCCGAAGAAATCGTCGATTTCATGCGCGGACGGGCGGGCGCCGACAGTGTCGCGATCGACTTCGACGTCGCCTTTTCCGAATCCGAAACCGGCGCCCGCAATCGCAGCCTCGCCCATTTCATGGATGCCTTCGGTAACCTCCGGCATCCCGTCGAAACCGTTGTCGGCGTCTATTTCCGGCAATGCGCCATCGCGATGAGCTGCCGCCAGCTCGCCCGCGCCGGACTGTTCCTCGCAATGGAAGGCCGCGACCCGCTGACCGGCGAGCAATTGATCGAGCCGCACCGCGCGCGCCGCATCAACGCCATCATGATGCTATGCGGCCATTATGACAATTCGGGCGAATTCGCCTTCCGCGTCGGCCTGCCCGGCAAAAGCGGCGTCGGCGGCGGCATCCTCTGCATCGCGCCGGGGCAGGGCTCGATCGCGGTGTGGTCGCCGGGGCTCAATGAAGCAGGGACGTCGCTGGCGGGCGCCGCCGCGCTCGAACATTTTGCCTATGCGGCGGGGTGGTCGGTGTTTGACTGATTCTCAATCGTCGTTCAGCAGCGCCAGCTTCACGCGCGCGGTGCCGCTACGGTGCATTCCGATCTCGCGCGCGGCGGCATGGCTGACGTCGATGACGCGGCCGTGCGAAAAGGGGCCGCGGTCGTTGATGCGAACGACCACACTATCGCCATTGGCGGTATTGGTGACGCGGACCAGGCTGCCGAAGGGCAGCGTCCGGTGCGCCGCAGTAAGCTGCGCCGGATCGAAGCGTTCGCCGCTGGCGGTGCGGTTGCCCGCGAGTTCGCGGCCATAATAGCTGGCCATGCCGCTGCCGATTTCGCTATTTTCGGCGGCCTGGTCGACCGGCAATTCCTGCGCGGCGGCCGGAATGGCCAGCAACAGCGGCAGCGTGATTGCGACAAGACGGCGCATGGAAATTGTCCCCCAAAATTCTGCGCCCGCTTCTTCGTCGCGGCTGCCCGCTATGCAAGCGGGCAGCGACACGCCGCGCCGAAATTGCGGTCGAATGCATGATTTCAGAGGTCAGCAATCCGTAATTCGGTGAGACAGGCGTCGCCATCGGCGACGAGGGCAGCGCGGCGCGCGGCGTCCCATTTCGCGAGCGTGCGGTACATCGGAGCCATGCGGGGGTTGCCGCTCAACAGCCGCTGGTGACGGATCAGAAACGGCCAATAGAGGCGATTGAACGGACAAGCGCCGCTGCCCGCTTTCGCCTTCACGTCATAACGGCAGCCACGGCAATAATCCGACATGCGGTCGATATAGGCGCCGCTTGCCGCATAGGGTTTCGACGCCAGCAGTCCGCCGTCGGCAAACTGGCTCATCCCGATCGTGTTGGGCAGTTCGACCCATTCATAGGCATCGACATAAACGGCCAGATACCACAGGTGGACGGCATGCGGATCGATCCCGGCGAGCAGCGCGAAATTGCCCGTCACCATCAGCCGCTGGATATGATGGGCATAAGCGGTGTCGCGCGTCTGTTCGATGCAGGCGCGCATGCACGCCATGTCGGTGTCGGCGCTCCAGTAGAAATCGGGCAGCGGACGCTGCGCCGCCAGCGCGTTGCGCCGCGCATAATCGGGGCCTTCGCGCCAATAAATGCCGCGCACATATTCGCGCCAGCCCAGAATCTGCCGGATAAAGCCTTCGGCGGCATTGATCGGCACGTCGCCTGCGCGCCACGCCGCATCGACGCGCCAGCACACCGCGCGCGCGTCGAGCAGGCCGATGTTGAGGTAAAGCGCGATGACGCTGTGATATAGCCAGGGTTCGCCGACCAGCATCGCGTCCTGATAATCGCCAAAGCGCGGCAGCGCCTCGGCAACGAACGCATCGAACTGCGCCTCGGCATCCGCGGCGGTCACCGCGAACCAGAAATCGTCGAGGCTGCCGAAGCGATCGGGAAAGCGCGCCGCGACCATGGCCAGCACCCCTTGCGTGATCGTATCGGGCGCGGATTGCCGTGGCCGCGGCATCAACAGGTCGCGCGCTGCGGGCTTGCGATTCTCGCTGTCGAAATTCCAGCGCCCGTCCGCCGGATCGTCACCCTCCATCAGCAATCCGGTCGAGCGACGCATCTGACGGTAGAAATACTCCATGCGCAGTGCCTTGCGGCCTTCCGCCCAGGCAGAAAAATCGGACTCGCTGGCAAAAAATCGGTCGTCGGCGCGAATGTCCACCGGCACCGCCAGCGCGGACGCCCAGCCGGCCATCTCGTCGCGCAGCCGCCATTCGCCCGCTTCGGTGACGACCACGCGACCGGCGCCGTGGCGCGCCAGCGCCCGTGCGACCTCGCCCTGCAAATTGCCGCTGTTTTGCGGATCGTCGAGCTTGATGTAATCGACGGTCCAGCCCGCGCCGCGCAACGCCGCGGCGTGATGGCGCATCGCGCTGAACACGAACGCCAGTTTCTTGCGGTGATGCCACACATAGTCCGCCTCGGTCGCGACTTCGGCGAGCAGAATGATCGACGTCGCAGGGTCGGCGCCCGCCAGACTGCTGATCTCGGCGCTCAACTGGTCGCCGAGCAGCAGGATCAGCGTGTCGGCGGCCATGATATGCGCGGCCGCGCCGTCAGACGTCGAGATTGGCGACGGACAAGGCGTTGGTCTGGATGAATTCGCGCCGCGGTTCGACCTCGTCGCCCATCAGTCGCTCGAAGATTTCGTGCGCGATGTCGGCCTGTTCGGCCTCGACGCGCAGCAGCGAACGGTTCGACGGATCGAGCGTGGTTTCCCAGAGCTGCTCGGCATTCATCTCGCCCAGCCCCTTGTAGCGGCTGATCGCGAGCCCCTTGCGGCTGTGCGCGAAGATCGCCTCGAGCAGTTCGGACGGGCGGGTTATCGGGGTGACCTTGCCGGTGCTGGCGGCGGGCAGGTCGCTGTCGCTCGCCTCGGCATCGTCTTCGGCGACTTCGGCTGCGGCCAGCGCGGCGGCATCGGCCGCCATTGCCGCGGCGCTGCTGCCCTTCACCAACCGGCTGGGGTGGGCATAGGTCTCGGCCTGTTCGGCGGCCAGCTTGTGCAGGCGGCGGCCTTCCTGGCTCGCCAGGAACGCAGCGTCGATTGCATGATGGTCGCTGACCCCGCGCCAGCGCTTCTCCAGCGTATAGCCGCCGTCGCCGGCGGTGATCGTCCATTTCGCCTCGCTACCGCCGGTCAGTGCACGCTCGGCGGCGTTGAGCCATTCGGCGGCGCGCACGCCCGCGGCGGCGCGTCCGGCGCTGTCGAGCGCCGGATCGAGCGCGCCGTTCAAGGCCAGCGCCTCCACCAGTTCGTAATTATGACCGCGCGGGACATAGCGCATCAGCGCGCGCAGGCGGCGGCCATGGTCGATCAGATCGCGCAGGTCGTTGCCCGAGCGCGCCCCACCGGTGGTTTCGAGCATCAGCGCGTCGATCCCACCATCGACGAGGTAATTTTCGAGCGCGGTATCGTCTTTGAGATAGACTTCGCTGCGCCCCTTGGCGACTTTGTAGAGCGGCGGCTGGGCGATGTAGAGATAGCCGCCTTCGATGATCTCGGGCATCTGGCGATAGAAGAAGGTAAGCAACAGCGTGCGGATATGCGCGCCGTCGACGTCGGCGTCGGTCATGATCACAATTTTGTGATAGCGCAGCTTTTCGATGTTGAACTCGTCGCGGATCCCGGCGCCCAGCGCCTGGATCAGCGTCCCGACTTCTTTTGACGAGATGATGCGGTCGAAACGCGCGCGTTCGACGTTCAAAATCTTGCCCTTCAGCGGCAGAATCGCCTGAACCTTGCGGTCGCGGCCCTGCTTGGCCGATCCACCGGCCGAATCACCCTCGACGAGGAAGAGTTCGCATTTGGCGGGGTCGCGCTCCTGGCAATCGGCGAGCTTGCCGGGCAGGCTGGCGATGTCCATCGCGCCCTTGCGCCGCGTCAGCTCGCGCGCCTTTTTCGCGGCTTCGCGCGCCGCGGCGGCATCGATGACCTTCTGGATCACCGCCTTGGCATAAGCGGGATTTTCCTCGAGCCATTCGGTCATTCGGTCGGCCATCAGGCTTTCGAGCGGCTGGCGCACTTCGCTGCTGACCAGCTTGTCCTTGGTCTGCGAGCTGAATTTCGGGTCGGGCAGCTTGACCGACACGATCGCGGTCAGCCCCTCGCGCATGTCGTCGCCGGTCAGCGAGACCTTCTCTTTCTTCAGGATGCCCGACTTGTCGCCATAGCCATTGATCGTGCGCGTCAGCGCGGCGCGGAACGCGGCCAAGTGGGTGCCGCCGTCGCGCTGCGGGATGTTGTTGGTGAAACACAGCACATTTTCATAATAGCTGTCGTTCCATTCGAGCGCGACCTCGATGCCAATGCCGTCGCGTTCGCTGCTGATCGCGATCGGATCGGGCAGCAGCGCATTCTTGTTGCGGTCGAGATATTTGACGAAGGCGCCGATGCCGCCCTCATAATAAAGATCGTGGGACTGATGCTCGGCATGGCGGGCATCGACCAGCTTGATCCGTACCCCCGAATTGAGGAACGCGAGCTCGCGGTAACGATGTTCCAGCTTTTCGAAATCGAATTCGAGGACGTTCTTGAAGGTCTCGGTCGATGCCTGAAAAGTGACGCGCGTGCCCTTCTTGCCTGCCGGGGCGGGGCCGGTGACCTTGAGCGGGGCGACCGAATCGCCATGCTCGAAGCGCATCCAATGCTCCTCGCCATCGCGCCAGATCGTCAGCTCAAGCCATTCGGACAGCGCGTTGACCACGCTGACGCCGACCCCATGCAGGCCGCCCGACACCTTATACGCATTGTCGTCGCTGGTGTTCTCGAACTTCCCGCCGGCGTGGAGCTGGGTCATGATGACCTCGGCCGCCGAAATGCCTTCTTCGGCGTGAATGCCGGTCGGAATGCCCCGACCATTGTCCTCGACGCTGACCGATCCGTCGCTGTTCAACGTGATCAGGACAAGGTCGCAATGCCCCGCGAGCGCTTCGTCGATCGCATTGTCGCTGACTTCGAACACCATGTGATGCAGCCCCGACCCGTCGTCGGTGTCGCCGATATACATGCCCGGGCGCTTGCGTACCGCATCCAGGCCCTTGAGAACCTTGATCGAATCGGCGCCATAAGCATTGGCATTGGGAAGGTTGGCGTTGGCGCTCGGCGCCGCATTTTCAGGGGTGTCCGTCATGCCGATTATATAGGGTCGCAGGCGGCAAAACCCAAGCGAAAATGCGGGTCTTGGCGTTATCGCGACGAGCGTTGCATGGTCACGCCGCGACGGCTAGATTCGGGCCATGAAAACTATCCTCCCCCCGCGTAGAACGCTGTCGCTGCTTGTCGTCCTGGCGTTGCCGCTCGCCGCGTGCAGCCAGCCCGCACCGCCCGCCGAAAACGCTCCCGCCGTGGCGGGCGAACCGCTCGCGACGCGCGCGGTGATGATCGGCACCGAAGGGCCAAGCCTGCCCGCCTGTTCGAGCATCAGCCGGGTCAAGGCGGGCGGCACCGACGTGTATTGGGCACCGGGCGAAACGCGCGCGGTCAAGGCAAAGCTGGCGGGCGGCGCCAATGTGTCGCTATGCGAAGCGGCCGAGAATGATGCATGGTTCGGGGTAGTCTTCGCGGCCCCCGGCACCGATCCTGATATGTGCGGGGTCGGCAAATCGGTGCGCGACGCGCGCGAATATCAGGGTCCATGCCGCTGGGGCTGGATCCGCGGCGGAACGGTGCAGCTGGGGGGATGACTTTCAATCCTCCCTGTCGCGCAGCGATGGGGAGGGGGACCGTTCGCGGAGCGAATGGTGGAGGGGCGCCGACGGTGGTGTCATCGCCCCGCCGTCAGTCCTTCGGACTGCCACCTCCCCATCGCTGCGCGACAGGGAGGATTTTTACCGGCAATCCTCGATCACCCGCCCGATTTCCGACTGCACCGGCAGCGTTAGCGCGCCGCCGCCCGGCGTTTCCAGCGCGAACCGCCCGCGGCTGAACGCAATGCGGTCGAGCCGCGGGTCGCGATTCGGCAGCGTCGCGCTGCCGCCATCGAAGCGGATCTGGTCGGTCCCGGCGCTGGTGCGGAGGCTGACGGCACCGGCGAGCGCCGACGTCAGGCGGATCGCGCTGCCGCTGCATGTCATGGTGAGAAGCGGATTGGCGCTGCCGGTTGGCACGAAGGTCGCGGCGCGGCTGCCCGCGTCATAACGCCAGCTACCCGCATCGACGGCGCGTTCCTCCCAGCCGCGGGTCGGGGTCGGTAGCGGGGCAGGGGCTGGCGCGGCGGCAACCGGCGCGGGGCGCGGCGGCGGCGCGGGGGTCGGCACCGCGGCGCAACCGGCGACCGCCAGCATCACCGGCACCATCAGCCCGTATCGTGTCCACATCGCTTGCCGCTTCATCTTCAAAATCCCTGCCAATCGATCACTTCGTCCAGTCCTACGCGCGGGACCGGCCACTGGTTCACCGCGGCACCTTCATCAGCATAGCCGATCGCGAGGCCGGTGAACAAAATCTGGTCGTCGCCCAGCGCCAGCGTCTCGCGCACCGTCTTCCCATACATCGCCCAGCATTCCTGCGGGCAACTGGCGAGCCCGGCCTCGACGAGGAGCAGCATCACCGATTGCAGCCACATGCCCATGTCCGACCATTGCGGCGGCCCCATGATGCGCGAGCAGTGGAGGAAAAGCATCACCGGTGCGCCGAAACCCCGGTAATTCTCCACGAACTGAGCGAGTCGCCCCGCCTTGTCCTCGCGCGGGATACCGAGCGCGGCATAAAGCCCCTCGCCGACGCCGAAGCGGCGCGCTTCCCACGGATCGGTCAGCCCCTTGGGATAAATGTCATATTCGGGCTGATACCCTTCGCGCCCCATCGCGAGTCGCGCCGCGACCGCGTCCTTCACCGCCTGCCAGGGCGCGCCGGTGAGCACCGTCGCCTGCCAGGGCTGGAGGTTGCCGCCCGACGGCGCGCGCTGCGCTGCGGCGAAAATATCCTTGAGCAGCGCGGGATCGACGGGCTGGTCGGTGAATTTTCGGATCGATCGCCGCTGGTGCAGGGCGGCGGTTACGGAAAGCGGGTCAGTCACTGGCATGTTTATCCTCTCGCCGTTTGCCGAACAGCAGTTTGCGTTCGAGCCGGGCTTTCAATTGGCGGTAGTAGCTGAGCAGGAAGACGTCATCCTCTTCGGCGACCGGGCGGCCGATTTTGGCACGGATCGTGTCGGCGACCTCGCGCATCGAGCGCGCATCCTTGGCGCGGAGCACCCGTTCGAGCTCCTGCAACTCGAAAATGCCATAGACCGCAAGCTCGGCTTCGCTGAAGATCATCGTGTCGCCCGCGCCGTCGGTCGCGATGTCGGCGTCGAGTTTCACCCGCTGCGCCATCACCACCCAAGTCCCGGCAATCAGGTCGCCCATCCGCATCCGGTCGCGGTTGAACAGCAGGAACAGGCTGAGCGTCAGCGACCAGAGCACCCCCGCTACCATGGTCCACCCCGACACCGCATCCTCCGCCGCGCCCACGCCCAGCATCATCAGCGGCAGGAACAGCTCAAGCTCACGGATCAAATTGCGCGCAACCACGGCATCGGCGGTCAAACGGCCGCCGTCGCGCGCGACGACGCGAATGCCCATCAGCCGTTTGCCCGGGGTCGCGGCGCGCGAGCCCAGCTCGAATCCGATGAACCAGAAGGTGCGGAGCAGAAAGGCGCCGAGCATCCAGACGACCATGGTGATGTCGGATTGCGACGCAAAACCGATCCACAGCATCACGAGCGAGAACAGGACGAGCGCCAGCACGATCAGGATCAGATCGATCAACAGCGCGCCGAAGCGCAAGCCGGAACTCGCGATCCGCAGCTCCAGATCGACCCCCTCGGGGGTGATGAACTGGCGAACCTTCTTTGCCCGCGCCGCGCGCGACTTCGCATTGGCCTGGGCGGCGGCGGCGCTCATGTCACATCCTCGCGCCGCGGGATGTAATAATAGGCGATCCAGAACAGCAGCATCAGTGTGCCGATGCCATAGCGCAGCATCGTGTCGGTGATCAGCTGGCGCCCGAACCCTTCGAGCAGCCCGGCCATGAACAGCATCAATATGACCCCGACCATCACCTTGCCCGCGGTGCGTCCCGCTTCCGCCGCCGCCTGTAACCGGCTGCGCGCGCCGGGAAAGACGACCGCGGCGCCGATGCGCAGCCCGGCGGCGCCCGACAGCGCGGCGGCGAACAGCTCGGTGGTGCCGTGGATGAACAGCCAGCCGCCGAAATCGAACCCCAGCCCCTTGCCCGCGAACACCGCCATCATCGCGCCGAGGCCAATGCCCTGATAAAATTCGAGCATCATCGTCGGCACGCCAAAGGCAAAGCCCAGCGCAAAGGACAGGATCGATACGCGGCTGTTGTGGGTGAAGAGATAGGTCGCAAAGACGTGCAGCCCGCTTTCACTCTCGCTCACCGCCTTGCCATGCCCCAGCGTCGATTGCAGATATTCGGCGGTCGCGCGCGGATCGCGGCCGCCCGCCATGTCTTCGCCGACAAAATTATAATACCATTCGGGGTTGCTGGCGACGAGCGAGTAACTGGTGATCGCGCCCAGCAGGATGATCAGCGATATGATGATCGTTTCTTTCCACACCGACCGCACTGCGGCAGGCCAGTCGTAGAGGAAAAAGCGGCGGATGCGGCTCCAGCGCGTCTCGCGCACGCCATAGACGAGGAAATAGCCGCGGATCGAGAGCGCCTCAAGATGGTCGAGCAGCGCCTTGTCGAGGCTGGTCGCGCGAGCGATCGACAAAGACGACAGGGTGGCGCGATAGAGCAGGGGCAACTGCAACAGCTCGTCGCTGGTTAGCGCCTTGGCGCCTTTCTTTTCCAGCTTGGTGAGCAGCAGGTCGAACGCGATCCAGTCGGCCTCGCGCTCGGCGCGAAAGCGGCCGGTCGAAAAACTCGGGGCATCGGGCGCGCGGGCGGGGGCGGGCGATGGAATCACAGCGTCCCCGCCCGCTTGATGCCCAGATAGGCCTCGACCGCGCTGGCACCCATCGCGTCGGCGGGTACTTCGATCACGTCGGCGCCGAGGCGCTGGAGCCGCGCGATCACCAGCTGCCGGTCGCGCAGCATCGCCGCGGCGACGTTCGACCGCGTGACATCGGCGCCGGTTTCGGGACGGCGGCGCTCCTCGCCCTCGACCTCTTCGTCGCGGATGACGACGAACAGCAGCCGGTGCTTCTTCACCAGCCGCCCCGCGGCGCGGATCATCAGATCGGCGCTCGTCGCATCGGTAAATTCGGTGAACAGGATGATCAGCGATCGTCGGTTGAGCTGGGCGCCGAGGGTCGTCAGTGCGAGGGTGAAATTGCTTTCGACATGGGCATAGTCGATCAGGCTCGCGGCGCGTTGCAGGGCCGGGAAATCCTGCGTGTGCATGTAAGCAGGGGTCAGCGTGTGCGGCTTGGCCGCGAACGAAAACAGGCTGATCCGGTCGTTCAGCTTCAGCCCGACATAGGCGAGCAGCAGCGCCGCCGACACCGCGCGGTCGACGCGCGGCATGCCGCCGACGGGTTCGGCCATCGTCCGCCCGCTGTCGATCGCCAGCACGACGCGGTTGTCGCGTTCGACGCGATATTCCTTGGCGAGCAATTTGACGTGGCGCGCCGACGCGTTCCAGTCGATCGCGCGGCGGTCCATCCCCGGCTGATATTCGGCGAGTGCCTCGAACTCGGTGCCTTCGCCGCGCAGGCGTTGCTGGCGAAGGCCAAACCAGCTGTTGCGCTGGAACAACCGGCTGCCCTCGTCGGTCACCGCGCGCAGGCTAGGGACGACGCTGATCGCACCGTCGATTGCAAAGCGCCGCTGTTTCCAGACGAGCCCCAACGGTCCCGCCCAGCGGATCCACAGCGCATCGATCAACGCCTGCCCGCGCCGCGACGCGGTGAGCGAGAGGGTGCGGGTCAAGGCTTCGCCGCTGCTCGTCCGGCGCATATCGCCCGCCAGCCGTCCGCCCTCGACAAATCGCTCGTCGAGCGCGAGCGCGAGTTCGGCGCGGGGTGGGACCGCGGGGCCGGTCGCGGCGAGTGCGAGGTCGAAGGGGTCACCGACCCCGACCTGATGCGGAAAGCGCGCGTCGAGCGCGAGGTGGCGCGGACTGGCGCCCGCAATCGTGTCGAGGATCAGGCACGCGACGATCACGCCGATCCACCCAGGCGCAACCAGCCACAGCTCGGGCCGCACCAGCCCGAGCGCGAGCGCCATCGGCGCGCCGAGCAGCAGCAGATAAATGGCCCGGCGAGTCGGGTAGATCACAATCTGTCCTCCCTGTGCCGAAGCCGTGGGGAGGGGGACCGTCCGCGAAGCGGATGGTGAAGGGGCGGCGACGGTAGCGCCATAGCCCCTCCGTCAGCGCTTCGCGCTGCCACCTCCCCATCGCTGCGCGACAGGGAGGATCGATTGCTGGTGCCGATCACCGCGGCACTTCCTCGCGGTCGAGCAGCGCGGTGACGACCTGTTCGACGCTGCGCCCCTCGATTTCAGCCGCTGCCGACAGGATGACGCGGTGGCGCAGCACCCCGGCGGCGAGGCGCTGGATGTCGTCGGGGATCACATAGTCGCGCCCGTCGAGCGCCGCGGCGGCGCAGGCGGCGCGCGCCAGCAGTGTCGCGGCGCGCGGGGAGGCGCCGCACTCCAGATCGGCACTCTCGCGTGTCGCGCGGACGAGGCGGACGATATAGTCGACGATCTCATCGGCCAGCCGCACCGTCGCAATGGTATCGATCGCAGCCTCAATGGTCGCCGCGTTTGCGACCTCGGTCACCCCGAAATCCCCGACCGCAGGACTTTTGAAGCGCCCGCCATGATCGGCGACGATGCGCCGCTCCTCGTCGGCGGCGGGGTAATCGACGACCAGCTTGAACAGAAAGCGGTCGAGCTGCGCCTCGGGCAGCGGATAGACGCCCTGCTGTTCGATCGGGTTCTGTGTCGCCAGCACGGTGAAACGCGGGCTCATCACATGCGCCTCGCCGTTGATCGTCACGCGCCGCTCCTGCATCGCTTCGAGCAGTGCGGCCTGCGTCTTGGGCGGGGTGCGGTTGATTTCGTCGGCGAGCAGCAGCTCGGTGAAAATCGGTCCCTTGGTCAGCGTAAAGCTCGACGTCTGGAAGTTGAACAGGTTCGATCCCAGAATGTCGCCGGGCATCAGATCGGGGGTGAACTGGATGCGCCCGAACGCCAGCCCGGTGGCGCGCGCAAAGGCCTGTGCCAGCAGGGTCTTCGCGGTTCCCGGCGGACCTTCGAGCAGGACATGGCCGCCCGCGAGCAGCGCGATGGTTACCATCCGGGTCAGCGGTCCCTGCCCGAACACGACCTTGGCGACCTCGGCCTCGATCGCGGCGCCGAGCGCTTGAACGCTCGCGATGTCATTATTGGCTGTCACGCAGTAAATCCTTCCTGATGTCGTGCAGCGCCTGCGCGTCTGCCAAAAATTCATGGGTGTTGCGCGCGAGCGGCAGCCGCCGTGCGAGCGCGGAAAATGTTTCGCCGCCGCCGTGCAGATGCTTGTCGATCCAGCGGTCGGTCGCCGCGTCGTCGAGCCCGCCGGGCGCATGCAGCCGCCGCGCAATCGCGCTGCGCTGGCTGCGGACATAGGCCTCTGCGCCGTCGAGCTCGCGCCGTGCCTGTTTGATCAGGTCAGCGCTGTTGGCGATCAGCGCCGCTTTCGACACAGCAATCGCGCGCGCGGGTTTCAGTGCCGGACCGAAGCGCATCCACGCCTGCCACAGCGCGAGCAGCCCCGCGGCGATCAGGCACAAAGTGATGCCGATGAATGGCGGCACGAACGCAAAGCGCAGCAGCGAGCGCTGGCTGCCAAAGCCGTTCAGCGTCACGTCGAACGCGACGCTATACGCCCCGGCATCTTCGGCCACCGCATCGATCAGCAGCGCCGCCGCGCGGGCGCGGTCGCGGCTCGCAAAGGCCAGATTGTTGACGAAATCGGGATCGGACAGGATGTAGATCGGCGCATCGGGCTGCTTCGCCAGCACCGCGCCGCCGTGCGGAAAGGCGATCAGCGTTTCCAGATCGGGCGCGGTCAGCACCTGCGTGCGCAGATTCGGCAAGGTTAGCGTAATCGGATAGCCGCCCAGATAGCCCCTTGCCTGCGCGCCGCGCGCGTTGGGCTCGCTGCCGATTTTTTCGATGCGTCCGGCGGCGGGCGGCAGCATCTTGGGCGATGGCGCAGACGCCGAGCCGCCCGCCGCCCAGCCCGCTTTCGACGGGTGGCGGCCGGTGCGCCATTTCGGCAAAATGATCAGCACCGCCCCGCCGCGCTGTTCGCTGATCAGGCGAGCGAGATCATCGGTTTTGGTCGTATGGCCGGGGGTCAGGATCAGCAGCTCGGGATCTTCGAGCGCCGGCGCCTCTTCGCGGCGGCGGAGGTCCACCACCGCGTCGCTGCGTTCGAGCAGGTCGACGATCCCGGCATAGCCCGGTGCGGCTTTCGACAGCGCGTGGTCTCCGCCGTCATTGCCGCTGCTCAGCTGCGGGCCGAGCGCGATCAGCGCCCACAGCGCGATGAACGCGATCACCCCGATCGCCACGACGCCCGCGATTAGCCGCGGGTTGAAGCCGCCGTCGTTTGCTACCCCGCCGCTCATGCCCGCGCCCAATTCTTCGGGACCGTCAACTCGGCATAGGCGCTGCGGCATTGCTGCCAAGCGCCCGCGTCGATCGACCGCCCGCCGAACAGGCTGATCTCGACCGCGCGCGCGATGCGGCTGAACGCGTCGCGGGCGACCCCGGGCAGGTCGCGCGCCTCGGCGAGATCGCGGGAGGTCATCGCGGGCTTGACCAGCCCGGGACGGCGGCCCTCGATATCCTCAACGCTGCGATAGAGCAGCAGGTGGACGGCTTCGGCAAAGCGGCCCTCGGCGGCCAGCGCATCGGCCTCGCTCAGCAGCGCGCGTGCCGCGCCGGCTTCGGCCAGCCCGACATCATCGGCGCCATCGTCGTCGCCCGCTTTGCGCCGGAACGGTAGATTGTCGACCCAGCGCGCAAAGGCGGGGACGAAATGATAGAGTAGGAACAGCGCTAGCAGCGCGACGCCGATCCACAGCAACGGCTTGGCGGCGGGGGCGCTCCACTGGAAAAAGTTGGCAATCCCATCGAACAGCGATTTCAGCCATTCGGGCGTCGGTGGCGGTGGGGGCGGCGGCGGCGGAAATACCGTCTGGATTTCGCCGCCCGCAATGGTCTGGCTATAGGCCGGATCGACGAGTTCGGGGTCGATCAGCCAGCCGCCACCTGCACTCGGCGCTTCGGCGGCCGTCGACGCCTGAGCGATCCACAGCGACATCATGCCCAAAAGACTGTTCCGCCGTGCATTGTCATCGCGCCAAGGCGTAGCGCGAGGCGGCGCGCCAAGGCAAGAGATGCTTGCGTACCGGTCTGCCCCGTTATAGCGCGCTGCCGCATGGGTCCGATGGTTGCGCGCGTAGTCAGCCGCCAGAAAGGCAGGACGGAACGGGAGGATGTCGGTGGACGCGGCGCAGGCAGTACATGAAAAATTTCTCGCGGCGCTCGCGGGTGGTCGCTTGCCGGACCGCGCCGATGCGCCCGATCCGGCGACCGCGCGCCTGTCGCGCGCTGACGCCACCGACATTTTCCTGTCGCAGCTGACAAGCCGCCAGATGGACCGGCTGTCGCGCACGTTGCAGGCGCGCGGCGAGGGGTTCTACACGATCGGATCGTCGGGGCATGAAGGGAACGCCGCGGTCGCCGCGGCGCTGCGCGTCACCGACATGGCATTCCTCCACTATCGCTCGAACGCGTTCCAGCTTCACCGCGCGCGGCAGGTGCCGGGGCAGACCCCGACCTGGGACATGCTGCTGAGCTTTGCGGCGTCGAGCGAGGATCCGATTTCGGGCGGGCGCCACAAGGTGATCGGGTCGAAACCGCTCAACATCCCGCCGCAAACCTCGACGATCGCGTCGCACCTGCCCAAAGCCGTCGGCGCCGCCTTCTCGATCGGCATCGCGCGCCGCTTGGGCATGACAGGGCTGCCACTACCCGACGATGCGGTGGTGCTCACCAGCTTCGGCGACGCCTCGGCGAATCATTCGACCGCGCAAGGCGCGTTCAACACCGCGGGCTGGGCGGCGTTCCAGGGTTCACCGATGCCGCTGATTTTCCTCTGCGAAGACAATGGCATCGGCATTTCGACCCGCACCCCGACCGGCTGGATCGAGGCGCAGTTTCGCCACCGCGCCGCGCTGCATTATATCCAGTGCAATGGCAGCGATCTCGTGTCGGCCTATGCGGGGGCGTGTGAGGCCGCCGATTATGCGCGCCGCTATCGCAAGCCGGTGTTCCTCCACATGGCGACGGTGCGGCTCTATGGTCACGCCGGGTCCGACGTGCAGGGCGCCTATCTGCCCAAGGCACTGATCGAGGCCGACGAGGCGCGCGATCCGCTGCTCGCCGGCGCGGCGCTGATGGCGCAGCAGGGCTGGATGACCCCCGCCGAAATCGCCGACGCTTATGAAGACATCGGTGCCACGCTGGCGCGACAGGCCGAGGCGGCGATCCTGCGCCCCAAGATCAACACCCCGGCACATGTGATGAAAAGCATCGTCCCGCCCCCGCGCGACATCGTCCGCGCCAACACGCCGTCGGACGAAGACCGCAAGGCGATGTTCGGCAGCGACGCGGGCGCGATGGACAAACCCCAGCATATGGCGCGGCTCTTGAGCTGGGCGCTCGCCGACCTGATGCTGGCGCACAAGGAGATCGTCGTCGCGGGCGAGGATGTCGGGCCAAAGGGCGGCGTCTATAATGTCACTGCCAAGCTGCATCAGCGCTTTGGGTCGGCGCGCGTCGTCAACACCTTGCTCGACGAACAGGCGATTCTCGGGCTCGCGATCGGCATGGCGCACAACGGCTTCCTGCCCATGCCCGAAATTCAGTTCCTCGCCTATGTCCACAATGCCGAGGACCAGATCCGCGGCGAGGCGGCGACGCTCAGCTTCTTCTCCGACGGGCAATATACCAATCCGATGGTCCTCCGCATCGCGGGGCTCGGCTATCAGAAGGGCTTTGGCGGTCATTTCCACAACGACAACAGCCTCGCCGTCTTCCGCGACATTCCGGGCGTGATCCTCGCGGTGCCGTCGAACGGGCGCGATGCGGTGGCGATGCTGCGCGAATGCGTGCGGCTGGCGCGCGAGGAACAGCGCGTCGTCGTCTTCGTCGAACCGATCGCGCTCTATATGACCCGCGATCTGCACGAAGACGGGGACGGCCTGTGGACGAGCATCTATGAAGCACCGGGTGACGGGGCGTCGATCCGATTTGGCGAGGTGGGCGTCCATGGCGACGGCACCGACCTTGCGATCGTCACCTATGGCAATGGCTATTATCTGTCGCGGCAGGCCGAAAAGCTGCTCGCGGCTGATGGCGTCAAGGCGCGCGTGATCGACCTGCGCTGGCTTGGCCCGGTTGACGAGGAGAAGCTCGTCGCCGCGGTCGGCGGCGCCAAACGCATCCTGATCGTCGACGAATGTCGCATCACCGGCTCGCAGAGCGAGGCGCTGATGGCGCTGTTTATCGAACAGACGCCGGGCAAGAAGCTCGCCCGGATCGCCGCCGCCGACAGCTTCATCCCGCTCGGCCGCGCGGCGACGCTGACCCTGCCGAGCCGCGATTCGATCTACGCCGCCGCGAAGGAGCTGCTGGCATGACCGCGCGCAAGACCGCGCTCGTCGTCGCCCCGGGGCGCGGCACCTATGGCAAGGGCGAACTCGGCAGCATCGCGCGCCTCCACGGCGCCCGCTTCGCCGATGTCATCGCCAATTTCGATGCCCAGCGCCGCGCCCGCGGTCAGCCAACGGTCACCGAACTCGATGGCGCCGAGCGTTTTAGCGTCGCGACCCACATGCGCGGCGATGTTGCGGCCCCGCTCATCTACACCGCGACCGCGCTTGATTTCCTGAGCATCGATCGCGAACAATATGACATCGTCGCCGTCGCCGGCAATTCGATGGGCTGGTACAGCGCGCTCGCTTTGGGCGGCGCGGTGTCGGTCGAGGACGGTTTCCGCATCAGCAACGCAATGGGCCTCAACAGCCAGACGCACGGCCCCGGCGGGCAGATCCTGCTGCAAGTCGTCGACGAGGACTGGCGCCCGGTTCCGGGCTTGCGCGATGCATTGTTCGCGTTGGTTGATGCCATCGCAGCGCGCCCCGACCACGACCTCGCGCTGTCGATCGACCTCGCCGGGATGCTCGTCTTCGCGGGCAATGAAGCGGGCCTCGCCGCCTTGCTTGCCGAGGCGCCGCCGACCCCGGGCCGCGATCCGCTGCGCCTCGCGGGCCACGGGCCGTTTCACACTCCGCTGATGTTCGGTAGTTCGGACAAGGCGAAGGCCGAATTGCCCGCTTCGCTGTTCGGCGCCCCTGCAATCCCGCTGGTGGATGGCCGCGGCCACATCTGGCGCCGCTTTGCCAGCGATCCCGCCGCCGTCTGGGATTACACCTTCGGCCACCAGATCCTCGCGCCTTATGATTTCGCGCGCTCGGTGCAGGTCGCGGTCAGGGAATATGCCCCCGACGTCATCATCCTGCCCGGCCCCGGCGACACTCTCGGCGGCGCGATTGCGCAATCGCTGATCGGCATCACCTGGCAGGGGATCGCGAGCAAGGCTGATTTCGCCGCGCGTCAGGCATCCGATCCGATCCTGCTGTCGATGGGCCGCGCCGAACAACGCGTGGCTGTGACCGGACGCGAATAGGGTCGGCAGAGGAAGGAACATTCCCCTGCCGACCCTGTCGGTCGCGCGGGATCAGGTGGGGTTGACCCCGCGCGGATGAACGGCAGCGCCCATGGGGACCAACTCAAGGGCGGTGCGCCGTTCATGATCCTTATAGGATGGGCACCGCGATACTGGCCGCGCGGCGCGGCGATCATGCACCGAAATGGACCCGATTGACCGGCGCGCTACGCGCCTGTTCGGCAATGAATTGCCACCGCAGCAGCTCGGCGACATTGCCCGCCCCGGCGCGCCGCATGATGTTGGCACGGTGCACCTCGACCGTGCGCGGGCTCAAATCCAGCTGCCGCGCGATCGCCTTGTTGCCCAGCCCCGCGGCGATCGCGTCCAGAATGTTGCGCTCACGCGGCGTCAACGCCGCCAGCCGTGCCTCAGCCTCGCGGTGCCGGTTCACTGCCGCTTGCCGCACGGACCACTCGTCCAGCGCGGCGTCGATGACGCGGCGCACATGCTGCGGATCGAGCGGCGCAGGCAACAGATCGCGGGCGCCGCTGCGCAGGATCTCCCGCGATTCGGCGATGCTCAGCTGCGCGGCAGCAACAAAGGCCGCAATATCGGCGCGCCCCGCGATCCGCTCGAGTAACGCCGCGCCGCCGATACTCCCCGGCTGGTGCCAGCGGAAGAGCAGGATCGCACCGCTGCTATCGCCTTCGCCCGCCAGCCAATCGTCGGCGCTGGCAAAGCAACGAACAACCCGGCCGCCGCTCGCCGCCAGCGCGCGAAAACAGGCCGCGCGTTCGGTCGGGTCGGGCAAGATCAGATGGATATGGTCCGCAACATCGCTCACCCGAACCTGCTGCCCCGACCGCACGCGTGCGGCCACCACCTATTGATCGGCGGCGGCGCCGTTCCGGAGCAATCGCCCGCTGCTTGCGGTGGCCGGTGCGGTCAGCCGGTGATCAACGCCGGTCCATAGAGCGCGACGACAAAGATACAGGCGGTCACCGCCCCGATGAGCAGGCTGCGCCGATCCTTGATCGCAAAGGCAACCGGGTCACCCTCGACTTCGCCGCGCCGGGCCATGATCCAGATCCGATTGAGCCAATAGAGCAGCGGCAGGCAGAGCAGCCACAGCATTTCGGGCAGCGCATAATGGGCTGCAGTCGCCGGATCATGCGCAAACAGCGCGAGCACCAGGATCGCGACCATCCCCGCCGAAATGCCCGACATCATCACGACGTCCAGATCGCCGCCGACATATCCTCGCCCGCTGAGCAACCGCTGTGGCTCGATCGCGTCGCGCATTTCGACATAGCGTTTCAGATAGGCGAGGCTCAGGAACAGAAAGACCGAAAACAGCAGCAACCAGAAGCTGAGGGGCACGCCGATCGCGATCGCGCCAATCCAGATGCGGATCGTGTAGAGCGAGGCGAGGACGATCGCGTCGCCGACCATTACCGCCTTCAGCCGGAACGAGTAGGCGGTGGTGATCGCCATATAGGCGAGGAACCAGAGCATGAGTTCGGGGCCGCCGAGCCACCATCCCCCGACCAGGCCGATCGCCGCCAGCAGCAGCGACAGCCCCAGCGCGGCGGGGATGGTCAGGTCGCCATGCGCCAGCGGCCGTTTCCACTTGGTGCGATGCGCGCGGTCGGCATCGAGATCGAGCAGGTCATTCAGCAAATAGATCGACGAGGCAATCAGCGACATGAGCAGCGCCGCCGCCACCGCCGTCAGCAAGACCGCGGGCTTGGTGAATTCGCCCGACGTAAAAGCAGGTACGATCACCAGCGCATTCTTGGCCCATTGATGCGGCCGCATCGCCTTGAAAATGGCGCGGGCGGGGGAAGGGCGCGGATCGCCGAGGCGTTTGACCGCCGACCGCGCCGGGATATGGCCGACCGACCAGCCATGGCGCGCGTCGGTCCACAGGCAGGTGTCGGCGCGGCTGTCGCCAATATAGTCGAACGGTGCATCGGGGCCGATGCGGGCGCGGATCGCGGCGAGTTTAGCTTGGCCTTTGAGATTGGAGCGACCGCGCGTTGCGATGACCGGATCCGCCAGCTTCAGATGATCGGCAATGCGGCGGATATGCCGCCAGTGGCTGGCGCTCGCCAGAATGACCGGGCGATGATCGGCCTGCGCCTGCTCGATCAGCTGGAGCACCTCGGATCGGTACGGCAGTCGCGCTGCGTCGATGCGGTCGCGCCGCGCCGCCATCGTTTTGGCGACGGCGCGCCCCGCAACCAGCCAGGTCAGCAGCGCGATCAACGCGGCGACGCCCGATCGCGCAATCCGCACAAAGCTTTCGAGCGAAATGTCGGCGCGCGTCAGCGTCCCGTCGACATCGACCAACAGCGGCACGGCCTTATCCGCGGCGGCAGGCTGGTCAGGCAACATGGGCCAAGCCCTTACGCGCCAGGAAGCGCTCGATCCACGCGGCAACCGGAACCGCGGCCATAGCGATCAATAGCGGCATCGCCGGGTCGCGGTAACGGACGATAATGTACGCGGCGGCATGGACGAGCCAGAACCCCGCGATCATCGCCGCAAATATCCATTTGCCGTCGCGCGCGACCAGCCGCGAAGCGAAAGCGAACAAGGCGAGCAGGAGGATCAAGCCATATTGCACGACCTCCAACAGCCGGATCGCAGCGACTGTCTTTGAAGCCGCGATATCCTCGGCGTCAGGAAAATTGGGTGCCCAGAAATAGACCAGTTTGAGCGCTGCCAGCTTGGCGGCCTGACCGGGGTTGGCCCTGATCCAGTCAATCGCGGCGGCTTGCAGGCGATCAGCGTTGGCGACCTCGCCCAGCCGCACGCGCGTGGTGTTCCAGTCCTCACCCAACGGCGTGTCGGCGATGCTGACGAACTTGCCCGTCGCGGCGGGGTTGTTGCCCAGATACATGTTAAAGGCGGCGTTGGTGGTCAGCACCGGTCGCCCGACCATCTGGTTGGTCGCATACAGCCAGGGCGCCGGCAGCACCGCCGCCCCGGCGACGAAGCACATCCCCGCAGATAAAGCCGGTTTAAAGCTGCCGCGCACGCGCCAGAGCATCAGCAGCGCGGTGGCCACGCCCAGGCAGAGCAGCAGCGCCGATCCGCCGGTGACCAACGCCGCGCCCCACAACAGGCCCGCGACCGTCGCGGCCGCCATCCGGCGCTGGTCGCGCGCGATGGCGATTGCGCTGAGAGCGATCCCAAGCAGCAAGGGCGTGGTCAGATTTTCCTTCGCCAGCATCGTCGCATTCCACAGCCCGGGCAACCACAGCGCATAGGCTGCGGCGGCGAGCAGCCCCGCTTCGCGGCGGGCGGACAGCGCCAGGCCGAGCCGGTAGATCAGCCAGATGCTCGCGATGCACAAGAGCAGGTTAACCGCGATGGCTGCGCCCACCGAACTTCCCAAGATACTGAAGAACGGTGCGAGCAGCAGCGGATAGCCCGCGCTGTAAAAAGCGTGCTGCCCGTAATGGTCCGCAAGCACGCCACGTTCCGCCAATCCCTCGGCCATTGTAAAATAGGCGAGCGCGTCGCTTTCGAGCGGATGTTGCAACGCCCATGCGCCCGCCAGTCGGAGCGCGACGGCCAGAACCATGATGGCAACGAGCAGCACCGTGCAAGTTCGCGGCGAAAGCGTCGATGGCAAGCGTTCGAGAGTGGGTGCGCGCGGGGTCATCGGATGATTTCGGAGCGCCGCGGCACGGATTTAGGCGGAGCGCGCAACCAGCACACAGCCGGCGGCGATCATCAGGGTTCCGGCAATGCGCGCGGCGCTCAGGCTTTCGTCGAGCCAATAGGCACCGGCGAGCATCGTCAATATGAAGCCGATGCCGACGAACGGATAGGCGAGCGACAGCGGCGCGCGGCCAAGCACGAACAGCCAGAGCAGCGCGCCGACCCCATAAAGCGTCAGGCCCAGCAAGATCATCGGCGATTGGGCAAGGCCGCCAATCTCTCCGCTGATACCCCCCGACCGTCCGCCCGCCGCCGCGGTTGTACCGATCTTGAGCGCCAGCTGCGCCAGCGCCGACAGGCTGACGCTGGCCAGAATGAGAAGAAACAGGCGCAATGTCATCGACGATCTTTCGGTCTATCCGCGGTCTGCCACTAGGCGCGGCGCTTCAAGATAAGGTTAATCTTGGGCGGAATGTCGAGCGAAATCCTTACGCAACCGCGGTTTGACGAGGTGTTGCCGCTGGCACGACGGGGCGATCTGAAATGCACCAGTGCGCGGAACACTATTGCCCAACCAGATGGCGCCGCCAACGACGTGCCATGCCTATACGCCCGGCCCATGCCAGTCTCGCCCTCTCGCTCGCCGCGCTGTCTGCCGCGCCTGTCGTCGCCGACAGCCCGTCCCGTTACAGCGAGGAGGATATTCTCAACGGTACGACCATCGCGATCGCGTCACAGGATCTGTGCGGGTTCCGCGTCGATGAAAAAGCGATCCGCGAGCTCCTTGCGGCCAAGCTTCCCGATTTGAGTGCCGACCTTATCGCGCTGCAACTGCGCGGCTACGCCCGCGTCCTGCCCCGCCTTGATGAAGAACAGCGCAAGCGCCACTGCACTGAAACGCGCGCCTTGGCCAAGGCTGCGGGATGGCTGCGCTGACATAGCGGCTGCGGGCCGACTGGGGCGATACCGGATTCGCAGACGAACCGTCTTTCGCGTCTTGCCTGCCTTCCGAAACGCTGGATATGCACCGATCCCATGACAAATGCGCTTTGCCGGTGTGGGAGAAGGCACGTACCATGGTCACGACTGACATTGGCCTAGACCAAAGCCATTCTATGTTGTATACCAATTCAATACCAATCTGGGGTGGGCAGCATCGCAATGCAATATGTCATAGGACTGATGTCGGGAACCTCGCGCGATGGGGTTGATGCGGCGCTGATCAGAACCGACGGCCTCAATTCCGTCGAAGCGGTTGCCTTTCAGTTTGAACCCTATCCGGATGATCTGAAAGCCGTCATTGCCGATGCGTGCGACCTGGCAATGGCGAGTACGCAGCGTGTCCCCAGCCGGTTGATAGACGATTGCGAAGAACTGTTGGACCAGCGCCATCTGGCGGCCGCCGAAATGGTGCTGCGCAAGGCCGGTGTACCGGCCAACGACGTCGCGGTGATCGGGCTGCACGGCCATACGATCGCGCATCGCGCCGATCTGGGCTGGACCTGGCAGATCGGCAAGCCCGATTTTTTGGCGAACCGGCTGAACATCCCGGTGATGTCGAACATGCGCCATTTCGATGTCATGTTCGGCGGCCAGGGCGCGCCGCTCATTCCCGTCTTTCACCGTGCGCTGTTTTCGAATGCTTCGCAGCCCGTGGCGGTGCTGAATCTTGGCGGCGTCGCAAACCTCACCTTCATCGGCACCGACGGCGCGCTGATCGCATTTGATTGCGGAATGGCGAACGCGTTGATCGACGACTGGATGGGTCGAAAAACCAATTATCCGTTCGACGCAGGCGGTGAATTTGCAGCGCGAGGCACGATCGACGATCGGGCATTGCAGACGATGCTGGATCATCCGTTCTTTTCTGCGCCAGCGCCAAAGTCACTGGACCGTAAAGACTTTGGCCTAGACAGGGTGGAACGCCTCTCGGCGCCGGACGGGGCTGCGACCTTAACGGCGTTTTCTGCCAAAGCCGTCGCCTTGGGCTTGCGGCAATTTCCTGTTCGACCGCAACGCTTGATTGTCTGTGGTGGAGGACGCAAGAATGATACAATGCTCAAGATGATCGAGAGATATTCGGGGATTCCGACGGTCCTTACGGACGAGCTGGGCTGGGACGGCGACGCTATCGAAGCGCAGGGATTTGCCTATCTCGCCTATCGCTGTCTGCACGGCTTGCCGATCACATATCCCGGCACCACCGGCGTGGCAGAACCCATGTCAGGAGGCGTTTTGACGCAGCCCGAGCGGGTCGTTGCGGGAAAAATCCCGGCATGACGTTGTTTCTCGGAATCGATGCCGGTGGCACCTCGAGCAAATCCAGGCTGACCGATGAGCATGGCAATATCCTGGGTTCGGGTCATGCGGGACCGGCCAATACCCGCATTGGCCTGGATGCCCTCCACGCCACGTTGCTCGATGTTTCGATGCAGGCCATCCGGGCCGCCGGCTTGAGTGCCGAAGATGCCGGCAAGATCCGCTGCGGCATGGGGATCGCAGGGATCACCCGTATGGGCATGAAACAAAAGATTCAGGGGCTGACCTTTCCATTTGCAAACGTCCAGCTCACCAGCGACGCGATGATCGCCAATCTGGGCGCCCATATGGGCGACGACGGTGCGATCCTGATTATCGGCACCGGCAGCGTCGGCCTGGTCAAACGCGGCGAAGACAGTTTCAGCATCGGCGGTTACGGCTTTCCCATATCCGACGAAGGCAGCGGCGCGGCGCTTGGGCTGAGTGCCATCCGCCATGCGCTGCGCGCGCTCGATGGGCGGACCAGGCCTTCACCGTTGAGCCAGGCTGTGACCAAGCAATTCGACCACGCAATTCCCCGGGTGATAGCGTGGATGGACGACGCAGCGCCGGGCGATTACGCAAGCTTTGCGCCGCTGGTTATGGATTATGCGGACCTTGGCGACGAGATCGCCTTGTCGATTGTCCGCGACGCAGCGCTGCACGTCGAACGATTTATTGAAACCATCCTATCGCGCGGAGCGCCGCGATGCGTGCTGATGGGCGGGCTGGCGGAGCGGATGAAGCCGTGGTTGCGCGTCCGGATTGTGGCGCAATTGCAGGATGCTTTGGGGGATGCGCTCGACGGCGCCCTGATCCTGGCAGGCCGCCCTATTGGGTCCGGAGCATCTCGCCCGTGATGACATAACCGCCGGTCAGCCAGTCGATAATCTCGCGGGCGGCAGGGCTATCGACGGCAGCATATTTGCGGCAGAATTCCGTAACCTCATCGGCAATCCCCAATCGACCGCGATCCTCAAACGCGTTGAGGTCGCGCTGAAGCATGAGCGCGAATTCGGCCCCGCAGATGCGGGTCGCTGCGTCGAGGAATTCGGATGCGTAGCGGTAGTCGTCGCCCTTGGCGTAGCATGACGGCAAGGTCAGTGCCGGAATGCAGCTCAGCATCGGCTGCGACGCAGGATTGATGGCATGATGCGCGAGATATGGACCCATGGCTGCCGGGCGCCCCGTGAATGACCGCAAATGCAGGTGGTTCGACATGCGTGGTCCGTCATTGACAGGATAATTGTCCCAAAGGGACGGCTTGCGGCCAAGCCGGTCGGCGACGCTGGCCAAGTGGCCGACGCTGAATTCGCGCGAGCATATTTCCTCGCCAGTCCAGTAAACCGAAATTGCAGGGTCGAGCAGCTTGCCGAGCTTTTCCAGATAAGATTCGGGGCGTTGCCCGAACACGCGATCAAGCAACGGATCGTCGGAATAATAGCTCGGACACATGAAAAAACGCGACGCTTTGCTGGACCCTATGGCGCAGTCAACGATTTCGGCCTGTCGCTCTGCCAGATCGACAAGATCGCCGCGCATGTCATCGAACAGAATAACCAGATCGTCGATGCCGATCGTGTCGAGATGAGCGATCTTGGCTTTCAATTCTTGCCGCGCGCTGCGGTCAAAATCGAGATGCGCGCCATAAGGCGTCAGCCCGATACCCGACCGCATATTATGGGCTGCACAATGCCCGGCGAATTGCCGCAGGCTCTGCGTTTCTGCGTCATCATGCAATTGGCGCCAGTCGCGGCGCAATTTGCCGTCGATTTTGGGCGCATAATGGAAGAAGGCATAGCCAGCCGGTGCCAGCCGGTCGATCACGTCGCGACGCTCTGCCCAGCTCCAGGCCCGGCCGAAATAGCCCTCGATGACGCCCAGTTCCGGCATCATGCCATGTCACCTGCGATCCAGACATTCTGAATGTTCAGCCTGTCGTCCAGATGGACTAGGTCGGCTCGATGGCCTTCCGATATCCGGCCATAAGCGTCCCCGATGCCGATGAATTCCGCTGGCGTCGCACTCGCCATTTGCGAAGCCGAACCGAGATCGACCTGCATCAGCGCCACGCAGTTTCTCAATGCGCTGGTCATATCAAGAACCGAACCCGCGAGCGTACCGTCATCCGATCGCAGCATCCCTTCACGCGCCGTGACCGCGGTTCCCCCGACCGTGAAGGACGTAATCTCCGAGCCGACCGTTGGCATGGCGTCGGTGACCAGCATCAATTCCTTGCTGCCTTTCGCGCGATATGCGGCGCGCAGCGATGCCGGATGGACATGATGTCCGTCCGCAATGATGCCGCAGATCAGACCGCTGTCCATGCTCGCCCCTACGACGCCCGGCGCCCGGCTCTCCATTTGCGTCATCGCGTTGAACAAATGCGTGACGCCCGAAAGCCCCTCTCTGATCGCCCGCTGCATGTCTTCGTAAGTCGCCAATGAATGCCCGGCCGCGACGACAACACCGCCTGCCACCAGTGCGGCGATGGCGCCTTCAGGGGCGAGCTCGGGCGCCAGCGTGACCAGGGTTCTGCCATGTTTCAGCGACGACAAAAGCGCGACGGTGTCGGCATCCAGGGACCGGAATTTGCCGGCGTCGTGAATGCCATGTTTGCCGGGATTGAGAAACGGGCCTTCGATATGAATTCCGACGATTCCCGGAACGCCTGCCTGAATGGCATCATCGACCGCCCCGATGGCTTTGGCAATCACGTCAAGATCGTCGCTGATCAAAGTGGGCAGCATCGCGGTTGTACCGAATTTTCGATGCGCCTCGGCGATCGCAATTATGCCATCCACGCTCGGCTCGTCGTTGAACAGGACGCCGCCGCCGCCATTCACTTGCGTATCGACGAAGCCGGGCAGCAGAGCGCCGCCATCAAGCTTCTGTACGGGCATATTGTCCGGCAAAGCCTTTGCGAGCAGCAATCTCTCGATCCGGCCACTGCTCATGACAAGCGCGTGTTCGTCATACCATGTTTCGCCCGCCAGTATGCGAGCGCCCACCAAAGCGGTCTCGGTCATATCGTCTCGGTCACCTTTTGCAGCAGCGGCGGGCGATCCGGATCATAGCCTCGCTGCACCGATATGGCATTCACCATCGCGTAAAAGCTCTGTACCATCGCGATCGGGGCGGTGACACTATCGACCTCCTTGGGAAGCCCGAGCGATACAGCCCCGTCAAATTGGCGACCCGCAACCGCTATTCGGGCGTCGCGACCAAGAAACTGTTGCACAATGGGCTCCAATCCCGCCGCAGCCTTATCCAGCGGCGGAAATATCAGCAGCGGAAAGCCGGACTTTATGAGCGCCATGGGGCCGTGCACGACCTCAGCCATACTGAACGCTTCAGCGTGGATCCCGCTGGTTTCCTTGAATTTGAGCGCAGCTTCCTGCGCGATGCCGAGCGTCAGGCCGCGGCCGAGGACGAACATGCTTTCGGCATCCCGAAGCATCTCGGCCCCCGCACCCCAGTCATCGGCCCAAGCCGCATTCAGCAGCCGTGGAAGCATTTTTACGGCTTCCTGCGTCTCAGCCGACCGGGTCCATTCACCGACAAGGTGCGCCAATGCGCAAAGGGTCGCGATATAGCTTTTGGTCGCGGCGACGCTTTTCTCTGGCCCCGCATGTAAAGGCACGACAATTTCGGCAAGGTCGGCCAACGGCGAGTCCATATCGTTCACCAATGCGATAACCAGCGCCCCGGCTTTTCGCGCCGCCTCTGCTGACAACAGGAGGTCAGGACTTTTGCCCGATTGCGAGATGAGAATGAACGGCTGGTTTTTCATATGGAGCAGCGGCGCGCCATAAATGGAACTGATTGACGGTGCCTGCGACACGACAGGCACCCGAAGCCGCGTTTCGATGAGATATTTGGCATAAGTCGCCGCATGATCCGAACTGCCGCGCGCGCAGGTGAAAATGATCTGGGGGTCGAGCGCGCGCAGCCTTTGACCAAGGTCACTTATCAGCGCGGCATTCGACGCATATTGCCGGGCGGCAACTTCGCTGGCTTGCGACGCTTCGCTGTACATCGCTGTTTGGCTCGGGTTTTTCATATAATACCTATATAATACCAATTTACGAAAGGATGCAAGGCTGCTATCAGGGTCGGGGAGACGATATGGACAGGCTTGTAAACGCACTTGCTGACCGATTTGGTACGCGCCTTATCACCGCACCTTCGGCGCGGGCGCAATATGCCCAGAGCGAAGGTCATCACGCGCATCGAACACCGTCCTTGGTTGCTCAGCCGGATACGGTCGAAGACGTACAGCTGCTGGTGAAAACAGCCGCCGAAGAAAACTGGTCGATCGTTGCCTATGGCGCCGGAACGTCGCTGGAGGGCAATGCGGCGATAACCCACGCCGACAGTCTTTGCGTGGATTTCAGCCGCATGGCACGCATCCTCGACGTCATCGCCGCCGATCTTTTGTGCGTCGTCGAACCCGGCGTGACCCGCGAGCAGCTGAACGAAGACATCCGCGCCACCGGGCTGTTTTTCCCCGTCGATCCCGGTGCCAATGCCTCGCTCGGCGGCATGATTTCGACGCGTGCTTCGGGGACGACCACCGTCCGCTACGGCAGCATGCGCGACAATATCATGGGGCTGAAAGTGGTGACAGCCGATGGTCGTGTCGTTTCGACGGGAACGCGCGCGCGCAAGTCCGCCTCGGGGTATGACCTCACCCATCTGTTTACCGGGGCGGAAGGGACGCTTGGCCTGATTGTCGAGGCAAGCTTGCGGCTGCATGGCCAGCCAGACAAAATCCTCGCTGCCACATGGGACTTCGGCACGGTGGAGGGTGCGGTTGATACGGTCATCGCAACCATTCAGTCGGGCGTGCCGATCGCGCGGATGGAATTGCTGGACGAGGCGGCAATCCGGGCCTGCAACCGGCAAAGCGCTTTGGGGCTGCCGGAAAAACCCATGCTGTTCCTTGAATTTCACGGATCGGAGGCCAGCGTGGCCGACCAATTGTCCCTCGTTCGGTTTTTCGGCGAGGGGAATGGCGGCGGCCAGCTTCAGTTTGCGACCGCGACCGAAGATCGGAATGCGCTCTGGAAGGCGCGCCACCAGGCGCTGTGGGCTGCCAAAAATATGGTGCCCGGGGCCGTCGCCTGGATCACCGATATATGCGTCCCGATCAGCCAGCTGAGCGATGCAATCACCCGCGCCAAAACCGCCATCGAAGCGTCGGGCCTCTTTGCGCCGATCCTTGGCCATGTTGGCGACGGCAATTTCCACATCTTCTTCATATTGCAGGCTGACGATCGGGCCAGCTGGGACAAAGCCCGCATCATCAATGAAGCCATGATCGACCACGCACTCTCGGTCGGCGGCACATGCACCGGCGAACATGGTATCGGGCTGGGCAAACGACAGGCGATGCAGCGCGAACATGGTACCGAAAGCGTTGCGACGATGCGGCGGATCAAGGATGCCTTGGACCCGTCAGGCCTGTTCAACCCCGGCAAGATATTTCTGGACAGGCTCTAAACCTTGAGCACCCAGCCGCGCCGCCGGAGCCACGGAAGAATGGCGCAGGAAATCGCCGCGGCCAGAATGGCGTAGAGCAGGGATGTGATCGGCGCCGGCAGTCCGGCGCGGGCAAGACCCTGATATGTCACCGCCCATATCGTCGCGCCGCTCGGCAGCTCGCGGACGATGATCGCGATCAGCACCATATGAATGACATAGAGCGTAAGCGCGGCCTGGCCGAGACTTGCGGTCCACCGGGCGACCTTGTTCCCGCCAATGCTGGGCCATATCGATTTGAGAGATGTCCAGAACAGAATCCCGATGCCGCAAGTGACCAGCGCGAAACTGGCGGTCCAAAGATTTTTGTTCAGTGGCAACACAGGTGTCAGCGCCAGCCCTGCGGCCAGCAGGAGCAAACCCGCCAGCGCAAGGCGCGGGTTGGAAACGACATGGCGCTTGATCCAGCGCATCACCGCAACGCCGATCAAGCCATTGGCTGCCGCACTCAGCGTCGACAACACGCCTTCGGGATCCCAGCTTTGCCTTAACACCCGGCCCGGGATAAGATTTTGATCGAGCCACCCGCTGATCCCCTTGCCCGGTTCCATGCTGGGCGGCGCTCCCGCCGGTGTTCCGACCGTCAGCAGCATCCATGAGTGAAATAAGAGCAGCAACCCGGCGATGAACAGGGGCAGCACGGCGCTGCGCCTGATGACAATGACCGCGGCGCAGATCAGATAGACGATCGCGATACGTTGCAACACGCCCGTCCACCGGATCAGTTCAGGATCGAGTGTCGGTCTGATGAGCCAGCTCAATAGGACGCCGATCAGGAAGAGCAGAAACGCGCGCCGCCCAATCGCCGCCCAGCTGAACACATGGCCCGGCTTGTCGAGCGCCAACGGCGCCGACAGCCCGACGATCAACAGGAATATCGGAAATACCAGGTCGGCAAATGTCAGGCCGTTCCATTCGGCGTGCCGGAGCGTCGCAAATGCGGTCGCTCCATCTCCCTGTATGTTCACCAATATCATCAACAGCACGTCGACGCCGCGAAAGCTGTCGAGCGATGGATCGCGATCGGGTACAGCCTTGCTCACAAGACCACAAAAGGCCCGCGCAGTTCGCTCACAAATTCATAGCGTTCGCCGCGATAAGCCGACCGGGTGAGTTCGACCGGCCGTCCGTCTGCCCGGCGAGTAAGCCGTTCGATCCGCAGGATTTCGCTATTCTCCGGGATGGACAACAGGCTGGCTTCGGTTGACCCCGCCAGCGCCGCGCGGATCTTCTGCTGGCCGGTCACGGGCCGGTTGCCGCGCTGGTCGAGCGCCTGGTAAAGCGAATTTCCCAAATGCGTGATGTCGGGCAGCATGTCGGCCGGAACAACCGCATTCTCGATCGCCAACGGCTCGCCGCCGGCCATGCGAACGCGGCTGAGCCGCGCGACATCGGCGCCTTTTGGCAACTCCAGGATCCGGGTTTCCTCTTCGGTCGCCGAACCGATCGCTTTCATGATCCAGATCGTGTCCGTCGCTTCGCCGCGCGCCTCGGCGTCTTCGCTGAAACTGCTGAGAAACGAGCCTGGTGCCTGAATGCGCGGCGTCACATAGGTTCCCGACCCTTGGCGTCTCGACAGCAATCCTTCTTCGATCAGCAGTTCGGTCGCCTTGCGCACGGTAACCCGCGACGCGCCCATGATCTTGCAAAGATCACGCTCGGATGGAAGCGCCTCGCCTGCGCTGATCGCGCCATCCTCTATCTGCTGCCGCAAGCGATGGGCGAGCTTGATGTAGATCGGCGAATTGCTGTGCTCGCTGCTATGGGCCGAAGCCGATTTCACGGCGCTTTTCCGTCCATGGCCTTGATCGCATCGCGCAATATGCCGCCATGGTCGCGCAGCAGTGCTGCTGCTTCCGACGGGTCTTTCCCGAGGGCGATCAGCACCGCCGTCTTGATGTCATTTCCGGCAAGATGCACGGCCTCGATGGCCAGAGCCTCGCTGCAATGGCTTAAAGCTCTGACGATCCCAAAGGCCCGGTTCAGCAGCTTGTCATTGGAAATGACCATATCCACCATCAGCCCGCGATACACGCGGCCAAGCCGCAGCATGATCGCGGTGGAGAGAAGGTTGAGGATGGCTTTTTGCGCGGTTCCGGCCTTCATCCGCGTCGACCCGGCAATGGCTTCACTGCCCGTTGCGGCCAATAAGCCATGGTGCGCCGCGTGAAGCAGTGCGGTTTCCGCGTTATTGGCGATGGCAATCGTCAGTGCGCCGGCTTCCTTTGCTGCGGTCAGCGCCGCGATGGTAAAGGGCGTGCGACCACTGGCCGCAACGCCAATGACAACATCATCCGCGTTGACGCCGGATTCGCTGATCCTTGATATGGCATCGTCCGCGTCGTCTTCGGCGCCTTCGGCGCTATGGACCAGCGCGTCGATGCCGCCTGCCATCAGATATACCAAACGCTCGGCTGGCCATCCAAAGGTCGGCCCCAGCTCGACGCCGTCCTGAACCGCAACCCGTCCCGACGTTCCGGCGCCGACATAGACAAGCCGACCGCCTTTCTGAAGCCGCGCCGCGGCCGCCTCTGCGGCGGCGGCGATGTGCGGGGTCTGGCTCTTTAACGAAGCGATGGCAGCCATCTGGCCTTCGAGCATGGCTTCAACGGCTTCTATGGTCGGCCAGCTGTCGATGTCGGCAAATCGCGGATTGAGGCTTTCGGTATTAGGCATTTGCAATACTCGGTGTGACGGATTTCGATTGAGAGCCCATCAGGCACACGACCGTCGCAACGGCCGTCCCGACGCACAGCTGCCAGGGGAATGCGATCGTTTTCATGGCGGCGGGCAGGCCCAGCATATCGACGACATATCCCTGAAAGGCGACAATGGTAAGAAAGCCTGCGATCAGCGCCGCGATGACAGAGGCCGACGATCCACGCTTTGTGAACAGTGCCGTAAAATAAACCCCGAGCAATCCGGAATAAGCGAAAGCCATGACCCCCAGCACGAATTCCAGCAGCGGCAGACTGCTGTAACGTTGCCAATAGTAGCACAGGATCGACATGATGAAGAGCGCCAGCCCCAGCAGCACGGTGGTCACACGTCCCGCCAGAATGAAGTGCTTTTCACTGGCAGCGCCGCGCGGTTCTTTCCACGGCCGGTAGAAATCGTTGATCAGCACGGCCGCCATTGAGATCAGGCCGGAGTTGATGGCCGCCGCCGCGATGACGCCCACCGTCACCAGCCCCCGGAGCCCCGGCGGGATTTCGCTGAGTATGAAATGCATGAACACCGTGATCTTTTCGCCCTGAAACGTCTGGACGACGTCCTGGCCGCTGGATCCCATCAGATCGGGACGCTCGTAAAATATGTGCAGCAGCGAGCCGATGACCAGAAACAGCAGGATCACCGGGATGGACGCCCAGACCGACGCATAGAGCGCGCGGCTCCCATGTTTGGCATTGTCGCAGGCGAGCAGGCGCTGCGTGGTGTCCTGATCGAGACCCGAATTGCCGATATTCAGCAGCACGAGCCCGGTCACAGCCGCAAATATCGAAAAAGGCGCCGTCAGGTTGAAGGACCAGTCGATGACCTGTGTCTTGTCGCCCGACGGCGTCATGGTCAGGCTGTCCAGTATTTCGGGCAGGGGAACCGGTATTTTGACTAGCAGAAAGACCAGCACCATGACGGCTGCCCCGACATAGAGTACCACCTGCACCAAATCGCTCCATATCACGGAATTCAGTCCGCCCATGAAAGTGAAGGCAAGGCCGAATATGAGCAGTGTAAATGACGCAATCACGATATGCTGTGGTTCGACATCAAGAAACATGATCATCGAGACAGCTATGGCCGCCAGATACAGCCGCGCACCGCTCGCGAAGATACGGCCGACCAGATACATGGCCCCAGCCGCGCGGCGCGCGGTCACATCGAAACGCTGTTCGAGCAATTCATAAACGGTTGTGGCGCCGATCGCATAAAATCGGGGAATGAGCACTTGGGCAACGAACCAGGCGGCAAGCAACGCGCCGATCGTGCTGGTGAGATAGGTATAGTTTCCCCGAAAGCTGTTGTCGGGCACCCCCAGAAATGTCGCTGCCGATTGGACCGTTGACAGCACCGACACCGCCACCAGCCAGGTTGGCGCGTGATGGCTGGCAAGGAAATAATCGTCGGCATTCTGCATATTGCGCCGGGTCGAAAAATAGCCGGCAGCCGCAAGGATGCCAACATAACCAACCAATATGCCCCAATCCAGCGCCGTGAACTGCAGTGGCGTCATTCGCCAAATCTCCCCATTCTCGGCAGAGTAAATGCCAGCCAGGCGAATGTCATGATGAATGAAGGTTTCGGCGGCGGATCAGCGGAGGAGCGAACCGATCATTCGCTCCTCCGCGAACCGCTTATCTGCGGATGGTCAGTGAAAATCCGAAAGTCCTGCCAAGCACGTCATAGGTATCGGGGAATGTATTGAATGCGCCCGGATTGACCGCAATTGGTGGTTTCTTGGCAAAGATATTGTCGATCCCGAAAGTCAGCGAAAGCCCTTCGATGGGGGGGCGAAGCGCGATGTTCAAATCGAAATAATCGAACGCATCGATCTTGCCTACGCTGCCCGCCGTGCTGTCTTTGACCGATCCGATCCGCTTCCATCCGAATTGCACGGTCAGCGGCTCGCTGTCCCAGGTAAAGGTGGCGCGGTGACGGTAATCGGGCACCACCAGTGTGACGAGATCGGAGGAGCAGGGCGCGCCATAACGGGCCTTGCAATCGACCGGCGTGAGCACCGCGTTACGCTGGATCGTATAGTCGGTGACGAAGCTGCCCTGATAGCCAAGGCTCCAATTGTCGCCCGGCAGGCCGAACGGGACATCGAACGCATATTTGAAATCGACATCGATACCTTCCTGCTTGATCGAGGCGAGGTTCCTGTCATCGACGAAAGCGTCCTTGATGAAACCGGTCACCGGATCGCGCGTGACCGCGGCGCACAACGGGTTGTCGGCGCGCGGGTCGGTGACATAACAACTGGTGATCGCGTCGATCGGCTGGATCTGGCCTACGGCATCACGGATATTGATCTTGTACCAATCGACCGAGAGGTTGAGACCCGGGATGAAGCGCGGTGTGAATATCCCTCCCACAGTATAGGTTTTGCCGCGCTCTGCCGCGATGTTCGCATTGCCGCCAAAGAAGTAGCCGCCCGTAAGATTGGCCGGATTGTTCGAATCATACGCCGCGCGATATCCTTGCGCGGTACATTGGGTCACCGTCGCGGCATTCGTCGCGCCGACGCACGGGTCACCCGCATAACGCGGGAACAACCGGGCAACGGTACGCAGATTTGCGAAGGGGATCGAAAACACCGGGTTGGCAAACTCGCCGATATTGGCATCGCGAATGACCGTCTGGCGCGTTGCCCGTAAGCGCAGATCGTCGCTCACCGTCCAGTTGATGCCCAACTTGTTGGTATCATAGCTGCGATAAGGCCCCACCGACTTTGCATACCAGGATTTCCGATAGGCACCTTCGACATTCAATTGCTGGATCAGTGGAACGTTGGACAGCAACGGTACGACCAACTCGCCGAACAGTTCGTTGACCTTGACGAACGGCGGGATCGGTGGCGCAGATTCAGCGCCCTGATTGAACGAAGTCCCAAGATCGGAGCCATAGGCAAAGCGCCCGGTTTCTTTGCGAAACTCATAGCCGACCGTAAATCCGACCGGGCCCGCCCAACCGTTGAAAAAATCGCTCGTGTCGCCCGCGATATAGGCTGAAGCCACCTGTTGGGTGCGCTTGCGATCGCCAAAATCGAAATCCCGCAGCACGCTGGTGAAATCGCCGCCCGGGCCGAAAATATCGGTGGTGTTCACCAGGCCCGCGAAACTCGACCGCAGGCCGTCCCCTTTAACTGTGATCGATTCCTTGGATCTGCCATATTGATAATAGGCATCCCAGCTGATGGCCGGTGTAATTTCGCCGCGCAAACCAATCTGGGCCTGGATGTTGTCCCGCTCGTTCTCGGCAAAGGTCGGCCCCAGTTCGCCAAGCGAACGGCGGACATTGACGGTGGCAAAGCCATTTACGAACGTGAGTTGCGCCCGCGCCTGCGGATCGAGGAAGGGATTGGTTTCGGCAATCTGGACATTGATGCCCGCGGTGCCTGTCGTCGGAGGATTTTGCCCCGAGCGCGTGCCCCCTTGCGTTTCCACTTTGGAATACATGACCCGGCCGTAAGTTTCGACCCCGTCAAACAGCTCATATTTGAAGAACGCATTGGCGTTGAACCGGCGGAGCGGCTGCGCAAGCAGAAACAGCGGCGTATAGTCCGTCGATTGCGGTGTCAGCGTGAAGGCACCATTGGCATCGTAAGAAAATGTACGCCCGCTCGCGACATCGGTGAAATTGCCGCCGATCGGCAGGGTGGCTGCGCCATTTCGCGCAAAGCGGCGATTGCCGGCAAGCAGCGCGTCACGATCGGTATATTCCAGATAGCCGACGATGCTGCCCCGATCGCCCAGCTTCATGCCGCCCATCAAATGGCCGCTTTTCTGCGACCCGCCACCGGCGACGGCGCGGTAGTTGATGTTCGCTTGCAGCCCTTCGAAATCGTCGTTGATGATAAAATTGACCACGCCTGCGACCGCATCGGCGCCGTAGACCGCGGCTGCGCCGCCGGTCAGAACATCAACGCGCTTCAGAAGCGGTGCCGGTATCGAATTGACATCGACGGCGTTGCGAAAGCTGAACGGCAATGCCCGTGTCCCGTTGATCAGAACCAGCGTTCGGTTCTGCCCAAGATTGCGCAAGTCCAGGGTCTGCGCACCAAAGGCGTCGCTGCCGACCGATGTCGAGTTCACACCACCGGCAAGTTGCGGAATCTTGACCGAAATATCTTCGATGGTGACGGCGCGCTGCAGCTGGATCTGCTCGCCCTCAAGCGTGCTGATCGGACTGGTCGACGAAAGGCCCGCGCTCTTGATCCTCGTGCCGGTAACGATAATCCCGCCGTCATCCTCTGCCGCAACGGTCGCATCCTGCGCCAGAGCACTGACTGGTGTGGTGACTGCCATCAGCCCTAGGACCGCAGAGCTGCCATATAATAGTTTCGAAGTTTTCCCTCTCATGCCCAAACCCCTTCCGACTGACGCCCTCTGTCAATTTGACGGCCCGTAACATTACGGTAAGACATATGCAATACCATTTTAATACCAATATCGGTCGGCAACGCTGCTTTGTGCCGTCGACAGCTGTTGAAAAGTTGATCTTTCGGCGCGACGTGCCTGTCCGCTGACCGCAAAATTGCCTCGAACCTCGCCTTGAGCAGCCTTGGCATGGCGGAGGCCATTCGATGTCCGTAGCATCGCCATGACCGGTCTCCTCCGCGAATGGTCCGGGCTTATCGCTTCGTATATGAACGTCACTCTCCAAATCGCCCCGGACGTCGTCGTTCGGGTGGCGGTGATTTCGATGTCGCAATTGGGCCGTTGAGGCTGGTTAGGGGAACGTGTGGGGGGAACCGCTGGGGGAACTCGCCGCTTCGGGCTTTCCCGTCTACGCGCTAAGCCGCAGACTTCTGCCGATGGTGACCCCTACGGGACTCGAACCCGTGTTTTCGCCGTGAAAGGGCGACGTCCTAGACCGCTAGACGAAGGGGCCGTCGTTCGGTGAAGCGGCGCATTAGACGCGCATATCCATACGGTCAAGCGCGCTGGCGCCCCACGTGCGCAAAAAACTTGCGCGGGGTGGTTTCAATCGGCCCACGCCGCATCCTCCAGGTGCAGTTCCGCGGCCGGGCGGCTGCCCCAATCGTCGCGTTTGGCACGCCCCGCGAGCCATAATTTTCGCCCGCCGCGCGCATGGAGCAGAGTCTGGCCAAGCTCGGTGTCGGCGCTGCGGAACGCCACCGCCTTGAACCGTCCGCCGTCGTCGCCCGATACGATCAGCCGGACATGGTCGGTGCCGACAATCCCTGCCTCGACGATCCGCACCGGGCCTGTGGCAACGCGCGGCGCGGGCCAGCCGGCACCATAGGGACCGGCGCTTTCGATCGCGTCGCACCACAAGGGCGAAATCCCGCGCGGCGCCAGCACGGCGTCGATCAGCAGCGCCTTGTCGCCGCTCGCGCGCTCGACATCGGCGGCGAGGCGGTCGTTAAGGTAGGCGCCGAGCGCATCGACCTTGTCGGCCTCGACGGTCAGCCCCGCCGCCATCGCATGGCCGCCGCCCGCGACCAGCAGCCCGCTTTCCTTGGCCGCGAGGATCGCGGCGCCCAGGTCGACGCCGCTGATCGAGCGGCCGGAGCCTTTGCCAATCCCGTCCTCGCCAACCGCGATGACGATCGCGGGGCGGTGCAGCCGTTCCTTCAGCCGTCCGGCGACGATGCCGATCACCCCTGGGTGCCAGCCCTGTCCGGCGACGATCGCGACCGGGGCGTTGCCGCAGGCGGTGCTCGCCGCCATCGCCTCTTCGAGCACCCCCGCCTCGATCGCGCGGCGTTCTTCGTTCAGCCGGTTGAGTTCCTGCGAAATATCGGCGGCTTCCTGCGGGTCCGATGTCGTCAGCAGCCGTACGCCGAGGTCCGACTTGCCGACGCGCCCGCCAGCGTTGATCCGCGGACCCAGCGCAAAGCCCATGTCGCTCGCGGTCGGCGGCTTGGTCAGCCGCGCCGCGTCCATCAGCGCCGCGAGGCCGGTGTTGCCGCGCCGCGCCATTACCTTCAGCCCCTGCGTCACCAGCGCGCGGTTGAAGCCGGTCAGCCGCGCGACGTCGGCGACGGTGCCGAGCGCGACGAGGTCGAGCAGGTCGATCAGTGCCGGTTCGTCGCGCGTCGCGAAGAAACCGCGCGCGCGCAGGGTGCGGAGCAGCGCAGCGCCGAGGAGGAAGGCGACCCCGACCGCGGCCAGATTGCCGTGAATCGTGGCGTCAGGCGCTTCGTCAAGCCGGTTGGGGTTCACTAGCGCCAGCGCCGCGGGCAGGGTGGTGGCGCATTGGTGGTGATCGACGACGATCACCTCGACCCCCGCGACATTGGCCTCTGCTATGGCTTCAAACGCTTGCGCGCCGCAATCGACGGTGACGACCAGCTTAGATCCCGCCTCGCCGATCTTGACCAGCGCGGCGCCCGATGGGCCATAGCCCTCCATCAGCCGGTCGGGGATATAGGCGCCCGCGGGCAGCCCGAGCCCGCGCAGCAGCCGCACCAGCAGCGCCGCCGAGGTCGCGCCGTCGACGTCATAATCGCCAAAGATCGTCACCGCCTCTTGCCGCTCGACCGCATCGGCGAGCCGCGCCGCCGCGGCGTCCATGTCGCGGAACAGCGACGGGTCGGGCATGAAGCCGCGCAGGGTCGGGGCGCGCTGGCGGTCGAGATCGTCGCGGCTCACCCCGCGCGCGAGCAGCAACTGGGTGACCAGATCGTCGGGGGCGAGATTTTCGGCGGCCATATCGGCGCTGGCTCGCCGCCAGTGCCAGGGCTGGCCGAGGATCGAGCGGGTGATACCGAGCGCGGCGTCGCTCATACCCGCGCTCGCGCGGTCAGGATGCGGTCGCGCAGGTCGCGCGCGGTCGCGATGGGGATCGCGGGAATTTCATGGCTCGCCAGTGAACTGCCGCCGGGGACGCCGAACACCAAAGTCGCGAGGCCCAGCGGGCGCAGGATGAAGTCGCTCTTGAGGTCGACGCTCTGCACCGATGCGTGCGGCAGCAAGGTCAGCTTGGGTTTCCACCAGCCGCGGCGGATCGCGACCTGCTCGCCAAGATCGGTCCAGCGGTGGAAGCGCGCGGCCCAGAAGGCAAGCATCGCGATCAGCGGCGCCGCGATCAGCCCAAGCCAGCCGACGGCATTGCCCAGGTACAGCGCCACGCCGCCACCAACTGCGGCGCACAGCGCACCGATGATCGGCCCGATGGCGATGATGCGGTGGCTTTGCTGCCACGCGGCGGCGCCATCGGGGCGGACGATGGCAACTTCGGCGAGCACCGGGTCGATTCGGTCCAGCTGCGCAAAAGGGACGACCTGATGGTCGCGCTCTTTCTCGCCGTCGCTTGCCAGGCTCTGCAGACGCAGCTCGTGCCAGCCGAAGCGCTGGCGAAACCAGCCGGTAACGAGGATCGCGGCCTGCACGCGCTTCACCGGCACCGCGACGTCGGTGCGCGTCGTCAGCCCGCGGGTGCGACGCAGCGCGCGCGGTTCGCGGGTCAGGCGGAAATTCCAGTTGGCGAAAAACATCGTCGCGATGCCGCTAGCAAAGCCGATCAACAGCAGCGACAGCGCGGCGCCGATCCCCGCGACCCAGCGATGCGCGAGCAGCCATTGGTCGAGCCCGTAATCCTCGGCGAGATCGACCCAGTCCATCGGGTTGAAAGCGTTGAACTTGAACGGCAGCAGATTGTCGAAAAACTGCATCGCGGCGCCGACCACCGCAAGCGCCGCCAGCGAGAAGTTGAACAATCCGGCGATCAGCAACTGACGCGGCGTCATCGCGAACAGCAGCCGGTCTTCGTGAACTGGCGCTGCCTCGGGCGCATCGGCCGTGACAACCACCGCCACCTCGTCGCTGCGGTGGGCGCGAATCGTCGTCCGCAGCGCTTGCGCGCTATCGAGCGCGATGGCGTCGAGGTCGGCGTCATTCTCCTTGCCGCCGGCGCCGGTTTCGAACCCGACCTTGGCGATGCCCAGCGCGCGCGACACCAGCCCCTGTTCGATGCTGACGTCCTGGATGCGGTCGAACGGGATGGTGCGATGCTGGCGTGAGAACACCCCGCTTTCGATCACGATCTCGTCGTCGCCGACCAGAAAGCGAAAGCGCAGCCAGTGGAACCATGCAGCGACGAGTGAGAACAGCAGGAAGGCGAGGATCGCGGGAACGATATAGACCCAGTTGCCGGTGAAGCCGAGCGCCGCGACCGCGGGCAGGAAATTCAGGCTGCGCGGCCCCAGCTTGACGACCGCGAGCGCCAGCGTCGCGGGATGCAACCGCTGCCAGTTCGCGTCCTCGCCGATGATGGGAGCGGCCGCAGCCGCGGCGGTGTCGGTCATGCGAAGTCGGTCTGGATGTGGCGCCGGATCGTCTCGCGCATCGCGGCGGCCAGGTCGGCGGGCAGGCCGGGCAGGGTGACCGTGCTGTTGTGCGTGCCCGATGTGTGGACGATCAGATGCGACAGGTTGAACCAGCGCTCGACCGGTCCCTGTCCGACATCGATATGCTGGACCCGCACGAATGGCACGATGGTGTCGGTGCGAAACAGCCAGCCGCGCGCGACACGCAGCTGCCCTTCGCCGATCTTGTAGCCCCAGCGCGAGACACGCCGTGACGGGAAGGTCGCGATGACGGTAATTGCGATCAGCCAGGCGAGCGCGGTGATCAGTCCGTAGGGACCCTCGATATGGCGGATCAGCAGATAATCGAACACGCTCGCCCCGATCGCGAGCGGGATCAGGTTGAGTGCGGTCGCGACGCGCAGCACTTGGGCATAAGCGGGATCGACCGGGTCCAGCCCCTCGGCGGCGTTGAGCGCCTCGGGGTCGAAGGGATTGGTCGCGTGGATGGCGGGGGTGTCGGTCATGCCACCACCTTTAGAGCGTGATCGGTCGGGACTGAACCAATATCTAATCCCGTTCGTGTCGAGCGAAGTCGAGACACCCATCGATCCTGCTTGTCTTCACGGTGTCTCGACTTCGCTCGACACGAACGGAGTTTTAAGCTGGTTTCCGGCGCAGACGCTTACGGCACCACTACATTGAAGCGCGGGTCCGCCGGCGGATGCAGCGCGAACCACGACAGGAACGCCATCCGGTCCCCCTCGATCCGGATCGCCCCCGACTGCATCAGCGCCGGAAACTGCGCCTGCCCCAGCATCACATCGTCGAGCGTTTTGCGATCGAGCGTCACCGTCGCGGTCGGCGCCGCGTCGGTGACGCCATAGCGCGGCACCTCCACCCCGCCCCCAACGACGACCGCCACCGTCTCCTTGCTGTCTGGCAGGACAAACTGGAATGTGCCTTTGAGCCCCGCCCCCTTGGCCGCATCGAAGCGCGTCGCCAGCGCGTCGAAAAACACCGCGGTCGGGATCGCGCTGACAAATGACCGGCTCTGGCCATTGCCCGACAGGCTCTGCACCGCATTGCCGCGCAGCGTCGCCGCCCCCGCCAGATAATAGTTGCGCCACGCCCCCGATTCGGCCTGATAGCCCAGCTGGTCATAGGCCGACGCCAGCGCCGCGCGCGCCGCCTGATTGTCCGGCTCGGCAAACACCAGCTTGTTCAGCAATTCCGCCGCCCAGCGATACTCGCCCGCCTTGATCGCCGCCTTGCCCGCCGCCAGCAGCTTGTCGGCGCCGCCCGCCAGCGCGACATATTTGGGCGCCGATTGTTCAGGCGCCAGCGGATTGAAATTCGCGGGGTTGCCGTCCCACCAGCCGAAATAGCGCTGATACACCGCCTTCATGTCGTGATTGAGCGTGCCATAATAGCCGCGCGTCGAAAAATCGCCGCCCTGCACCGGCGGTTCGGGCGTCGCATCGGCCAGTTCGTGCAAGGTCGCGCCGCGGTTGGCCAGGAACAGCGTGCGGTCGTGAACATAACGATAGGCGTCGCGCTGGTTCGCCAGCAATTCGCTCACCTCGCCCACGCCCCACGTCGGCCAATGGTGCGACGCCAGCGCGACCTCGGCCTTGCCGCCCCATTTCAGCAAGGTCGCGTCGATCACCTTCGACCAGCGCAGCGCATCGCGCACCTGCGCCCCGCGCAGGGTCAGCACATTGTGCAGCGTGCGCGTGACGACTTCGGTCGTGTGCAGCGCCTTGTAGGCGGGGATGTAGAAGACGAACTCCGACGGCGCCTCGGTCCCGCCCGCGTCGAGGAAATCGAACGCCAGCCCGTCGATCGTCAACGTACCGCCCGTTTCGCTAACTGTCTCGGTCGGCTCCATATAACCAATCGTTCCAGACGATAGCTTGGGGCCAAGCCCCGTATCGACCTGTCCGGCGGGTCCGGGCGCCAGGATTGCCCCGAACATATACAGCGCCCGCCGCCCCATCGCGGTGCCGGCAAGGACGTTCTCAGCGGTCGCTTCCTCGGAAAAACCGTGCGGGGCGATGATGCGGATCTTGTCGTTCTTGACCTGCTCGGGCGTTACGATGCCGCCGACGCCGCCGAAATGGTCGCTGTGGCTGTGCGAAAAAATCACCGCCTTGATCGGCCGCTTGCCCGATTTGGCCTCGACCGTGTCGGCGAACAGCTTCCACCCCGCCGCCGCGGCTTCCTCGGACAGCAAAGGGTCGACGACGATCCAGCCGCTCTTGCCGCGGATGATCGTCATCACCGAAATATCATAGCCGCGCAGCTGCCAGATCTTGTCGGGGACGACTTCGAACAGGCCATGCACCGCGTTCAGCCGCGCCTGCCGCCACAGCGACGGGTTGACCGTGTCGGGCGCCACCTTGGTTTCGAGAAAGGCATAAGGTCGCCGGTCCCACACCGTCTTGCCGTCCTTGTCCAAAATCACCCCGCCCGGAATCTCGGCGAGCTTGCCGCGCAGCACATTGGCCTCGTCGCGCGGGTCATCGAGCGGCAGGCGTTTCGCGAGCTCAGCTTGCGCGGTGCGCGTCGCCTCGCTCGCGGCGTCCTGCGCGACGGCGGCAAAGGGCAGGGCGCTGGCGAGCAGCAGGGCGGTCATTCGGCGCATGTCATTCTCCCCCATATTTTGGTGGCAGCTTGCGCCGCAGTCCGCCGCTTGGCAAGCATCGGCGGATGACCGACGCGCCCACCCTGCTGATTGTATGGCACAGCCGCACCGGCGGCAGCGAAGCGCTGGCGCGTGCCGCTGCTGGAGGGGCAGGGGCGGCAGCGCGCCTCGTCGGCGCCGGGGACGTCACGCCCGACCTGCTCATCGCCGCCGACGGCTATCTGTTCATCGGCCCCGAAAATCTCGCTGCGCTGTCGGGCATGATGAAGGAGATGTTCGACCGCTGCTATTATCCCTGCCTCGGGAAACTCGAAGGCCGCCCCTATGCGACGATCATCTGCGCGGGCTCCGACGGCGAAAACGCCCAGCGCCAGCTCGACCGCATCGCGACCGGCTGGCGGCTGAAACGGATCGCCGATCCGGTGATCGTCAACACCGCCGCGCAGACCCCCGAGGCGATTCTGGCGCCAAAAACGATCGCAACAGATCGCCTCGCCGCAGCCCGCGATCTGGGGGCCGCGCTGGCCGAGGGGCTCGCGGCGGGGATTTTCTGAAGCCCGTGATGGCGAGTTTGGGATGACGATGCAACGGATGCAGGCTGCAGCGCGAAAACCCTCACCCCGCGCGGTGCTCGCCCTTCACCCACCGCACAGTCCCCGACGACGCGCGCATCACCACCGTTTCCGTCGTCATCACCCCGTCGCGGCGGTGCTTGACGCCGCGCAGCAGCGATCCGTCGGTGACCCCTGTGGCGGCAAAGATCACGTCACCCTTCGCCAGGTCTTCCAGGTCATAAACCCGGTCGAGATCCTCGACCCCCCATTTCGCGGCGCGCTTGCGCTCGTCGTCGTTGCGGAACAGCAGGCGGCCCTTGAACTGGCCGCCGACGCAGCGCAGCGCCGCGGCGGCAAGCACGCCTTCGGGCGCGCCGCCGCTGCCCATATAGATGTCCACATTGGTGTCGGGATTGGTCGTCGCGATGACCCCGGCGACATCGCCGTCGGGGATCAGCGCGACGCCGCAGCCCAAGCTGCGCAGCTCGGCGATCATCGCTTCGTGGCGCGGGCGATCAAGCACGCACACCATCACCTCGGCGGCGGTGCAGCCCTTTTCCTTGGCGACGGCTTCGACATTCTGGCGGATGCTGTTGTCGAAATTGACGATGTTTGGCGAATAGCCGGGGCCGACCGCCAGCTTGTCCATATAGACGTCGGGGGCGTTGAGCAGACAGCCTTCTTCGGCGATTGCCAGCACCGCAAGCGCGTTGGGACCGGCCTTGGCGGTGATCGTCGTGCCTTCCAGCGGGTCGACCGCGATGTCGATCTTCGGCCCCTTGCCCGGCGCGCTGCCGACCTTTTCACCGATATACAGCATCGGCGCTTCGTCGCGTTCGCCTTCGCCGATCACGATGGTGCCGTCCATATACAGCGTGTTGAACGCGGTGCGCATCGCTTCGACCGCGGCGGCATCGGCGGCTTTCTCGTCGCCGCGCCCGATCAGCTTGGCCGCCGCAATCGCCGCAGCTTCGGTGACGCGCACCATTTCGAGTACGAGCACCCGGTCGAGGTTGCTGCCGCTATTCGTCATGGGTCACTCTCCGCCTTTACTTGCTGCGCCATCTCGGCAAGGTGGCCCCATATGGTCGCCCGCGCTGCTTGTCGAGGATGCTTCGCCCGATTCGGAGCCGCTGTCGCGTTATCGTGCGTCATCGCCGTGACAGCGACCGTACCGACTCTGGCGCAGGTACAGGGTCCGCCGGCCCCGCCACCACCGCGCAATGCTGAAACCGCCGCGGCTAATGCCAAAGAACTGGTCGACCCCATCCGCCGCTGCAAACCCGCCGACGACGGGTCGATCAATGTGTGCGGCACCGACACCCAGCGCCACCGGCTGACGCCCGAATTGCGCGCCATCGCGCAGGAGGGCCGCGAAGCGCCGCCAAAGCTGCCGCGCGCCGAAGCCAAAGCGATGAGCCTCGACAAGCTGCCCTATAATTGGATGCCGATCGGCAGCCGTTACGCGCCCGGTCCCGAGTATAACGCCCTGTATGAACAGGCAAAGCGCGCGACCGACCCTGAAACGGGACATCCCCCGCCGCCGGAACCAGAGCGTTAAGCGAAGATCTCGCTGGCCGTCGCGGCGGGCTCGCTCGTTCGATAAAAGCCGGCGGGGATCAGGATCTGGCCGAGGAAATAAAGCGCGAACAGCAAAATCCAGCCAAGGCTCATCAGCGTTTCGGCGAAACTGCCCGGGGCATTGTTCAGGATGATCGCACCGTGCGCAACGATCAGCGCGCCCGCGGCAATGCCATAGGGAAGGCCATAAAGGAGGTAAAAGCCGAACAGCCTGGCTTGGGCCGTCCGGGTACGGCGCCACGATTCGGCGAACGCCGACACCGGTTCCAGGCTGCCGCGGCTGCCCATGATCGCGCCCGCCAGACAAAAACGCGCCGCGACCCAGCTGCCGACAAGGGTGATGGCCAGTCGGTAGATTGCCAGGACGGCCATCATTGCGTCGCTGCCGCCCAGCATCGCCTGCGGTCCAAGGATGAACAAGGGCAGTGCCGCGATCAGGCCAAAACTGATCGCTAACGCCAGATTGGCCAGCAGATAGGCAAAGCCGGCAACCATGCCGAACATGATCTCCGACAAATAGCCTTCGCGCATTTCGGCAAACAGGCCGCTCCATGCCGCCTGCATCGCCCCCGCGACGATCACCGCGACGATTGCGAGCAGATAGAGCGGCCCGGTGATCGATCCGCCGACGCGGTATGTCCAGGGATCGGACAGGATCGCCATCATCGTGCGCAGACTGAAAATCGGCTCGCTCGACAGCAGCAAAAAGGGGACGATGACCCCGATGGCGACATAGACCGCCAGCATATTGCGATGCGCGCCCGCCAGCGCCCATGCTTCGGCCAGTCCGCGCCGGATATGGATGTCCATTTTTGCCCCCTAATTTCAGGTCAACGGGGTAACAAAGCGCGCGGCATTTTCAAGCGGGGTTAAAGCGCCAGGATCGGCATCAGCATCGGCGCGCCGACAACATGGTCCGATCCCGCCAGAATCGCCAGCGCCGCATGGATCGCGCGCGCCGGGCCTTCATGGGTGACCAGCACGATGACGACACCATCCTCTTCGTCGGTGCCGCGCTGGATAAAGCTTTCGATCGACACCCCGGCATCCCTCATTGCCGCCGCGATTTCGGCGAGCACGCCGATGCGGTCCTCGACGATCAGGCGGACATAATGTTTGCCGACCCGCGCCCCCGCGTCGGCGACAGGGGCGGCGTCGAGCGAATCGACCGGCATCGCAAAGGCGGGGCCATATTCGTCGCGCGCAATATCGATGATGTCGGCAACGATGGCGGAGGCGGTCGGTCCTGCCCCGGCGCCGGCGCCCTCAAAGAACAGCCGCCCGACAAAATTGCCCTCGGCGACCACCGCGTTCAGCGCACCGGGGACATAGGCGAGGGGATGGTCGGCGGGCACAAGACACGGCTGGACATGCTGATACAGGCCAGCATCGCTGCGCTCGGCCATGCCGATAAGGCGAACGCGGTGGCCCAGCGCCTCGGCCTCGCGGATGTCGGCGGCGATCAGGTTCCGGATGCCGTTCGCCGTCACCGCGCCGATATCGAGCCTTGTCCCGAAACACAGCGCCGCCAGGATCGACAGCTTGTGCGCGGCATCGATGCCATCGACGTCGAACGTCGGATCGGCCTCGGCATAGCCCTCCGCCTGCGCGGCGCTCAGCGCGTCGGCAAAGCTTGCGCCGTTCCGCTCCATTTGCGTCAGGATATAATTGCAGGTGCCATTGAGGATGCCATAAACGCGCGCGATCTCGTTCGCCGATGCGCCTTCGCGGATCGCCTTGATCACCGGGATGCCGCCCGCCACCGCGGCCTCATATTTCAGCGGCGTATCGCGTTCTTCGGCCAGCCGCGCCAGATCCAGCCCATGATGCGCGATCATGGCCTTGTTGGCGGTGACCAGCGCCTTGCCCGCGCCCAGCGTGTGGCGAGCGAGGGTGAGCGCCGATCCGTCGGCGCCGCCGATCATTTCGACCACCACATCGACATCATCCGCCGCGACCAGCACGTCCATATCATCTTCCCAGCGATAGCGGGACAGATCGATGCCGCGGTCCTTGTGCCGGTCGCGCGCCGACACCGCGACGATTTCGATTGCGCGCCCGGCGCGCCGCGCAATCAGGTCGCGGTTGGTTTCGAGCAGCCGGACAACGCCGCCCCCGACCACCCCGATTCCCGCGAGCGCCACACGCAGCGGCGGGCGGGGGGCGGACGGGGCGGGATGGGGCGACATGCGGGACTCCGTGCAAGGCGCGGAGCCACGCCCCGCCGATGCGAGCGCCCTATCGGCTTTTGCCATGGAAACAAGCCCGGCGCGTTTTGGCCGCGCCGTAGCAAATCTTTATCAGCCCACCGGCGGCTTGCGCGTCCGGGTGCACTGGCCGAGCGCGCCGAGCACCACGCCATAGTCCGACGCCGCCTTGCGGCGATCTTCGGGCGCGGTTCCCGCCAGCTTGTTCAGCGGCAACTGGCGCGGCAGGCCGCAGGCGAGTCGGTACCAGGCCAGCGTCCCCCGCGCCGGGACCGCGGCCGACCCGTCGACGATCTCGCCGAACGCCGCGGCCCAGCGCCGCGACCCGTCGGCGGCGGTCAATATGGTCAGCGACACCGGCTCACCGGTGCTGGTGTTCAGGAACAATTGCGTTTCGCCTTCGCCGGGCAGGGTGCCGGGGACGTGGAACCCATTGGCGATGCCGGTGATCGCGGGCGGCGCGCCGGGTTTGACAAGTTCGGTCAGCACCGCGCGCAATTGCGCCTCGGTCGCCGCATCCCATGGCAGTTGCGCGTCGGGGGCGACCAGCCGGACACTGCCCGTGTTGCTGCTCCCGGCGGTGGCGCCTGCGACCGGCCGCGCGAACAGCAGGACCGGCTGTTTCTTTTTCAGCTTCTGCGGCTTGCCTTTGGCGTCCAGCGGCAGATCGACGAGATAGGAAATGCGCGACGCCAGCGGACCCGCGCCGCGAATCAGGCTGACGACATCGGCCTCGACATAGAATCGGCTTTGCCCCGCCGCGACGCCCGGTGCCTGCGCTGGTTTCAGCGCCACGCTGCTGTGAATGCGCGCGTGCAGCGCCATCGGCGCCGCGGTCGCCAGATCGGCGATGTCGGCATAGCTGTACGGACTCGCCGTCACCGCTGGCACCGCCGTCTGCATCGCAGAAATGCTAGCGAATCCGGGGCTCAGGGCCAAAAGTCCGGCGATCGCCGCCGACTGATACACGCGCATGATTTATCACTTTCCATCAAGGTTGACGCCGGTGGCGACGGCATAGTCCCCATCATGGGACACCCCACATTAACCCCTGATAAAGGGTTTGCGAACTCGGCGCCACCGCGATAGGACGGCGATGAAGCGTCCGGTCAGAACATAATAAACCGAACGTAGCTCCGCCGGGTCTGTGGAACGCATCGGAATCATCCGGGCATTTGGCAACTGAACCCGTCGGGTGGGAATTGGTGTCAGGATGATCTAGCAAGGAGCGTCGTCCCTGAATGGCTTATGGTGATAATGTCGACCCTAAAAGCAGGGTGGTCTCGATCGTCTTGGTGGGCTTTTTGACGGCGGTGATGGGCTATGGGCTCGTCAACGGCCTGAACATCAGCATCGTCAAAACGATCGCAGAAAAATTGGATGTGGTGGACGTCGAAGAGCCGCCGCCACCGGAAGAGCCGCCGCCGCCGCCGCCGCCGGACAATGTCCTGCCGCCGCCGCCGCCGGTTGTGATTCCGCGGCCGCCGGTCGCACTGCCCAGCCCGAACGTGGTTCAGGCCGTGCGCGAAGTGCCGCCGCCCCCGCCGCCGCAGTATATCCCGCCGGCGCCGCCCGCGCCGCCGCCGCCGACGCCTGATCTCAGCGCCGCCGGTACGCCGCGGGGCAACCCGGGCCGTTGGGCGACGAACGACGACTATCCGGCTCGTGCCATGCGCGAAGAGCGTGAAGGGACGACGGGTTTCCGCGTCACTTACGGGACCGATGGCCGGATCACGTCGTGCGAGGTCACCGCGTCGAGCGGTCATGCCGACCTCGATGCGGAAACCTGCAAGCTCATTCAGCGCCGTGGCCGGTTCAACCCGGGCAAGGACCGCGCAGGCAACCCGACGGGTGGCACGTACAGCAATCGTATCCGGTGGCAGATCCCGCGCTGATTCAGCGCGCGGCTGTCTGTTTTCGAATTTTACCGAATTTCTTGAGAGGGAATATCCATTATGTTTAATCTGATCGCAAATGCCGCTGCTGCGGCACCGGCCCACGACGTAGGGCTCACCCTGATGCCTGCGGCGATGTGCGTGAAAGAAGAAGGCGCCAGCCCTTACGGCATGATTCCGGCGCTCTGCGACGGCGGTATCGTTGGCCAGCTGACGTTCCTCGTCCTGCTGATCATGTTCGTCGGCACGCTCTACATCCTGTTCACCAAGCTGTTCGAACAGAACAAGGTGATGAACCAGGGCAAGGCCGTCGATGCCAATTTCTGGCGCGCCCCGACGCTGGCCGAAGGTGCGGCCAAGCTGGAAAAGAACAGCGCCTATCGCCAGGTTGTCGAAGACGGCCTGCGCGCCAACGAAGAGCATAACAAGCTCACCGACCCCGTCGAAGCGCATGACTGGATGCACGGGACGCTCGAACGCTCGCAGAACCACATCAACTCAAAGCTGAACAGCGGCCTCGCCTTCCTCGCGACCGTGGGTTCGACCGCACCGTTCGTCGGTCTGTTCGGTACCGTTATCGGTATTCTGCGCGCCCTCGTGAAGATCGGTGCATCGGGTCAGGCGTCGATCGACACCGTGGCCGGCCCGGTCGGTGAAGCGCTGATCATGACCGCCATCGGTCTGATCGTGGCGGTTCCCGCGGTGCTCGCGTTCAACTGGCTCCAGAGCCGCAACAAGTCGATTGCCCGCCGCCTGTCGACCTTCTCGAACGATGTGCTCGGTTCGATCATGTCGAACGGTCAGGTAAAGCCGGTTCCGGTTGGTCCGGCACCGAAGGCTGCTGCTCCGGTCGCGGCACCGAAAAAGGCCTAAGCTTCTCTGGATCCCCGCTGCCCGTCTTTGGGCGGGGGCGGGGTCCGCTGGACAGGGTGCACGGTCAATGGCCCGTTAACCCGATGTCCGTGACATGAATTTTTGTGACAGGATAAGATCCTATGTCGATGAGTGTAGGCGACAAGGGGGGCGAAGATGCCCCGATGTCCGAGATCAACACGACACCGCTCGTGGATATCATGCTCGTGCTGCTCATCATCTTCCTCATCACGGTTCCCGTGGTGGTGCAGACGGTGAATCTCGAGCTTCCCGACGTGGCGTTCGAAGTGACGACGACCAAGCCTGAAAATGTGCTGTTGTCGATTCGCTCGGCCGATACCGACGGCGATGGCTTGCCCAACGCCGACAGCGCATCGTGCGAAGTCTATTGGGGGCAGACCCCGATCGATTCGAAGCAGTTGCTGGAGCGGGGACAAAAGAAACTCGAAGAGCTGATCGAGGATATTGGCGGTCCGGAAAATATCAACGACGATAATTTCCCCGAAGTCCATATTCGCGGCGACGTGAACACCCCCTATCAGTGTATTGGCGGCGTGATCTACACGATGCAGTTCGCGGGCTTCCAGAAAATCGGGTTCATTTCCGAACCGGCCGCTGGTTCGATCGCGGTGAGCCGCCTCTAACGGCGCCTTCCGCATAGATAAAAAGGAATAGACCCATGTCCATGGCAGTTGGAGAACGGGACGAAAACGAACCGATGATGGACATGAACACGACGCCGTTGATCGACGTCATGCTCGTGCTCCTCATCATGTTCATCATCACCATCCCGGTGCAGACCCATGCAGTGAAGATCGACCTGCCGATTGCTGACAACAGCACCAGCAATGTCGATCCGGAAAAGAACAAGGTCATGATCGACCCCGCGGGGACGATCACCTGGAACGGTTCGCCGGTCGATCTGGCGCAGCTGGCGCAATATCTGGAACAGACCAAGGCGCTGCCGGTCGAACCGGAATTGCAGGTTCAGCCCGATCCCTATGCGCGTTACATTGTCGTCGATCGCGTGTTGGCGGTGATCAAGCGCAGCGGCGTCGGCAAGCTGGGCTTCGTCGGCAACGAACAATATGCTCGCGTCTTCTGATCTTTGATCAAAAGCCGTCCGGCAAAAATGATGGGGCCGCGAAGCAATTCGCGGCCCTTTTCTCTTGGTGGCGCGCAATTGGGTGCCTGCGACCGCCTCTGACCGTGGGAACCGCCCCATGGCAGCGCGACCGGGACGATTGTCTGCTCATCTTCATCCCGGATCAAGTCCCGGATGACGAAGATAGGAAATGGCAGCTAGCGGCCAGAAATGGACGTCGCACGTTCTTCCTCTCTCCCCTTGAGGGAGAGATACGAAGGTTGGTCGCTTGCTGCCTAGCCGCAGTTGAGAGGGGTTTACGCCCGCTGGCGGCTCACCCCCTCACCAAGCTTCGCTAGCTCCTGACGGACCAAGCTGCGCTATCCTCTCCCTCAAGGGGAGAGGATCGTATGTCCGCTCCCCACCCCAAAACCGACATACAGGCTTGGAACTCGGGCCGAATCCGGGCATCGTCATCCGCGGAGGGATCGCGAACGCCGCTGCGGCGTTCTATGTCCAAACCGCCACTCGGGGAGCAGAACATGATCAAGCCACCATATGCGAAAAGCTGGACGATCCCGGCCGCCACATTGCTCGCCGCGCTGGCGCTTGCGGGCTGCGCCAATATGAATAAGACGCCCACTTCCAACCTGCCGGTTCCCGATGCCTATGCCAATCTCGTCGATGCACGCGGCGCCGACCGCGGCCGCGTCGATATTTTCAAGGATGGCAGCGGACTGCGGCTCGAACTGGTCGCGCGCGGCTTTGGCGCGGGTACCTATGGGATGCACGTCCACGCGACCGGCCTGTGCGACGCCCCCAAATTTACCACCGCCGGCCCGCACTGGAATCCGACCGGCGCCCAGCATGGCCGCGAAAACCCGATGGGCGCGCATCATGGCGACCTGCCCAATCTGGTCGTCGAACCCGACACCATCGGCCGCGCGACGTTGCAGCTGGTCGGCACCCGCCTGACCGGTGACGGCGCGATGCTCGATGCCGACGGTGCCAGCTTCGTGATTCACGCCGCTCCCGACGACATGAAAACCGACCCCAGCGGCAACAGCGGCGACCGCATCGCCTGCGGCGTGATTATGGCGGCGCCTGCGGGTTGATCGCCCACGGCTCAAGCGACGGCAGCGTTTAGGCGGCGGCGCGCTCGACGATCGTCGCTTCGGCCTGCGGTACGGCGCGATAGGCGTAGAGCAGCAGGATCAGCGCAATCGGCGCCACGCCGATCAGCGAAAGGATGCCGGTGCGCAGGTCGCCGACCGGCTTGCCATCGACGATCGTCCCGGCCAGATCGGAAATCTGCCCGACCATATAGGGACCGAACGATAGCCCGACGAGCGTCGTACCCAGGAAAAAGGCAGCCGTTGCGGTCCCGCGCATCCTTGGCAGCACCAGATCCTGCGTCGTTGCCGCGGCAGCGCCCAGCGCCGTCGCGCCGAACATCCCCGCAAGAAAGTTCATCACATAGAATAGGGTCGTATTGTCAGTCGTATAGCCGACCCAGATGGGGATGATCGGCGCCACGACGCCAAAGATGATCATCAGGATGCGGCCAGCCGGATTCTTCGCGCGCAGCGCGTCGGCGATGCGCCCACCCAGGATCACGCCGACAAAACCGCTGATCGCGCCATTGGCGCCCAGCCAGAACGCCAACTCCTGCTTGGGTAGCCCGAGCACGATTTCGGCATAGGGCGCGGACCAGAAGGCCAGCGCATAGGCCGCGAGCGCCACCAGCCCGTAACCCAATGTCGTGCAGATAAACGCCGGAGTGCCCCAGATCAGGCCAAAGGTCGCGCTATCGCGCGCACGCAGCGTGCAGGCCCACGAGAACACAGCGTAATAGCCCAGCCCGACCGCCGACCATTGCGGCAGATTGCCGGTCAATTCGATCATCCACCAGGCAAAGGCGGCAATTGCGGCGGCAAAACCGATGTTGATCGCCAGCGCCGCGGGGCCGCGCTGCCACGCGCCAATCAGCGTGAAGGGCGGCACGATCGTCGACAAGTCCTGCGCGAACTGGCGGAACGGGGCGGGTGAACTGGGGCTTGCCACCCCGTCCATCGCGCCGCGCACCGGTTCGCGCAGCGACGCGACCCACAGCGCCACGATCAGCCCGGGAATGCCGACCGCCAGAAACGCCGCTTGCCAGCCGACCAGCCCCAGCGGGCCCCCGCCCGGATAGGCGGTGTTCCACGCCTTGACGATCAGCGCCCCGATGAACAACGACACGCCGCCGCCGATATACAGCCCCGACGAATAAATCGCGAGCGCGGTCGCGCGCTGCTTTTTCGGGAAATAGTCCGAAATGAGCGAATAAGCGGTCGGACTTGCGGTCGCTTCGCCGACGCCGACCCCCATGCGGGCAAAGGTCAGCGTCATCTGGTCGCGCGCAAAGCCCGACAAGGCGGTCATGGTCGACCATAGGGCAAGGCCGATCGACAGCAGCTTCACCCGGCTCCAATTATCGGCCAGCCGCCCGAGCGGGATCCCGAACAACGCGTAGAATACCGCAAAGGCGGCGCCGCCCAGAAAGCCCATATCGGCGTCGGTCAGCCCGAGGTCCGCCTTGATATCGACGGCGAGGATGCTGAGGATCTGCCGGTCGATGAAGTTCAGGATATAGACGACAACCAGCACCGACAGCACGTACCAGCTATAGCCGGTCGCTTTCGGTTCCTGAAATTCCGGCGCGGCGGCCGCGTTGGTTTGGCTGGCGGTCTCGGCCATCTGGCAACCCTCTCCCTGACCCACTATCTGTTATGAGCCATGGCTAGCAGAGCCGCCAAAAGGCGCAAGTTGAAAGTCGGTTCAACTTTGCCGCGAAGGGGAGTCCGATGCGCACCGACGGGCACAATAGACCCGCGATCCTGTTCCTCTGCCTGGGCAATATCTGCCGCTCGCCGCTCGCTGAAGGCGCCGCGCGCGCCGCCTTCGCCGACGCCGGCATCGATGCCACGCTCGATTCGGCCGGAACCGGCGACTGGCACATCGGCCATCCGCCCGACCAGCGCGCGCAGGCCGAGGCCCGGCGCCGCGGCACGGACATTTCGGACCTGCGCGGTCGCCAGTTGGCGGTGGACGATTTCTACCGCTTCGACCTGATCCTCGCTGCCGATGCGAACAATCTGCGCGAAGCCCGCGCGCTCGCGCCGCCCGATGCGACCGCGCGTCTGCGGCTGATGCTCGATCTGGTCCCGGGACGGCGGGGCGAGAGCGTGACCGATCCCTATTACGGCGCCGACGATGGTTTCGCCGCAACTTGGGCCGACGTCAGCGCGGTTGCCGCGGCGCTCGTCGCCGAAACATCGAGCGGATAGCGCGCCACCGGATGATAGCGTGATCCGCCATGCCCCATCTCGCTTTCGTACAGGATGACATGATCAAAAAGGAAGGCCGCGCTCGCCAGATCGCTGTGCAACGCCAGGAAGGGCGCCACCGGTCCCGCCGAACGGTTGAGCCGCGCCAGCGTGATATGCGGCATAAAGGTGCGTGTTTCGGCGGCGATACCAACCCGCGCAAGCGATTGATCGACCTTACGGTGTAGTCCCGCCAGTGCCGCAGCCGGTTCGACCCCGGCCCAGACGGTGTGCGGCCACCCCCTGCGCTCGAACATACCCACCCCGGCAATTCGCGCCATGATCGCGGGGGCGTGGAGCGCGCCCAGAGCAGCGGCGATGTCCTCGGCGCGGTGGCGGTCGACCTCGCCGATGAAGCGAAGCGTCAGGTGAAGCTGGTCATCGTCCTGCCAGCGCGCCGCCGAAATGCCGTGCATGGCGGAGCGCAACAGGTCGCGGACAGGGCGCGGCGGGCGCAGCGCGACGAACAGGCGGTGGGTCGACATGGCGCTGTCAGCATAATGGCTCGCGCTGGCGCCACCACCGAAACTTGGCAAATTTCCGGTTTCGCTTGAAAGCCGGGAAGAAAATCACGATATTGCCACCTACGGTCGGTATGGGCTGACCGGTGATGGAGTAATGACAATGGCGAATTGGAACGACCCCAATATGGCGGCTTCCGGTTTTGGGGCCGGCGCGAACGCAATGGACCAGGCCGTCGATGCCGGCCTGCGGTCGTACATGCTGTCGGTTTACAATTATATGGCGTCGGGCGTGCTGCTGACGGGTATCGTCGCGCTGCTCGCCTTCCAGTCGGGCTTTACCGCATCAATGGTCGGTACCCCGCTGATGTGGGTGGTGATGCTGGCGCCGCTGGCGTTTGTGCTGGTGCTGAGCTTCGGCATCAACAAGCTATCGACGACGGCGGCACAGGCGCTGTTCTGGGTCTATGCCGCGGTGATGGGTCTGTCGATGTCGACGATCTTCATCGCTTTTACCGGTACCTCGATCGCGACGACTTTCTTCGCGACCGCGGCGGCGTTCATTGGTCTGAGCCTGTATGGCTATACGACCAAGAAGGATCTGTCGGGATTCGGCACCTTCCTGATCATGGGCGTGGTCGGCATCCTCGTCGCGATGCTGATCAACCTGTTCTTGCAGTCGAGCGCGCTCAGCATGGCGATCAGCGTCATCGGCGTACTGCTGTTCGCAGGCCTCACCGCCTATGACACGCAGAAGATCAAGAGCATGTATTTCTATGTCCGCGGGACCGACTTTGTCGGCAAGTCGGTGGTGATGGGCGCGCTGACGCTCTACCTCGACTTCGTCAACATGTTCACCTTTCTGCTCAATCTGCTGGGCAGCCGCGAATAAGCGGAACGGACAGCCACGAAACATGGGAGCCCGGCGAAGCAATTCGCCGGGCTCTTCTCTTGAAAACGGGCGGCAGCGGATGCGACAATCGATCATGGCGGCGATGATGCTTTGCGCCGTGCCCACGTTCGCAACCGAGACGGAGCCGGACGCGGGGCGAATCTGCCACCTTGCCGTTCCGACCGACGGCGATCTCAAGGCCGTGGCGGCGCGCTATTTTCCGGCGGCCGGCGCGTCAGACATTGACCGCTTGCTGGCCTGTTTCGACGAAACTGATCCGGCGGTGCGCGACGAATTGGCGCTTGCCCTGTGGACCGAAGGATCCCGGGGCCAGCATATCAAGCCCGATGCGATGCGCTATGCCCTGGTGCGCCTGTCCGCGATTCTCGCCGCGCCCGACGATCCGGCGGGGTTTCGCAAACCTTTTGCGGCGCTGGCCCTTGCTGAAGTTGCGCGCGCCGACCGCGTCGCGCCTTTTTTGACCGAAACCGAACTGCATGAACTTGCGGTGACCGGCGCCGCGTACCTGCGCGGCATTACCGACTATCGTGGCTTTGGCGGAGGCGAGGGTTGGCGGCATGGCGTCGCACATGGTGCCGATCTGCTGATGCAGCTTTCTTTGAATCCCCGGCTGACACGATCCGACGCCGACCTGATGCTCGCGGCGATTGCGTCGCAGGTCGTGCCGGGTCGGTCGCATAGCTATGTCTATGGCGAGGCGCGGCGGCTTGCCCGGCCAGCGCTGTTCCTGGCCAGGCGCACCGACATCGACGATGCGGCATGGGCGGCCTGGTTTCAGGCGCTGCACCCCAATGGCACGCCGCGCTGGCAAACGCCCTATGCCAGCGCCGAAGGACTGGCGGCAGTCCACAACAGCACCGCCTTCGGTGACGCTGTCTATGTCGCCGCCAGCGAATCGCAGGATCCGCAGGTACGGCGGCTCGCACCGTTCGCCGCCGGATTGCTCAAGGCGCTGCCTTAGGCCGGGGCTGTTCCTGCCGCCTGCATTTCGGCGATCAGGCCGTTATCGATCTCCTTTGCGCGCTTGTAAGCAGCACGTTCCCGCAGCGGCGCGACATAGGTCTCGAACGCCGGGCGCGACGCGATCGTGCCGAACTGCAAGCCCCAGTCGATCTGGCTGCCGACATAGACGTCGGCGGCGCTGAAGCGGTCGCCCGCGACGAACGCCTTGCCCGCAACCGCAGTCTCGAGTGCATCAAGTGCGGCGGGGAGCGAGCCAAAGCCCGCCGACCGCTGCTGGTCGGCATCGGGCTCGACGCCCAAATGCTTGGCGGTGATCGCCTGCTCGACCGGCCCCGAGGTGAAGAACAGCTAGCGATAATAATCGGCGCGGTCGGCGGGATCGGGGGCCAGACCGGCGGAGGGGAAGGCATCGGCCAGATAGGCGCAGATCGCCGCGCATTCGGTCACGACCTTGTCGCCATGAACGATCGCGGGAACCTTGCCCATCGGATTGACCGCCAGATAGGCGGCGTCCTTCATCGTCGTGCCATAATCAAGGACGCGCGGCTCATAGGGCACGCCGACCTCTTCGAGCATCCAGCGGACAATCTGTCCGCGCGACATCGGGTTGGTATAAAAAATCAGTGCATCGGCCATCGCGGCTCTCCCTTGGGCATTGCGAGTCGAATGTGAACATAACAAGAACAATAATGCCAGTCCACCGGACTTGTTTTGTCACGGCGTCCGGCTAAGGCAAAGCGATGAGCGACGAACGTATCTGGACAGCCGCCGTGCTGGTGATTGGCGACGAGATTCTCTCGGGCCGCACCCAGGACAAGAATATCGCGCAGATCGCGACCTGGCTCGATGCCCAGGGCATCCGCCTGCGCGAAGTGCGCGTTGTGCCCGATGTCGAGGACGAAATCGTCGCTGCGCTGAACGCGGTGCGCGCGCGTTATGACTATGTGTTCACCACCGGCGGCATTGGCCCGACCCACGACGACATCACCGTCGATGCCGTAGCGAAGGCGCTGGGCGTCGGGGTCATCATCCATCCCGAAGCGCGCGCGATCCTCGAACGCTATTACAGCGGCCGCGGCATCGAACTGACCGAGGCGCGGCTGCGCATGGCGCGCACCCCCGACGGTGCCGAGCTGATCCCCAACCGCATGTCGGGCGCGCCGGGCATCCGTATCGGCAATCTGTTCGTGATGGCCGGCGTCCCGCACATCACGGCGGGGATGCTCGACGCGCTGACCGGTCAGCTGGAGGGCGGCGCGCCGCTGATCGCGCACACGATCGGCGCCTGGTCGCCCGAAAGCGAAGTCGCCGACCTGCTGCGTCAGGGTGAAAAGGACCATCCGGGGGTCGTGATCGGCAGTTATCCCTTTTTCCGCGATGGAAAGGTCGGCGCCAATTTTGTCGTCCGCTCGACATCGGCCGCCGATGTCGCCGCCTGCGTCGCGATGCTGACCGCAGGGCTTGAGGCCGCGGGCTATGCGGTGACCGACGGCGGCATCTGATCGCCCGCGTCGTCGCTCGTCCGCGTCACGCGCGGCAAGCGGCGCAGCATCACGATCGCAAACAGGCCGAACAGCGCCGCCACGATGAACGCGGCGCCCGGAAAATGTACCGGCGCCTTGGCCGCGGTGAAATAGGCCATGGTGCCGGTCAGCACGATCGGCGCGACCAGCTGGCCCAGCCCCATCGCCATCGCCGAAATCCCCTGCACCTCGCCCTGCGTGTCGGCGGTGGCGCGCCGTGACATCAGCGCGTTTAGGGACGGCTGCACCGGCGCTTGCAACGCGATCGGCAGCAACAACAGGAACGCGCCCCAGGTCGAGGTCACAAAGGCATAGCCCAGATAATTGGCCACGGCGATCAGGATGCCGATCGTCGCCGCGTCGCGCTCGCCAAAGCGCGCGACCATCGGCCCGACGACAAATGTCTGCCCCAGCGCGATCATCACCCCCACCGCCGCCAGGCTGGCGCCGATCATCCCCGGGGTCCAGCCGAGCTGAGCGATGCAGTAAAAGCTCCACGTCATCGGATAGACGAGGCTGGCGATCTGCCACAAAGTCAGCACGCTCGCGACCCCGCCCATGCCGGGCAACCCGCGCATCGTCTGGAGCGCGCCGAGCGGATTGGCGCGCCGCCAGTCAAAGGCGCGGCGGCGCTCGGGCGGCAGGGTTTCGGGGAAGATGAACAGGCCATAGAGCATGTTGGCGGCGGCGAGGATCGCCGCGGCGACGAACGGCGCGCGCGGGCCGATCTCGCCGAGAAAACCACCGATCGCGGGACCGGCGACAAAACCGATCCCGAACGCCGCGCCGACAAAACCGAAATTGCGCGCGCGCTCCGCGGGCTGGGTGATGTCGGCGATGGCGGCCTGCGCCGCGGCATAGCTGCCGCCGAAGACTCCGGACAGGGCGCGCGCAACGAACAGCCAGGGCAGCGTCTGAACGATCGTCAGCAGCGCATAATCAATCGCCAGCCCGCCCAGCGACAACAGCAGCACGCGCCGCCGCCCGAACCGGTCGGACAGATTGCCGAGCACCGGCGACGCCAGGAAGGTCGCGACTGCCATCACCAGCCCGATCCACGCGCCGACTTCGATCGCGTGCGGCAGGTCGATGCGCCCGACCTCCATCACCAGTTGCGGCAGCACCGGCATGATGATGCCGAAGCCGACCGCATCGATAAAGATGGTGGCTACGATGAAGGGGATGGTGCGCGATGCGGTCACAAAATATCCCCCCGGGTGAACGTGTCGGCGGCTCATAACGCGCGGCCCCCCAATCGCGCCAATGCTTTTCCGTTGCGCGGCGGTTTTTATCGCCTTAGCGGCACCGATCCCGTTCTGGAGCGTTACCCACCGATGAAACTCGAAATCACCGCCGCGCTCGACTATCGCCTTGGCGATCCGGTCGATCTGATGCTCCATATCGAAGCCGCGGCGATTCCCGAACAACTGATCCTGAACGCCGTGCTCGACGTCGGCGACTGCGAGTATTTCGCGCGCGTTCCGGCGCAGGACATGATCGGCGACCGCATCTGGCTACGCCGCGGCGGCGAACTCAACGTGCGCTATCGCACGACGGTCGAAATCCAGCGCGACCTCACCGATTACCGCACGCTGGACAAGGTGCCGATGCACCGCCTGCCCGGCGAGACGGTCCAGTATCTCAATGAATCGCGCTATTGCCCGGCGAACAAATTCATCCACTTCGTCCAGGACGAGTTTGGCGATGTCGAGGGCGGCGCCAAAATCGGTCGGATGCGCGACTGGATCGAAACGCATTTCACCTATGTATCGGGGTCGAGCGACGCCGAAACGGGCGCGCTCGACAGCTTTGTCGAACGGCAGGGGGTTTGCCGCGATTATGCGCATGTGATGGTCAGCCTGGCGCGGGCCGCGGCCATCCCGGCGCGTATCGTCAGCGTCTACGCGCTCGGCGTCGAGCCGCAGGATTTCCATGCGGTGGCTGAAGTGTTTCTGGGTGGCGCCTGGCATCTGGTCGATCCCACGGGCATGGCGAAAGCAGGCGAGATGGCCAAGATCGCTGTCGGCCGTGACGCCGCCGACATCAGCTTTTTGACCGCCTATGGCGAGATCGAGATGCTGAACCAGCGGGTGACGGTGGCGGCGGCCGGGTAGCGGTCAGCGCCGGTGCGGCCCCGCCGCCCGGTCCATCGCGTTGCCCGCGTTGGTCCGATTATTTCAGAACAAGATGCAAATGCGACAGCCGCTCATGTGCCGCGTCGTAAGGCACGGCTGTTCGTTCGGCATAGCTGACGACCTCATATTCGATGCCGTCGGGGTCAAAGAAATAGAAGCGGCGACCGGGTTCATAGTCGCCGTGTGAGTGGGGGACGAGACCCGCGGCGATGACGCGCGTTTCAATGGCGTCCAGAACATCGACCTGAACGCCGATATGGTTGAGCGGGGCGCCTTTACCATGGGCAACCCCCCGATGTTCGCCGTCCGGCCCGGTGTAGAGCGCCACATAGGCGCTGTCGCTGCCCAGATGGATCACCGGCCCGCCGTTATGCGCGGGACCCCGCCAGCGTTCGCGCCAGCCAAAAATGGCCGCCAGCAACGCTGCGCTGCGATCGGGGTCGCTGACCGTCACGTTGACATGCTCGATAAAGGGATGCGTCAATTTCTGACTCCTGATTCGGGTTGACGCAGCTGCTTTTGGAAGCTCAAGTCAGGTTTAGATCAAGCAGTAATGTTGTCATGGCGAGGAGCGCAGCGACGCGGCGATCCACATCAGGCGTAACCCGCCTTGGCTTCGCTTGGTTCGTCAGGCCGCACAGGGAGCAATCGATGCATCGCACCGACCTGATTTCGATAGGCGAACTCGCTGCGCGCACCGGCGTCGCGGTGTCGGCGATCCGCTTTTACGAGGCGAAGGGGCTGGTCGAGGCGCTGCGCACCCGTGGCGGCCAGCGCCGGTTCCTCCGCGCCGACATCCGCCGCGTGTCGTTCATCCTGATCGCGCAGCAACTGGGGCTGAGCCTGGAGGAGATTGCGGCCGAGCTGCGACGGCTACCCGCCGGACGCACACCCAATGCGGCCGACTGGACGCGGATCAGCACCGGATTGCGGGAACGGATCGACGGGCAGATCGCGGCGCTGGAACGGACGCGCAGACTGCTCGGCACCTGCATCGGCTGCGGGTGTTTGAGCCTGAAGAAATGCGGGCTGTACAACGCGCAAGACAAGGCCGCGCAGCGCGGGGCAGGGCCGCGCTATGTGCTGGGGGATCGGGCAACGGAGATTGCGGAGGTGGGGTGAGGTCGGCTTTGGGGTGGGGCGCGGACGTAGCTGATCCTCCCCGGAACGGGGAGGGGGACCAGCGAAGCTGGTGGAGGGGCACCATCGGTTTGCCTTGCCGGTGCGATAGTGCACCGCCGAACGGTCGCCGTTGAAGCAGTGTTTTTTGTCCGGCGCCACGTAAACCGCCTGTGCCCCTCCACCACCCTTCGGGTGGTCCCCCTCCCCGTTGGGGGAGGATCGGCTATGCCCACTTCCGGTCGTTAGCCGCCGTTTCCGCCTTCAAACCCCGCTTAAATTCTCAATCTCCGGCGCCCCCGCCAAACACGGACCCAGCTTCGCGCCAAGGCTGCGGAAATGGTCCGATGCGCGGTGCGCGTCGACCGCCGCCTCGTCATCATAACATTCCAGCACCTTGTAGACGCCCGCGTCGCCGGCGCGGAACAGCTTGTAATAGCTGTTGCCGGGTTCATTCGCCGCGACCGCGGACGCCAACTCGGCGAACACGCCTTCGAATTCCGCTTCCTTGCCGGGCTGGACGCGCAGCGTAGCGATGATGCCGATGGCCATGTTTCTCTCTCCTTGGTTTATTTGCGAAGGTCGGGATCGACGTCCCAGCCGTCTTCGACCTGGACGCCAAAACTGTTCAAAATCATCGAAACTTGCGTGTACTGGCCGACCGTCATCACCAGATCCATCCGCCCCTTGTCGCCGAGCGGTGCGAGCGCCGCCCAGGTCGCGTCGGCGACGAAATGATCGGTGGTCAGCTCGTCGGTGGCGCGCAGCATGGTGCGGTCGAGGTCGTTCCAGCCGTCCGCATCCGGCCCTGCCTTGATCCGCGCAATCTCGGCTTCGGTCAGACCGCAGTCGAGCCCGATGCGCTTGTGCTGGGTCCACTCATAGCCCGAACGGCAGTTGTAACCGGTGCGCAGGATGACGAGTTCGCGGTCGCGCGGGCTCAGCGCATTGCGCTTCGACAGGATATAATTGCCCCAAGCCAGGAAAGCGGTGAGCGCCTTGGGCGCATGGGCCAGCGTGCGGAAGATGTTGAGGATCTTGCCGCCGCCGACCTTGCCTCCCACGACGTTGGCGCCGGACGCAAGGAACGGCGCCAGCGCGGCGCGCTGGTCGGCATCGAGCCGGTCGAGATCGACCGGCTCGATGCGCGGGTGGTCTAAACGCAAATCAGAAGACCTCGAACAGGCCCGCTGCGCCCTGGCCGCCGCCGATGCACATCGTGACGACGGCATATTTCACGCCGCGGCGCTTGCCTTCGAGCAGCGCGTGGCCGACGCAGCGCGCGCCGGTCATGCCGAACGGGTGACCGATCGAGATCGAGCCGCCGTTGACGTTGAGCAGTTCATTGGGGATGCCGAGCTTGTCGCGGCAATAGAGCACCTGCACTGCAAAGGCTTCGTTGAGTTCCCACAGACCGATGTCGTCCATCTTGAGCTCGAAGCGTTCGAGCAGCTTGGGAATCGCGAAGACCGGGCCGATGCCCATTTCGTCAGGCTCGGTGCCCGCGACCGCCATGCCGACATAGCGGCCCAGCGGGGTCAGGCCGCGCTTCTCGGCGACCTTGGCTTCCATCACGACGCACGCCGACGATCCGTCGGCAAGCTGGCTGGCGTTGCCCGCGGTGATCGTGTGGCCCTCGCCCATCACCGGCTTCAGGCTCGACAGGCCTTCGAGCGTGGTGTCGGCGCGGTTGCACTCGTCCTTGTCGGCGGTCACGTCCTTGAACGAGACTTCCTTGGTTTCCTTGTCCATCACGGCCATCGTCGCGTTGCACGCGATGATTTCATCGGCAAACAGGCCCGCGGCCTGCGCGGCGGCGGTGCGCTGCTGCGACTGGAGCGAGTATTCGTCCTGCGCTTCGCGGCTGATGTTGTACCGCTTGGCGACGACCTCGGCGGTGCCGATCATCGGCATATAGGTGTCCTTGTGCATCGCGATCAGCTCGGCATCGGTCTCGACGAACACCTTGCCGCTGCCGCTGACCTTCGAGATGCTCTCGATGCCGCCGGCGACGCAGATGTCCTGACGATCGACGATGATCTGCTTCGCCGCGGTCGCGATCGTCATCAGGCCCGACGAGCACTGACGGTCGATCGACATGCCGGGGACGGTGACAGGCAGGCCCGAACGCAGCGCGATCAGGCGCGCGACGTTCATCGTCTGCGATCCCTGCTGCATGGCGGCGCCGAACACGACGTCGTCGATCTCGCCGCCTTCGAGGCCTGCGCGCTCGACGGCGGCTTTGACCGAGTAAGCGCCCAGCGTCGGCGCGAGGGTGTTGTTGAACGATCCGCGACCCGCCTTGGTCAGCGGGGTGCGGGCGGTGGAAACGATGACGGCGTCACGCATGATATTTCTCCTAACAATCCCAAATCCCTCCCCTTCAGGGGAGGGCAGCGAGACTTGGCAGCTTGCTGCCTAGTCGCAGCGGGTGGGGGCCAGAGGCCTTGCGCAAGGTCGATGGACCCCACCCCAACCCCTCCCCTGAAGGGGAGGGGCTTAGTCACTTCAAACGAAAAACTGGCTGATCCATTCGGCGATCAGGGCGGGTTTTTCCTCGCCCTCGATCTCGACCGTCACTTCATTGGTCTGTTGCCACTGGCCGGGGCGCTTTTCCTCCAGCTCGAGCAGCTTGATGTGGCTGCGCACGCGCTTGCCCGAGCGGACGGGCGACAAAAAGCGGACTTTGTTGCAGCCGTAATTGACCCCCATCTTGACGCCGCCGACCTTGGGGCCGTCGGTGCTCTGGCCCAGCATCGGCATCAGCGACAGCGTGAGGAAGCCGTGCGCGATCGTGCCGCCGAACGGCGTCAGCTTGGCCTTTTCCTCGTCGACATGGATGAACTGGTGGTCGCCGGTGGCGTCGGCGAACTTGTTGATCATCTCCTGATCGACCAGCACCCAATCGGATGTCCCGAGATGCTCACCGACCTTGGTCTGCAATTCCTGCGGCGTGATTGTGGCCATCGCTCATCCCCTCGATCATTGGTTCGGGGCGCGTTCTAGGCCTGTCTGGAGGCGTTGCACAAGGCCCAAGCCGTCATGCCAAGGCGCCGTAGCGTCAGCCTGGCTTGGCGGTCTTCGCCGCGCTTGCCTTTGGTTTCGGGGACTCGGCAAAGGGCATGATCATCGTACCGTCGGGGGCAGCGGTGAAGGTCGTCTGCGTCGGATAGGCAAATTCATAGCCCGCCTTCGCCATCGCCTCGAACACGCGGATGCCGACATCGGTGCGCGCCGCCGCGACGACATCGAATTCGTCACTGAACACATCGAACAGCAATTCGAAATCCAGACTGGAGGGGCCGAAGGTCAGGAAGCTGGACCGGATAAATTCCTGCCCCGCGGCTACCACCTGCTCCTCCAGCAACGCGGGCAGATCGCGCAGCATCGTCGGGGTCGTCTGATAGATAACGCCGATGGTGAAGGTAATGCGGCGGCGGTGGAGATGTGCGAAGTTGGTGATCTCCTTGCCCAGCAAATTGGTGTTGGAAATGACCAGCAATTCGCCGTTGAGTGAACGCAGCCGCGTGCTTTTGAGGCCAATGCGCTCGACCGTCGCGGTACTCGTGTCATATTTGATCGTCTCGCCGACGCGGAACGGCCGGTCGAAAATGATCGACAGCGACGCGAACAGGTCCGAAAAAATGCCCTGCGCGGCGAGGCCGATGGCGATGCCGCCGATGCCCAGACCTGCGACCAGTCCGGTGACATTGACCCCCATATTGTCGAGGATGACGATCCCGGCGATGGCGAACAGCGCGACGCTGATCAACAGGCGGATGATCCCCATTGCATTCGACAGCGTCTCGTTATGCCCGTCCGAGGCTCGGCGCTGGATCAGGCCCAAGATGATTTCGCGCGCCCAAATCGCGACCTGCAACACCACAGCGACGGTAAAGATCAGCTGGATGATGTGCAGGATGACGGCGGGCGGCTGCGCATAGCCCGCGACCATGCGCACCGCGATGATCGCAAGCACGAAGGATTTGGTCTTGTGGATCACCCGCCCGACGATGTGGGTCAGGGTAAACTCGCCCGGCGTCGCCTGCGCGCGTTTCAGCGCAAAGCCGCGGATCATCGACAGCAGGAAATAGATCGCCAGACCCGCCGCGATCGCGATGCCGATCTGCAGCCAGTGGCTGTTTACCCATGCGACGCTGCTGTCCCACCAGTCGCGGAGGTCGGCAATAGGGTCGTTGCGCACTGGCGTGGCCTTTACCGCCGTCTTGGTGGCAGCGGTCTGGGCGGCAGCAAGGATAGAGAAAGTCACGTCGGTCCTCTTGGGTCGCAGGTCAGGCGGATTGCAGCAACGCCGCGGCGGCGGGCGCGCGCTCCAGATAGGCCAAAAATCCGCGTTCGTAACGCGAAAGATATTTGGCCACGCGCGGCAACGGTCCCGCCGCCGCGGCAAAATCACCGCGCTCCTGCGCCGCCGCGATCATCGCCGGGTGGACATAGGCCTTGCGCGCGATGGCCGGGGTGTTGCCCAGCCGGTCGGCGACATGCTCCAGCATGGCTTTCAGCGTCGGCGGTTCGGGGGCGTCATAGAGAAACGAAAAGGCTTCGACGCTGGCCGACCAGGTGCGGAAATGCTTGGCGCTGAATTCGTCGCCCATTGCGCCGCGGATATAGGCGTTCACATCGTCGGACCCGACCGCACAAACGGCGCCATCATCTTCATACTGAAACAGATTCTGCCCCGGCAAATCCTGCAGGCGCCGCACCAGCGTCGTCAAATTGCGGTCGCTGATTGTCACCTGCCGCTGCGCGCCGCCCTTGGCCCGGTAACTCAGCCGCAGCGTCTGCCCGCTCAGCTTCGCGTGCCGCTGGCGCAAGGTTGTCGCGCCAAAGCTCTTGTTCGCCGCGACATATTGCTCATTCCCGACCCGCAGCGCCGCGAGGTCGAGCAGGCGCACCACTGCACCGACGACGCGTTCCTGACACAGCGTCCGCCGCGCCAGATCGTCGACCAGTCGGACGCGCAGCAGCGGCAGCGCGTGGCCGAACGCGGCGCAGCGATCATATTTGTCGGCCTCGCGCGCCAGCCGGAAATCGGGATGATAGCGATATTGCTTGCGCCCGCGCGCGTCATATCCGGTGGCCAAGATATGGCCATTGGCGGCGGGGCAAAACCAGGCATCCTCATAGGCCGGAGGCAGCGCGATCGCGTTCAGCCGCGCGATCTCGACGCGGTCGCGGATGATCTGGCCCTTGGTGTCGCGATACCGCCACCCTTCGCCAACGCGTTCGCGAGTGATGCCGGGCAGGCCGTCGTCGACATGGATCAGGCGGGGGGCGGGCATAAGGCAACAGCGCGCTGCCCCGCCGATTGGTTCCGCGTCAGCGCGCGTCGGGGAGCGAATGGCGCGTCGGAACCTGCGCCGGACGTGCCATCAACGGGCGCCATCCGGCCTCCTGTTCGCGGCGGCGGCAATAGGTCGATAGCCCGATTTCGAGCGCCAGCATCATGTAGATGAAGGGCTGGAACGCGATGCCGACGAACAACGACCCGACCATATAGATGATGTGGCCATGCTGGAGCGCCGTCGCCAGCGGCGCGATCCATTGCTCCTCGCCCCGCCGCGTCGTCAGATAACGGCGGCGCAGCCGCTCCATCTGGGCAATGCCGACAATGTGTAGCAGCAGCCACAGCGCCAGCCCCGGATAACCCTGTTCGCCCAGCATCTCGAAATAGCTGGAATGATAGGCACGGGCCGCGTCCTCATGGACCGTCGGGCCGCCCGGCTGCGGCCGGTCGGGATCATAACCCGATCCGGTCGTCTCGACGCGCAGGCGGTTCTGGATATAGGCGTTGAACCCGCCGCCGAACGGGTTTTCCTTGGCATAGTCCCAGGTCCACGCCCACACCGCGACGCGCGTCGAGGCCGACTGATCGGACTTGTAACCCTGGATCGTCTCCATCCGCTCGGTAAAGCTTTGCGGTAGGAACGGCACCGCAGCGACCGCCAGCAGACCCGCGCCGACCATATAGAGCACCCGGTGCTTGACCGCGCGCAGCGACAGCACCGCAAGCACGGCAAGACAGACGAGCCCGGTCCGCGCCTGCGTCCCCACCGGCAGCAACATGCAGGCAAAGCACAGTGCAAAGCAGAACAGCGACACGCGCCAATCAGGGGTGAAGATCGTGCCGTGGCGGCGATACCACAGGATCAGCGGGATGATCGCGATGCCGACCGTCGACATGATCGACCCTTCGTATAGCCCGAAATTTTCGTTGAGCAGCAATTGCAGCGACCCGTAACCGCCGCCGCCCGCCGCGGTCTTGATTCCGCCGGCGATGGCAATCGACGCCGCCGAGAGCAGCATGATCAACGCCAGCGCTTCGATCCGCAGCTTGGTGCGCAAGGTCAGCGGCAGGAAGATCGCCCAAATCAGCGCCTTCCACACCCAGCTCCATTTGTCGGCGGCCTCGACCGGAAAATCGGCCGACATCGTGGTCATGCCGCAATAGGCGAGCAGAAGGATCAGCAGCACCTGCCGCCCCGACCAGCGCGTGTCGCGCTTGTCGTCGATCGCGAGCCACCCCACGATCGCCAGCCCGAAGACGATCAGCGAGATCGGGATCGAGTTGATCAGGAAATAGCTCAGCCGCTGCGGCGCGACGATGTCGATGTAGCAAAAGCACAGCACGAACAGGAACGGCTTGCGAAAGCCGATCCCGATAAAGGCGAACAGAAAGGCGACGAACGCAATGTCACGCATCGCGGTGGTCGTCCGGTTCGGCGTCGCGGCGCTGCTGCCATTGCAGACGCGGGCTGACTTCGCGGTCGAGGTCGTCGCGGTACAGCAGGCGCCAGAGCGCAATCGCCATCAAGACGTGCGTCAATCCGATGGAAAAATTGTCGACCATGTCCGCTCCCGCTACGCGATCGGGGTTGACGCTGCGTTAAGGCTAGTATGTCAAAGCGCTGGCCCATGACCCGCATCCTGCACGTTCTCGATCATAGCCTGCCGACGCACAGCGGCTATACCTTTCGCACCCGCGCGCTGATGAAGGCGCAGGCGGCGAAGGGGTGGAATGTTGCCGGGGTCACCGGCGTTCGCCATCCCGAGCCAGGACCGGACGGCGAAACTGTCGACGGCCTGGCCTTTTACCGCACCCCGCCGATCGCGCCCGCGATGCCGGTCATCAACGAATGGCGGGAAATCGGTGCGCTGGCCCGGCGGGTCGAGGCGCTGGCGCGCGAATGGCAGCCCGATGTGCTGCACGCCCATTCGCCGGTGCTCGACGGCCTCGCCGCGCTGCGCGTCGGCAAGAAACTCGGCATCCCGGTGATCTACGAAATTCGCGCTTTTTGGGAGGACGCGTCGGTCGGCAACGGCACCGGGCGCGAAGGCAGCCTGCGCTATCGGCTCACCAAAATGCTGGAAACCCATGCCGTGAAATCTGCCGATGCCGTCGCGGTGATCTGCGAAGGCCTGCGCGGCGATCTGATCGCGCGCGGCATCGATCCCGCCAAGATCACCGTCTCACCCAACGGCGTCGATCTCGACCTGTTCGGCGATCCGCCGCCGCGCGACGATGCGCTGGCGGACACGCTGGGGATCGCCGCCGACGATGCGGTGATCGGCTATATCGGCAGCTTTTATGATTATGAGGGGATCGACGATCTGATCGCGGCGATGCCGGCGCTTGTCGCGGCGCAGCCCAAAGCGCGGCTGCTGCTTGTCGGCGGCGGGCCGATGGAGACGGCGCTGAAGGCGCAGGCCGCGGCGTCCTCTGCGGCTCCGCAAATCCATTTCGTCGGGCGGGTGCCGCATCAGGAGGTCGAGCGATATTATTCGCTGATCGATATTCTCGCTTACCCGCGCAAGAAAATGCGGCTGACCGACCTCGTCACCCCGCTCAAACCCCTCGAAGCGATGGCGCAGGGCAAGCTCGTCGCGGCGTCCGATGTCGGCGGCCACCGGGAATTGATCGAGGATGGCGTCACCGGCACGCTATTCGCTCCCGACAATCCCGAAGCGATCACCGATGCGCTGGCGAAGCTGCTCGAAAATCAGGGGATTTGGGCAGAACGAAGGCGCACCGCACGTATTTTTGTCGAGACCCATCGTAACTGGTCATCAAACATTTTACGTTACGAGCCGGTTTACCAGCGATTGCTGCGCGGCGCCGCCTGAGCGCGCTGCCCGAAATAACGAGATTTTAGCCCCGCGCGGGCCGCACGGAATTGGACGATATGGACGAGACCAGCGACAACCCCGGCCACGGCAAAGCCAGCGCGCTCCTTCGCGCGCTGCGCCCCGCCATGCCCGCGGTAATCGGCGCCGCGGCGCTGACCTTTCTGTTCGCGGCAGTCATGCCGATGTCGTGGGTCGCGGGGATCGCTTGGAACCTCTATCTTGATCGCCTGTCGGACTATTTTGTCCCGCCGGTCGGCAATGCTGCGCGGCTGATCCTGGCGCTTGGCATGGCCGCAATCGCTTCGCTGATCGCCGGGCTGGTGGCGCTGCTGATCGCGCAGCCCGAAGCGGCGGGTCTTTCCTCGCTGCGCGGCCGCTTCCGCCGCGAAGCCGCGGCAGATCTCGACGAGGATAGCGACGTCTTTTGGACGCGCCGCCGCCGCGTCGATCGCCATCCTGACGATCCGCTGCGCCCGCCAATCCGCGCTGGCCGCGATCTCCCCGCGGGCGGGCTGGGGCCGCTGAATGCCGAGGTTGCGGATCACAGCGCCGAAGCCGATCTGTGGCTCGACGAATTTGCCGAGCAAAATACCGACGAGCTGGTGCTCGCCGATCTTGCGCCTGAAGACCATGCCGCTGGCGAGGAACCCTGGCTGCAACCCGCCCAGATGACGGCAAAGCCGCTGTCCGCCGCCTCCGACAATTCGCTCGGCGCGATGGTCGCGCGGCTCGAAGCGGGTCTGGCCCGCCGCCGCGAACCGACCGCGACCGACGAAATGACGGCGCCAGACGGTGCCGCCCTCGAACCGGAACCCGAAGTCGATTTCGCCCTCGAAGCCGCGCTCAGCACCCTGCAACGGATGACACGCCAGTCGGTGGGCTAGCGTCCCCACGCTCAATCCTCCACCGTCAGAATTTCGATCTGCAATGCATCGGGCGCCCCGCCGCATTCGACCACGACATCGGCAACGACATGCCCGGGCAGCGCCCATTCGGCCGCGCTCAAATCGCTCTGTAGCGCGGCGCAGACCGCTTCGGCGTCACCCACCGCCAGCGCGCACGGAAAGATGTGGCGCGCGCCGACGAAATTCGCGCTTGCCCACGGCCGGAATGTCGATGCGCCGATTGCCAGCCCCGTCGGCAATTCGCCCGCAAGCAGGTGTCGCAAACGGCGGTGCGGGCAACCGGGGCGGCGCGACACGGCGGGCGACCAGCGCGTCACGCCTGCGCTCCCTTGGCAGATTGGCGAAAGGTCCGTGTCCGCCTGTCGCCCTGCGGCGCAATCCGGCCCGCATGACGCTCGGCACGCCATTTGTTCATGAAATGTTCCACGCGACATATCAGTTGGCCGCCGGGTTCGCGACCGCCGCGCAAATCGCTCACCAGCTTCGGATCGCGCACCGCGGCGCGGCCGAACACGGTCGGCGGCATCGCCGATTCCTTCAAAAAGGCATCGATCCGTTGCAACAAGGTGCGCTCCATATTTTCCTCCCTGACCGCGTCGACAACCGGGCGACTCACCCGATAGGATAATTCCTATCTGGGGCTCGTTTTCCTACTTGTCTAGGAAAATTCCGCTTGCTAGGAACGAAATAGGAAGGACTAGTCCATGAGCGACCATGTTGCCGATCCGCGCGCCGCGCTCGACCGCCTCTTGACCGACAAGGGCATCGACTATGCGCGCCTGTCGCAGGTCATCGGGCGCAACCCCGCCTATATCCAGCAATATATCAAGCGCGGGTCGCCGCGGCGGCTCGCCGAACAGGACCGGGCGCGGATCGCCGCCTATCTGGGGGTGTCCGAAGCCTTGCTCGGCGGTCCGGTGCAGCGCGTCGCGACCCCGGCGCGGATGCGCGGTCCGGGGATGATCCTGGTCCCCAAGCTGGCGATCGGCGCCTCGGCGGGCGCGGGGGCCAGCGTCGAAGGCGAGCCGGTGGAGGGCGAGGTCGCGTTCGATCCCAAATGGCTGCGCGACCTCGGCGCCGATCCGCGCGCGCTCAGCATCATCCGGGTCGAGGGCGACTCGATGGCGCCGACGCTGGACGATGGCGACGACATATTGGTCGACGGCGGCGACGCCGCGGCGCGGCTGCGCGATGGCATCTATGTGCTGCGCATGGACGATGTGCTGATGGTCAAACGCATCGCCCGTGCGCCGGGGCCGGGCCGCATTTCGGTGATCAGCGACAATCCGCATTACCGCAGCTGGGACGACCTGCCGATGACGTCGGTGCAACTGGTCGGCCGCGTCGTGTGGACGGGGCGTAGGGTGCGGTAAGCGCGACGTTGGGGTGAACCCTCTGTTCCCGTTCGTGTCGAGCGAAGTCGAGACACCCCTCGGGCTAGGCGCTGCGTCGAAAGGTGTCTCGACTTCGCTCGACACGAACGGAATTTGAGGAACGGCTGAGAACCTCGGCCATCTTCAAATCAATAAGGCTCGGCCATCACCGCGTCGATTTCATGGTCCAGGACTTCGGCGCGCTGGCATTGCTCGGCATTACCGTCGCGGCATTTCTCGGCCGCCTTGTCCCTCTGGCGCGACAGTTTGCCCAACTGTTCTTCGCGTTTGCGCATTTCGCGGCCGCGGTTGCGATCGGCCTCGTCCTGGCTGGTGGTTGTCCAGTCGGCGACCTGTCCGACCGCTTTGACCGGTGCGGTGACGACCGTTTTGACCGCACTGAAGCAGCCGGTGAGCAACGGGAGCGCCGCCAGGGCGATGATCATGATACGCATAAACTTCTCCTGACCCCGCCACCGGGGTGGCCGACCGCCTCTTTGCATAGCGGGCGCGATCTGAACAGGATATTGCGATATCCTGCCGCTGCTGTGCGGCCCGGTGTCACAACATTGAAACAAATGGTTAAAGCGGTGTTTACCGACTGCGCTTAGGTCGAGCGGTGAACGATCAATCGCCGCGCCAAGAGAGACCCCGCCTTCCATGGATCACATCCTGCCACCATCGTCGGGTCACGCCGCCGCGGTCGCCGCCGACGCCCATATGGCACAGGTCATCGACCTGTTCCGCGGCAATCCCGATTTGCGCGCGCTGGCGGTGCTCGATGCGAACGCCCGCCCAATCGGCGTCATTCGCGAACAGCGGGTGCGCGAACTGCTCTTTTGCCCCTTCTGGTTCTCGCTGATGCAGAACCCGACGATCGGTGGATCGATCGCGTCGATGATCGAACCTTGCCCCACCGCCGATCTGGCGAAATCGACCGCCGACCTGCTGCGCATCGCGGCAGACGGGCAGGGGCGCGGTGAGTTGATTCTTGTCGACCGCGGCCGCTTTGTCGAGACCCTCGACAGCGGCCAGCTCGCCAAGCTGGCGATGTTGCGCGACGTCGAACTGGCGCGCGAGGGCGCGGCGCGCGCGACAAAGATCGACGACGCCGGGCGCCGGTTTCAACAAGAGATTACGGCGCTTACCGCGGTGTTGTCTGACATGGCGCATCAGGTCGAATCATTTGCCGCCACCCTGTCCGATCGTGCGCGGCAGACGGGGCGTGACGCGGTGACGGTGGCGGGGGCCACGGCGCAAACACTGACAGGGCTGCACGAGCTCGGCGACCGCGGCCACGCGCTGGCGGCGACGATGGCAAAGATCGTCGACGATGGCTCGCGCGCCCGCGCCATTCGCGGCGAGGCGCATCGCAAGGTCCAACAAGCGGGCGAGCGGGCCGAGGCGCTCAAGGCGGCGAGCCAGTCGATCGAACAGATGCTGGCGCTGATCATCGACATGGCGAGCCGCACCAACATGCTGGCGCTCAACGCCGGGATCGAAGCGGCGCACGCGGGAGAGGCCGGGCGCGGCTTTGCCGTGGTGGCGGCGGAAGTGAAGACGCTGGCCAGCCAGACGCGGTCGGCGGCAGGCGACATCACCCAATATGTCGACCGGATTCGCGACATCGTCGGTCAGGTGGCGGCCGGCTTTGCCGAGGTGGAAAAGGCAATCGACGCCAATAACGGCTTCTCCGATGCGATCGACCGCGCCGTCGATGGGCAGAGCGCGACCACGCTGATGATCGCGAGCTACGTCGAGCAGGCGGTGTCGGCGGGCCGCGAGATCGACTATCGCGTCCAGGAAATCGGGCAGGGCGCCAGTGCGGTCGGCGATGGCGCGCAGGCGCTGGGCGAGTTGTCGGCAGGACTGTCGGAGGCCGCTCGCTCGCTCGACCAACGCGCGCGCCACTTCGTCGAAGCGGTCGCCGCCGCGTGAAATCCGGCACCGCTGCAAAGACTTGCTCGCTCGCCCGGCCCTGATAGGATGGCCGGGCGCCGGGGGCGTCCATGGCCACCGGTGGGGAGGAGGGTCATATGACCAATATGCAAAAAGGCTTGGCCGAGTTGATCGGCACTTTCTGGCTTGTCTTCGGCGGCTGTGGCAGCGCGGTGCTGGCGGCGGCGTTTCCAGATGTCGGCATCGGATTGCTCGGCGTGTCGCTCGCCTTCGGCCTGACGGTCGTCACCATGGCCTATGCGATCGGCCATATCTCGGGTTGCCATCTCAACCCCGCGGTCACCGTCGGGCTGTGGGCGGGCGGGCGCTTCGATGCGCGCGACATCCCGCTCTATGTCGGCGCGCAAGTGGTCGGTGCGGTCATCGCGGCGTTCCTGCTGTTCTATATCGCCAGCGGCACTCCCGCCTATGATCTGGCGACCAACGGGCTTGCGGCCAATGGTTTTGATGCCGGATCGCCGGGTGGCTACGACATATGGTCGGGCTTCATCATCGAGATCGTGCTGACCGCCTTCTTCCTGTGGATCATCATGGGATCGACCGATGGCCGCGCGCCCGCGGGCTTTGCGCCGCTGGCGATCGGCCTCGCGCTGACGCTGATCCACCTGATCTCGATTCCGGTCACCAACACCTCGGTCAATCCGGCGCGCAGCACTGGCCCGGCGCTGGTGGTCGGCGGGCTGGCGATCCAGCAACTGTGGCTGTTCTGGCTCGCCCCGTTGATTGGCGGCGCGGTCGGCGGCCTGCTCTACAAGACGCTGGGCGCCGACACCTTCGCGAAACCGAATATCGAGGGCGAATAACGAAACCGCCGACCGTCAATGTCCGGTGATTTCATTTTGAACCGTCATTGCGAGGAGCGAAGCGACGCGGCAATCCAGAGTGACGTAAACCGCTCTGGATTGCTTCGCTTCGCTCGCAATGACGAACGAAATAAACTGATCTGATCATGCTCTGAACAGGGGCGGTCCCCGATGAACGGACGGCAGTTATTTCAACAAATCGACCGCAAACGCACGGACTTCGGCGGCGATGTCGGGGCGTTGCAGTGCGACGGCCAGATTGGCCTGGATATAGCCCGCCTTCGACCCGCAGTCGTACCGCGCGCCGTCGAACGTCACCGCGTGGAACGGCTGGGTACCGATCATCGTCGCCATTGCGTCGGTCAGCTGGATCTCGCCGCCCGCGCCCTTTTCCTGCCCCTCCAGCACGCGCATCACTTCGGGCTGGAGGATATAGCGGCCCGAGATGATCAGGTTCGACGGCGCGTCGGCCACCGACGGCTTTTCGACCAGCCCCTTGACCTCGGTCAGCGACCCGTCGCGCGCGCCGGGGGCGATCACGCCATAGGAGGACACTTGGTCGCGCGGCACTTCGAGCACCGAAATCAGATTGCCGCCCACCTGGTTATAGGCATCGACCATCTGCTTCATGCAGCCGGGCGACCCATGCATGAACTCGTCGGGCAGGAAGATCGCAAAGGGTTCGTCGCCGACGATCGCGCGCGCGCACCAGATTGCGTGGCCGAGCCCGAGCGGCTCCTGCTGGCGGACATAGGCGCAATTGCCGGGACCAAGCCGCGTCGGTTCCAGCACCGACAGATCCTTGCCGCGTTCGGACATCGTCTTTTCCAGCTCGAACGCGATGTCGAAATGATCCTCGATCGCGCTCTTGCCGCGGCCGGTGACAAAGATCATCTGCTCGATCCCCGCCTCGCGCGCCTCATCGACCGCATATTGGATCAGCGGACGGTCGACGATCGGCAACATCTCCTTGGGGATCGCCTTGGTCGCCGGCAAAAAGCGGGTGCCGAGACCGGCAACGGGAAAAACGGCTTTGCGGATCGGTTTCATGGGCTGCGGCTTAGCCGCCAGGCGTGCGCAAGAAAAGAGCGCGCTTGGCTGAGCGCTCCGACGCTTACTCGGGGGACACGATGATGACGACGCGGCGATTGTCCTGCCGTCCGTCTGCGCTGTCGTTGCTCGATATCGGGAAATCCTCGCCGCGGCCGACGATCCGATCGGGCGACAGCGGCATTCCGGCGGCTTGCATGGGCGCCGCGACGGCATCGGCCCGGGCTTTCGACAGCTTCACATTATAATCGGCTGCGCCGACCGAATCGGTGTGTCCCTCGACCCGCGCGGTGGTGATGCCGACCCCGACCAGCCGCGCCGCGATGCGGGCAATATGCGTCTGCTGCTCGGCGGAAATCGTGCTTTCGTCGGTGTGGAACAGCAGGCGCTCGGGCATGTTGAGCGACCATTCGAAGCCCTGATCGACGAAGCCTTCCGCCGTCAGGACGGCGACCTGCTCGGGCGTGAAGCCGGTCTGCGGCGGCACCGTCTGGCACGCGGCGAGCAGCGAAGCGAAAGCGATCACGAAAAGGCTTCTGATCGTGGCGGGGGCAGTCTGGATCACGGGGTCACTCCGTTGTCATGTCCGGGAACGGTTGCTCAATTTTTCGTCATACATGGCTGCATCGGCGGCGGTCAGCAGCGCGGTCGCATCGGTGCCATCGTCGGGATAGATGGCAACCCCCACGCTCACCGATGCGGAATAGGTTTCGCCGCCGGGCAAGGTTATCGGCTGCGCGACGCAATTGCGGATATTTCGGGCCAGATCCTCACGAACGGTTTCGGCGGCGATGCGATCGACGACGACGATAAATTCATCGCCGCCGATGCGGGCGGCGAAATCCTCCGGCCCCAACGCGTCCCGAATGCACTGCGACAGCGCGATCAGCACCGCGTCGCCCGCGGCATGGCCGAAATTGTCGTTGGCCGCCTTGAAATTGTCGGCATCGATGAACATCAACGCAAAGCGGTCGTCCGGGGTGCCAGCTGCTGCAATACGCTGCGCCAGCTTCTGGTCAAAGGATTCCCGGTTCGGCAGCGCGGTCAGCGCGTCGTGCGATGCGCGGTGCGCCAGCACGGCCCGCTCGCTTTCCATATGGCCCTGCCACCCCTGCAATTCGTCGAGCAGCGCGTTGATGTCGCCGCCCAACCGGTCGAGTTCGGCAATCCCCAAGGCCTTGACCCGCTTGTCGAACCGGCGATGCAGCCGCACGTCATGCGCGACCGTCGCAATTTCGTTGAGCGGCTTGACCAGCTCATATTCGAACCGCCGTGCCAGAAAGATCGTGCCGAACGCCGTAATCAGCAGGCACCCGAGCCCGGCGAGCAGGCCGATGCGGACATAGTCGATCAGGGTCGAGCTATCGCCCCAGACCTCGATCGTCCCGATCGCCGATCCGTTGCGCTCGACCGCAACCGCAAAAGGCCGCGGAAAGAAAATGCGCGTCAGCGTCGGCGCCGGGTCGGCTATCGGCGACGCCCATTGGGTGAGCGGTTCGCCGCGGTCGTTGAGCACGCGCAGCCGAGCAATTCCAGGGATGCGGGTCAGCGGTTCCAGACCCTCGCGTGCCGCTCGTGGATCGTTGAACACCAGCGCCGGTTCGACGCCGTACGCGCCAAGCTGCGCCGCCAACTCCATATTGCGATCGGCATAACCGCGCAGCGCCGACACTCCGGCGAGGAGGATGGTCAGACCCGACAGCGCCACCGCGAACAAGGTGATACCGAAATGAAAGCGCGACAGCAGCTTTTGCAACGTCGTGCGCGCGCCGATCCGTTCGGATGTCTGGCCCGTCATGACGCGCCTCCCACGCTGCGACCGATGCTGAGCACCCGCGGGTCGATACGAAGCGGCCCGCGCCCGATGGCGTCCAGATTGACCGAAAAGCTGAGGCTGGCCGCCCGGCTACTCAGGCAGAACATCGCGCCGTACATGCACGCCGCATCGTCGTCGGTGATCGTCAGGATCGGGCGGCCGCGAACCCATGCTATCAGTTGTCGCCGGTCGGCCACCGCCATGCGGCCGAGGAACAGGATGTCGCAGTCGGATCGACCCATCACCGCGGCGGCACTCAAACGGCGCACCAGCACCGATCCGGCGCCCGGGACGTCGGGGGCCATGCGATTGGTCAACCGCGGTGTACCGACCACGCACATCACGCGCGCTGAACCCGCTGCGCCATCGGGCCAGCGGGCATAGCTGACGATGCCGCCGACCATCCGGTTCACAGCGCGCGCCATGCCGTCGTCGCTGTCCTCGACGATCGTCTGGCTTGCGGCCTGAACCGACATCTGGGGCGTCGTCAACGACGCGCCAATCAGAAACAGCGATGCCAGCACTTTGCAGCGACCCCCAACTGCGCTTGACCCTAGTCTGCCCCAGCGCGGGGGCGTCCGCTAGCCAAAAGGATTGGAAAGTCAATGAAAAGGACGTCATGCGACCATTTGGCAACAGTCGGTCGGTGGTCCGTCGGCCGTTTATTCGGTGCGTAACCGGTCCGCGAAACCCTTGCGCAACTTGGCGAGCTTCGGCGGAATGACCGCCATGCAGTACGGATTGCGCTGGCCTTCGCCATCCCAATAGGATTGATGATAATCCTCGGCCGGATACCAGTCGGACACCGGCTCGATTGTGGTGACGATCGGTGTCGGCCAGTCACCCTGCGCCCGCTCGATCGCGGCGCGCGCGGCATCGCCCTGCGCGGCGTTCAGCGGAAACAGCGCGCTGCGATATTGGGTGCCGACGTCATTGCCCTGGCGGTTCAGCGTCGTCGGATCATGCGTTGCGAAATGCACGTCGAGCAGGTCGTCATAGGTGATGACCGCGGGGTCGAAGGTGATGCGGATCGCCTCGGCATGACCGGTATCGCCGCCGCACACCTGCTTGTAGGTCGGGTTGGCGACATGGCCGCCGATATAGCCGCTTTCGACCGTCGCGACCCCCGCGAGCGATTGGAACACCGCCTCGGTACACCAAAAGCAGCCTCCGGCGAAAATGGCGGTTTCATGCGTCATGGGGTCGATCCTTGGTCGGGGGAGAAGAGTTTGACAGATAGGAAGGCGCGGCCGCTATTCCAAGGGCGGCGGGGCGTCGATCAGCGGCGGATGCAGCGGCTGGTTCGCTGCGCGCGCCGCAGCGATCAGCGCCGCTTCGGCTTGAAGCGATGCGACACGATCGCGCCACCCCGGATGCGTTGCCGCCTGAAACATCGGGCGGCCCGGGCGCTGACCGAATGTCTGCCAGAATCGGGCGGCGGCGCCAGGGTCATAATCTGCGCCGGCGAGCAACCAGACGGACAGCCTGTCCGCCTCGATCTCGGTCTGCTTGAACAGTCGGGCGCTACGCCCGAACTGCTTGCCCAGCCCGCGATCGACGCCTGCGGCATCAAGGCGGGCACGATGACGCAGGATGTTGTGCGCCAGCTCGTGAGCGATCGCCGCGGCCAGCTCGTCATCGTCGCGCACAAATTCGGCGAGGCCCTGATGGACCAGTACCATCCGGCCGTCGGCGACCGCGGCGGCCCTGTCACTGGCCTCCACGCGAAAATCGCTGATGCAACCGGCCACGGGCATCAGGGTCAGCGCGCCGATCTCGCCCGTGTCGAGCACGAGCGGAGCGGTCGGCGGCAGCGCCGCGAGCATTTTCTCGATTGCGGTGATCCGCGCAAAGGGGTGGGCGTCCGCGCCCTCCGGCGGACCACGACCCTGCATCCCGATAACGGCGGCGCCGACGCGCATCCCGGCCTTGGCGGCGGGCGACGTCGGCGCAATGGCCGCAACAAAGGGTGCGTCGCGATGCGAAGCGCCATAGGCGGCCAGCGCCGCGGGCCGCCGATCCGCAGCATAAAGCCGCGGGTCACCCCAGATCCAACCAAATTGCGGCTGTTGCACGCGGCACCATGCGGCGTTGGCGGTGGTCAAACGAAACCCGATCGCCGCGACGCGCGCCTCCAGCGCCGCCAGTGCCTTATAGGGGGAAGGGTCGCCGGACGCTGCGGCGTTTGCGGGGGTCGCGGTCAGCAGCGACAGGACGGCAAGCAGGATGGACGCATGATGGTGCATCGGCCCCGCTTATCAATGCGCCCCTGTCACTGCCATGAATTTCCTGACGTCGGTTTTTGCCGGACGCTTGCCTATCGACGGCCGAGCGGCGATAGGACGAAGCGATGACGCAAGCTGCAACCTTGTCTCCGCCCGCCGCCCGCCAACCCCGCCCTGCGGCGCTCGCGCGCTGGCTGTGGGCGGTCGCGTTGCTGGTGGTCATCGTGGTCGGCGTCGGCGGAATTACGCGCCTGACCGAATCGGGATTGTCGATCACCGAATGGCGGCCCGTCTCGGGGGTGCTGCCGCCGCTCAACGAGGCCGACTGGGTTGCCGAATTCGAAAAGTACAAGCAGATCCCCGAATATAAGGAAATCAACCTCGGCATGACGCTGGCGGGGTTCAAGGCGATTTTCTTCTGGGAATGGCTGCATCGCATCCTGGGGCGGGTGGTTGGCATGGCGATGGTGCTGCCATTGGCCTGGTACGCCTGGCGCCGCGCAATCCCGGCTGGTTATAGCCTACGCCTGTTGGCGCTGACGTCACTCGTCGGTCTCCAAGGCGCGATCGGCTGGTGGATGGTCGCGTCGGGGCTCGAATATCGCACCGACGTCAGCCATTTCCGGCTGGCGGCGCATTTGTTGACCGCGCTGTTTTTGCTTGCCGGTTTGGTGTGGACCGCGCGCGACCTTGATGCCCAGGCGCGCGACCCGGCGGCGCGGCCCGCACGGCTGACCGGTGGCGGCGTCGCCGTGATCGCCATCCTGTTTGTCCAGCTCTTGCTAGGGGCGTGGGTAGCGGGGCTTAATGCGGGCTTCGTATCGAGCACATGGCCGCTCATGAACGATCATGTCGTGCCAGAGGGCATCGACTGGGCCGGCGGCGCATGGTTGGCGCTGACCAACGACCCCTTCCTGATCCATTTTCTGCATCGCTGGTGGTCATGGATCGCCGCACTTGCGCTGCTATGGCTTGCGCGCACCCTGTCGCGGCTTGGCGCAAAGCGCGAAGCGGCGCTGCTCGTCGCGGTTGTCGCGGGCCAGATGCTGCTGGGCATCTGGACGGTGGTGTCTGGCGTGTCGATGTGGGTCGCGGTCGCGCATCAGGTGGTGGGGGCGATTCTGGTCGCCATCGCCGCCGCCGCGCTTCACCGGCTGGGCCGCGCGACTCTATGATGCTGCTTGGCGGGCTCGGCAGCGCGCTGCTGCTGGTCCTTCAACCCCCACCCGTGCCAGCCGATGCATCGTCGGCGCAGATCCTCGCGCCGATCCAGTTTGCCCCGCCGGTCGGCCGTCCGATGTCTTATCGCATCACGACGCGCCGCATTGGCCGCGACGGGTCGCTGATCAATTTCTCGCTCGTCTATGCATTGCAATGGCAGCGGATCGGCCGCGGCTATCAACTCGAAGCGGTGTTGCAGCGGATCGATTCGGATGCGCCGCCCGCGGTGACCCGCGCCCTGACCCTGATGATCCAGCCGCTCGTCGGCGAAGCTTTGGTCTATCTGGTCGCTCCCGATGGCAGCCGGATTGATCTGGTCGATCCCGAAGGCCTGTGGGAGCGGGCGACGGTGCGGATCGAAACCGCCGGCGCCGATGGCGGGCGCGCCGAGGCCCGGCAGTTGGCGCAGGTGATTGCGGCCCTGCCGACCGCCGAACGGGACCGGTTGGCGACGGCCGACGTGCGCGCTCTTGTCGTCACCGCGAACGCTGCGATCCCCACCCAGGCGGCGCAGAATGACGCGAAGGTGTCGATTGTCCAGGACGCTAAGCTGCGCACGATCACCAAGGTTGAGCGCAGTTCGACCGCAGCGGGAGGTCGCACTCAGCCCCTCGAAATCGATCACCGCTGGACGATTGATACCGTCACTGGACTGCTGGTGCAGGAGCGGCGGCAGAGCTGGATCGTCGCGGATGATGTCAGCGAGCGAACGCTGGTCGAAGAGCGGGTGCGGGCGCTTGAGGCGGTCCCGTAAAGCCTAAGGTATCATAATACCCGTCAGCAAAGCCGCGCACTGCTTGACTTTCCGCCCCCTTGGCGCCATTGGCCCGCTCCGAAGCGCCGCTGCGTCCATCATGGATCAGGCGGCGCGGTTTGTTTCGGGCGTTGGGGTATTGCTCTATCGCCCAGTCCCATCTGTCAAGGAGCGTGCCATGATGAAGGCGCTGACCAAGACGACCGTATCGGCGAACGCCGCCACGGTCGAAAAGAAATGGGTGCTGATCGACGCCGAGGGTCTCGTTGTGGGCCGCGTTGCATCGATCATCGCCAGCATCCTGCGCGGCAAGCACAAGCCGTCGTTCACCCCCCACGTCGATTGCGGTGACAATGTCATCGTCATCAACGCAGAGAAGGTGGCGTTCACCGGCAAGAAATTGCAGGACAAGCGCTATTACAAGCACACCGGCTACGCCGGCGGCATCAAGGAAACCAGCCCCGCGAAGATCCTCGAAGGCCGGTTCCCCGAGCGCGTGCTCGAAAAGGCCGTCGAACGCATGATCCCGCGTGGCCCACTCGGTCGCCAGCAGATGCGCAACCTGCGCATTTTCGCCGGCAGCGAACATCCGCATGAAGGGCAAAACCCCGAAGTGATCGACGTTGCGTCGATGAACCGCAAGAACAAGGTGGGTGCATAATGGCTGACGAACAGACCATGACCGATCTCAAGGACCTTGGTGGCGCCGTCGAAGGTACCGCCGCTCCGGTTTCGACCGCGCCGCTGCGCGAAAAGATCGTCGACAAGCAGGGCCGCGCCTATGCGACCGGCCGCCGCAAGGACGCCGTTGCCCGGGTGTGGCTCAAGCCCGGCACGGGCAAGATCACCATCAACGGCCGTGACCAGGAAGTGTATTTCGCACGTCCGACGCTGCGCCTCGTGATCAATCAGCCCTTCGGTCTGACCGATCGCGTCGGCAGCTATGACATTGTCGCCACCGTCAAGGGCGGCGGCCTGTCGGGCCAGGCAGGCGCCGTGCTGCACGGCATCGCGCAGGCGCTGACCCGCTTCGAACCGGCGCTGCGCAGCCCGGTCAAGGCGGCTGGCTTCCTGACCCGCGACAGCCGCGCCGTCGAGCGTAAGAAGTACGGCAAGGCCAAGGCTCGCCGCAGCTTCCAGTTCTCGAAGCGTTAAGAGCTTTTTTCACCGACGGGTGGAGAAGAGGAGGGCGGTCCGGCGACGGGCCGCCCTTTTTCTATGCTGCCGCGATTGCGGGGCGATGCAACAAGCGCGGCGACGACGGCGTTCAGGATATTCATTGTTGAAAGGAATATCGCATGGCCGTCGCCGAACCGCTCGCATCGCAGCGTATCCTGATCATGGCCACGCACGGCTTTGAACAGTCCGAACTCGAAGTGCCGCTGGAACGGCTGCAAGATGCTGGCGCGGACGTCGATATCGCATCGCTGGAAATGGGCGATATTGCCGGTTGGGACGACGGCGATTGGGGTGACGAGATCGAGGTCGACCTGAAGATCAGCGACGTCAAAGCCGATGATTATGGTGCGCTGGTGCTGCCCGGCGGCCAGATGAACCCCGACCTGCTCCGCGTAGATGCCGATGCGATCGCGCTGATCCGTGAATTTGCCGCGGCCGGCAAGCCGGTCGCCGCGATCTGCCACGCCCCGTGGCTGCTGATCGAGGCCGGGTTGGTCAAGGGCAAGCAGATGACGAGTTACAAGTCGATCCGCACCGACATGGTCAACGCCGGGGCCGATTTTGTCGATCAGGCGGTGGTGGTCGATGGCCATATCATCACCAGCCGCTGCCCCGACGATCTGCCGGCTTTCTGCGATGCGATTGTCGATGCGCTCGCGGCGGCGAAGGTCGCAGCATCATAGCAGCGCGGTCGGCTGCAATCCTTCAGGCAGGTACCACCGAGCCCCCATCGATGGCCAGCGCATATCGGCCGTCGATGGCGGGCTCGGGTTGATGGACAACCAGCGTCAGGTCATCGATGGCCATCGTCACCTCATATTTGCCGCCGATATAAGCATTGCCAAGGATGGTGACGGCCTTCGCCGTGTCGTCGTCGCTGGGCGTAATCGTGACGTCCTCTGGCCGGGCGAGCAGTAACGCCGGTCCATCGGCGACATCGGGCGCGGGATATGTGGTCAAATCGCATTGCAGGCGTCCGGCTTTGACGATGCCCGGTATCGCATTGATCGGACCCAACATGGCCGCGGCCGCAAGGCTGGTCGGCGCGCGATAGCAGGTCTGGGGCGTGCCCGCCTGTAATATCCGCCCCCGATGCATCAGCACGATCCGATCGCCGTTGCGCATCGCGTCTTCGGGATCGTGGGTGACGATCAGCACCGCCGCGCCGGATGCACGCAGCGTCCCCAGGATCGCGGATTGAATCTCGCGCCGGAGCGCACCCTCGATGCCCGAAAAGGGCTCGTCCATCAGCACCACGGCAGGATCGCGGGCCAAGGCGCGGGCGATCGCCACCCGCTGTTGCTCGCCCCCCGAGAGGCTGTGCGGATAAGCGCTGGCAAGGGGGGCGATCCGGAACCGGTCGAGCAACGCCGCCACCCGCGCTGCCCGCGACGCTGCACCCAGATTACGCAACCCGAAGCCGATATTCGCCGCTACGTCGAGATGGGGGAACAGCGCATAGTCCTGGAACACCAGCCCAATGCCCCGATCTTCGGGCGCGACATGATGGCCTTCGCCCGCCAGCATCCGGCCGGAGGCATGGATTTGCCCTATGTCGGCCCGTTCGAGTCCGGCGATCATCCGCAGCAGGCTGGTCTTGCCGCACCCCGATGGCCCGAGCAGGCAGGTCACCGTTCCCGCCTCCAGCGTGAGGGACGCGTCCGTCACGGCGACGACATCGCCAAAGCGCTTGCCGATATTTTCGATTGTCAGGGCAGCAGATTCCGTCATGGAAAGCGACCTAAGTTCCCGGACGCGAGGTGGCAATGCGGCGTGACAGCACCAGCACCGGACCGATCGCCAGCAGCAGGATCAGGATCGACGGTAGCCCCGCCTGTCCCAGTCGTTCGTCGAGCGCATAATTGCTCGCAATTACCGCCAACGTATCGAAATCGAATGGCCGCAGGATGAGCGTCGCGGGCAGTTCCTTGACGATGTCGATGAACACGAAAAGCCCCGCCGTCAGGATTGCGCCGCGCGCGATCGGCAGATCGACGTCCCACGCCGTGCGCATTTCGCTTCGCCCCAGCAATCGCGCGCCATCGCGGGTGGACGGCGCGATGCGCGCCAGCCCCGCCTCGATCGGCTCCAGCGCCGCCGCCATCAGCCGCGCAGCATAGGCGAACAGCAACAGCCCGACGCCGACCGCGACGCCCGAGGATATGCCCGTACCGCGCCACACCATCCCTGCGGGAACGAGCAGACCGATCGCCATGACAGCGCCGGGGGTGGCATAGCCGAGGCTCGCCAGCCGGACGGCATAAGGCATCTTACGTGCGCCGATTGCCAGCGCCGTCGCCAGCATGACCGTCAGCACCGCACCCGCCATGCCGAGCGAGAGGGTGCGCCCCGCTGCCGCTATCAACCGCGTCCAGTCGGGCGTTTGGGCCAGGGTAAGCGTCAGCAACCAGGCAACCGGCAGCAACAGGCCCGCGATGACCGGCAGCAAGCAGGTGGCGGTCGCGGCTGCGGCGCGCCAGCCGTTGAGAGCCGCCACCGGGATCGGCCGCATCCGTCCTCGCCCGCCTTCCTGCACCGATCCGCGCCGCCCCGCCCGTTCGATCCACAGCAGCAGCGCCGCCGCGGCGAGCAACGGCAGCGCCAGCCGGGCCGCACCGGCGGTCGATCCAAAGACCGACCAGGTGCGCACGATGCCGGTGGTCAAGGTTTGCACGCTCAGAAACTGGAGCGCGCCATATTCGGCGAGCGTTTCCATCACCGCGAGCGCCACGCCCGCTGCCAGCGCGGGTCGCGCGGCGGGCAGCGCCACCGCGCGGACGATTCGCCAGCGCGACGCGCCCAGCATTCGTCCGGCATCGATCAGATCGACGGACTGGTTGAGGAACGCCGCGCGCATCGCCAGATAAACATAAGGGTAGAAAGCCATGCCGAGCACAAAGGCTGCTCCGGGTACCGAGCGCATCGCGATCGGCAGATCGACACCCCAGTGTGCGCGCAGGCCGGTGCGCAGCGCACCGGCCACATCGAACATATCGCCATAGGCATAAGCCAGCGCAAAGGCGGGGACAGCAAGCGGCAGGACGAGCGCCCAAGTAAAGATACGGCGCCCCGGAAAATCGTGTATCACGGTCAGCCAGGCGGTGACGGTCCCGACGGTTGCCGTGATGACACCGACCGCCAGTGCCAGCAGCGCTGAAGTCCCCGCATAGCGCGCGATTTCAGACCCCGCGATCTGGTCGCCGCCGCTGCCCAGCGCCGCTATCACGACGCCAACCAGTGGCAGCGCCGCGATCAGCGCGGCCAGGGCGGCGGCGAGGCCGAGTGGACCCGGTCTCAGCGCCAGCCCGCCGCGCTCATCATCTTCTGCGCTTCGGGCTGTCGCCGGGCAAAGGCCGCGACCGCCATCGGATGGGCCGCGAAGTTCGCATAGGCCGCGACCGGTTCCGGAGCCTTTACCGCGGGACTGGCCGGAAATTCATTATTATGGCGCGCGATATGTTCCTGCGTCGCGGCCTCGGTGAAAAATTCGAGCAGGCGGATCGCATTCGCCTTGTTGGGCGCGCCTCGGGCCACCCCGCCGCCGGAGATATTGACGTGCGCGCCCTGGCCGTCGAGCGACGTAAAGGCGAGTTTGACCCGGTCGGTCACCGCCTTGTCCGCCGCATCGTCACCGCTCGCCATGCGGATGTAATAATAGCTGTTAGTCAGCGCGATCTGGCAAACCCCGGCGCTGACGGCACGGATCTGGTCACGGTCGCCGCCTTCGGGCGGGCGCGCCATATTGGCGACGATACCGCGCGTCCAGGCTTGGGCGCGTTCCGGCCCCCAGGCTTCGATCAGTGCTCCGACGAGCGAAAGATTATAGATGCTGTCCGCCGACCGGACGCAAATCTGACCGCGAAAACGGGGACCTGCGAGCTTGTCATAACTATCGACTTCTTCGGGACGGACCTTGGCGCTGTCATAGGCGACGACGCGCGCGCGGCGCATGAAACCGGTCCACAGCCCCGATGGTTCGCGCAGATTAGCCGGGATGCGCTCTGAAATAACTGCCGATTCGACCGGCTGGAACAGCCCCGCCTGTTCGGCGCGCCACAGCGCGCCGGCATCGGCGGTGATAAACAGGTCGGCGGGACTGGTCGCGCCCTCGGCCTTCATGCGCGCGATGAGCTGGTCGGCGTTGCCCTCGATCCGGTTGATCCGGATGCCGGTTTCGCGGGTGAAGCGTTCATAGAGGGGAAGGTCGGTGTCGTAATGGCGCGCGCTATAAAGATTGACGACTTTCTCGCCGCCCGCCGCCTTGCCGTCCCCGGCCTCCTGCGAGCAGCCGGCGATCAGGGCAAGAACGCCAAGGGCCAATCCGAACGAGGGAAGAAAACGCGTGGGTGTGGTCATCGAAATACGGCTCCTTTTGTCGGCTGGCGTAAGCGCCGTGCGCGGCAACTGCAACCCGTATCCGAATGCGCGAAAGATTGAAAGTCGCTCGCATTAGCGACAGTGGGCGCGCGCCGGCCCGCGTCAATGCACCGGCGGATCGACCGGCGGAATGGCGTGGATTGGCGCCACCGGCTCGCCCGGTTCGCGCGGAGGCAGCGCGTCGGGCGGGACGTCGGCAATCTGCATGTCCGGGGTCGGCACCGCGTCGACATTGCGGACCCGAACCGCCACGTCACCATCCTTGATCCGCAGCTCGTTGAAGCTGGGTGGGGTGGACCGGATGCGTTGTGACAAGGTTCCCGCACCGATCATCCGGATCGGCCCGGCGGCGGTGGGCGCGACCAGGTCGAACGCGTCATGGACATGGCCGGTCAGCACCGCCGCAACGCCGCGTGATGCCAATGCTTCGAGTGCGCGGGCGCCGCCGCGGGTCAGGGCGCGACCTTTCGTTCCCGCTTCGACCAGCGGATGATGTGCGGTAACGAGCGTGGTGGTTCCACTGGGCAGCGCATCGATGGCGGCCAGCGTCTTGGCGAGCGCGTCGCCTGTCACCCAACCCTTCGACCAGTCGAGCCGCCATTGCGCGCGCGCGGTGGTCTTGAGCGGCACGACGGCCACCGCGGCAAGATTCAACTTGCGCTCGACCAGCCGTTCGATCCTGCGGATACGGCGGTAGGGCCAAAAGAAGCGCGCGAGCGGGTTGAAATAAGGGAGGTCGTGGTTGCCGACCTCGACCGTCACCGGTACATCAAGCGCCTCGATCCAGTCGCAAGCGGCGGCAAATTCATGGCTGCGCGCGCGCATCGTCAGGTCGCCCGTAATCAGCACGGCGTCAGGTTGTTCGCGCCGCACACATTCGCGGAACCAGTCGAGCGCGGCGCGATCCTCCAGCCCGAAATGCAGGTCGCTGATATGGAACAGCCGCGTCATGCGGTCGCGACGAAGTCGACCGCGCTGGCGCCGAGCGAAAATTTCGCCGGGGACGCCACCTCGTCCAGCTCACCGTCAAATTCCAGGCTGATCGTCTGCTCGCTCTCCAGCACGATCGTATTGGCGGTGGCGATCAGCTCGCTCGGCCCGTCGCGAAAATCACCGCCGAGCCACGCGAGGCCATGGCGGAGCACGTCGCCGGTTCCCTCGGCCAGGATGCCGTCGGCGCGAATGCCATCAGCGGTCGGGGTCAGAATGACCGCTGGATAGGCTTCGCCTTCCGATCCCACGCGGACGCCCGGCGCGTTCAGCATTTCGTCGAGCGCTTCGGGTGCCGCGCGGCTCGCCTCGATAATCCCGTCCTGCCGCATCGTCTCGCGCACCTCGGCCCAGCGCGTTGCGGGACCGGCGACGACAGTAATGAAGGCGGTACCGGCGTCGGACTGGACCGTCGGGATCGCGCTGCGCCGCGTCTTGCCCTGCAGGACATCAGCCAGAATGTCGGGTGCCGACCGGTCGCCGTGCAGCGCTTTTGACAATAGGTTGAGTGTGCCGCCGGGCAGCGCCAGGATTGCACCATCCCAACCTGCGGTTTTGGTCGCCGCCGCGTTGATCGTGCCGTCGCCGGTCCACACCAGCAACAGATCGATGCCGCGCTGCTTCAGCGCGTCGGTATCGGGAATGTCGCCGTCGGGCAGGGCAAAGGTCGTCACAAGCGGCGCGTTATGGGCGCGGCAAAGATCCGCAATCTGTTCGCGGACAGCGGCGTCATGGCTGCCGCTTTGCGTGTTGCAGATCAGGGCGGGGCGGGTGAAGGAACTGGTCATCGCGCTGTTCTACGCATGAGGACGAAAAAGGTAGCCGAATTGCTGTCCTCCTTTTCGTCATCGCGGACTTGATCCGGGATCCATCTTTCCTTTCCGGCATGCCCTTCCTCAGAATTCATGGACTGCGGATCAAGTCCGGAGTGACGAAGTGCGGTGTCGGTCATGCCCGCCGCTTGTTCCCCGCTTCACCGCGCGATAGGGCGTGACAATGGCAGCACCAATTTCCAAAGGACGACGCTTGATCAAATTCCTGCTCGTGGCTGTCCTGCTGATCCTGTTGTTCGGCGGCGCGGCGCGGATCATTGTCGCGGGCGGCGCGAAATCGCTCAACCTTGGCGACCGACTGCTCGGCGATAGTGACGGCGCGACCTTGCAGGTGGCGGGGCAGCCCTATGGTTCGGGGGAGCGCAACAAGCTCAACATCTGGGTGCCGACGGGGACCAAGAAGACCGACAAGCTGCCGGTGCTCGTCTGGCTTTACGGTGGCGGCTGGTACAGCGGCCAGCGCGACGATTATGGCTTCGCTGGGCGCGCCTTTGCGCGGCAGGGCTTCATTGTCGTCATCCCCGACTACCGGATCGTCCCCGACGGGCATTGGCCCGACTTCCTCCACGACAGCGCCGCCGCCGTCGCATGGACCGACGCCAATATCGCGAACTATGGCGGCGATCCCGATCGCATCGCATTGTCGGGTCATTCGGCGGGTGCCTATAATGCGGTGATGCTGGCGCTCGACCCGCAGTGGATGAAGGCGGCGGGCAGCGACACGTCGGTGATCCGCGGCGTCGCGGCGCTGGCTGGCCCCTATGATTTCGCGCCCTTCGAGGAGGGCGGCCGCGCCGATGTCGCGATGGGCGACATCCGCCCGGTCGAGCGGACCCAGCCGATCACTTTCGTGCGCGCCGATGCGCCGCCGCTGTGGCTCGGCCATGGCACCGCTGACACCGTAGTGCGCGTGCGCAACAGCCAGCGACTGGCGGCGGCGATGCAAAAGCTCGGCGGCTCGGCGGCGCTGCGCGAATATGACGGGCTCAGCCACAATGACCTGGTGATGGCCCTCACCAAACCCCTCGCATACAAAGGCCCAATCCTGCCCGAGATGACCGATTTCCTGCGCGGCGTCACCGCGCGCCCGGTTGCGCCTGCACCCATCGCCGAATGATTCCGGCGATCATCCTCGCGGGTAGCCGTCCCGGCCCCGACCCGCTGCTGACCGGCAGCGGGGTATCGACCAAGGCGTTGCTGCCCATCGCGGGACAGCCGATGTTGGTCCATGTCGTGCGCGCGCTGCGCGCCGCACCAGAGGTCGGCCCGATCACGATCCTCGCGCAGAACAGTGCCGAACTTGCCGTCCAGCCGGAGCTGGCGGATTTCGCCGACCTGCATTTCGTCGATTCGGGACAAGGGATCAGCAGCTCGCTCGCGGCGGCGCTGCCTACGGGCGACGATCCGCTGCTCGTGACCACCGCCGACCATGTCCTGCTCACCCCGACGATGCTCGCCGAATTCCTGCGCGGCGCCGCGGATAGCGATGTTGCAGTGGCGATGGTTGAGCGCGCCGTGCTGTTCGAACGCTATCCAGAATCCAGACGCACCTGGCTCAAATTCCGCGGCGGCGGGTGGTCGGGCGCGAACCTGTTCTACCTGCGCGGGCGGCGCGTGCTGCCGCTGCTCGACTTCTGGGGGCGGATCGAACGCGACCGCAAAAAGGGACTGAAGATCATTGCGGCGTTCGGCCCATGGCTGCTGATCGGCGCGCTGCTCCGCCTGTTCACGATCCAGCAGGGGGTGGCGCGCGCCGGGCTGCGCTTCGGACTGAAGGCGACGATCATACCGATGTCCGAGGCCGAGGCGTGCATCGACGCCGACAAGCCTTCCGATATCGAGCTGATCGAGCGGATATTTGCCGCACGGGGCCAAGCCGCTATAGGGCCAATCCTATGACCATCGAAAAAGCCATCATCCTGTCGGCTGGGCAGGGTTCGCGCCTGCTGCCGCTGACCCGCGACATCCCCAAATGCCTGATCGACCTGAACGGTCGCACGCTGATCGGCTGGCAGGTCGCGGCGCTGGCCGCGAACGGCATCAAGGACATCGTCGTCGTAACGGGATTCCGCACCGAACGCGTCGAGGATCATGCGTTGCAGCTCTATCGCGACACCGGGGTGCGTATCCGCACCTTGTTCAACCCCTTTTTCCAGGTCGCCGACAATCTGGGCACGTGCTGGATCGCGCGTGAGGAAATGGACCGCGATTTCATCATTCTCAACGGCGACACCATCATTTCGGAAGAGATCGTCGCCAAGCTTATCGCCGGGGCGAACGAACCGATCACCGTCACCGTCGACGTCAAACCCGACTATGACGACGACGATATGAAGGTGAATCGCGACGCCGCGGGGCGACTGCACCATATCGGCAAGCGGCTGCTGCCCCCCGACACCAACGCCGAATCGATCGGGATGCTGGCCTTTGTCGGCGATGGCCCGTCAATCTTTCGCAACCAAATCGATCAGATGATGCGCACCCCCGAAGGGGTCGAGCGCTGGTATCTGCGCGCGATCGACGTCATCGCCAAGGGCAATCGCGTCGGCACCGTATCGATCGAAGGTCTGGAGTGGCAGGAGGTCGACTTCCCGCAGGATGTCGAAGCCGCCGATGCGCTTACCGCGAAATGGGCGGCAGAAGGCCGTTACGCGAAATAGGACTTCAGCCAGTCGGTGAGCGCCGCGATCTGTGCATCGCCGAGCTTCACCGCCTGCGCCAGATCGGGCGGCCCCGGCCAACCGGTATCGGTGACCGCAAGGCCTGCGCCCATCCGTTCGCCGTCATAGCGCGGCAGGACGTGGAAATGAACGTGCGGATCGACCATCATCAGCATCAGATAATTGATCCGCGTATAGCCGATCGCGTGACCCAGCGCGGCCTCGATCGCCGCCGTGACGATCTTGAGCTCGGCATGCGCTGCCGCGGGCAGATCGCCGAACGCCGTCGCGTCGGATTTCGCCGCCAGCACCAGCGCGCCGAGTGTCGGCTGCGCCGGACGCAGCAGCACAACCCAATGATCATATTCGGCGATCAGCGTCGCGGGATGGCCGAATTTGGCGATGGTGTCGTTCATGCTTCCTCCATCCAGCTGACAATCGGGCGCCCGGCGCGCCGCTGGGCATAGGCCTGCACCAGCTGCACCGCATGGACGACCAGCGAGATGATCGTCCACCATGCGACCGCGATCAGCCCGATGTCGGGGCGACCCGCGAGCGTCGCGAAGAACAGGATCGCGATGTTGGGATTACGGCGCGCGGTGATCAGCCGGAACTGGCTATCGAAACGGCGCCAGACGTGGACGTCCATGCCGAAATCCTTGATGAACATCCCCTCGATCACGCGCTGGAGCACATAGCCCGCGACGACCGCGATCATCACCAGCAGGAAGGTCTGGTCGGACAATGCGAGCCCCCAGCTGCCCAAGCCGACGCCCCAGAAATACCACCAAAAGGGCGGGTGGACCAAATCGACGCCATGGTCGGCGATATTGCCCCATTTCGACGAGGTGATCGTGCAGCGCGCGAGCTTCCCATCGACGGTGTCGAACACCATGAAGATGAAGGCAGCGAGCATCCCGGTCCAATAATGGCCGTAAGCGAAAAGATAGGTGGCGTAGATGCAAAGCGCCGCACCGATCGCCGTGACCATATTCGGGGTCATGCCGATGCTGGCGGCAATCCGCGTCAGCCAAAGCGCCAGTTCGGGCCACAGATATTTGGTAAGCAAATCGGTGACGCCCTTGTAGGCACCAAAATAGCTTTTGCGCTCGATTTCGCGCCGCGTCTCGGGGGTCAGCCGCTGGATAAACGGCGTATCCAGCTTGCGCAGCTGGCGGTTGTAGATTTGCGGATTGTCGCGGTAATCGATGAGCGTCAGCGCGTCGCGATGCGCCGCGATATCATCGGGGGTCATGCCGCCGGTCAGGTGCGCCATCACCAGCGCGTCGCCGTCCATCACCACCGTGCCAGGCAGGGTGATGATGTGGCGCAGCCACACCGGATCGAAGACATAGTCGAGATTGACGAACAACTGCGCTCCCGACGCGGGCGGCGTATCGGGTAGTCCCTCGGCCCGCGCCATCCGGCGCAGTCTTTCGTCGTTGGTCATCCCCCACAGCAGGGTCGCATTGTCGCCGATCAGTGCCAAGGCGGGCAGGGTCGTTAATTCGCTCATCCGCCGCTCTTATCCTGTGCAGCATCCTTTGCAAGAAAGCGCGCAATCGCTTCGGCCCCCCGCCGCGCTGCGCCCGCCGGATCGCCCCCGATTGATTCGGCCAACCGTTCGCGTTGGGCGTCGATATAGTGCGGGTGGCGCGCAGTCGCCTTATCGAGCGCCTCGGGCAGGTCGGCAAGATCGTCGATCACGTCGCCCAACGTCCAGAACAGATAGTCAGGATCACCGACCCAATCGACGTCATGCGCGTTGAGGAACAGGCACGGGCGCGGCGTCGACAGAAATTCGTACACCTGACTGCTGACATCGCCCAGATAGATATCGGCGCCGCTGGTATAGCTCATGTCGAACAAGCGATCGGTGCCGAGATCGATCAAAATCTTGCCCGGCACGGCGAGCGCCTTCACCGCGGCGCGGTCGGCATCGCTCGCCTCGGCAAACAGGCGAATGTGCGGCGCGACGACCAGATTATAGCGATCTTGCGCCGCGAACCAGTCGATGATGTCACGCCCGAAACGGTCCCATGACGATAGCCCGCGATGAAAGTGCGGCGCATACAGGACAGTTGGGCGATCGTTGTCGAACAGAGGCGTGCGCGTCTTGTCGAGACGCGCCATCAAGTCGAGTTTTACATAGCCGTTGAGCGCGTAGTGCCCAGGCCGGATCGTCCCGGCATCGAGCAGTCGCTGCTCGCTCTTTTCCCCGGCGACCAGCACGAAATCGAAATGTCGGTCGCGCGGATCGAGCATGATTGCACGGTCGCCCGCGCCATGCGGGGTAAAGATCAGTCGCGTGCGGCGCGGCAGGAAGTGGCGGATCGCGGTGGTTGTCCGCTCGGGCACGACGATCGCGTCGAACTGGCGAAGGAAGCGCAGCGCGCCAAACAGGATCGGCAGACGCGGATGGCGAATGATGGCGCGGGCGCGAAGCCAGCGGCTGATCCCCCGCTGCCCCAGCAGTTTAATGCGGGGAGCAAAGCCGGGGTAAGCGGCCGCGACTTGGTCGACCACGGGCAGATGGCGGGTGCTGGCAACGGCAACTTCAACATCGGATCCCGCCGCCGCCATTTCGGCCGCGATCGGCAGCGCGTGGAAAATCTGATGCGGTTCGCCGATGAACAAGAAGAGGATGCGCATTATTGAACCTTGGCGGCGGCGCCTGCCGTCGCTTCTTCAAAATCGGCCACCTGCCAGCCATGCTGCGCCGCCAGCCGGACGAATTTTTTGCCGCGCCCGACGAGCCAGGCTTGATCAGCAAGGGCAAAGGTCGGCGCATCGCTGACATGATCCGAATAGGCGCGGATATGCGCGGCGCCATCGGGTGCATGGGCAGCCAGCCATTCAGCGACCCGCCGCGCTTTTTCGGCGCCGTAACAATTGGGTCCGTCGAGCCCCGGCAGCCAGTTGCCGTCGGGATCGCGCTGGTGGCGCGAGGCGACGATCGCATCGAACCCCAGCGCGTCGGCGATCGCGCCCGCGTAAAATTCGGGCGCCGCGGTCGCCATCAGCAGCCGGTACCCCTCGGCCCGGTCGCGCGCGATGCAGGCTTGCGCGCCCGGCGGAACGTCGCGCGGTACACGCCAGGAGGCGAATTTCGCTGCAAGACCCGCGGCGCGCGCAGGGGTCAGATGCGGTCCCAGCATCAGGCGGATCGCGGCGGGCTTGAACCGGTCGCGGCCATAGAGGCGCAGCGCATAGCCGATCATCAGCGCGGCCAGCAGTGGCACCAGCAGGAGGCGCCACGGCGCCTCGCGCGCCGCTGCCCACAGCAGGAACAGCGTGAAGGTCGGTTTGCGAAGGACGGTGCGGTCAAGATCATAGATTGCGACGCGCGGGGCCGGGTCGGTCATGTCGGCTCGCTTCCGATCAGGCGCAGTTTTCGCCCCGCCCTCCCCAGCGAGGCGCGGTCGGCATAGGGCAGCGCAAAGCGGATCGCGGCCCAGATCGACGCCAGCGCGATGATCACGATCAGCGGCAGCGCGACGGGATCGGGTAGCTGATCGACCAGCAGCGTGGCCCCGCCGGCGACAAAGGTCAGCGTCATTCCGCGGATCGCGACGACCGGGAACTGATGGTCGAACGGATGCAGTTTTTCATTCATCGCCAATTGGAGCGTCGGGATCGCGGCCATCACGACCAAGCCGATCGACGTCGCGAGCGTGACCCCGGTCAGGGCATCCATATGATCGACGATCAGCCAGCCTGCACCGATCGCCACGCCGACGCCAAAGATGCTCGCGGTCAATTGGTGGCGAAAGGCGGAGACGACCTGCAACACCGGCGACGAGATGCCTAGCACCGCTTCGGCGGCGCGCGCGAACAGCAGGATGACCAGCGCCGCCTGCGCCGCCTGTGCCTGCGCGCCGAACAGGCTGAGCAGCGAGGCGCTGCCCGCGGCCAGCACCGCAGCGAGCGGCAATGCGATCGCCGAAATCAGCCGCGTCGCATACGCATAGATGTCGGCGACTTGGCGCCGGTCCTCGCGCTCGGCGCTCGCGGCGAGCGGCGCCATCACATAGACGAAAGCGATGCGGACAAGCTGTACGACGCTCGACAGCTTGCGCGCGATGGTGAATAGGCCTGCCGCCGCGGCTCCAGCGGCACCCGGCAGCAACAGGTTGAGGATCAATGCCGGGGCATCGCCGAACAATCGCGCGATGATGTTCGACGGCAGGATCGACAGCCCGGCCCAGAAGGTGTTGCGCGAAATATCGGTGCCCCGCGGACTGCGCCAAAAGGCCTCCAGGTCATAATGTTGGCCGAGCAGGCGCACGCAGAGGATGGCCGTGATGGCAAGCGAGCAGAGATGCGCAATGAACAGACCTTTGAGTCCCAGTCCGCCGGCAAAGAACAGCCCTGCGAACACCAGCCGCAACACCTGTTCCCAGACGATCCGCAGCCGGATCTCGGCGCCGAACACCATCCGCGCGCGCAGCGCCGAGGTTGCGATCTCGACAAAGGCCCAGAGCGGCAGCGCCCAGACGAAAATGCAGATCGCCGGGGTAACGAGTTCGCGGTCCTGTTCCGCCACGTTGAGTAACGGGCCAAGATCGGCGGCGAACGCCGCGATCAGCGCCGCGACGACGATGCACGGCCCGACGCCAAAAATCATCGCGGTGCGCAGTGCCGCCGCCGCCTCGGTATCGCTCGCCGATTGCGGCACGGTGCGCTGCATCGCGCTGGTCATGCCCATGTCGAAGATGTTTTCGAGCAGGTTTATCGCCGCCCAAAGCACCGCATACAGGCCATAACCCGCGAGCCCGAACATCAGCACATACAGCGGCTGCGCCACGATTTCGACGACCGCGCCCAGCCGTGCGAGCACCGTTGTGCCAAGTCCGCGTGCGACGCTGCGGCTGGTGACGGCGGGGTGGGCGGCGCTTTCGCTCATCGCAGCCGCCCTAGCGCCTTGCCCGCGCCCCTGCCAGCGGCTTTCGCGCGTTCAACCCCCGATCACCCCCTTGTCGTCCCCGCCAATCGGGTCTAGTCAGCCCGCAATTGCCCAAGGAGCTCGTGTCATGGCCGAATTTCGCCTGCCCAAGAACAGCCGCCCGCAAAAGACGGGCAAGGTCCACAAGGCCGAGGGCGCGGCTGCGGTCAAAAAGTTCAAAGTCTATCGCTACGATCCCGACAGCGGTCAGAATCCGCGCTTCGACACGTTCGAGATCGACACCGAAAAATGCGGCCCGATGGTGCTCGACGCACTGATCAAGATGAAGAGCGAGCAGGATAGTTCGCTGACCTTCCGCCGCTCGTGCCGCGAGGGGATTTGCGGCAGCTGTTCGATGAACATGAACGGCAAGAACGGCCTCGCCTGCACCACCGCGATTGAGGATCTGAAGGGCGACATCACGATCACCCCGCTGCCCGCGATGGATGTGATCAAGGATTTGGTCCCCGACTTCACCCATTTCTATGCGCAATATGCGTCGATCGAACCGTGGCTGAAGACCAAGACGACGACGCCGAGCGGCAAGGAGCGGCTGCAATCGCCCGCCGAACGCGAAAAGCTCGACGGGCTGTACGAGTGCATCCTGTGCGCTTGCTGTTCGACCAGCTGCCCCAGCTATTGGTGGAACAGCGACAAGTTCCTTGGCCCCGCGATCCTGCTTCAGGCGTATCGCTGGCTCGCCGACAGTCGCGATGAAATGACCGGCGAACGGCTCGACGAGCTCGAAGACCCCTTCCGCCTCTATCGCTGCCACACGATCATGAATTGCGCCAACGCCTGCCCGAAGGGGCTCAACCCGGCGCGCGCGATTGCCGAGATTAAGAAGCTCGAGGCCGAGCGGCAGGTCTGATCGGGCGTCCGCGGCGCTTCCAGTCACGGCGATGTATGCCGAGCGGATCTACGATCCGGCCGATCTGGAAGAAATCTATGCGCTGCGCGTTGCGGCGTGGCGGGCGCGGGTCGAATCCTTTCCCGACATCGGGCAGTGGACCGACGCTCACGACACGATTGCAGCCCATTGGGCGGTTCGCGACCGCGAGCGTATCGTTGCCGCGGCGCGGTTGAGCGTTCACGATTCGCTGGCTGAGCTTCCGCATGCCGAGATATTTGACGGCGTATTTTCAGAATCTCTTGATGGTCCGATTGGGTCGTTGAATCGATTGGTTGTCGCCGCGTCGCATAGCGGCCGGGGATGTTCAGCGGCTCTTGATAGCATCCGGATCAATCATGCAAGGGCTCAGGGATGTCGCCATGTGATCGGTGAAACCTATGCTGGGACGAAGCGGATTGCTCAGCTCGCAGACCTTGGTTTCAAGGTAGCAGGAACCGCGAGACCATATCTTTCGGGACCGCTTGCGGTAGTAAAAGGCGTGCGCGGTGCGACTGCCGACGACGGACATCGAATGGCGGCGATTATTCATATGGCGCTCGACCTAACCGATTAGCGCGGCCCGTTTTCAATTATTGCTTGCGTCGTAAGGCGGGTCGCGCTTGAGCCATATCAGCGGGCTGAGCCGCGTAGATTATGGCCCGGGATAGGTACTCCATGAATGACGGGATCGAAGAACCAAAGCGCGCCGACCATTTCAGCGCCGAGGCGCTGGACGATGGTTGGCTGAGCTGGGATCTCAAGGATGCGACGCGGTTCAACAGCTTTATCGAACCGCTGACGGTACGGGTTGAGCCGCCGACGCCCGATGGCCGTCCCTGCGCGCGGGTGCGCATGATCCCTGAGCGCAAGCACAGCAATCTGGGCGACAATGTCCATGGCGCGGTGACGCTGGCGCTGGTCGATATTGCGCTGTTCGCGGCGTCGCATCAGTTTGGCTCGCTCAACGCCGGTCATTCGGTAACGCTCGACCTGTCGACGCAATTTGTCGGCGCCGGTCGGCTCGGCGAGCCGCTCGACGCGGTGGTGGAGCTGGTGCGCGAGACGGGTCGCCTGATCTTCCTGCGCGGGCTGGTCGTGCAGGGCGAGGGCGACAGTCATATCGTCCTCAGCTTTGCCGGCACCATTCGCAAGGCGAGCAAGGATCGCGGCTGATGTCGGTGCTGGCGGCCTATGACGCGCTCGTCGCGGGCGGCGAGCTTCGCCCTGATCCCGAACAGCGCGCGGCCGCCGAGCGGCTGAACGCATTGCAGGCCGAACTCGAGGCGGTGCCGCCGCGCGGCAGTCTGCTGTGGCGGCTGACCGGGCGCAAGCCCGAGAGCCCACGCGGTGTCTATCTGTGGGGGGCGGTCGGGCGCGGCAAGTCGATGCTGATGGACCTGTTCTACGACCAGCTGCACATCCAGCGCAAACGCCGCGTCCATTTCCACGCCTTCATGCTCGACGTCCATGCCCGGATGCGCGAGGTACGCAAAAGCGAGGCGGGCGACCCGATCCCGCTGGTCGCCGACGCGCTGGTCTCCGACGTTCGCTGCCTCGCGTTCGACGAGATGGTGGTGAACAACAGCGCCGATGCGATGATTCTCTCGCGGCTGTTCACCGCACTGATCGATCGCGGGGTGACGGTGGTCGCAACCTCGAACCGTCCGCCGAGCGACCTGTACAAGGACGGACTCAACCGCGAGCATTTCCTGCCCTTCATTGCGCTGGTCGAGGCGAAGCTCGACGTGATGGGATTGAACGGCCCCACCGACTATCGCCGCGACCGGCTGGGCGATGGCGCGCGCTGGTTCGTGCCCGCCGACGATGCCGCGAGTGCGGCGCTGTCGGCGGCCTTTTTCCGCCTGACCGACTATCCGCCCGAGGATCGCGCGCATGTCCCGACGCTCGATCTCGATCTGGGCGGTGGGCGGACATTGCATGTCCCGAAAGCGTTGAAAGGCGTCGCAGTTTTTTCGTTCAAGCGGCTGTGCGCCGAAGCGCGCGGGGCGCCCGACTATCTGGCGGTCGCGCGCCACTTCCACACGGTGATTATCGTCGGCATCCCGCGCATGGGGCCGGAAAACCGCAACGAAGCGGCGCGCTTCGTCACGCTGATCGACGCGCTCTACGAATATAAGGTCAAGCTGCTGGCAAGCGCGGCGGCGATGCCGGATGATCTTTACGTCGCAGGCGATGGGGCGTTTGAGTTCGAACGCACGGCCAGCCGCCTGTCCGAAATGCAGTCCGACGACTATCTGGCGCTAGGCCATGGCCAACAGTACGCCGCTGACAATTTTTCCCCATCGTGACGAGTTGATCGTCACCGCAATGACATCGCGGACATAACGCACCTCATGGGCCAGATGTCCAAAGCCCTGTTGAATGACGCGGCGCAGGGTGCGCAGCGGGCGCGGGGCGGGGACATGGATGCGCGCCGGACGAGGGGGCGGTGCGGGCAGGTTGGCAAGGCCGCCGCTGGTCACCCGCGGATCGTCGGCAACCGCGCGGCACAGCGCCTCCATCCGCGAAATGGCGAGCCGGTTGGCCACCTTGCGATCGCGGCTGAGCAATTCGAAACTGTGGCTGAACGCCGAAAACTGGATCGCGCCGCTGGCCGCGGCATGATCGAGCGCATCGCGCATTTCCTCTTCGGACATCGCGCACAGCTGGGCGGGGCGAAAGCGATTCGCGCGGTCCATCAGGCCGCTGACCGGCACTTCGACGATGCCATGATGCTCGCGCATCCCCAAATTGCTCGCATCGAGCGAGATCGCGCAGCCGTGGCCCAGATACGCGCCGTTGAAGCTGCTGTCGAAGCGGAAGCCGAGCGCGGCCAGCGCGCGCAGCGTATCATCATTGGCGCCGAAATTGCCGGCGCGAAAGGCGTTGGGTTTCGGCGCGCCGGCGCCCAACAATATATCGCGGGCAAGCGCGATCAGCTTCTTTTGCGCCGCCAGCGGGAAATCGCCAATGTTGCGTCCGGTGAGGCGTCCGACCGGGTTGAAGCGCGCAAAGGCGAGCCATTCGGTATGAATATGCACCTGCACCTCGTGCCCGCGCTCGACGACGGGGCGCACGATCGCATCGATGACCTCTGGGCCGTAAACCAGCGCCGGCATCGGATCGATAAAGAACACCCCGGTCAGGCCGTGGCGGTCGAGCATGTCCATCTGGAAATGAATGCCGAAATCGCCGTCGCGGCAACGCCCCAGGATCGAGCTTTCGAAATTGGCGCGCGCATCGGCGCCGCGCTGGTACAGTCCGGCCGATAATTCGGTATCGAAACTGATGATTGCCCGCGTCATCCGCTCGCGCCTAGCACCCCAGCGATAAAGGAGGGTTAACTCGGCTATGCGGCCATCCCCCGATGGTCCGAAACCTGTCATGCAAGCACAGCATTGTCCATCCAAACCCGCGCGAGGTCAGCGGCGACACCGCTTTTTGTTATTGCGAACTATTTGCAAAAAAAGGCGGATTTTCGACCTTTTCGCGGTTGTTTCGTTAAGGGAATCGGCGTAGGGGCGACCCCAGTCTTGGGATCGGGATGGCACTTTAGCCCGTGTGCCGCCGGTCTGTGAAGCATTGCCGGGCTTGCCAGGAAGGGAGTGCCGCGCGCCATGGGACGCAAGAAGATCGCATTGATCGGAGCCGGGAATATCGGCGGAACGCTGGCGCTGCTCGCCGCGCAAAAGGAACTCGGCGATGTCGTCCTGTTCGACGTCGTCGAAGGCGTACCGCAAGGCAAGGCGCTCGACCTGTCGCAGGTTGGTCCGATCGCGGGCTTTGACGCCAAGATCACCGGCTCGAACGACTATGCCGACATCGCGGGCGCCGATGTCATCATCGTCACCGCGGGTGTCGCTCGCAAGCCGGGCATGAGCCGCGACGATCTGCTCGGTATCAACCTGAAGGTCATGAAGGCCGTGGGTGAGGGCATCAAGGCCAACGCCCCCGACGCGTTCGTCATCTGCATCACCAACCCGCTCGACGCCATGGTGTGGGCGCTGCGCGAATTCTCGGGCCTGCCGCATAACAAGGTCGTCGGCATGGCCGGCGTGCTCGATTCGGCGCGCTTCAGCCACTTTATCGCCGACGAATTCGACGTGTCGGTCAAGGATGTGAACACCTTCGTCCTCGGCGGCCATGGTGACACGATGGTCCCCGTCGTCCGCTATTCGACGGTCAACGGCATCCCCGTTCCCGACCTCGTCAAGATGGGTCTGTCGTCGCAGGACAAGATCGACGCGATCGTCAAGCGCACCCGCGGCGGCGGCGGAGAGATTGTCGCGCTGCTCGGCACGGGTTCGGCCTTCTATGCCCCGGCTGCTTCGGGCATCGCGATGGCCGAAGCCTATCTGGGCGACCAGAAGCGCATCCTGCCCTGCGCCGCCTATGTCGACGGCCAGTACGGCCTCGACGGCCTTTATGTCGGCGTGCCGGTGATGATCGGTGCGGGCGGGGTCGAGAAGATCGTCGAGATCGAACTCGATGCCGAAGACAAGGCGGGCCTGCAGGTGTCGGTCGATGCGGTCAAGGAGCTGCTGGATGCGTGCAAGGCGCTGGATCCCTCGCTGGCATAAATGCTCGCTGCGTTTGCCTTAGCTGCGGTTCAGCCGGTTTACCCGGCCGAGCTGGTAATACGGGAACTGAAATCCGTCTGTTCCATCGACTATCGGTCGGCGAAGCGGGCGGGTTTCATCGGCCCCGCATCGGACGCGATTGTCCATTGGGCAAGCGAAGCGGGAGCCAACGGCTGGACTCTGATTGAAAGTGATACGCCCAACCTCTCCCGGCGCGATGTTTCGGCGTCAGGAAGGATCGAGTCGCTCAATCATCTGCTCTTTGGTAGCTTTGCGATGGCGAACGACTATGCATCTGTGCCGACCGAGATGCTGGGCGGTCAGGTGTTTCGCAAAGATGTCGCGGGGCGTACCCTCTATCTCTCAGTTTTTGGAGCGGACGACGGCGCCCGAACAGTCGGCGAATGTCGAATACACGACTTGCTAGGCGACGGCGTACAGAAGAACCCGATTGCGTCTCCGGTTGTCGAACAGGTCTTCGGTGCGAAACCCAAGACCGCTGCCGGTGCATTCGGCAGCACGGCTTATTCATGGCAAGCGGGCAAAGGGCGGATCGGGTATTTGGAAGTCCATTTCGGCTTCGGTGGTTGGAAGGTTTCGTCATTCAATAAGCGGATTGAGAATTTCAATCCTTATGCGCCGTATGGCCTTACGATGGTCATGGGGTTTCGCGATCAGGTGATAATAATTTGAGGAAATATCCATGAGCATTCTCATCGACAAACACACCAAGGTCATCACGCAAGGGATGACCGGTGCCACCGGCACCTTTCACACCGAACAGGCGCTGGCTTACGGCACCAAAATGGTCGGCGGCGTGACGCCGGGCAAGGGCGGCACGACGCACATCGGCCTGCCCAACTTCAACACCGTTGAAGAAGCCAAGGCTGCGACCGGCGCGACCGCGAGCTGCATTTACGTGCCGCCGCCGTTCGCCGCCGACTCGATCCTCGAGGCGATCGACGCCGAGATGGAGCTGATCGTCTGCATCACCGAGGGCATTCCGGTGCTCGACATGGTTAAGGTGAAGCGCGCCCTTTCGGGCTCGAAGTCGCGCCTGATCGGCCCGAACTGCCCCGGCGTGCTGACGCCGGGCGAATGCAAGATCGGCATCATGCCCGGCAGCATCTTTTCGAAGGGCAGCGTCGGCGTCGTCTCGCGCTCGGGCACGCTGACCTATGAGGCGGTGTTCCAGACGACGAATGCGGGGTTGGGTCAGACGACCGCGGTCGGCATCGGCGGCGATCCGGTCAACGGCACCAATTTCATCGACGTGCTCGAACTCTTCCTCGCCGACGAAGCGACCAAGTCGATCATCATGATCGGCGAAATCGGCGGCGACGCCGAAGAGCAGGCGGCGCAGTTCCTGATCGACGAAGCGAAGCGCGGCCGCAAAAAGCCGATGGCGGGCTTCATCGCGGGCCGCACCGCGCCTCCGGGCCGCCGTATGGGCCACGCCGGCGCGATCGTGTCGGGCGGCAAGGGCGACGCCGAAAGCAAGATCGCGGCGATGGAAGCCGCGGGTATCACCATGTCGGCGAGCCCGTCCGAACTCGGCACCACGCTGGTCGAAGTGCTGAAAGAACGCGTTTGATTTAAGCGCCCGCCGGCAACGGTCGTTGTTGGCGGGCGTTGCTCCCATATCCTCCCCGGAGCCATTTCTCTTTCGAGAATGGAAAAGATGATGAACCTCGAACGACAAAGCTTTGACATCGACGAGCCGCAGACTGGTCCCAGCTGGGCGCCGAAAAACTGGCCGCAGATCGACAGCGACGACCTGACCGCCGCGCTCGATCCGCAGCAGATGCAGGTTGCGGTCAAGGCTGCTGCCGCGAAAGGCGGCGCGCCGCTGTCGAATGCCGAAGTCGAACGCGCCGCGAATGATTCGATCCGCGCGATGATGCTGATCCGCACCTATCGCGTGCGCGGCCATCTGGCCGCCAATCTTGACCCGCTGGGGCTCAGCCAGCGCGAGTTGCCCGCGGATCTCACCCCCGAATATCATGGCTTTGTCGGCGCCGATCAGGACCGCCCCGTGTGGCTGGGTGGGACGCTGGGGCTCGAACGCGCGACGGTGCGCGAGATCGTCGCGATCCTGCGCGCCAATTATTGCGGCAATGTCGGCCTGGAATATATGCACATCGCCGACTTGAAAGAGCGCCAGTTCCTGCAGGAACGGATGGAAGGCGCCGACAAGATCATCGAATTTTCGGTCGAGGGCAAACGCGCCATCCTGAACAAGGTGATCGAGGCCGAGGAGTGGGAAAAATTCCTCGCCAAAAAATATGTCGGGACCAAGCGCTTCGGGCTCGACGGTGGCGAAAGCATGATCCCCGCGATGGAAGCCATCATCAAATATGGCGGCCAGTACGGGGTCAAGGAAATCGTCTATGGCATGGCGCATCGCGGGCGCCTCAACATGCTCGCGAACGTGATGGCCAAGCCGTACAAGATCATCTTCCACGAATTTGCCGGCGGATCGGCGAACCCCGACGACATCGGCGGTTCGGGCGACGTCAAATATCACCTCGGCACCTCGACCGACCGCGAGTTCGGCGGCGCGTCGGTGCATATGTCGTTGGTCCCCAACCCGTCCCACCTCGAAGCGGTCGATCCCGTTGTGCTCGGCAAGGTCCGCGCGCAGCAGGTGGTGCGTGACGATCTGGAAAAGCATGAGCAGGTGCTGCCCGTGCTGATCCACGGCGACGCGGCGTTTGCGGGGCAAGGGATCGTCTGGGAATGCCTCGGTTTCTCGGGCATCCGCGGCTACAATACCGGTGGCTGCATCCACTTCATCGTCAACAACCAGATCGGTTTTACGACCAGCCCGCAATATGCGCGCTCGTCGCCCTATCCGTCGGACGTAGCCAAGGGCGTGATGGCGCCGATCCTGCACGTCAACGGCGATGATCCCGAAGCGGTGACTTTCGCCTGCAAGCTCGCGATCGATTTCCGCCAGCAGTTCAAGCGCGACGTCGTGATCGACATGTGGTGCTATCGCCGCTTTGGCCATAATGAAGGTGACGAGCCGTCGTTCACCCAGCCGTTGATGTATGCGCGTATCCGCCAACATCCGCCGGTGTCACAGCTGTGCGCCGCGAAGCTCGAAAGCGAAGGCGTGATCGACGCCGGTTGGGCCGACGCCCGCCGCGCCGAGTTCATCGCGCGGCTCGAAGATGATTTCGAGGGTGCTAAAAGCTACAAGCCGAACAAGGCCGACTGGTTTGCCGGGCGCTGGTCGGGGCTGCACGCTCCTGCCGATCCCGAAAATTCCCGCCGCAATATCTCGACCGGGGTCAGTGAGAAGCTGTTCGATTCGATCGGCCGCATCATGACAACCGTCCCCGACGATCTGGACGTCCACAAGACGCTGCGCCGGGTGATCGACGCACGCGGCGCGATGTTCGCGGACAAGAGCGACAAAGAAGTGTTCGACTGGGCGACCGCCGAAAGCCTCGCCTTCGGCACCTTGCTGAGCGAAGGCTATCAGGTCCGTCTGTCGGGGCAGGATTCGGGGCGCGGGACCTTCAGTCAGCGCCACGCCGTCTGGGTCGACCAAAAGGACGAGCGCAAATATGTGCCGCTGACCACCGTCCCGCACGGCCGCTTCGAAGTGCTCGACAGCCCGCTGTCCGAATATGGCGTGCTCGGCTTCGAATATGGCTATGCGATGGCCGATCCGAAGAGCCTCGTGCTTTGGGAAGCGCAGTTTGGCGACTTCGCCAATGGCGCGCAGATCATGATCGACCAGTTCATCGCGTCGGGCGAGGCCAAGTGGCTGCGCGCCAACGGCCTCGTGCTGCTTCTGCCGCACGGTTATGAAGGGCAGGGGCCGGAGCATAGCTCGGCGCGCCTCGAACGCTTCCTGCAACTGTGCGCGGGCGACAATATCCAGGTGTGCAATATTTCGACCCCGTCGAACTATTTCCACGTCCTGCGCCGCCAGATGCTGCGCCCGTTCCGCAAGCCGCTGATCATCATGACGCCGAAATCGCTACTCCGCCACAAGCTGGCGGTGTCGCAGCGCAGCGACTTTATCGGCGAGGCGCATTTCCGGCGCATCATGTCCGACCGCACCGCGCCCGAAGACAAGGACGTCAAACGCGTCGTGCTCTGTTCGGGCAAGGTCGGCTACGATCTGATGGAAGCGCGCGATGCAGCGGGGCTGACCGACACGACGGTGATCCGCATCGAACAGCTTTATCCCTTCCCCGGCGATCCGCTCGCCGTGCGCCTGAAGCGGATGCCGAAGCTGGAAGATGTGGTGTGGGCGCAGGAAGAACCGCGCAACAACGGCGGCTGGTCGTTCGTTGAGCCGTTCATCGAGGACGCGCTGACCGCTGCTGGCAAAAAGGGCATGCGGCCGCGCTATGCCGGTCGCACCGCCGCGGCCTCGCCCGCGACGGGCTTGATGAGCCGACATCAGACCGAGCAGGCGGCGCTGGTCGCTGATGCGCTCGGCCTGAGCGTCCGCGCCGAAATTCGCCGCAGCAAGAATAAAGCCTGATTCAGGCATAAGACCCCCAAGGAACTGCACCTATGAGCACCGAAGTCAAAGTCCCCACGCTGGGCGAAAGCGTCACCGAAGCGACGATCGGCGAATGGCTGAAACAGCCGGGCGACGCCGTTGCGCTCGACGAGCCGATCGCCAGCCTAGAGACCGACAAGGTCGCGGTCGAGGTTCCCTCGCCGGTGGCCGGGGTTATGGGCCAGCAGGTCGCCGCGGTCGGCGATACGGTCAATGTCGGCGCGACGATCGCAACGATCGAAGTGGGTGACGGCAAGGCGGCTGCGCCAGCAGCTGCTCCCGCTGCAAAAGCCGAGGCAGCCGCTCCGGCTCCCGCCGCGACCGCTCCGGCGCCCGCGACCGAGGACAGCGGCGATGGCGTCACCACCCTCTCGCCCGCGGTGCGCCGTCTGGTGCTCGAACATGGCCTCGACCCGAGCCGGATCAAAGGCACCGGCAAGGATGGGCGTCTGACGAAGGAAGACGTCCTAGCCGCAGCCAATGCGGCGCCTGAGGCGCCCGCCGCTGCGCCGGCTCCTGCGGCGGCAACGCCCGCCACATCGGGCGCTCCGGGCCGGCGCGAGGAACGCGTCAAGATGACGCGGATGCGTCAGACGATCGCGAAGCGGCTCAAAGCGGCGCAGGATACCGCCGCGATGCTGACGACGTTCAACGACGTCGACATGTCGGCGGTGATGGCGACGCGCGACAAATATCGCGAGACATTCGAGAAGAAGCATGGCGTGCGCCTCGGCTTCATGAGCTTTTTCACCAAGGCGGTGGCACTCGCTGCGCATGACATTCCCGCGGTCAATGCGCGGATCGACGGCGACGAGATCGTCTATCACGACTATCTCGACGTCTCGGTCGCGGTCAGCGCGCCGAACGGGCTGGTCGTGCCGGTCGTCCGCAACGCCGATGGCCTGAGCTTTGCTGAGATCGAAAAGGCGATCGCCGACCTCGGCAAGCGGGCCAAGGACGGCACGCTGACGATGGACGACATGACCGGCGGCACCTTCACCATCTCGAACGGCGGGGTGTTCGGCGGCCTGATGTCGACCCCGATCATCAACCCGCCGCAGTCGGCAGTGCTCGGCCTCCACCGCATCGAGGATCGCCCGGTTGTGCGGAACGGCGAGATTGTGATCCGCCCGATGATGTATCTGGCGCTCAGCTATGACCACCGCCTGATCGATGGCCGCGAAGCGGTGACCTTCCTCAAGACGATCAAGGAAGCGATCGAGGATCCGACGCGGTTGCTGATCGATTTGTAAGGCGGTGTAAACCGTACATCGTTTAGCTGTTCTCCTGCGAATGCAGGAGTCCAGGGTAGGATGAAATGATGGTGCAATCTGACCCTGGGTTCCTGCGTGCGCAGGAACACGAAGGTATGAAATGACCCGTCGGGGCTTTCTTTATCTGATGGCCAGCGCACGAAATGGCACGTTGTATCTCGGCGTTACCAGCGATCTGCTCGCGCGGGTGTGGCAACATCGCAATGGGGTGGTGGGAAGCTTTACCAAAAAATATGGTTGTCACACCCTGGTCTGGTACGAAGCATTTGATGACATTCAGCAGGCCCGGCATCGCGAGCTGCAAATGAAGAAATGGAAACGGGCGTGGAAGATTGAACTGATCGAACGGGACAATCCGCAATGGCTGGATTTGTTCGATAAGATTGTTCTTTGACGCCCTGGGTTCCTGCGTTCGCAGGAACACAAACGGAGTGAATCATGGCTGATTACGACTACGACGTCCTTGTCATCGGTGCCGGCCCCGGCGGTTATGTCGCGGCGATCCGCGCCGCGCAGCTCGGGCTCAAGACCGCGTGCGCCGATGGCCGTGCGACGCTCGGCGGCACCTGCCTCAACGTCGGCTGCATCCCGTCAAAGGCGATGCTGCACGCGTCGGAATATTATGACGCCGCCGCCAATGGCATGATGGCCAAGATGGGGATCGATGTGACCCCCAAGCTGAACCTGTCCGCGATGCACGCGCAGCGCGTCGATGCGGTCAAGGGGCTGACCGGCGGCATCGAGTTCCTGTTCAAGAAGAACAAGGTCGACTGGCTCAAGGGCTATGCTGCGTTCACGGGCAAGGACAGTGTCGAGATCGCGGGCAAGACCTATCGCGCCAAAAACATCATCATCGCCACCGGTTCGTCGGTGACCCCGCTTCCGGGTGTCGATGTCGACAATGGCAAGCAGATCATCGTCGATTCGACCGGCGCGCTCGAACTCGCGAAGGTGCCGGATCATATGGTAGTCATCGGCGGCGGCGTAATCGGGCTGGAACTGGGCAGCGTGTGGCGCCGTCTGGGCGCGAAGGTCACTTGCGTCGAATATCTCGACCAGATCCTGCCCGGCATGGACGCGGATATCCGCAAGGATGCGAACCGCATCTTCAAGAAGCAGGGCATCGAATTCAAGCTGAAGACCAAGGTTACCGGCGCGGTGGTCAAGGGCAAGAAGGCCGTCCTCACGCTCGAACCTGCGGCGGGTGGCGATGCCGAAACGCTCGAAGCCGATGTCGTGCTGGTGTCGATCGGGCGGCGTCCGAACACCGACGGCCTCGCGCTCGACAAGGCGGGCCTCGCGGTCAACGCGCGCGGGCAGATCGAAACCGACCATGATTTCAGCACCCAGGTGCCGGGCATCTGGGCGATCGGCGACGTCATCCCCGGCCCGATGCTCGCGCACAAGGCCGAGGACGAAGGCATCGCCTGCGCAGAAAATATCGCGGGCCAGACTGGAATCGTGAACCATGATGTCATCCCCTCGGTCGTTTACACCTGGCCCGAAATCGCCGGGGTCGGCCTGACCGAAGAGCAGGCGAAAGAGCGCGGCGAGGTCAAGGTCGGCAAATTCCCGATGGCGGGCAACAGCCGAGCCAAGACCAACCACGAACCCGACGGCTTCGTGAAGATCATTGCGGACGCCAAGACCGACCGCGTGCTCGGCGTATGGTGCATCGCCAGCGTCGCCGGCACGATGATCGCGCAGGCGGCGCAGGCGATGGAATTCGGCGCGACATCCGAAGACATCGCCTATACCTGTCACGCGCATCCGACGCACAGCGAGGCAGTGAAGGAAGCCGCGATGGCGGTGACGGGCAAGCCGATCCACATCTGACGTAGGGGCGACACGTGCCCGATATCGACAACGCGTTGATCGTCCGCTTGCTCGATCTGGCGGGTATCGGCGTGTTCGCGCTGTCGGGGGCGTTGATGGCGGTGCGATTGCGGCAGACGCTGCTCACCGCCAGCTTCTTTGCGCTGGTTACCGGAGTTGGCGGCGGCAGCGTGCGGGATCTGCTGATCGGCGCGCCGGTGTTCTGGGTGCAGGACGAGGCGATTTCGGTGGTTTGCATCGCGATCGCGCTGATCGTGTGGTCGACGCCTGAACGCTGGTGGCAGGGACGCTTGCTCGAATGGGCCGACGCCGTCGGGCTGGCCGCGTACAGTGTGTTCGGAACCGCCAAGGCGATGGCGTGGGGCGTGCCGCCGATGCCTGCCTTGCTGATGGGAGTGATCACCGGCTGCGTCGGCGGGATCATCCGCGACGTGTTGGCGGGGGTGCCGTCGATCATCGTGCGCCCGGAAATCTATGTCACCGCGGCGGCGCTCGCGTCGGGGCTTTTCCTGTTGCTCATGTGGTTCGGGGTCGGCACGCCGGTTGCGGCGGTGGTCGGCGCGGTGGCCGGGTTCATCCTGCGCGGCGCGGCGATCCGCTGGTCGCTCGCGCTCCCCGCCTATCGCGATCCTAAAACAGGGGATTAGGGCGCTCGCCTCCTTCCCGTTCGTGTTTAGCGAAGTCGAGACACGCTGAGTTCGTGCCCGCCTTCGCGTGCCTCGACTTCGCTCGACACGAACGGACGATGAGGACGCTAAGCCAACCATGATGCTCTAGGCGCCTGACTTGAAGTTCGCGTCAACTACGCCATGCTAGGCGAAACCGGCCAGAGGATTCCCGCAGAATGACCATCGCGCAAACGACCGCCAACGGCATCACGATCACTTTTGAGGAGAAGGGCCCGAAGGATGCACCCACGATCTTGCTGGTGATGGGGCTGGGCGGTCAGCTGACGCTATGGCCCGACGAATTCGTCGATGCGCTGAACGCGCATGGCTTTCGCACCATCCGCTATGACAATCGCGACGTGGGCTTGTCGACACGCTTCGATGCGGCGGGGGTGCCGAACCTGAAATGGATGTTCGTGAAGGCAGCGCTCGGTTTGCCGGTGCGCCCGGCCTACACGCTAGCCGACATGGCCGCCGACGGAATTGCGCTGCTCGACCATCTGGGGATCAAGCGCGCCCACATCGTCGGGGCGTCGATGGGCGGGATGATTGCGCAGCATGTTGCGGCGCGTTACCCCGACCGCACGCTGTCGCTGACCTCGATCATGTCGAGCAGCGGCAACCGCCGCCTGCCGCGGGCGCGCAAGGAAGCGATGCAGGTGCTGGCTAACCGGCCGATGAGCGGCGATCCCGAGGATATGATTGCTTATTCCGTGCGCGCCGCGCGGGTGATCGGCAGCCCGGCCTATCCCGCCGCCGAGGAGCGGCTACAGCGCCGCGTCCGTGCCGATTTCGAACGCGGTTGGTATCCGCAGGGGGTTGCGCGACAAATGGCGGCAATCGTGGCCGATGGCGACCGCCGCGACTTGCTGAAATCGATCACCGCACCGACCCTGGTCTTGCATGGTGAGGATGATCCGCTAGTCCCGCTGGCGGCCGGACGCGATACGGCGGCCAATATCGCGGGTGCGCGGCTGATGACGATCCCGGGGATGGGGCATGATCTGCCACTGGCGCTGGTCGAGACGCTGGCGGGCGCGATCGCGGAGCATGCGAAGGGGGTTGAAGTGGCGGCTTAGTGGGCGCCTAGCATTTTGCCCGTCATTGCGAGCGCAGCGAAGCAATCCAGAGTAGCGTAAACCGCTCTGGATTGCTTCGCTGCGCTCGCAATGACGAACTGTTACTTCAGCAGCAACGCGATCGTCGCAAAGAACCCCTTTGCCTCGGCCTTGCCCGGGCGCGGCACCGCAGGCAGATAACCGCGGCAGTCGAGGCATGCGGCCTGCACCGATCCCGTTTGGGTGAGCAGCGCCATGTCCTGCATCAGCCGCCTTTCGGTCAGCTGGCGGTTCATCGCGGCGATGCCGAACCAGCCGCGCGGGGTGGCGGCGGTTTCTTCTTCGCCTCTGCCCCAACTGGCGAGCATTTTCGAAAATTCGCTCGGCTCGTCCTCATAATATTTGGCATGGAAATCGCCGTCGACCTTGGCGAGCTTGGCCGCCGCCGCCAGCGCCTCGGGCAGGCCGCCGAACTGATCGACGAGTCCGAATTGCCGCGCCGTCCCCCCAGCCCACACGCGCCCTTCCGCGATCGCCTCGATCTTATCCAGCGGCTGCTTGCGGCTTTTCGCCACCAGCCCGGTGAAGCGTGCATAAATATCCTCGACGCTTGCCTGCGCCAGCGCGTTGAAGTCTTCGTTCACACCGCCGAACACGTCGGGCTGGCCTGACAGCGGCGTCGTCGCGATGCCGTCGGCGGTGACCCCGATCTTGCCAAGCGCCTGTTCGAAGCTGGGCAGGATGCCGAACACGCCGATCGACCCGGTGATCGTCTCGGGCTCGGCAAAGATGCGGTCGGCGGGGGTCGAGACCCAATAGCCGCCCGATGCCGCGACATTGGCCATCGATACGACGATCGGCAGCTTCTTGGCCTTGGCGGCAAGCAGCGCCTGACGGATTTCTTCCGACGCCAGCACCGATCCGCCGGGGGAATCGACGCGCAGCACGATCGCCTTGGTGCTGCTGTCGGCGGCGGCGTCGAGGATGTGCTGCGCGACCGTGGTGCCGCCAGCGACGCCCGTCGGCGCCTCGCCATCGACGATTTCACCGACAAGCGGGACGACCGCGATCGCGCTACCCTTTGTTGCAGGCGGATTGGCGGCGACCCAGTTTTCGAGCGGGATCGCATTATATTCCCACGGCTTGCTGTCGTCATAAGCGCCGCTGATTTCGGCGACGCGGGTGTTGAACGCCATGCGGCTGCCGACTTTGTCGATCAGCCCCGCGTCGAGCGACGCCTTCGACATATCATTGCCCGCCGCGCGCACCGCGCTTGCGGTGTCGGCGATATAGGCGTCGACCTTCGCCGCCGGACGCGCTTTTTTGACGTCGGTCAGCCAATTGTCCCACAGCACGCTGGCATAGGCGAGATTGGCCTCTTTCGCTTCGGGCGACTGGTCGCCGCGCAGGAATGGTTCGACCGCGCTTTTGAAGGTGCCGACGCGATAGATGTTCGCGGTGATGCCCAGTCGGTCCATCAGCCCCTTATAATAGAGCCGCGAACCGCCCGGACCGGCAATTGCGACGCCGCCGATGCTGTCGGCCCAGATTTCGCTGGCGTGCGAAGCGATCTGATAGCTGTCGGTGGTGTAGGCGGTGGCAAAGGCGAGCACCGGCTTTTTCTGGGCGCGAACCTTGTCGATCGCCTGACCGATTTCGGCGAGCGAGACCTGGCCACCGCCAAGGAAGCGGTCGAGATCGAGCACGACCGAAGTGATGCGCTGGTCGTTCGCGGCGGTTTCGAGCGAATGAACGACGTCGCGGACGCGGATTTCCTTGAGCTGGTTGCCGCCCGACAGCGCGGTGAAGGTATCGACCTCGGCCGGCTGTTCGCTGACCACGCCGTCGAGTTCGATCAGCAAGGCGCCTTTGCTGACCGGCAGTCCGGCGTTGGGGCGTCCGGCAAGAAGGCCGAACAGCGCGACGAAGAACAGCAGCAGAAAGATCAGCGCCAGCGCGTCCTTGATCCCGACGAGCAGATTCCACACCTTGCGCGGGAAACTGGTCCGCGATTTGGGTTTGTCGTCGCCGGGGAGCGGGCGGCGCACGGGGATCGCCCAGGGGCCGGCGGGATCGTTCGGAGGGGTGGCGGTGGTTTCGGTCATGGCTGCGAACCTAGGGATGCGGCTGGCCGTTGGCAATGCACGCTTCGACCGGCGGGTCATGTGGCCCCATGGACGACGTCAGAGCCAGCCTTTGGAGCGGTACCAGCGCACCGTTTCGGCGAGTGCGTCGTCGGTGCCGTGTTCGGGATGCCACAGGTCGGCGGGGGGTTGCGCGCCCGCGGTCGCCACCCAGTAGGGATGCGCGATATAGCGCGCGCGGTCGGGGGTCAGTTTGGCGCGGCCGCGGCGGACGAGTCTGTCGATCCGCCCGCCAGCCTTCAGCACCGCGCCGGGGACCGCAAGCGTCGAAACATGGCTGCGCCCCACTGCGCGTCCGATCGCGCGGGCAAAGCTGCGGTGCGACCAGCCGGTCGGTCGGCCATCATCGGGTTCGTAAATCGCGCCGATGCTCACGCTGCGATCGGCGGCCAGCGCCACGAGCAGGCGCGCCAGATCCTCGACATAGATCGCCGACATGCGTCCGCGCGGCGGCAACAGCGCGATGCCGCGCCGCGCCATGCGGAACAGGTCAAGCATTTCGGAGTCGCCGGGACCGAACACCGCGGGCGGGCGGACGATCGTCCAGTCAAGCCCGCTGGCGGTCACGGCGGCCTCGGCGCGTTCCTTCGACCAGCCATAGTCGGACAGGCCGGGTTCGCGCGCGGCGAGCGACGAGACATGGACGAAGCGCGTTACCCCGGCGGTGCGCGCTGCGTCGATAACATTGGCGGTCGCCCAGGCATTGCCTACCTCGAACGCCGCGCGGGTCGGGACATTGACCACCCCGGCAATGTGCATCACGACATCGCTGCCCGTGGCCATCTCGGCCAGGCTGCCCGTGTCGTCGAGCGCGCCCGCGATCCACGTGACGCCGTCGCGTGCGGGCTGCGGGCGGCGGGTGAGGGCGCGGACATGCCAACCGGCAGCGATCGCCTGCCGCATCGTCGCGCCGCCGACGAAGCCGGTGGCGCCGGTCATCGCCAGCACGCGCCCGGTCACAGCAGCACCATATGGTCGCGGTGGACCATCGCGCTGCGCGGCGCATAGCCGAGTGCGGCTTCCTGCGCTTCGCGGCCAAGGCCGACGATGGTTGCGGCATCGGGGGCGGGATACTCCGACAGGCCGCGCGCGATCACCGCGCCGTCTGGGCCGACGATGTCGAGTACGTCGCCGCGGGCAAAGCTGCCCGAAACGCCGCTGACCCCGGCGGCGAGCAGGCTAGCGCCGCCGCGCAGTGCGCGCGCCGCCCCGGCGTCGACGGTCAGCCGCCCTTTCGCGGTCAGCCCACCGGCGAGCCACGCCTTGCGCGCGCTCGCGCCTTTTTCGGCGACGAACAGGCTGTGCCGCGCTGCGGTCGACAGCGGCCGGTCGATGCGTCCCGATGCGATCGCCAGATGCGCGCCCGCGGCGTTGGCGATGCGCGCGGCGGCAATCTTCGACACCATGCCGCCCGATCCCATGCCTGACGCCGATCCGGTATCGGCCATCGCCTCGATAGCCGCGTCGATGCGCTCGATCCGCGCGATATGGTTCGCGCCGGGCAGCGCCGGGTTCTTGTCGTAAAGTCCGTCGATGTCGGACAGCAGTACGACACCGCCCGCGCCCGCCGCCTGCGCGACGCGCGCCGCCAGCCGGTCGTTGTCGCCAAAGCGGATTTCCTCGGTCGCGACGCTGTCATTCTCGTTGATGATCGGCACGACGCTTAGGCTGAGCAGTCGGTCGAGCGTTGCCGCGGCATTCAGATAACGCCGCCGGTCCTCCAGATCGTCAAGCGTCACCAATATCTGCGCCGCGGTCAGCCCTTCGGCCGCCAGCACCTCGGCCCACACCTGCGACAGCGCGATCTGTCCCGTAGCGGCGGCTGCCTGTGCATCCTCCAGCGTCCCGCGCCCGCCCTTGGCCAGTCCCAACCGCCGCGCGCCGAGCGCGATGGCGCCCGACGAAACGACCGCGACCTGCTGGCCCGCGCGGGTTCGTTCAGCAATGTCGGCGGCGATGCCCGCCAGCCAGTCACGCCGCACCGCGCCGTCGGGATCGACGAGCAGCGCCGACCCGATCTTGACGATCAGCCTCGGGCAAGATGTGGGCGCGAACAACATGACGCCGCCGATAGCGCGCGCCGCCGCCCGCGCCAATGCTATTACGTCAGCGAGGGCCGCCGAAGGTATAGCTGAGCGCGACGCCGACCGACGGCTGGCTGCGGCTGCCGAGTTGGCGCGTCACCGGCGAGTCTGCCGCATCGCCGACTAGCCGGTCGTAGCGACCGTAAATCGCGGCGCCCCAATTTCGACCAAGCATCCGGTGATAGCCGGCGGTCACACCGACCGAATGGATCCCGCCGTCGGTATCATAGGCGGGCAGCCCGGAGGTCAGTGCGGCGGCGGGGGTCACGCCGAAATAGGCGTTAGAAAATTTGGCATCGCCCAGCGTTACGCGCGGGCCGATCGAGAACAGCCAGTCGTCGCCCTCGCGCGCGATATAGTCGGCGCTGACTTCGCCGACCCAGCCTTTGTGACCGCTCAGCGCCTTGCGGCCTTCGACGCGGACCCGGATCGCCGGGGTCACATTGACCTGCGCAAACCCACCGGCTTCGAACGAAAAGCCCACTTTAGGCAGATCGGCGCCGATGTCGGCGGCGGTGCGTTTGCCGATGAAGCCCAGCGCCGGCCCGAAAGCAAAATTGCCGGACTGGATCAGCGGTCCGCCAAAGCTCTCGTCGGCGGCTTCGAAGGTGAAGTCGGTTCCAACGCGCTCACGCGAGACATCGACATAGGGGCCGAACGACAGATCTTTCGATCCCGGCCAGGACGGCGACAGCTGCGGCCCGAGGATGACGCGGGTGCGCTTTTCGGCGCTGCTGGTGGTGTCCTGTGCGTCGGCGGGAAATGCGGCGACGCCGAGAATGGGCGAAGCGCAGAGCAGAAACTTGATCGCACGACGGGGAGAGAACATCCGGAATTCCTTGTTGTTTATGCTACAAGGCGCGCGCCCCGATTAAGTTCCTAAGCTGCTGACTCTAGACTGGCGACCAGTCGGTCGTTTCTTCGCCGTCTTCGTTGCGGACAACCGGGCGTTTTTCGGGGCCGATGATTTCGAGCAGCTTGTCGAGGATCGCGGGCACGCCCGCACCGCTGGCGCCCGACAGCGCCATGACGGGCGCGCCGCTGGCTTCGGCCAGCTCGGCCGACAGCGCCGCAACCAGTTCATCGTCGAGGGTGTCGATCTTGTTGAGCGCGACGATCACCGGCTTGTCGATCAGCTCGGCGCCATAGGCTTCGAGCTCGTCGCGGACGATGCGGTAGCTGGTGGCGACATCCTCATCATTGGCGTCGACCAGATGAAGCAGGACGCGGCAGCGTTCGATATGGCCGAGGAAGCGGTCGCCGACCCCGGCGCCGTCGGCGGCACCCTCGATCAGGCCGGGGATGTCGGCGACGACAAACTCATTGCCCTTGTGGCTGACCACCCCAAGCTGCGGGCGCAGCGTGGTAAAGGCATAGGCGCCGACCTTGGCCTGCGCATTGGTGACGCCGTTGATGAAGGTCGATTTGCCCGCGTTGGGCAGACCGACGAGGCCCGCGTCGGCGAGCAGCTTGAGCCGCAGCCAAACCCATTTTTCCTCACCCGGCCAACCGGGGCCGTGCTGGCGCGGGGCGCGGTTGGTGCTGGTCTTGTACGACGCGTTGCCGCGGCCGCCATCGCCGCCGCGCAGGAAGACGAGCGTCTCGCCCTCCTTGGTGAGATCTGCGAGCAGGGTGCGCTCTTCGTCATCGTCGAGGATCTGGGTACCGATCGGAACCTGGATGACCAGATCGGGGCCGCCCGCGCCGGTGCGGTCGCGTCCCGCGCCGGGGGTGCCGCGCTTCGCCTTGAAATGCTGGGTATAACGAAAGTCGATCAGCGTGTTGAGCCCGGCGACGGCTTCAAAGATGATGTCGCCGCCCTTGCCGCCATTGCCGCCATCGGGGCCGCCATATTCGACATATTTTTCGCGCCGGAACGACACGGCGCCAGGGCCGCCGTCGCCGGACTTGATATAGATTTTTGCTTGGTCGAGGAAATGCATGGGAAGCCTTTGGAGCGGAAAACATCGCGTTCGCATCGCGTGAAGCGGCGTCGGCGATGGTCCTTGTTCATGTGGTGGCGTCACCTTTGGCGACGTCGCTCGGCACGAACTATGGGGTTGGGTTGCGCACCCCTTAGTCGCAGCGCGCCGAAATGGCCAGTTTTGTGATGCGCGAGCCAACGGTTCGATGAAATGCGCTGCGCCAGCGCCAGGCCGACGCAACTTTACGGGTTGGCGCTCGTTGGGTGGGTAAGGCATCGCATGATGCTTGCCCCTGAATTTTCCCGAAAGGATTTCAAATGTTTGACAACAAGAATGTCAGCACGCTCAATTCACTGATCGCCACTACGCTCGACAGCGTCGATGGCTATCGCAAGGCCGCCGAAGAAGCCAATGCGGCACAGTTTCGTGAAACCTTTTTAAACCGCGCGAACGAGCGTCAGACCATCGTTGCCGCCTTTCAGGCGAAGGTGCGCGAGCTTGGCGGCAATCCCGAAGACGACGGCACCGTGCTGGCATCGGCGCACCGTGCGTTTTTGGGCCTGCGCGACGCGCTGACCGGTGATCGTGACGATTCGGCGGTCGTTGCCGAAGTCGAGCGCGGCGAGGACCATATCAAGGCGAAGTTTGAAAGCGCGCTGAAGGACGGCGATCTTGATCCGGCCGTGCAGCAGCTGATCCAGAGCAGCTTTGCTTCGGTCCGCGACGGCCATGATCAGATGTCGGCGCTCAAGCACCAGCTGAACGCCAGCTAAGACGTTCTCCCACCCTCCCGGAGAAGCATGGAAACGGCGGTCCCATATCCGGGGCCGCCGTTTTTATTTGGTGTTTTGCGCCCAGAAGTTGGCGATACGGCCGGTGATCAGCTCGCACGCCAGCGCACGCGCGGTGTCCCGCGGCAGGCCGAGCGCTTCGGCCATGGCGCCGCCGAGCTGCGCATCGCCGAGCGCCATGAGCACCAGCGCCAGCGTGTCCTCGTGCATCAGCCGTTTTTCGTGTGCGTCGGGGGCCATGCCGTCGATCAGCTTGTGGATCGCCTCGACGATCGGGTCGAGCGCGTCCTCATTGCCCGTCGCTGCCATCCACGTTGCGAGCGCGCCCGCGCCGCCGCTGTCAAAGGCGTCAAACGCGAGATCGACAATCTCGCGGACATTGCGCTCGCCTGGGGGCGATGCGGCCATTTTTTCGCCGATCGTCGCGCACACGGTTTCGGCGAGATAGGCGGCGAGCGCCTTTTGCAGCCCCGCCGCGCTGCCGAAATGGTGGAGCAGATTGGCGTGGGTGCGGTCGATGCGTCCGGCGACGGCCTTTAGCGTGACTGCCGCCGGCCCGGTTTCGATCAAAATTTCGCGCGCGGCCTGGAGGGCGACGAACCGGCTCTCCTCAGGACTCAGGCGCTTCTTCACTATTGACATATATGTAAGTAAACCCTAGATATTTCCCCATCGCCCCTTTTCGACGGTATGAACCATATGTCCAGCCTTTCCCTCTCCCCGACCCCCGCCGACCTGTCGATCACGCCGCGCGACATGCGCTTTGGCCGTGAGTACAAGCAGGGCCGCTGGTGGCTGAACGGCGACCCGATCGCGTCGGCTTTCCATACCGCGTTGTCGGTCACCTTCCCGCGCGGCGAGGCGATGTTCATCGAGGCGGTAAAGGCGCACCGTGACGGCGTGCCCGACAAGCTGGCGCGCGAAATCCGGGCGTTTACGCAGCAGGAAGTGATCCACAGCCGCGAGCATGTCGTGTTCAACAAAAAGGCGGCGGAGGCGGGTTATGACCTCAGCGAGCTGGAGGCCGACGTCAATCAGGTGCTCGACCTGATCAAGCAGCGCCCGCAGATCGTCAACCTGATGGCGACGATCGCGCTCGAACATTATACCGCGATGATGGCATCGGTGATGCTGCGCGACGATAAAATGTACGCGGGCGCTGAACCCGAATGGGCGGCACTGTGGAAATGGCACGCGATCGAAGAGATTGAGCATAAGGGCGTTGCTTACGACACCTGGCTGCACGCGACGAAGGACTGGAGCCGGTTCAAGCGCTGGCGCGCCAAGTCGATCATGATGCTGCTCGTCACCAGCCGCTTCTGGCCGAAGCGGATCAAGGGCATGAAGAATCTGCTGAAGCAGGACGGGCTGACCGGCTGGCGCGTCACCGCGCGCATCTGGTGGTACCTGCTCGGGTCGCCGGGGGTGCTGCGCAAGAGCTTCCTGCCCTGGCTCAGCTATTTCCTGCCCGGTTTCCACCCATGGAACCACGACGACCGCGCGCTGATCCAGAAATATGAAAGCGACTATGCCGACGCGGTCATGCCGGCGCAGGCGTCGGGGCCGCGCGAGGAGCTTGCAGCGGCCTGAGGATCAGTCGGCGGCGGCAACGAGCGACCGCGGTGCAATGCGGTAGCCCCAGACGCACAGCCCGAGCATGAACAGGTTCGAAACGAGGTCGATCGCCATCAATCGCGTCATCACCGGCACGACGAACACGAAATAATAGTTGAACCAGAAGAAGGGCAGCAGGGCGACGGCGTAAATCGCGAACGTGGACTTCGTCCAACGACTGAATGCGATAAACAGCCCGCCCAGCACCGCCTGCGCCCCGAAACAGCCCATCAAGAGCGCGCTCGTCGTGCTGAGATGCTGATATTCGGGACGGATCCCCAGCCGTTCGACCATGTGCGGCGCGACCAGACACCAGGCGCCGAGGATCAAAAAGGGAAGGGCGAGCAGGCGCTGCGGCCAGAGGGGCGTCAACATGACGCGATATTAACAGTCCTGCGCGCGCCCGCCAATGCCGGGCTGGACGCAGTGGCCGCGGTCCCATATCCCCTTGCGGGTGGAGGGGACCATGCAACCACAGATGACCGCTGCGGAGATCACGCAGATGGAGCTGCAACTGGCGGGGCTATCGTCGCTGCTCGAATTCGGCTGCGGCGGCAGCACGCTGGTCGCGGCGCGGCAAGTGCGGCGGATCGTCAGCGTCGATAGCGATCCGGCCTGGTTGGCCAAAGTGCAGGCCGACATTGCGGGTGAGGCGGTCGAATTCACGCCGGTCCACATCGACATCGGGGCGGTCGGGAAATGGGGCTATCCGGCCGACGAAAGCCGCCTGCGCGACTGGCCGCGCTATCACACGAAAATCTGGCGCGGTATGGGCGGCAGTCCCGATGCGGTACTGATCGACGGGCGCTTTCGCGTCGCGTGCCTGTTGCAGGCGATCATCCACTGCAAACCCGACTGCATTTTACTCTTTCACGATTTCACCGATCGGCCGCATTATCATGTCGTGCTGAAGCACGTTGATGTGCTGACCCGCGTCGATACGCTCGCAGTGATGCGCGCCAAGGCGCAGGTCGATGGCAAGGCGGTGCTGCACGACCTGTTCGACCATTATCTGATCCCCGATTGACCCGCTTCACGCGCTTCGGCACACCCGCGTGCATGTTCAGCATCGCCCCCGTCATCGAGACCGATCGCCTGCGCCTGCGCCCCGGGCGTCTGTCCGACAAGGACACCCATATCGCGATGTGGGCCGACGCCCGCGTCACCCGCTTCATCGGCGGCGAACCGCGCGCGCCGGATGTCAGCTGGGGCAAATTCCTGAGCTCGGCGGGGCTGTGGCCGGTGATGGGCTTTGGCTATTGGGTGTTCGCCGACAAAGTGAGCGACGCGCTGGTCGGTATGGGGGGGCTAAGCTATTTTGGCCGCGGCATCCCCGAGCTGGAGGGCTTGCCAGAGGCGGGCTGGGCGTTCGACGCCGACCATTGGGGCGCGGGTTATGCGACCGAGGCGATGCGCGCGGCACTCGGCTGGGCCGACGCCAATCTGGATGCCGTCGAGGTGCGCTGCATCATCGATCCGGGGCATGACGCGTCGGAGCGGGTGGCGGCGAAGCTGGGGTTTCGGCGGATCGGCGAGAGCGATGCGCTGGGCCATGTGGTCGGGATTTATGCGCGGCCGCGTGGGGGATAAGATCCTCCCCGGAACGGGGAGGGGGACCGCGAAGCGTTGGAGGGGGCTATCGGCATCGAGCGGCGGGTGCAGGACGCGACCCCCCTCCGTCAGCGGCTACGCCGCTGCCACCTCCCCGCGAGCGGGGAGGATGTTTACGCCGCCTCGACCACCAGCACCCCGCCGTCGGCACTGACCACGCGGACCTTGGTACCCTCGGCAGCATCCGGCCCGCGCACTGGCCACTCGCCGTCGCCGACCTTGGCACGACCGCGGCCGTTTTCGATTGCGGTGACCAAGGTCAACACTTCGCCGATCAGCCGCCCACCGCGCTGGTTGAGCAGCGGGTCGGCCGACACGATGGGGTTATTCTTGAGCCAGCGGCGCGCGCTATAGAGCGCGATGAAGGCGAGCACGGCAAACACGCCGAGCTGAACTGGAACGCTGATCGGCAAGGCAAAAGCAAGGATGCCGGTCGCTATCGCTGCCGCGCCCATCCAGACAAGGAAGAATCCCGGCGTGATGATCTCTGCCGCGCACAGCAGGACGCCGACGGTGAGCCACGTCCAATGCGGTTCCATGTTCGACAGCCAATCGGGCATCTCAGCGCACTCCCGGGGTTGTCGGTGGCGTCGGGCCGCGCTCGAACGCATCCTTGGCGAGTTCGCCGATGCCGCCGAGCGTGCCGATCAGCTGCGTTGCCTCGACCGGGAACAGGATCGTCTTGCTGTTCGGGCTCGTCGCGAACTGGCTGACGGCCTCGACATATTTTTGCGCGATGAAATAATTGATCGCCTGCGCATTGCCGCCCGCGATCGCGTCGGACACCATCTGCGTCGCCTTGGCCTCGGCCTCGGCTTCGCGTTCGCGCGCTTCGGCATCGCGGAAGGCGGCTTCACGGCGGCCCTCGGCTTGCAGGATCTGGCCCTGCTTCTCGCCCTCGGCGCGCAGGATTTCCGACGCCCGCATGCCCTCGGCTTCCAGAATGTTGGCGCGCTTTTCGCGCTCGGCCTTCATCTGCCGCGCCATCGCGTTCGAAATGTCGGCGGGGGGACGGATGTCCTTGATCTCGACGCGGGTGATCTTGACCCCCCATGGCGTCGTGGCCTCGTCGACCACGACGAGCAGGCGGGCGTTGATATGGTCGCGCTTCGACAATGTTTCGTCGAGGTCCATCGACCCCATGACGGTGCGCAGGTTCGTCGTCGTCAGGTTCATGATCGCCAGATACAGGTCGCTGACCTCATAGGCGGCTTTGGCGGCGTCGAGCACCTGGAAGAAGACGACGCCGTCGACGGCAACCATCGCGTTATCCTTGGTGATGATTTCCTGACCGGGAATGTCGAGCACCTGCTCCATCATATTGACCTTGCGGCCGACGCGATCGAAAATCGGCATGATGAAGTTTAGTCCGGGTTGCGCGGTGTGGGTGTAGCGGCCGAAGCGTTCGATGGTGTAGCTGAAACCCTGACGAACCGGGGTCAGCGCCCATAGCACGAACACCGCCGCCAGCACGACTGCGGCGATCAGAAACCAATAGTCCATCGAAAATCCCCTCTGCGATACCGGCCGGGCAGACCGCACTCCTTTATTGCGAGAATGGCCGCCTTGCGCCAGACAAAAGCGCATGACCCAAGACATCTTCGCGCCCCGCTCGCTGCTCTATGTTCCCGGTTCGAATGCGCGTGCGCTGGAAAAAGCGGGCGGGCTGGCCGCCGACATGCTGATCATCGATCTGGAGGACGCAGTCCCCGCGGATCGCAAGGACGAAGCGCGCGCCGCGATGCGCGCCGCAGTCATGGCGGGCTTTCCCGGCAAGCGCGTCGCGGTGCGGGTCAACGCAACCGGGACGGCGGAGCAGGCAGCCGACATCGACGCGCTCGCCGATCTGACGCTCGATGCCGTCGTGCTGCCCAAGGTCGATGCCCCTGCCGATCTAGGGCCGGTGCGTGGGTTGGGCCTGCCCGTGCTGGCGATGATCGAAACACCCGCGGCGATCTATGCCGCGCGCGACATCGCGACCGACCCCGCGGTGGCCGGACTGATCGCGGGGCTCAACGATCTGGCGCATGAATTGAAGCTGCCGGACGGCATGGACCGCAGTGCGATGAGTCATGCGATCCAGGCGATCGTGCTCGCGGCGCGGGCGGGCGACGTGTGGGCGTTCGACGGGGTTTATAACGCCATCGACGACGCCGCTGGTTTTGCTGCCGAGGCGGCCGAGGGGCGACGACTGGGTTTCGATGGCAAGTCGCTGATCCACCCGTCGCAGGTCGATCCGTGCAACGCCGCCTTTGCCCCGTCGGCGCGGGAGATCGCCGCTGCGGAGGCGTTGGTCGCGGCAGCCACCGGTGGGGCGCAGCGGCACGACGGACGGATGATCGAGGATATGCACGTCGCGGCGGCGCGGGCGCTGCTGATGCGGGCGGCAACCTAATACCCAAATCATCGTCATCCCGGCGAAGGCCGGGATCTCGCCGGTACGTCAGGACGCGAGGTTGAGATCCCGGCCTTCGCCGGGATGACGAAGGTGAAGGCCATTCGTCGTTCGACGAACGCGCCTTGCCTGACCGGGGCGGAAATGCCATGCGGCGGCCCCATGAAGATCATTCGTTTCCACGCCGCCATTGCGGCCGTCGCCCTCATCGCCTGCCTCCCTTCCGCTGCTTCGGCCGCGCCTGCAAAGGCCGACCCGCCGGTCACCGAGGCCCAGCTCGCCGCGCATATCAAGGTGCTTGCCGACGACGCGTTCGAAGGTCGTGCCCCGGGAACCGATGGTGAGGATCGCACCATCGCCTATATCGTCGGTGAATGGGGCAAGGCTGGACTGGAAGCGGTTCCCGGCAGCGCGACGCCCTGGCTGCAACCGATCCCGTTCGTCGAAAGCCGGGCCATCAGCGGCGCCGCGAAATTTCAGGTCAATGGCCGCGATTTCGCGATCGAGGATGACGGCGTCATCCTGACCGGGCGGGACGCCGTGGTGGCCTTGACCGACGTCCCTGCGGTCTTCGTCGGATACGGCGTCGATGGCGCGGGTCAGGTCAATGCCGACGTCAAGGGCAAGCTGGCGATCATGTTGTTCGACAATGCGCCGTTCGGTGACAAGCTGCCGCGTTATCGTGAGCGGCGGCAGATGCTGGCCGATGCGGGCGCCGCGGCGGTGCTGGTGATCGCGACCGACGCGGTGCCATGGGCGCAGCTGCGCGAGAGTGCGGGCGGCACCGCGGTGCGGCTGGCGAGTGCCACGCCTGGCGCGCCGGTGAGCGGCTTCCTGTCGCTCGAAGCCGCCGACGCGCTGCTGAATAAAGCCGGACAGGATGGCGGCGCGCTCCGCGAGGCGGCGAAATCGCCCGACTATAAGGGCATCGCGCTGCCGGTGACCGCCGATCTGACGACCCAATCGGCGATCCGGCCCTTCGTCAGCAACAATGTTCTCGCCAAGCTGCCCGGCGCCAAGCCCGACGGCAAGGCGGTGCTGTTCCTGGGCCATTGGGACCACCTCGGCATCTGCGGCGCAGAAGGCGAGGCCGATCGCATTTGCAACGGCGCGGTCGACAATGCGAGCGGCATCGCGGTGCTGATCGAGGTCGCCAAGCGGCTGGCGAAGGGGCCGCGCCCCGACCGCGACATCTATTTCCTGGCGACCACGGCGGAAGAAAAGGGCCTGCTCGGCGCGCATTATTTTGCCGACAATCCGGTGGTGCCGCTGTCCGACATCACCGTCGCGCTGAATGTCGATACGATCGCGATTTCACCGCGCGGGACACCGGTCGCGACGATCGGCCGCGGCAAGCCCGCCTATGATGCGGTGGTGCGCGCCGCGGCGACGAAGCTTGGCCGCAAGCTAGACGACGACGGCGAGGCCGACGCGTTTATCCAGCGGCAGGATGGCTGGGCGCTCGGCGCCAAGGGCGTGACGTCGCTGATGGTAGGCGGCAGTTTTTCCGACATGCCGCTGCTGGAGGCCTTTTTGAGCAGCGACTATCACGGCCCGAACGACAATTTCAGCGACAAGATCCCGCTCGGCGGCGCGGCGGAGGATGCCGATTTGCATGTCGCGCTGGGGCGGGCGTTTGCTGACGTGAAGGCGTGGCCGGGGAAGTAGTTATCCCGTCGCCCCCGCGAGGCGGGCGCCGCAATCGGTTTACGCAGCGCGGCATCGGCCTTCCAGCGGCCCCCGCCTTCGCGGGGGCGATGGTAACGGCTACGCCGCCTGCTTCGCCCGCTCGTTCATTTCCTGATTGAGCATTTCGGCCAGCAGGAACGCCAGTTCCAGCGACTGCCCGGCATTCAAGCGCGGATCGCAGTGCGTGTGATAGCGGTCGGCAAGGTCCATCTGCGTCACGTCCATCGCGCCGCCAGTGCATTCGGTGACATTCTGGCCGGTCATTTCGATATGGATGCCGCCGCCATGCGTGCCCTCGGCGCGGTGGACGGCAAAGAAGCCGCGCACTTCGGCCAGGATGCGCTCGAACGGGCGCGTCTTGTAGCCGTTGGGTGTCTTGATGACATTGCCGTGCATCGGGTCGCACGACCAGACGACGGGATGACCCGCTTCCTTCACCGCGCGCACCAGCTTGGGCAGATGCGCTTCGATCTTGTCATGGCCATAGCGGGTGATCAGCGTCATCCGCCCCGACACATGGTTCGGATTCAGCGTGTCGAGCAGCCGCAGCAGCACGTCGGGCTCGAGGCTCGGCCCGCACTTCATACCCACCGGATTGCCGATCCCGCGCAGGAACTCGATATGCGCCGACCCTTCAAAGCGGGTGCGGTCGCCGACCCACAGGAAGTGGCCCGAGGTGTCGTACCAGCCGCCGGTCAGGCTGTCCTGACGCGTCAGCGCCTGCTCATAGGGAAGCAGCAGCGCTTCATGGCTGGTGTAGAAACTGGTGCCCTTGATCTGCGGGACCGTTTCGGGGGTGACGCCGCACGCTTCCATGAAGGCAAGGGCTTCGGAAATCCGGCCTGCGGTTTCCTGATATTTCTTCGCCCACGGGCTGCGGTCCATGAAGTCGTGCGTCCACGCGTTGACCTGGTGCAGGTTCGCATAGCCGCCGTTCGCGAAGGCGCGCAGCAGGTTCAGCGTCGCCGCCGACTGGTTATACGCCTTGACCATGCGCTGCGGATCGGGCTCACGCCCCGCTTCTTCGAACGCGATGTCGTTGATGATGTCGCCGCGATAGCTGGGCAGCGACACGCCATCGATATCTTCCATGTCGGCCGAACGCGGCTTGGCGAACTGCCCCGCCATGCGACCGAGCTTCACCACCGGCATTTTCGATGCAAAGGTCAGCACCACCGCCATCTGAAGCAGCACGCGGAACGTGTCGCGGATATTGTTCGGGTGGAATTCGGCAAAGCTCTCGGCGCAGTCACCGCCCTGGAGCAGAAACGCCTTGCCTTCGGCCACGCGGCCAAGGTCGGCGGTCAGGTCGCGCGCCTCGCCGGCAAACACCAGCGGCGGGTAATTGCTGAGCTCGCGCTCCGCCGCAGCGAGCGCATCGGCGTCGCGATAGGTGGGGAGTTGGCGGGCCTCGTGCGAGCGCCAGCTATGCGGTTGCCAATTCTTCGTCATCTGCCTGTGTCTTCTTGTGTTCGAACCGGGCGCCGCCATGGCGCGAATGTCGCTTGGACGCAATGCGCGCCCTTCCTGCAAACGCGAAAATTAGCATTATCGTGACATTTGCGCACCTATGCTTTTCTTGGGGCCCAAAAACTGATAGTTTGTTTCACTGCTTTGGAATGGGATCCGCGGATCCAAGGCATCTGGCTATCGGCGACGTTATACATGCAACGACCCGATTCCGGGTCTCCACGCAAAGCGACTGGCTATGGCGAATTTCGAGTCCGCATGGTTTGTATATGGGGCATTGCTGTTGCTGTTGGCGACCAGCTTTGTCGTGCGCATCGACTATGTCCGGATCGGGCTCGCCGCGGCGGCGCTGGTCGCGGTGCCGCTGGTTTTGTTCCGCGAACCCGACGTCGGTTATGGCATGTTGGTGCTGGCGATCCTCGTCGTCAACCTCGGCATCCTGACGCGCTTGTGGCTCCGCGAACGCCAGGTCAGCTTTTCGGCGGAAGAGGAGGCGCTGCGGCGTGAGCATTTCAGCGCGCTGAGCCCTGTCGCGGCGCGCGGGCTGATCGATCAGGGGCATTGGATTTCGGCGAAGCGCGGCGAGATATTGATCCGCGAGAATCAGGCGGCGCCGAGTTTATTCTATCTGGCCGAAGGGCAGGCGGCGATCCACCGCGAGGGCGCCGAGGTCGGCAAATTGTCCGACGGCGCGCTGATCGGCGAAGCGACCGTGCTCGACGGCACCCACGCGACGGGAACGGTGTTGCTGGGTAGCAATGCGCGGCTGTGGTTTGTCCCGGCAGCGGCGCTCCGCGCCTATCTGGCCGCGAACCCGGCGATCGCCAGCGTGCTGCACGAGGGCTTTGCCCGGGCGCTGCGCGGCAAGCTGGCCAGTGCCAACGCGCGGCTCGCCGATCGGCCGCCGATTGCATGAGCATATTTGCGGCCGCGCCGCCTCGAACTTGTCATCGCGGCCTGCTAATCCATGCGCCATGACGATGATTCTCTATGGCATTTCGAATTGCGATACGGTGAAAAAGGCGCGGCGCTGGCTCGATGAGCAGGGCGTTGCCTACCGCTTTCACGACGTCCGCAAGGATGGGCTGGACGCGGAACGGCTGCAGAGCTGGATCGATGCGCTTGGGTGGGACAAACTGCTCAACAAGGCGGGAACGACCTTTCGCAAGCTGCCCGATGCGCAGAAAGACGGCTTGAACGCGGCGTCGGCCAAGGCGCTGATGCTGGATCAACCCGCGATGATCCGCCGCCCGGTCGTTGAGGCAGCCGACACTATCAGCGTCGGCTTTTCAGCCGCCGACTGGCAGGCGCGGTTTGCGGCATGATCCGGTGGATGGCGGCCTGGCTGGCCCTGACGCTGCTCGCCGGTTGCGCGGCTGATCCGGTGACGGCGCAATCCACCTTGGACGGCCGGCCGCCGATTATCATCGCGCATCGCGGGGCATCGGGCGAGCGACCCGAGCATACGATCGCGGCGTATCGGCTGGCAATTGCGCAGGGCGCCGACTTTATCGAACCCGATCTGGTGCTGACCAAGGACGGCGTGCTGGTCGCGCGCCACGAGAATGAGATTTCAGAGACCACCGACGTCGCCGATCGCGCCGAATTTGCGGCGCGCAAAACGACTAAGATGATCGACGGCAGCGAGGTGACCGGCTGGTTCACCGAAGATTTCACTTTGGCCGAGCTCAAGACACTGCGCGCGCGCGAGCGACTGCCGAAACTGCGCTCGACCGATTATGACGGCCAGTTCGATATTCCGACGTTTGAGGAAATCCTGACGCTGTTGGCCGATGTGAATCAGGACCGGACGATACCTGTCGGGGTCTATCCCGAAACCAAGCACCCCAGCTATTTTGCGTCGATCGGCCTTCCGCACGAGGCGCCGCTGCTCGCGCTGCTCGACCGCTTCGGCTATCGCGGCCGCAAGGCGCCGGTCTATATCCAGAGCTTCGAGGTGCGGAACCTGATCGACCTGCGCGCGAAAAGCGACCTGCCGTTGATCCAGTTGATGGACGCGGCAGGCGGGCCACCCGACCGGCCCGACACCAGCTATGCCGCCATGGCGTCACCCGCGGGCCTGAAAACCATCGCCTCCTATGCCGACGGGATTGGCCCGAACAAGGCGATGGTGATCCCGCGCGGGGCGCTAGGGTCGCTGGCCGAACCGACCAGCCTGGTGCGCGATGCCCATGCTGCGGGGCTAAAAGTGCATCCGTGGACGTTCCGCCGCGAAAATTATTTCCTGCCGCTGGGCGACAAGGGCGGAGTGAGCCCGGCAGGGCATGGCGATTTGGGCGCGGAGATTGCGGCTTATCTGGCGACCGGCATCGACGGGTTGTTCAGCGACAACCCGCGTGAGGCGGTGGCGGCGACACGGCGCTGAGTTCCAGCCTGCCGGCAGAATGACCGCTAACGACCAATTGCCGAAATGAGGCATATTCCTCTCTCCCCTTGAGGGAGAGATACGAAGGCTTGGCAGCTTGCTGCCTAGCCGCAGTTGAGAGGGGTTCTTCGCCCGCTGGCGGCTCACCCCTCACCAAGCTTCGCTAGCTCCTGACGGAGCAAGCTGCGCTATCCTCTCCCTCAAGGGGAGAGGCGTCCATGTCCGTTCCTCACCCCAAAACAGCGCCAAAACCCGACCCGACGCCCCCGGGGAGAGGCGTGGGCCGGGCCGCGCGGCCGCGCTGTCTCAATCGGTTCCGGTCTCCCATTGGAACACCGCTTCGAGCGGCTTGCCGAATACGTGCGCGATGCGGAACGCGACCTCCAGCGACGGCGAATATTTGCCCTGTTCGATCGCGGCGATGGTTTGCCGCGTAACGCCGACGCGGTCGCCAAGGTCGCCCTGCGTCATTTCGCCCGCCAGAAAGCGCAGGGTGCGAATGTCGTTGGTGAAGGGGAGCGCCATCGCTCAGCCGTCCCGGCGATAGAGATAGAGCTGCGCTCCGATGCGAACCAATTCGGCTAACACGACCACGGCCAGCATGGTGTTGAGCAAGGTCGGCATCGATTAGCCCGCAAAGATCATCCAGATGCATAGCCAGACGCCGATCACGATCGGGTAATAGGCATAATGGGTGCCGCGCCAATGGATCGCGCGCTCGCGTTCGTCTGCGGCGGCATGGGCCTCGCGCGGGCTGCGCGCGGCGATCACACCGATGATGATCGACATGGCCACGATAATGCCGATGGTGACGACCGTCAGCAAGCTGCCGCTGGCCGCAATGTTTCCGGGGCCATACGGCAGCGCCGTATGCAGGCGAAAGAAATACCAGCCAAAGGCCGCGATCATCACCACCAGTGCCACCCAATGTGTCTTTTCACGAAAGGTCATGTCAGCCACTCCATGTCATATGATTCAAACTTTATGTCGATTATTTTTAACATTGAGTCAATCACTAATAACATGACCAAGCTTTGCCGCTTTCGCACCGCAGCATTAGCCGCTAAGCCCGCGCCCCATGTCCACCCTGCCCAAAACGCTCACCTTCGACACCTCGACCAGCCGCGCGAACCCGACGCCGCAGCCGATGAAGCGCCTGACGGTGCCGCGCATCCGCCAGCGCAAGGGCGGCGAGCCGATCGTGATGCTGACCGCCTATACCGTCCGCATGGCGCAGCTGCTCGACCCGCATTGCGACATGCTGCTGGTCGGCGATTCGCTGGGGCAGGTGATTTACGGCCTGCCGCACACGGTGGGGGTGACGATGGAAATGATGGCGCTGCACGGCGCCGCGGTGGTGCGCGGTAGCTATCATGCCGCGGTCATCGTCGACATGCCGTTTGGCAGCTATGAAGCGAGTCCGGAACAGGCGTTCACCAACGCGGCGCATTTGCTGAAGGAAACCGGCGCCGCGGCTGTCAAGATGGAGGGCGGGCGCGCGCTCGCCCCGACGATCGAATTCCTGACCCAGCGCGGCATCCCGGTGATGGGGCATGTCGGGCTCACGCCGCAGGCGGTCAATATCCTCGGCGGCTATGGCGTGCGCGGCAAGAGCGAGGAAGAGGCGCGGTCGATCGTCGAGGATTCGGTGGCGGTGGCGCAGGCGGGCGCCTTTTCGCTGGTGATCGAAGGCGTGCTCGAATCGATCGCGATCGAAGTCACCAACAAGGTTGCCTGCCCGACCATCGGCATCGGCGCGTCGGCGCAATGCGACGGCCAGGTGCTGGTGACCGAGGACATGCTGGGCATGTTCGAACGCGTCCCGAAGTTCGTCAAACGCTATCAGGACATGGCGGGCGTGGTCAGCGGTGCGGTGAAGGAATATGCCGACCAGGTCAGGTCTCGTTCATTCCCGACCGAGGATCAGATCTACGCTGGCTGACCCGAGCGTATTGCAAGGATACAGGCCAAGTGAATCGCTTGGCCTTTTTCTGCGCCGTCGCTAAGGAAGCCGCGGTGGGATTTATGCCCAAAGCCCTGAACGATATATGGAGGTTTGATTGGCCTTGAGCCCGACCAACGATGCCGCGCTGTTGCAGGAAGTCGATGAAGCCGTCCGCAAGGACCGCCTCGACACGATCATGCAGCGCTATGGCCGCTGGATCATTGGCGGGGTGTTGGCCGCCGTGCTGGCGTTCGGCGGCTATCTTTACTGGGACCATCGCCAGGACGCGGTGCGCGGCGAGCGGGCCGAAGAACTGATCGCAGCGTTCGAAAAGCTGTCGACGAACCAGCCGCGCGCGGCGTCCGCCGAACTCGACAAGCTGGCCGCGGGCGGCGAGCCCGCCTATCGTGCCGTCGCGATGATGCAACAGGCGAATATCAAGGCGCAGGCCGGTGATCTGAAAGCGGCCGCGGCGCTGATGGCCAAGGTTGCCGCCGATACCAAGCTCGATCAGGCGCTGCGCGATCTGGCGCTGATCCGCCAGACGGCGTTCGAATATGACAGCCTGAAACCCGAAGCGGCGATTGCGCGCATGAAGCCGCTGGTCGATGCCAAGGATCCGGTGTCGAGCTGGTTCGCCAGCGCCGCCGAACTGTCGGCGACCGCCCATTACCAACTGGGCCAATATGATCAGGCGGGCGCGCTGTACGGCCGTATCGCCAAGCTGCCCGGCGTCGCCAAATCGCTGCAATCGCGATCGGTCCAGATGGCAGGGATGCTCGGCGTCGATGCCGTCGCCGATCGTGCGGCCGAAAGCGCCGCGAAAGACCAGACAGGCAATGCCGCGCCGAAAGCGGCGGCAGCCGCCCCAGTTGAGGAAACGAAATAATATGCGGAAGACGCGTTTAGGAATGACCGCAGCGCTGCTGGCGCTGTCGCTCACAGGTTGCGGCGTGTTCAAGGGCGACGGCGGGCCAAAGACCCCGACGATCGGCGATCGCGTGTCGATTCTGTCGAACGACGCCAGCATCAAGGTCGATCCGGCGACCGCGGCGATCGCGGTTGTCTTGCCCGAACCCGCGGTCAACGCCGCTTGGGCGCAGTCGGGCGGCAATGCGTCGAAATCGATGGGCCACCCGGCGCTGGGCGCGACGCGCAGCATGCTGTGGCAGGGCAATATCGCCGGGAGCACCAACAAACAGCGGCTCGCCGCGTCGCCGGTGATCGCCGATAACCGCCTGTTTGCCGTCGGCACCGATGCCGTCGTCACCGCCCTGGCCGCCGACACCGGCGCGCCGCTGTGGCGCACCGCGATCGGCAGCACGGGCAAGGATTTCAAGGATTCGCTGTTCGGCGGCGGCGCCGGGGTCGACGGCAATGTCGTTTATGCGACCAGTGGCGCGGGCGACGTCGCGGCGCTGAACGTCGCTGATGGATCGGTGATCTGGAAGGTGAAGCCCGCGGGTCCGCTGCGCGGCGCGCCGACGATTGCCTTTGGCGGTGTTTATGTGATCAGCCAGGACAACCAGATCATCGCTCTCAACGCCGCCAATGGTGCGGTGCTGTGGCAGGCGACGGCGTCGCTGGAACCCGGCAGTGTGTTCGGCGCGGCATCGCCCGCGGCGGGGCAGGGGACAATCGTCGCCGGCTTCTCGTCGGGCGAGGTTCAGGCCTATCGTTACGAAAACGGCCGCGACCTGTGGGAAGACGCGCTGGCGCGCACCTCGATGGCGCTGTCGGTGTCGACGCTCACTGACGTCGATGCCGATCCGGTCGTCGACAATGGCCGCGTCTTTGCGCTGGGCCAGGGTGGGCGCATGGCGAGCTATGAACTGCTCACCGGGCAGCGTACTTGGGAAATCTCGATCGCGGGCATCTCGACGCCCTATGTGGTCGGCGAGTGGGTGTATGCGATGACTGACGACGGCAAGCTGCTGTGTGTCGCGCGCACTTCGGGCAAGGTGCGCTGGCTGCAACAGCTGGCGCGCTTCCGCGTCGAAACCGAAAAGAAGAAAAAGGATCCGATTCGCTGGACGGGCCCGATCCTGGCGGGTGGCCGCCTGATCGCGGTCAACAGCGAAGGGATTATGGCGGAGTATTCGCCGACCGATGGGACGTTGCTCGGATCGACCGAATTCAAATCATCACTGTCGCAGGCGCCGGTGGTGGCGAATAATATTTTGTATATTTTGGCGGACGACGGGCAGATCACGGCCTGGCGCTGACACGCGTCCGGGCCGGGGCGGCCCGGCGCAACTACAGGGATAAATTGTCATGTCGCGATTCGCGACGATCGCCATTGTTGGCCGCCCGAATGTGGGCAAATCGACGCTGTTCAACCGGCTGGTCGGCAAGCGGCTGGCGCTGGTCGACGATCAGCCCGGGGTGACGCGCGACCGGCGTGAGGGCGACGCCAATCTGCTCGGGCTGGAATTTCGTATCGTCGATACCGCAGGGTTCGAGGATCAGGACGCGGCGACCTTGCCCGGCCGGATGCGCGTCCAGACCGAAAAGGCGGTGCGCGAGGCCGATGCGGCGCTGTTCATGATCGACGGCCGCGCCGGGGTTGTGCCGCTCGACGAGGAAATCGCCCGCTGGCTGCGCAGCGAGGACACGCCGATCATCCTGGTGGTCAACAAGGCCGAAGGCAAACAGGGCGAAAACGGCCTGATGGAATCCTATTCGCTTGGCTTCGACAATCCGGTCGCACTCAGCGCCGAACATGGCGACGGCATGGTCGATCTGTTCGACCTGCTGCGCCCGATCGTCGAGCCGTTTGACGAAATCGAAAAGGAAGTCGCCGCCGCCTCCGAAGACGAGGACGCGCCGCTCGGCCCGATGAAGCTCGCCATCGTCGGCCGACCGAACGCGGGCAAATCGACACTGATCAACCGGATGATCGGGGAGGATCGGCTGATCACCGGACCCGAAGCGGGGATTACCCGCGATTCGATCCGCGTCGACTGGAAATGGGAAAACAACGGCGAGGTTCACGAGATTCAGCTGTTCGACACCGCCGGGATGCGCAAGCGCGCGAAGGTCCAGGACAAGCTGGAGAAGATGTCGGTCGCCGACGCGCTGCACGCGGTCGATTTTGCCGAGGTCGTCGTGCTGCTGCTCGACGCGACCAAGGGATTGGAGGCGCAGGATCTGCACATCGCCGACCGCGTGTTGCAGGAAGGCCGCGCGCTGGTCGTCGCGCTCAACAAATGGGACGTCGCCGAAGAACCATCGTCGCTGTTCAACGGCGTTCGCGCCGCGCTGGAAGACGGGCTCAGCCAGGTCAAGGGCGTGCCGGTGCTGACGATTTCGGGCGCGACCGGCAAGGGGATCGACACGCTGGTGCGCGTGGCGTTCGAACAGCGGGCGATCTGGACCAACCGCGTCTCGACCTCGGCGCTCAATCGCTGGTTCGAACGCGCGGTTGATGCCAATCCGCCGCCGGCGCCGGGCGGCAAGCGGATCAAGCTGCGTTACATCACCCAGGCGCGCACCCGGCCGCCGACCTTTGTCGTGTTCGGGACGCGCACCGACAGCCTGCCGGGCAGCTACACGCGCTATCTGGTCAACGGAATGCGCAAGGAATTGGGGTTTCAGGGCGTGCCGGTGCGGCTGAATTTCCGCAATTCGCGCAACCCCTATGACGAATGACCGGACGTAACGCCGGGGAGACGCTGATCGTCGACGCGCGCGGGATGCGCTGCCCCTGGCCGGCGCTGCGGCTGGCGCGCGCCATGCGCGATGCCGCCGACGTATTGCTGATCGCCGACGATCCGCAGGCGGGGCGCGAAGTCGTCGCGCTCGCGAACGAGCATGGCTGGTTGGTCGAGGAGGAAGCCGCGACCGACGACGCTGGCCGCTGGCGCGTGCGCCGCTGACCCAAAATGGGCCGGTTTCGGTCGCATGCGCCGCCGGTCGTAACCTCTTTTTTACCGAACTTGGGCATGGGTCGGAAGGGACCACGACCGACTTTGCATACCAAGGGACATTACATTGGACGAAATCCTGGTCGATTGGGATGAATTTCGCGCCACGCGCACCCAGCTGGGGGCGGCGTTCGTGCGCATTCTGGGCTATTTCCGCGAAGACGGCACCAAATCGGTGGCGGCGATCGAAGAGGCGATGCGCGCCCGCGACGCGCGCGGCCTCGTGATGCCCGCGCACACGCTGAAAAGCGAAGCACGCCAGTTCGGCGGCGAAAAGCTCGGCGAGGTCGCCGAAGACATCGAAATGTTCGGCCGCCACTGCGTCGAAAGCCAGATCAGCCCCGAAGAATATCTGCCGCGCGTCGTCGAACTGCGGCGGCTGTTCGAGGAAACGCTGAGCGCGCTGGAGCGCGAAGCGAATCCGCTCGTCCAGCGCCGCCCAGCCGGATTCGGCCGCGCCGTCGGTTACTGAGCGACTGGCGCTTTTCGCATCGGTTGAACCTGCCAGCGCGACAAGCTGCGCCACAGCCATTCGAGCGGCCCATATTGGAAGCGGTCCAGCCAGGGTTTCGACCACAGCAACATCGCCGCCCACATGCCAAAGCAGAACAGGTAGAGCGCGGCGCGCCCGACGCTGCCGAACAGCCCCAACCCATAGCCGTAAAAAATCGTCGTCATGATGATCGAGGTGACGAGGTAATTGGTGAATGCCATGCGCCCGGTTGCCGCGAGCCGCGTGCGCACCGCGTCGCTGGCGACCGACTTGATCAGCAGCATGATCAGCGCCGTCCAGCCGACGGTCATTAGCGTGTCGAAGGGTATCGACAGCGCCATCGAAGCGCCAAAAATCGACACTGCGCCATAGTCCGATTGCATTTGGTATAGCGCCAAAGCAACCAGCGGCGGGGTTGCGATCAGGAAACAAACGACGGCCCATTTGCGATAGCGCGCCATATCCCATTCGCCGGTCAGCATCCGCGATTTATACAATGCCATGCCGATCAGCATCAGCCCCATTGTTTCCCACAGGAACATCCCGACAAAAAACAGCGGGTCGCCCGCCATTTCACCGGTGCGGTGGCCCAGGATGCTGGCGTAGCTGCCGAGATAAAGCGCGGTTTCCTGAGCATAAAGTGGTGTCGAAGGCCCCATTTCGGCGTTCATCTGACGCAGCGCCTCCTGCATTCCCGCCGCCGCTTCGCCGGGTAGCGTTCCGGCCTGCGCCATCGACAGCATGGCCCACAGGCTTGCCGGAATGCCGATGCCGATGAGGAAAAACGGCAGCGACCAGAGCAGTAGCGCTTTGACCGACAGGTTGCGGAACAGAAACAGCAACAGCCCGCACACCGCATAAAGAAACAGGATGTCGCCAAACCAGATCAGGTAGAAATGGGCGAGGCCGAACAGCGCGAGCCAAAACATACGGGAATAATGCGCACCCGCGGGACGGCGGCCTGCCGTTACGGCGCTATCGATCACCAGCAGCGCACTTGCCCCGAACAGCAAAGAGAACATGCCGCGCATCTTGGAATCGACAAAGACGAAGTTGAAGAACCAGGTCGCCAGGTCGAGATCGCCCGGCGGCCCGCCCGCTGCAGGATTGGAATAAGCCGGGAAGGGCAGCGCGAAGGCGACGATGTTCATCGCCAGGATGCCCATCACCGCAACGCCGCGGATCGCGTCGAGACTTTCGATTCTCGTCCCCGTTATCATGCCCAATCCCCGTTGCGATATCGATACAGGGGCTATCGTTCATCGCTGCCAGCGTCGAGCGGTTTCTGAAACACAGGCCTCGCGATTAACTCACTATTGACATCCATGTCAGTAATGCTATCTGATCATCATCGCCAGATTCGCATGAGAGCAGCCATGACCCCGACCATCTTCTCCCATCCCGACCGCAAGATGCCGACCTTTCGCCCGTTCAAGGCGCTGTCGCACTTTCGCAAACTGATCAAGGACAAGGAGGATACCGAGCAGGTATTCCACATCTTCGAAAGCTTGCCGCGCAAGGGCTTCATGGATGACGCGCGCGCCTTCGTCGAAAGCGACAAGGGCCGCCGGCTGATGGCGAGCGAACCCTATCTGCCCGACCTGCTCGACGATCATAGCTGGATCGACGCGCTGCCCGAAGGAACGGTAGGACACGCCTATGTCACCTTCATGCGCCGCGAAGGGCTGTCGGCCGCGGGGCTGGTCGCCGAAGCCGACAAGATGGGCCGCCCCAAGTTCGACGATCAGGTGCAATGGTACGCCAACCGCCTGCGTGACACGCACGACCTGTTCCACATCCTGACCGGCTATGGCCGCGACGCGCTGGGCGAACAATGCGTGCTGGGCTTCACCTATGGCCAGACCGGCAACTACGGCAATTTCTTCATCGCCTACGCCGGCGGATATGAAGTGAAGCGCGGCGTGAAAGCCAAGGCGCCGGTGTTCGGCGCGATCCGTCAGGGTCAGCGAAACGGCAAGGCGGCACAGGCGATCATCGAACAGGACATCCGCGCACTGCTCGCCGAACCGCTCGACGCGGCCCGCGCCCGGCTGGGGATTGGCGAACCGACGCTGTATCACGAAGCGCACCGCGCGTATCGCAGCCGCGGGATCGATCCGTATAATTTCCTGGCGTCACAGCAGGCGGTTGCGGCCTGATTTAAGATCCTCCCTGTGGCAAAGCCATGGGGAGGTGGCAGCGCGGAGCACTGACGGAGGGGCAATGACGCGACGTCGCGGCCCCTCCACCACTCGCTGCGCGAGCGGTCCCCCTCCCCATCGCTGCGCGACAGGGAGGATCTATTTTAGCTTCGCGATCAGTGCCTGCGCCGCAGCCGGATTGCGGACTTTCGCGCCCGAAATGAAAAAGATGAAGACATCGCGGTCGCCCTTGGCCCAATCGCGCGCTTGCGTGGCCCAATGGTCGAGCGCCTTATTGTCATAGCCCGTTTCGACATCTTCCTGGCTGCGCTGCAATCGCGCGTAGGTAAAATCGGCGGTCTGTTCGTCGATGCACGGAAATTCGTCGCTGTCGGCATAGACGATCGCCATGTTGCGCTCGCGCAGCATGTCGATAAACATCGGGTCGCGGAAGCTTTCGTGCCGCACCTCGATCGCGTGGCGCAGCGGCACGCCATTCTGGCTGTCAGGGAGCAAGTCGAGAAACCCCGCAAAATCATCGCGGTCGAATTTCTTCGTCGCCATAAACTGCCAGTGGATCGGCCCGAGCCGGTCGCCGAGGCGGGTGAGGCCTTGCGTGAGGAATTTCTCGATCGATGCTGCGCCTTCGGCCAGGATCTTGCGGTTGGTGGTGAAGCGTGACGCCTTGACGCTGAATTGGAAGCCGTCGGGGATCGATGCGGCCCAACTCGCGAACGTCTCGGGCTTTTGGCTGCTGTAATAGGTGCCGTTGATCTCGATCCCGGTCAGATGCTGGCCGGCATATTCGAGCTCGCGTTTCTGCGGGTGTTTGGGCGGGTAGAAGGTACCGCGCCATGGGTCGAAGGTCCAGCCGCCGACGCCGATGTGGATGCTCATAAGGCCGTCTCCTCCACCTCTTATTGTCATCCCGGCGAAGGCCGGGATCTCATCGTCGCGTTTTGCCGCTCCGGCGAGATTCCGGCCTTCGCCGGAATGACGGGGTGGGGTTGTTACGCCAAAGCCGCGTCGGCGCCCATCAACGCCGGAAAAAACCCCTCATGCGCCTCGCGCAGTTCCGCGAGGGTCACCTCATGATCGCTATCGGGCAGTTCGAACACGATCCGGTCCTTGATCGTGCGGCCGAGCGGATCAACCGGCACGTCGGCGCGGCCCGCGGCGTCTAGGAAGTCGGCGAGGCAGGTGTCGCAGACGGTGACGAGATAAAGCCCCTGATCCTCACCGAAGAAGCTTTCGGCGATGCCGAAGGGCTGTTCTTCGCTGATCAGCACGCCGATATTCGACTTCAAGGCCATTTCGGCGAGCGTCACCGCGATGCCGCCGTCCGACACGTCGTGGCAGGCGGTGATCCAGCCGGCATTGATCGCATGGCGGATGAAGTCGCCGGTGCGCTTTTCGCAGCGGAGGTTCACTTCGGGCGGCGGACCTTCTTCGCGGCCGTGGATTTCGCGCAGCCAGATCGACTGGCCGAGATGCCCGGCACGTTCGCCGACCGCCAGCACGATGTCGCCGGTGCGCTTGAAGCCGATGCCGACCGCCTTGTTCAGATCCTCGATCACGCCCACGCCGCCGATCGCGGGAGTCGGCAGGATCGCGCTGCCGCCGCCGGTCGCCTTGCTCTCGTTATACAGGCTGACGTTGCCCGACACGATCGGATAGTCGAGCGCGCGGCACGCCTGCGCCATGCCGTCGAGACAGCCGACGATCTGGCCCATGATTTCGGGGCGCTGCGGGTTGGCGAAATTGAGGCAGTTGGTGATCGCGAGCGGCGTGGCGCCGACCGCGCTGATGTTGCGCCAGGTTTCGGCGACCGCCTGCTTGCCGCCCTCGACGGGATCGGCGTAGCAATAGCGCGGGGTGCAGTCGGTCGACATGGCGAGCGCGCGGTTGGTGCCGTGGATGCGGACAAGCGCGGCGTCTCCGCCGGTCTGCACCGTGTCGGCGCCGACCTGGCTGTCATATTGTTCCCAGATCCAGCGGCGGCTGGCGATGTCGGGGGTGCCCATCAAGGTCTTGAGGTCGGCGGCGACGTCGGTCGTTTCGGGGACGTTGGTCAGCGGGGGTTGCTTCGGCGTCGGCACATGCGGGCGGTCGTAGAGCGGCGCGTCGTCGGCGAGCGGGGCGAGCGGGATGTCGCAGACGATCTCGCCATGATGCTCCAGCACCATGCGGCCCGTATCGGTGACGGTGCCGATGACCGCGAAATCAAGTTCCCATTTGTGGAAGATCGCGGCGGCGAAATCCTCACGGCCGGGCTTCAGCACCATCAGCATGCGTTCCTGCGATTCGGACAGCATCATCTCATATGCGGTCATGCCCGTTTCGCGCTGCGGTACATCGTCCATCTTGAGGTGAAGCCCGACGCCGCCCTTCGACGCCATTTCGACCGACGAGCTGGTGAGACCCGCGGCGCCCATGTCCTGAATCGCGACGATCGCGTCCGACGCCATCAGTTCGAGGCACGCCTCGATCAGCAGCTTTTCGGTGAAGGGGTCGCCGACCTGGACCGTCGGGCGCTTTTCCTCGGCATCCTCGCCGAAGTCCGCGCTCGCCATGGTCGCGCCGTGGATGCCGTCGCGGCCGGTCTTCGAGCCGACATAGACGATCGGATTGCCGACGCCGCTGGCCGCCGAATAGAAGATCTTGTCCTGTTCGGCGACGCCGACGGTCATCGCGTTGACGAGGATGTTGCCGTCATAGGCCTTGTGGAAATTGACCTCGCCGCCGACCGTGGGGACGCCGACGCAATTGCCATAGCCGCCGATGCCGTGGACGACGCCCGAGATGAGGTGCTTCATCTTCGGGTGGTCGGGGCGCCCGAAGCGCAGCGCGTTGAGGTTGGCGACGGGGCGCGCGCCCATCGTGAACACGTCGCGCAATATGCCGCCGACCCCGGTCGCCGCGCCCTGATAGGGTTCGATATACGACGGGTGGTTGTGGCTCTCCATCTTGAAGATCGCGGCGAGCTTCTTGCCGTCCGGCCCTTCGCCGATGTCGATGACGCCGGCATTTTCGCCGGGGCCGCAGATTACCCACGGCGCCTCGGTCGGCAGTTTCTTGAGGTGCAAGCGCGAGCTCTTGTAGCTGCAATGCTCGGACCACATGACCGAGAAGATGCCGAGTTCGACCAGGTTCGGCTCGCGCCCCAGCGCGGCGAGGACGCGCTCATATTCTTCCGGCGAGAGGCCGTGTTCGGCAACGACCTGAGGGGTGATGACGGAGGCGGGCGCGGGTGCGGTCTGAGTCATGGCGCGCCTTTAGCGATGTGCGCGCAAAACGAACAGACCCCATAGCGCATTTTGCGCCATGGGGTCTGCGGTCGGTGTGGTCTCAGCGCGAGGCGAGGGTGGTCGCGGGCTTGGCGAGCGGCTCGACGTCGCGCAGCGGAAAGCTGACCTGCTGCGATCCGACGGTGCCGCGGACGCGGTGGGTGCCGACGCGCAGGGTAAAGGGTTTGCCGGTGCGTTCCTCGACGCCGCTGATCACGCGGACGTCGCCGACTTGGGTGACGGTATAGCTGTAGGTGCTGCCTTTATGCTCGAACCGCTGCGTGGCGGCGTCTTCGGCATGGGCGGTGGCGGGAACGGCGGCGAACAGCGCCAGAATGGGGAGAACAATCTTTTTCATGATGCAAGTCCTTGTTTGGAAGAACAAAACTTGCCTTTACGCCCCTCTCTCTTGTGCAATGCAGCATGATTGGCCGCGCGCCGCACGGCAATTGCAAAAAGCGGAATCGTGATTGTCGAAAGTGAAGCGGGTGGGCGCATACGCGTTCGAGACAAGTGAGGAGCTGTTCCCCGGCGAAAGCCGGGGTCCAGGGCGTCCAAAAGCAGGCGCTGCTCGATGATGCTCTGGACCCCGGCTTCCGCCGGGGAACAGATAGCTGCTCGAAAGGCTTAAAGGCCAGGCGGCGCTACGCGGTTCGCGGCAGCAAGGTCAGCACCAGCCACGCCGCGGCTCCAGCGGCAAATCCCGTCGCCAGCGTCCCCCAGGCGATGTCGAGCAGCGTCACCTTGGTCGACCAGATCTTCATCGTCGCATGGTTGGTCAGGTCGTAAGTCATGTAACAGAAAAAGCCGAACATCGCCCCCCACTGCGCCGCGACCTGCCATTTGCCCGCGGCCAATGCAGGCGCGACCGCGAAAATCTGGATGCCCAGCATGTAGAGCGCATAAAAGATCAGCGCCGGGGCAGGGCGCCAGCCGTCCATCAGCAGCGCGCCGATCTCGGGGCGATAGACTTTGAGCAGCATCGTGCGCAGCCAGATCGCGTCGAGGATGCCGAAGATGATGGCGGTGGCGATATAGGCGGCGATGGTTTGCAAGCTCATGGCGGAACTTTCATGGCGACCGTCCGACGATTGTTCCGGCCGATTGTGGATACGCCAGCGTAGGCGCGCACCGTGCGACGTCAAGCTTGACCGCACTTGACCATTGGGGGGCGAACGGGCCAAAGCATGGGGATGACGGACACCCCCGAAACCGCTGCTGCGCTCGCCCCCGACCCTGCGATCACCGCGCTGTCGTTCGAAGCCGCGATGGGCGAGCTCGAAACGATCGTGCGGCGGCTGGAAAGCGGCGATGTCAGCCTGGAGGAATCGGTGGCGCTCTATGAACGAGGCCATGCGCTGCGCGGGCATTGCGAGGCGCGGCTCGCCGCGGCGCAGGCGCGCATCGAACAGGTGAGCCTGGGGGCCGACGGGCGCCCGACGGGCACCACGCCGTTTGGCGAAAGCTGAGCGATCATGGCATCGACGAGCGACGATCTTTCGAGCGGAACACAATTGCTGCTGAGCACGCAGGCCGAGGTGATGGCGGGCATCGACCGGCTCTATGATCAGCTGTTGCCCGTCCCCAATGACCCCCGCGCGCCGCTGTATGAAGCGATGCGCCACGCCGCGATCGCGGGCGGAAAGCGGCTGCGCCCGCTCCTCGTCCGCGCCGCGGGCGACCTGTTCCATGTCGATCGCGGGCTCAGCCTGCGCGTCGGCGCGGCGGTCGAGGCCATGCACGTCTATTCGCTGATCCACGACGATCTGCCGTGCATGGACGATGATGATCTGCGCCGCGGCAAGCCGACGGTGCACAAGGCATTCGACGAAGCGACCGCGGTGCTGGCGGGCGATTCGCTGCATGCGCTGGCGTTCGAATGGCTGTGTGACCCTGCGACCAGCAGCGACCCCTTCGTGCGCGGCGAGCTGTGTTGCGAACTGGCGCGCGCGGCGGGACCGGCGGGCATGGCAGGCGGCCAGATGATGGACCTGGCCGCCGAGACCGCTAATTTCGACCTGCCGACGGTGACGCGGCTGCAACAGCTCAAGACCGGGGCGTTGATCGCCTTTTCGGTCGAAGCCGGCGCGATCCTGGCGCGCATTCCGCCCGAAGGGCGCACCGCGCTGCGCGCCTATGCGCGCGACATCGGCCTGGCGTTCCAGATCGCCGACGACATCATGGATGTCGAGGGCGACGAGGCGCTGGCGGGCAAGGCGCTGCACAAGGATGCGGCGGCGGGCAAGGGTACCTTTGTCACGCTGATGGGGCTGGAACGCGCGCGCGGTCAGGCGACGGCGCTGGTCGACCAAGCGATCGGGCATCTGGCGAGCTTTGGTGACGAGGCGACGCTGCTGCGGGCCATCGCCCGCTATGTCGTGGAAAGGGACCGTTGATGCGCATTGGGGTCTATCCCGGAACCTTCGACCCGATCACGCTGGGCCATATGGACATCATCCGCCGCGGCGCCAAGCTGGTCGACCGGCTGATCATCGGGGTGACCACCAACATCGCAAAATCGCCCTTGTTCGACGATGACGAGCGGATCGCGATGGTGCAGAGCGAAGTCGCGGGGATCGAGGGGAATATCGAGGTCGTCGGGTTCAATTCGCTGCTGATGGATTTCGCCGATGCGCAGGGTGCGTCGATCGTCATCCGTGGCATTCGCGGCGTCACCGATTTCGAATATGAGTATCAGCTGACGGGCATGAACCGCCAACTCAACGCCCGTGTCGAAACCGTCTTTTTGATGGCGGATGTCAGTCTTCAGCCGATCGCATCGCGGCTTGTCAAGGAAATCGCGATCTTTGGCGGCGACATCCAGAAATTCGTGACGCCAGCGGTGCGCGAGGCCGTTGTGACGCGGATCGCCGAGCGCGGCTTGCTGCAGGGCGAGCGTTAGAGGAACACGGCACCAGCCCGCTCCCGCCAACATTTGAAACGACCGATCATTGAGCGTTCAGCTTTTTCCCGCTAGGGCGCGCCAACGGGGCGCAAATCCGATTTTCTGACAGAGGCCGATCCAGCATGAAATTATCCTTCCGCCCCATGATCCTTTCGGCGATGGCGTTCGGTCTCGCGGCGTCGGCCGTCGCACAGGAAGCGCCGCCGGCGCCGAATCCGATGCCTGAAACGGCCCAGCCTGCGCCGCCGGTCGAAACGCCCGCGCCGCCGGTCGAAACCCCGCCCGCCGCCGAAGCCCCTGCGGCGACCGAGGTCGCTCCTGCGGCCGCGGCAACCCCGGCGGTGCCGACGATGACGCCCGATCAGTACATCAATAACCCCGAATATATGCTCAACCTCGACCTTTCGACGGGCGGCCGGGTGGTGATCCAGCTTTATCCCAATGTCGCGCCAAACCATGTCGAGCGATTGAAGCAACTGGCGCGCGCCGGATTCTATGACGGGATCAAGTTCCACCGCGTCATCGACGGCTTCATGGCACAGACGGGCGATCCGACCGCGACCGGGCAGGGCGGCTCGCAGCTTCCCGACCTCAAGGCTGAATTCAATGTAACCCCGCATCTGCGTGGCACTTTGTCGATGGCGCGGGCCGAGAATGAAGACAGCGCGAACAGCCAGTTCTTCATCATGCTCCAGCCGCGCTTCGCGCTCGACCGCCGCTACACGGCGTTCGGCCGCGTCGTGTCGGGCATGCAATATGTCGATGCGATCCAGAAGGGCGAGCCGCCCGCGGTGATGTCGCGCATGGTCCAGGTGTCGGTCGCCGCCGACAACAAGCCGGTCCCCCCGGCGTCGGCTCTGGTCGAAGCGGTTCCGGCGCCCGCGCCCGCCGCCGAAATCACCGCCGACCAGCTCAACGCGCCGATCCGCTAAACCCTTCGGCGGCGCGAACCTTCATGCGCGTCGACGCCTTCGATTTTGACCTGCCGAACGAACGGATCGCGCTCCGCCCAGCGCGACCGCGCGACGCGGCGCGAATGCTGGTGGTTGAGGGCGACAGGATCGCCGATGCCGGGGTCGGCGACTTACCGACATGGCTGCGCTCCGGCGACTGCCTGGTGTTCAACGATACGCGCGTCATTCCTGCCCAGCTTGAAGGACGCCGCGGTGACGCCAAAATCGGTGCGACGCTGCACAAGCGGATCGACCTGCGGCGCTGGCAGGCGTTTGTCCGCAACGCCAAACGGCTGCGCGTCGGCGAGACGGTCGATTTCGGGTCGGGCGTATCCGCGCTGGCCGAAGAACGGCTGGCTGACGGCAGCTTCATCCTGGCGTTCGCAGGCGACGAACCCGTCGAGGTCCTGCTCGAACGTGCCGGCACGATGCCCCTGCCGCCCTATATCGCGGGCAAGCGGGCGACCGATGACGACGACCGTTCCGATTACCAGACGATGTTTGCGGCGAAAGATGGTGCCGTTGCCGCGCCCACTGCAGCGCTCCACTTCACGCCGCGCCTGCTCGCCGCGCTGACGGAGGCAGGCGTCGCGACCGAGACGCTGACCCTGCACGTCGGCGCGGGCACCTTCCTGCCGGTGAAGGCCGACGACACCAAAGACCATGTGATGCACGCCGAATGGGGACGGATCGAAGCCGATACGGCGGCGCGACTGAACGCGGTGCGCGCTGCGGGTGGCCGGATCATCGCCGTCGGCACCACCAGCCTGCGCTTGCTCGAAAGCGCGGCACAGGAAGACGGCGCGATCACCGCGTTCGCGGGCGACACCGCGATCTTCATCACCCCCGGTTACCGGTTCAGGGCGATCGACGGGCTGATGACCAATTTCCACCTGCCGCGCTCGACACTCTTCATGCTGGTGAGCGCGCTTATGGGATTGGACACGATGCAGGCGGCCTATGCCCATGCCATCGCGCGCGATTACCGCTTTTACAGCTATGGCGATGCCAGCTTGCTGCTACCTGACCGCCCAGCATAGGCTGGTTGCCGCGGTTGGCGCCGCCCGGCTAAATCTCGATGACGATCTTGACATTGTCGGTGCTGACCGCGGCGGCCTCGGCCACCTGCGCTTTGGCGCGGGCTACGACATCGTTCAGGCTGTGAGGGGCGTCGAGCCCGAGCAGCTCGGCCAAATCGATCCCCAGCAGCGTCGCCAGTGCTTCCATCCGGTCCGCCTTGGGCCGCGCTTTGCCTTGCTCCCACGCTGATATCGACTGTTCGCTCACCGCCAATTCGGCGGCGAGCTGACTCTGTGTCAATCGCCTTGCGGTGCGGAACCGGTGGAGCCGGTCACCGAAGCTTTCGGTTGCCGTTGCGCTGGATAGGAAAGCCTCGCCGCGATCGGGGCCGACCACGGCGCGCAATTGCGCCGCGCTCAGCGTTGCGGGCGAGATCGGTGTATCGAACTGGCAGCCATAAAGGGTGTCGCTGGTCCAGACTATCGTCGCCGGAGTCGGCCCCGCCTGCGGCAGCCCGATTTCGATCGTGTCGCCCGTCGCCAGCGTCACCGCGCCCTCGAACAGCAGTCCGGTCGCCGAGATATTGTGCACCAGCACCGCCCTTTCGACCCCGCTCGCCTGCGTGCTTTGCAGCTGCAGGCGCAGCTTCTGTCGTGCGCTCCGGCGTCTGGTGACCGATGGCGCCGATGTGTCGAGATATGCCGGGATAGCCATGATCTCCTTCGTCAACGCGGCGGATTAAGAGATCGTTAGCGGCGCGGCGATTTGCGCGCACCCACTTGGCGTGGTTCCTGCCTTATTTACACTATCGCAATCCCTTCCGCGCATAGCGGTTACAGCGTGGGGATCAGCAAGAGATTGATTTGATGGAAATACCATCGCGGATCATGTCCGGCGAGCGGGAGGATGAGAGTGTCGAGGAGGGCCAGAAGGGCTTTTTCGGCTTGATCGGAGCGCGGATCGGCAAACCGCGCGGCGATGCCGCGCCGAATCTGCACACCCGGGAGGCGCTGCTCCTGCTCCAGAATTATGAAGAAAGCGGGCAGGGTTGGTTCTGGTCCACCGATGCCAAGGGGCGGCTGACCTATATCACCGATTCGGTTGCGCGGCTGATGGGCCGGCCGAGCGACCAGCTGCTCGGGACGATCTTTACCGAGCTGTTCCTGCCGGTCGACAGTCATGGCGAGCGCCAGCGGACCTTGCCTTTCCTGCTGACCAAACAGTCGAAATTCGACGATCTGCCATTGCGCAGCGCGTTCGAGGGCGATGATCGCTGGTGGGCGATTTCGGGGCGGCCGCACTTCGACGGCAGCGGCAAATTTACCGGCTATCGCGGCAGCGGGACGGACATCACAGCGCAGCGGCGATCTGCCGAAGATGCCTCGCGCCTGGCGCTTTATGACTCGCTGACCGGGCTGGCCAACCGGTTCAACATCTCGAAAAAGCTCGACACGACGCTGTCCACCTTTGCGCAGCAGCAGCGCTCGTGCGCCATCATGCTGCTCGATCTCGACCGCTTCAAACAGGTCAACGACACGCTGGGCCATCCGGCGGGCGACGCGTTGCTCAAACAGGTTGCGCAGCGGCTGTTGAAGATCGTCGGGGACAAGGAAATGGTGAGCCGCCTGGGCGGTGACGAATTCCAGATCATTCTTCCCGATCTCGAAGACCGCGGGAAGCTCGGCGACATGGCCGCCGACATCATCAACAGCCTGTCGCAACCCTATTCGGTCGAGGGCAGCCGCTGCATCATCGGCGCCTCGGTCGGGGTTGCGATCGCGCCGTTTGATGGCCTGAGCAGCGACGATCTGGTCCGAAACGCGGATCTCGCGCTGTATGCGGCGAAGGGTAACGGGCGCGGACGGTTCAGTTTTTACTCCAGCGACCTGCATCAGGCGGCCGAAATCCGCCGCGCATTGGAAGGCGATCTGCGCGACGCGCTGGTGCGCGGCGAGATGGACTTGCGGTATCAGCCTGTCGTCAATTCCAAATCGAACCTGGTGACGGGGGTTGAGGCGCTGGTGCGATGGACGCATCCCGAGCGCGGGGTGATCTCGCCCGCCGTGTTCATCCCGATTGCCGAGGAAGCCAATCTGATCTGGTCGATCGGCGAATGGGTGTTGCGGCGCGCGTGCGAGGACGCGGTCAAATGGCCGGGCGACATGCGCGTGGCGGTCAATGTCTCGCCGATCCAGTTTGCCAACGAGGATCTGCCCAAAATTGTCGCAAGCGCATTGGCGACGACCGGGCTCGCGCCCGACCGGCTTGAGCTGGAAATCACCGAAAGCGTGTTTCTGGGCGATTCGGCCGATACCGGCAAGATGTTCAAGGCGCTCAAGGGTTTGGGCGTGCGGCTGGCGCTCGACGATTTCGGCACCGGCTATTCGTCGCTCAGCTATTTGCAGACGGCGCCGTTCGACAAGATCAAGATCGACCAAAGTTTCGTGCGCGGGGCGACCGAGCCGGGGTCGCGTAACAGCGCGATCATTGCCGCGATCGTCGCCCTGGCCGAAGCGCTGGAGATGGAAACAACCGCCGAAGGTATCGAATCGCTCGACCAGCTTGACCTGATCCGCAAACTCAACGTCAGCCATGTGCAGGGTTATGTGTACAGCAAACCCGTTCTCCATGCCGAACTGCTCGACCATGCCGAGGCCGGGTCGTGGATGATCAAACCCGCTGGGCCTGCCCGCCAGCGCAACGATCGTGTCTCGCTGTTCCGAAAGGTCGGCGCGATCCATGACAATCATCGCTATGATGTCGTCATCCGCAATCTGTCGTCGACCGGCGCCTTTATCGAGGGGATATTGGATGTCCCGCTCGGCACCCAATTTGTTGTCGATTTCGGCGAGGGACAGCTCGTCACCGCCACCGTGCGCCGATCGATGAAGCACCAGCAGGGCATCGAATTCGAACAGACGATGGTAAGCGATGGCAATGGCGGGCTGTGTACACGGCACCGCGTGTCACCCTATCTGATCGCCGCCGCGACGCAATCGACCGCCGCGATGGCGCTGCCGATGTTTACGACGACGAACGACTGGAAAGCTCCCTGATCAGAGGCGTGGAACCGTCCGCGCGATCGCCCGTTCTGCTCCCAAACAGGAGAAGACCATGGCTGATACGAAAATCTTTGCGCGGCTGAAGGCCGATCATGACCGTCACCGCAAGCTGCTCGATCAGATCGACGAAACCAAGGGCGACAGCCCCGAGCGCGAAAAGCTGTTCGAGGCGTTTCGCATCGAAGTGACCGCGCACGCGGCGTCCGAAGAAATGTCGCTCTATGCGACCATGCTCGGTAAGCCCAATCTGCGCGAAGAAGCGCAGCACAGTGTTTCCGAGCATAAGGAAATCGACGATCTGCTGACCGAATTGTACGAGATGGACTTTGCCTCGACCGGCTGGCTAACCCGCTTTCGCACGATGAAGGACCGCTACCTCCACCATATCGAGGAGGAGGAAGAAGAAATGTTCCCCGAAGCCGAGGAAGGCCTGTCCGAGGCGAAGAAGAAAGAGCTGCTGGCGATCTTTGAGAAAGAAAAGCCGAAGGAGAAGGCCAAGGCGGCTGCCGATGAGCCTTCGAGCGAGGACGCAAAGGAATAATCCCACCGTTCGTCATCCCGGCGAAGGCCGGGATCTCGCCCGTGCGTATGGCATCCGCGTCGAGATCCCGGCCTTCGCCGGGATGATGATCTAAAGGCGAAACCTCGACTTTATCGGCCGTCCCCGCCATAGGCGCGCGCGATGACCGACAGATTCACCTTTTCCATCGCCGCGACGGACGGCGCCGCGCGCACCGGCACGATTACGATGAAGCGCGGCGAAATCCGCACGCCCGCCTTCATGCCCGTCGGCACCGCGGCAACGGTAAAGGCGATGCGCCCCGCCGAGGTACGCGCGACTGGCGCCGACATCATCCTTGGCAACACCTATCATCTTATGCTGCGCCCGACCGCCGAACGCATGGCGCGGCTGGGCGGATTGCACAAATTCATGGGCTGGGACCGCCCGATCCTCACCGATAGCGGCGGCTATCAGGTGATGAGCCTGTCGGCGCTGACCAAACAGAGCGAAGAGGGGGTGGCGTTCAAGAGCCATCTCGACGGCTCGCGCCACATGCTGACTCCCGAACGCTCGATGGAAATCCAGCGCCTGCTGTGCAGCGACATCGTGATGGCATTCGACGAATGCCCGCCGAACGGGGTTGATGCGAAACGCGCCGAGGCGAGCATGGAGCGCTCGATGCGCTGGGCGGCGCGCAGCCGCGCGGGGTTTGACGCGGGCGAAGACCATGCGGCGCGCTCGGCACTGTTCGGCATCCAGCAAGGGTCGCTCGACGAAAAGCTGCGCGCGCGCTCGGCGGCGGCGCTGACCGACATCGGGTTCGATGGCTATGCGATCGGCGGCCTCGCGGTCGGCGAGGGGCAGGAAGCGATGTTCGGCGTGCTCGACTATGCACCCGCCCAGCTACCTGCCGACCGTCCGCGTTACCTGATGGGAGTCGGCAAGCCAGACGATCTGGTCGGCGCGGTCGCGCGCGGGGTCGATATGTTCGATTGCGTGCTGCCGACGCGGTCGGGGCGCAACGGCCAGGCCTTTACCTGGGACGGGCCGATCAACATTCGCAACGCCAAATTCGCCGAGGATCAGGCGCCGCTCGACCCCTCTTGCACTTGCCCGGTTTGTACGACCTGGTCGCGCGCCTATTTGCATCACCTCGTCCGCTCGGGCGAGATGCTGGGCGCCATGCTGATGACACAGCATAATCTGCATTTTTATCAGGATCTGATGCAGGCGATGCGCGATGCCATTGCCGCGGGGCAGTTCGCTACATTTCAGAGTGATTTCGACGCGCGCTATCAGCGCTGACGTCAGTCGAGTTTGCTCAATAGGTCCAGCAAAGACTGCGGAATTGTTTCATCCACGGTCGACTCATACGCACGGCGCAGGGCGCCATTGACGTCCTGCGCCTTGGCAGCCGGTTTTTTTTCCGCGTCCTTCCCCGACGTCGCACCCTGTGGCGAACCGGTTCTAGATGACATTATCGGGGCATCCGCTTAACATGGGGCCTGTTGCTAACCGCGCATTTATCAAACCGCAATGGCGCGTTTGTTCTTCCCCATGAAACTAATTTGCGGCTAAATCGTTCCCATGGGGTAAAATTATGCCAGCGGACGCCGGTTTGGGCCGCGTTTGCTGGTTTTTTGGCGGGTTATGTCCCGTTTCAGGAGGGAAATATATGTCATTGGGTCAGGCGATCGCGCCGCATCTTCCGTATCTGCGGCGTTATGGTCGGGCGATTTCGGGTAGCCAGCAAAATGGCGACGCGCTGGTCGCGCGTTTGCTTGAAACATTGGTGGCCAATCCGGGGGCGGTCGATACCGGCAATGACCTGCGGATCCAGCTGTACCGGATGGTGCATGACAATTTCGGATTGATGGCCAGCGCGGCGACGTCCGATGACGACGCCAACCTCAGCGACATCGCCATCGCCGACGCGCGCCTGCGCCGCATTCCGTCGTTGGCGCGCCAGGCGTTGCTGCTGACCGCGGTTGAGGGTTTCAACGCCGAGGATACCGGCCGCATCATCGGCCGCGATACCGACGAAGTGAAAACGCTGATCGCCGAAGCGACCGACGAGATCGATCGCCAGACCCGCGCCCGCATCCTGATTATCGAGGATGAGCCGATCATCGCGATGGACATCGAAATGATCGTCCGCGATCTGGGCCATGACGTCGTTGCGGTCGCAACCACACACCGTGAAGCCGTAGCCGAAGCACAAAAGCATCAACCCGGGCTCGTTCTCGCCGACATCCAGCTCGCCGACAACAGCTCGGGGATCGAGGCGGTGCAGGAAATCCTGACCGGCCTGCATGTGCCGGTTATCTTTATCACCGCGTTTCCCGAACGGTTGCTCACCGGCGATCGGCCTGAGCCCGCATTCCTGCTGACCAAGCCCTATCAGCCGGCAACGCTGCGCGCGGCGATTTCGCAGGTGCTGTTCTTCGACGAAAGCACGGTTCCGGCCTGAGGCCAATCCGTCGCCCCCGCGCAGGCGGGGGCGGCTGGCATTTCGTCCTCGGCTTTGCTGCGTAAACCGGTGGCGGCCCCCGCCTGCGCGGGGGCGACGATACTTTGAGCCGCCTTGCGTGAAATGCCATCGCGGGCGATAGCCACCGCCGATGACCATCCTCGACGCATCCCACCGCCAATCGGCGCTCGACCGGCTCACCGCCAACGCGCCGTTTCTGGCGCGGCTCGCCGAACTCAACCCCGATGACGTTACGCGCTTCCTGACCGATGGCACCGACGCCGCACTGGCAGGGGTCTCTGCGCCCCCCGCCGACGACGACATCATGCGCGCACTCCGCCAGTGGCGCGGCCGCATGGCGCTGCTGCTCGCGCTCGGCGACCTGTCGGGTGAGCATGATGTCGCGACCACCACCCGGCTGCTGTCTGACTTTGCCGATCAGGCGTGCGACGCCGCGCTCGCCGCCGCCTTTGCCGAGCGTGTTCCGGGTGAGGCGCCGCGCGGGCTGTCGGTGATTGCGCTCGGGAAGCTCGGCAGCCACGAACTCAACTATTCGTCCGACATCGACCCAATCCTGATCTTCGACCCCGACACGTTGCCGCGCCGGTCGCGCGACGACCCGACCGAGGCGGCAGTGCGGATTGCGCGGCGAATGACCGAAATCCTGTCGGCGCGCACCGGCGACGGCCATGTCTTGCGCGTCGATCTGCGCCTACGGCCACATCCCGAGGTCACCCCGATCGTGCTGCCTGTCGATGCCGCCATTTCCTATTATGAATCCGAAGCCTTGGCGTGGGAGCAGGCGGCGTTCATCCGCTCGCGCGCGTCGGCGGGCGACCGCACGCTCGGCGAACAATTCCTGTCGGCAATCCAGCCGTTCATCTGGCGCCGCAGCCTCGATTTCCGCCAGCTCAAGGAAATCGGCGCGATGAGCGACCGGATCCGCGACCATTTCGCGCAGGGGCAGGCATTCGGGCCAGGTTACGACCTGAAACGCGGGCGCGGCGGTATCCGCGAGATCGAATTTTTCGCGCAGGTCCACCAGCTGATCTATGGCGGGCGCGATCCGTCGCTACGGGTTCCGGCGACGGTCGATGCGCTGGCGGCGCTCGCCGCGGCGGGGCGGATCGAACCCGAGGTCGCGACGCGCCTGTTGGGCCATTATGCGACGCTGCGCCGGATCGAACATCGCTTGCAGATGGTCGAGGACCAGCAGACGCATTGTTTGCCGACCCAGCCCGCCGCGCTCGACACTATCGCGCGGCTGGACGGCGTGGCCGACGGCGCTGCGCTGCTCGCGCTGCTCGAACCCGTCACCGCCGATGTCGGCGCCTGCTACGACCGGCTCGTCGCCGAACGCGCAGTGACCACCGGCTTGCCGCGCGACGATGACAGTCTGGCCGCGGCATTGCTGGCGGCGGGGTTCGATCCGCCCGATGCGGCGCTGCGCACGATCACCGAATGGCGCGGCGGCAAATTGCGTGCGTTGCGTAGCGCCGCTGCGCTCGACGCGCTCGAAACGATGCTGCCCGAACTGGTCAAGGCGCTGGGCGCGGCGCCCGATCCTGACGCGACGCTCACGCGTTTCGACAAACTCGTCGCAGGGCTGCCGAGCGCAATCAATTTCTTCCACCTGCTCGCGGCGCAACCGGCGCTGGCACGCATCGCCACGCGCGTTCTGGCGCTTGCGCCGACGCTCGCCGACGCGCTCGGTACCCGCGCGCAACTGATCGAGGGGCTCATCGACAGCCGTGCCTTCGATGCGCCCGCGGAGAAGACACAGCTGCTGGCGGAATGGGCGCCGGGACTGGCGACGCTCGACTATGAACGTCTGCTCGACCGGGTGCGCGATCTCGTCGGCGAGCGGCGCTTTGCCTATGGGGTGCAGCTTGTCGCCGGGTCGACCGATCCACTGGTGATTGCGGGCGGCTATTCCGAGCTCGCGGAGGCCGCGCTGTGTGTCCTTGCCGACGCCACCGTTGCCGAATTTGTCGCCGCCCATGGACGCATTCCCGACAGCGAGCTGGTCGTGCTCGCGCTCGGGCGGCTCGGGGGCCGGGCGCTGACCCATGCCTCCGACCTCGACCTCATCTATCTGTTCACCGGCGACCATCTCGCCGAATCCGACGGGCCGCGCCCGCTCGGCGCCACGACCTATTACAACCGCCTGGCGCAGCGGGTGACCGCGGCGATGTCGGTGCCGACCGCGGCGGGCAAGCTGTATGATGTCGATACCCGGCTCCGGCCGCAGGGCGCGCAGGGGCCGCTCGTCGTCACCCTCGACAGCTTCGAACGCTATCAGCGCGAGGAGGCGTGGACGTGGGAGCATATGGCATTGCTCCGCGCGCGGCCGGTCTATGGGTCGGACAAGGCGCGCGCCGAGGTCGAGCGGATTATCGCCGAACTGCTCGCAGCGCCGCGTGATCGGGCTAAGCTGGGCGCCGATGCCGCCGATATGCGCGACAAGATCGCTGCGCACAAACCGCCGCAGGGCGCGCTCGACATCAAGGGCGGCCCCGGCGGGCTCGTTGATCTGGAATTTGCGATGCAGGTTACGCAACTGGCCAGCGGCCAATGTCACGACCCCAATATCGCTGCCGCGCTTGGCTGTCTGAAGGCGGCGGGGCTGGCGCCCGATGGCGTCTGCGAAGCGCATGGCCTGCTTGCGCGGATGCTCGTGATGCTGCGCCTGACCGCGCCCGGTGGCGAGCCGCCGACCGCGGCGGCGCGGCAACTCGTCGCCAGCCAATGCGGCGAACCCGGCTGGCCGCAACTGCTTGCCGCGCACGATGCGGCGCGGCAGGAGATTGCCGACTGGTGGGCGTCGATTCGCCCGCAGCAGGAGAGTGAAAAATGAGCGGTCTGAAACTGGGCGATGCCATTCCCGCGGTGAAACTTCTCGACGCCGATGGTGCGACGATCGATCTCGCCGCGATGGCGGGCGCGCCGTTGGTCGTCTATTTCTATCCGAAGGCCGATACCCCCGGCTGCACCACTGAGGCGCAGGATTTCACCCGCCTTGTTCCCGAATTCGCGCATCTCAATGCGCAGGTGCTCGCGGTATCGCGCGACGCACCCGCAAAACTGTGCAAGTTCCGCGACAAATATGGCCTGACCGTCCGCCTCGCGTCCGATGAAGATGGCGCGGTGTGCGAAGCGTTTGGTACCTGGGTCGAAAAGCAGAATTACGGTCGCAGCTATATGGGGATCGAACGCTCGACCTTCCTGTTCGGCGCCGACGGCAAGCTGGCCAAGGAGTGGCGCAAGGTACGCGTCAAGGGTCACGCCGACGCGGTGCTGGAGGCAGCCAAGGCGCTGTAAATGCCAACATTGGGTGAAGCTGCGCGCGCGGTCCTGCTGACGCCGGACCCGCACGACAAACGCCGCGCCGCGCGGAGTCTGGCGCGGGCGTGGCGGCAGGGTCGGCTCGACCATCGCTGTGACACCGCGATGCCCGACCAGCCCGCCTGGCCTGGCGCGCCTGAATTGCTTGAACCCAGCCGGATGCCGCGCCGCGGCAAGGGCGGCTCCGAACGGGGCCGGATCGCGCTGCTCCATGCGCTGGCGCACATCGAATTTGTCGCGATCGACCTCGCTGTCGATCTGATCGGCCGCTTTGGCGACGAATTTCCGCGTCCGTTTATCGATGATTGGATTGGTGTTGCCGCCGACGAGGCCATGCACTTCGCGCTGCTCGACCGCCGCCTGCGCCAACTCGGCAGCCATTATGGGGCATTGCCAGCCCATGCGGGATTGTGGGAGGCGGCGCAGGTCACCGCCGACGACGTGCTGGCCCGGCTCGCGATCGTGCCTATGGTGCTTGAGGCGCGCGGGCTCGATGTGACGCCGCCGACGATTGGGCGCTTTCGCGAAGCGGGCGACGAGACATCGGCGCAGATTTTATCGCGCATTTACAACGATGAAATCCGCCATGTGCGCGCGGGGACGGTCTGGTTCGGCTGGAAGTGCGACGAACGGGGATTCAACGCCGCCCAAACGTGGCACGCCCTCGTAAAAGCGCGCTTTCGCGGGGCGCTCAAAGCTCCGTTCAACGACTCGGCGCGCCACGACGCCGGTTTAACGCAAGAATACTATGCTGTTATTGCGTCTTAACCATTGCGGCAGCACACAGGCTTCGCGGGGGATGAGCAATCATCCAAACCAACAAACACCGGCGCCAAAGCCTTTTGATGACTTTGGCGACATGGCACACGCGGGGTCGTATTTTGATAAACACTCTTCTGACGCAGAAGTTGCATCAAGTCGCAATCTGCGCCGCAGCATGTTTCGCTCTGGCCACTCCGGCCGTCCACGCCGCTGAAACCAGCGCCGATGCTGGCATTATCGCTCCCGACGAGCCCGATGACGACAGCTTCACCGCTGGCGTTCCCTCGGTCGGCGAAGACAGCGAAGCCCGCGCAATTTTTCAGGCGTGGAAGCGTCTCGACACCGGCCTGACGGCCTCGATCGGGGTTGCAGTGCCGTCGCGCCGCCCGATCGACCAGATGTCGCTGTCGTCGTCCTATGGCATGCGCGTCCACCCCGTCACCGGCAAGGTCGCGCGCCACAACGGCATCGACATCCCGGCGCCGCACGGCACCCCGATTTACGCGACTGCCGACGGCATCGTCGGCCGCGCCCAGCGCCTCGGCGGCTATGGCAATTATGTGGAAGTCGAACATGGCAACGCGATCCAGACCCGCTACGGCCATATGTCGTCCTACATCGTGCGCCCCGGCCAACAGGTCAAAAAAGGCGATATTCTGGGCTACGTCGGTTCGACCGGTCGTTCGACCGGCAACCACCTGCATTATGAAGTCCGCATCGAAGGCGCGCCGGTCAATCCGATGCCGTTCGTGCGCTCGGATCAAATGGCAATCGCTGCCATCACCGGCAAGAATGTCGCGATGGGCGGTCCCGAATAAGAGATAATGACGAGCTTTCCTGGGTCGGAGAGGAGGGGCGCCAGGCGGGATAACCGTCGCGGCGCCCTTTTCATTTGGTGTAAAGCGCCTATCTAGCAGTCATGGCCACGCAGCTTTCCGATATCACCCTGTCGCCCGCCGCCGCGGCGCGCGTCCGCTGGATCGCCGACCGCAAGGGCGAGGCTGAAGCGGCGCTGCGCCTCGCGGTCGATGGCGGCGGCTGTTCGGGCTTCACCTATCGCTTCGGTTTGGCCGAGGGCATCGACGCCGATGACATCGTCACCGAAACCGACGGGGTAAAGCTGGTTGTCGATCCGGTGAGTATCGACCTGGTCCGCGGTTGCGTCGTCGATTTTGTCGATTCGCTCGGCGGATCGTCGTTCAAGGTCGAAAATCCGAACGCAGCCTCGGGCTGCGGCTGCGGGTCCAGCTTCTCGATTTAGGACCGGCACCGATTTCCGTTTGTGCTGAGCTTGTCGAAGCACCGTCCTTCTTTTACGCAGAAGGAAAGAACAGCCCTTCGACAAGCTCAGGGCGAACGGAAAGAGAAGTCCGCCTGTGACCCTGAAAATCGCGACCTTCAATATCAACGGGATCAAGGCCCGCCTGCCGCGCCTGATTGAATGGCTCGATGAAACCCAGCCCGACGTCGCCTGCTTGCAGGAACTGAAATCGAGCGATGAAACCATGCCGACCAAGGAGATCGAGGCGGCGGGTTACGGCTTCCTCTATCATGGCCAAAAGGGTTTCAACGGCGTCGCGATCCTCGCCAAAGGCACCCAGCCGGTCGAGACGCAACGCGGGCTCGCGGGCGAAGATGAGGACGAGCAATCGCGCTACCTCGAGGCCGACGTCCACGGCCTGCGCGTCGCGTCGATCTACCTGCCCAACGGCAACCCGCAGCCGGGGCCGAAATTCGATTACAAGCTGCGCTGGATGGCGCGGCTGCGCGAGCGTGCCAAGGTGCTCCTTGCCTCGGAAATTCCGACGATCCTGACCGGCGATTACAATGTCATCCCGCACGACGATGATGTCTGGGATCCGCGCGTCATGGCGACCGACGCGTTGATGCAGCCCGAATCGCGCGACGCGTGGTTCCGCCTGCTCGGCGACGGGTGGACCGACGCACTGCGCAGCCGCCATCCCGGCGGCCATGTCTGGACCTTTTGGGATTATCAGGCGGGCGGCTGGCAACGCGACCATGGCTTTCGCATCGACCACCTGCTGCTCAGCCCGGCGCTCGCCGACCGCTTGGTCGATGCCGGGGTCGACAAGGATCACCGGGGGCGGGAGAAGGCCAGCGATCATGCCCCGACCTGGGCGGTGTTGGCGTAAAGCGCACCGCATTCATCGATTCGTCATTGCGAGCGCAGCGAAGCAATCCAGAGCGGTTTACGCCACTCTGGATTGCTTCGCTGCGCTCGCAATGACGCTGGACCGTGGAATCAGGCGTCGGGATAAAGCGTCGTCATCACCCGCTTCGGGTCGAGTGCATAATGATGCGCGACCGCCGCCGCGATCACGCTTTCCAGCGACCGTGTCGGCTTGAGGTCGCGGCCATCGAGCCGCGCTGCGGGCGCCAGTACCGGCCAGTCGGCCGACACCTTGCCACCTTCGGCCAACCCGCCGCCCAGCAGCATCGCCGTCGATGCGGTGCCATGGTCGGTGCCGCCGGTGCCGTTGACCTCGACGGTGCGGCCGAATTCGGTCGCGACAATCACCAGCGTGTCGCTCCACGCCGGGCCGAGCCCCGTCTGGAGCGCCCCAACCAGCTGATCCAGCCCGCGCAGCTGCGCGTTCAGCCGTCCGCGCTGGCCGCTGTGCGTATCCCAGCCGCCGGTTTCGACCATCATCACCCTTGCGCCGTCGGCGGGCAGCATCAGCGATGCCGCCAGCTTGCCCAGATCGGCGCCGTTGCGGCCATTGTTGCCGCCAATGTCGCCCGCCAGTTCCTGCGTCTTGACCGCGCTGTCCCACAGCGGGTGCAGCAGCGGGTCATCGGCATAGAGCGCCGACAGCCGCGCGATCAGGTCGCCATCGGCCTGCGGCAGGCGGCTCGGTGCATAGGTGCCGACCTGGACCGTTCCGCGCAGCGCCAGCGGCACCGCGGGGGCGATGGCAATCGCGTCGCGCTCGGCGGCCGGCAGCAGCGTCAGCAGCCGCCCGACCCAGCCGTCGCCGCGCCCATAAGGCCGCGATCCGCCACCCTCGAGCATATTCTGCCCGTCGAAATGCGACCGGTCGCGATAGGCGGTGGCGACGGCGTGGGCGAAATGCGCCTGCTTGCCGCTGTAAAGCCCGGCCGTAGCGGCGAGCGCCGGGTGCAGCGTGAACATCGCATCGAGTTTGGCGCCGCCCGAAGTTTCGTCGGCCATCGCGCGGCGGGCGGCGCCGAAAGCCGGGTCACCGGTTGGCGCCACGGTCGCCAGCCCATCGGCGGCGCCGCGCTGGATGATGAACACCAGCCGTTTGGGCGTCGCCGCGGCAGCATAGGCAAAGCCGGGCAGGGCGCCCGCCGCGGCGACGGTGATGCCCGACAGGATGATCGAACGGCGCGACAGGATCATTGTCTATCTCCGCAAAAAGCTTGGGCTGGCGAACAGCATCGCGATGCCCTGGCCCGGACTGTCGGCACGCGCGATGGCCTCCGCGGTCTGGGGCGTCAGGGCGTCGGCAAGGACGAGCGGCGCCAGCTGGCGCGCGTCGACGCGGTCGCCGATCCGTCCCGCGATCCGGCTGGCGAGTTCGACGCGCTGCATCAATCCCGCCGATCCGGCCCAGGTCGCGACCTTGTCGTCATAACCCGCGGGCGATCCGGGGCGCCAGACCGGCTGGCCCAGCTGGGTGAACAGCGCCACGACATTCTGTTTAGGTCCGAACGCGGGGACTTTCAGCGCGCGCAGCATCGACACCGTCCAATCCCATGGCGATTTGAACAGCGTCGGCGCCGCGTCCCAGGGTTCGGGCGAAGCCACAACGGTGCGATACAGCGACGTCAGATCGCCGCCGCTCTTGAGGAAATCGGCGGCAAGCCGATCGACCAGCGCCGCGGGCGGATCATCGGCGGTGAAATGGCGCGCCAGCTTGGTCGCGATATGACGCGCAGTGGCGGGATGGACGGCCAGGTCGCGCAGAATCGCCTCGGCCTGCGCCGCCCCGGCGGCATCATAACGCCGGCCCAGCACGGTTTGCGCGCCGGGTTCGTGCAGCGGTGCGATAAACACCGTGGCGCCCGGTTCGGCATCGGCGGGCATCAACCGCTGCCCCGCGCCGCGACCGAGTCCGGCGACGGTCAGCCCGGTGAGCGCCTTGGCAAAGGCGGTCACATCGGCCTGCGTATAGCCCGTCCGCACCCCCAGCGTATGCAGCTCCAATATCTCGCGCGCCAGATTTTCATTCAGCCCCGGGGCTTGGCGGTTGCCGCGATTGCGGACGCGGGTCGCGAACGGGCTGTCGGGACCGAAACTCTGCGCCTGATCGAGATACAGCAACATCGCGGGATGTTTCACCGCCGCGATCAGCAGGTCAGCGAATTTGCCCATGATGTGCGGGCGGATCGCCTCATTCTCATAATTGCCGACAAAGCCGATCACCGTCTGCTTGTCGGCCGACACCGCGAAATGATTGGCCCAAAAATGGACCAGCCGTTCAGAAAAGGGGGTCGGCGTCGCCACCGCCGCCGCCAGCCGCGCCGCGCTCGCCTCAACATAATGGCGCCGGATCGCCGAGCGCGACAGCCGCCGCAATTCGGGATCCATGCCCTTTTCTTCCTCGCTCATCGGCGTTTCGGCGGCCGCCGCGCGGCGCATTGCCTGGCGATCCTCGCGATATTCGACATAGGCGGTGGCGATCGCCGCGCGCCCGGCAAGCCCCGCCAATGCGGCGGGGGCGGGATCATAATCGCCAAGCTGGCGGTTCAGCCACGCTTTGGGATCGCCGATCGCCGGATCGTCAAAGCGGCGACCGAGGCCAAAGCGGTTTGCGGCAAGATATTGGACTGCCATGACAAAGCCTTTCGTGCCCCAAACGCACGATGGCCCGCGTTTGTCGCAAAGCTGTCCCAGCAATCAGAGCATTTTGTCGTAAATCTGATACACCCGGTTGACCTTGGCATCGATCGCCTCGGCGACTGCCTTCATCCCCTGATTGTCGTCGAGCACCCAGCCAATGTCGCCGCGCTCGGTCGCATAATCGCGCACCGCGTCGCGGCGGATCAGCTCGATCATCATGAAGGCAAGCGTGCTCGCCATGCGGCTGTTCTGTAATTTCTTGGCCACGCCCATCAGCGGCACGCGCAGGGTGCGACTCTTTGGCTTGCGCAGCCACCACAAAAGCCGCGCCCAGTTGAAGGGGAGCAGCGAGCCGTCCATGTCGATCAGCAACTCGTTGATATTGGGCAGCACGATGATGAACGCGACTGCCTCGCCATCGAGTTCGGCGACGCGGACCAGGTCTTCGAACACGATGGTCTTCAGCTTCTTGCCGACAAAGGCGATCTCGCTGTCGGTCAGCGGCACGAAGCCCCAATTGTCCGACCAGGCGTCGTTGAGCAGCCCCATGATCAGCGCCGCTTCGGCGTCGAAATTCTTTTTGTCGACCTTGCGTACCCGGATGCGCGCGTTCTTTTCGCCAGCCGCGACGATGCGGTTCACCAGCGGCGAAAAGCCTTCTTTGACATAGACGTCATAGTTGATCAGCTGCTTGATCGGGCGATAGCCGGTGCCTTCGATCCAGCCGCGATAGAGCGGGCTGTTGTGCCCCATCATCACCGTCGGGCGGTTGTCGAACCCTTCGATCAGCAGTCCGGGTTCGTCCCACACCGAAATCGACAGCGGGCCGAGCGACCGGTGCATGCCCTGCGTCCGCAGCCAGTCCTCGGCAGCGACGAGCAGCGCGCGGGTCGCTTCCTCATCCTCGGCTTCGAGCAGACCCCAGTTGCCGGTACCCGGCCCCATCCCCTGTTCGGCGGGCTGGGTGAGCGCGAGTTCGTCGATATGCGCCGAGATGCGGCCGACGGTACGCCCCTTGCGCCGCGCCAGAAACAGCTGCGCCTTGCCATGTTCGAACCACGGATTTTTGCCCGGGGTGAGCAGGCTGTAAACCTCGCCCTTCAGCGGCGGCACCCACGCCGGATCGCCGCGATTGAGGCGAAAGGCGAGCTCGACAAACTCACGTTTGTCGTTCTTGTCCTTGACCGGGTGGATGGTGATCGGGCCGTCCGAATGTCCGCTCATACTGGTTTCCTGAAATGCCAACCTTATATGTCTGGCGACGCATTAGGGCATCGCCAAGCTGCTGGCGACCCGCATTTGGCCATCTTGCTGCCACGAAATCATGATGAAGAGTGCAGGTTATGACGACGATCAATCCCCCCGCCGATCGGGTCGCGACGCCTTTCGCGCCTGCCGCGGTAAAAACGCCCAAGTCGGCGATCGCCGATGATATGGCGATGATCCGCGCCGCGTCGGAGCTGACGCGCGACCTCGTCACGCCCAGCCCACGCATCTATTGGACAGACTTTCTGGCGTCGACGTTCATCGGCTATGCGGGCGTCGCGGGCGCGATTTTGGCGCCGACGACCGGATGGGCGCTGGCCGCCGCGCTGATCGCCATCCTCGCGCTCTATCGCGCCGGCAGCTTCATCCACGAGCTCACCCACATCCGCAAAAACGCGCTGCCGGGCTTTCGCTTTGGCTGGAATTTGCTCGTCGGCGTGCCGTTGCTGATCCCGTCCTATATGTATGAGGGCATTCACAGCCTGCACCACAATCGCACCAAATATGGCACGGTCGACGATCCCGAATATCTGCCGCTCGCGCTGATGAAGCCGTGGACGGTGCCGCTGTTCGTGGTCGCTGCCGCCTTTGCGCCGCTCGCGCTGCTGTTCCGTTACGCGGTGCTGACCCCGCTGTCGTTTCTGATCCCGCCGCTGCGCCGGATAGTTGTCGAGCGCTATTCGGGGATGATCATCAACCCGCTGTTCCGTCGCAAGGCACCCGACGGCGATTTTCGCCGCATGTGGGCGTGGCAGGAGGGCGGCGCGTGGGCGTGGTCGAGCCTGCTGATCGCCGCGGGCGTCTTCGGCTGGGTGCCGCTGCGCGCGTTGCTGATCTTTGGCGCGATTGCCGCGGCGACCTTGGTGCTCAACCAGATCCGCACCTTGGTGGCGCATTTGTGGGAGAATGACGGCGAAGTGCTGACCGTGACCGGTCAGTTCCTCGACAGCGTCAACGTCCCGCCGCCGGGCTTGCTGCCCGAGCTGTGGGCGCCGGTGGGCCTGCGCTATCATGCACTGCACCATCTGCTGCCGGGCGTGCCCTACCACGCGCTTGCCGAGGCGCATCGCCGGTTGAAGGACGTGCTGCCTATGGATTCGCAATATCATGGCGCGAATTACGACAGCTTGCCGAAGCTGGTCGCGAATCTGGTGGCGGGTTCGGCGCGGGGTGGCGTTGGAGCGTAACAGCGATTGGTGCCCGTTCGTTCCCCTACACGCGCTGCAATCTGGATATTATCAGAAGGGCGTAAAGTATCATTGCGGCTTGAGCAATTTTGAACGCTTGTTGTTCGTAACCGCCAAATAGCTCGAAGCCGGCATAGTATATGACCGCCGTCCCCAGCAGCGAGGCGAGGAAAAGCAGACAGATAACTTTCTGGCGCTTGGTGGCGGCAGTATATTCAGGTCGAGCATCTCCCGACCGATTTCGAGCATAGGTCATCGCCAAGATCGCCAAAGCGACGATCGCCGCCCACAGCGTTGGGCTGGAGGTGAATTCGATCATATCTGCAGCCGATGGCTTTTCACCCTATTCCTCGGTCCGAATCAAAATCATCTCACCAATCAGTGCAAACAATATGAACGGCCCCCACGCCGCCAGAAACGGCGAGTAGGCGCCCAGATCGCCCATCGCGAGCGCGAAATTGTCGGCGACGAAATAGGCGAAACCCAGCGCCATGCCGAAGATCGCACGGATGAACAGCTTGCCCGACCGCGCGAGGCCGAACGCCGCGACCGCGCCAAGCAGCGGCATCAATATCGCCGACAGCGGCCCCGAAATCTTGTGCCACAGCACGCCTTTCAGCGCGTTGACCGGCCGCCCTGCAGCCTCCAGGTCGGCGATCGCCGCGCGGAGCTGGAGGAAGGGCAATTCGTCGCCATCGACTTGCGCCAGCGTAAACTGGTCGGGGCGCACATTGGGTGCGGCGATGATCGTGCCGAGCGGCTCGACCGTGCCGGAACGGCGCAGGAAGCGGGTCGCGCCCGACATTTCCCATCCCCCCGCGACCGACCGCGCGCTGTCGGCCTTGAGCATTGAGGACAGCACCCCGCCGGTGCGTTCATAGATGGTCACGCCGCGCAGGACGATCGACGGCCCGCCGGTCTCGACCGTCTCGGCGTTGATCAGATCGTCGCCGTCGCGGACCCAGATGTTGCTGCGCACCCCATTGTCGGCCGGCACGCGTTTATACTCGACCTTTTGCCAGGCGCTGAGCGCGGCGGTCGACCGCGTGACGATGCGTTCGTTGAAAGCAAAGCTGATGCCGGCGACGAGCAACGCGGCGAGGAACAAGGGCGCCAGCACCTGATGCGCCGACATGCCCGACGCCTTCATTGCGACGACTTCGCTGTTCTGGTTCAGCGTGATCAGCGTCAATATCGTGCCGAGCAGCACCGAAAAGGGCAGGAAGGTCTCGATAATCTGCGGCAGCCGCATCCCGACATAGCGCCAGACGTCCGAATCGCTGTTGCCCGCGACCGCCAGGATCTTGCCGCTTTCGCCGAGCAGGTCGAGCGTTTGCAGGATCAGCACCAGCGCGAACAGGATCGAAAAGGAGCGCACCAGGAACAGGCGGCCGACATACAGCGCCATCGTGCGCGACGGGAAAAAGTGGAGCTGGTGCATTTTAGGTTGAACTCTCCACCGCCCGCGGCTTGCGTTGGAACAGCGTCGCCAACCCGCGAATCTTTTGCGCCGCTTTGGCCGCAACGCGCTCCAGCGCGCCGATCGGCTGGCCGCCCGGCACATGCGCGACGACATAATACATCCAGACCGCCAGCGCCGCGAACAGCAGGAACGGCACCCATAGCGCGATCACCGGATCGATCACCCCGCGCGCGCCCATATCCTCGGCATATTGGTTGATCTTGTGCTGGGTCACCAGCAGCACGATCGACAGGAAGACGCCGAGCGACGAGGTCGACCGTTTGGGCGGGATCGCCAGCGCGATCGCGATCAGCGGGATCAGGAACATCGACAGCACTTCGACGATCCGGAAATGGAAATTGGCGCGCGATTCGAGCCGCGTCTGTTCGGACTGGCTCTGATCCTTGCCCGCCACGAACAGTTCAGGGATCGTCATTTCACGGTCGGCGCCGCCGCGCAGGCGGAACGCCTCGATCTTGGGCAGCGGGATCGGCAGGTCATGATTGTCGAAGGTCAGCACGCGCGGCACCGAAAATTTCGGCGATTCGTGTATCAACACCCCCTGCGACAGGCGCAGGATGATCGTGTTGGGATCGTCGGTGGCGAGGAACTGGCCGCGCGCCGCGGTCGCCGACACGCGCTGCCCGTCATTATTGTCGCCGCGCACGAAAATGCCGCGCAGCGACTTGCCGTCGTCATAGCTTTCCTCAATCCGCAGCGTCATCCGGTCGCCCAGCTTGGTGAACTCGCCGACCTTGATCGACGCCCCCAGCGCCCCCGAGCGCAGCTCGAATTGCAAACCTTCATAGGCATAGCGCGCAACCGGCTGGATAAAGCCAACAATCGCCAGATTGAGCGCTGCCAGCGCTATCGCAAAAGCAAAGGGGATGCGCATCAGTCGCCCAAAGCTCATCCCGACGCCCTTCAGCACATCGAGCTCGCTAGTCGTCGCCAGCTTCCGAAAAGCCAGCAGTATTCCCAGCATCAGCCCGATCGGGATGCCCAGCGAAAGATATTCGGGGATCAGGTTCGCCAGCATCCGCCACACGACGCTGACCGGCCCGCCCTCGGTGGCGACGAAGTCGAACAGGCGCAGCATTTTTTCCAGCACCAGCAGCATCGCCGACAGCACGAGCGTACCGACCATGGGAAAGAAGATGAGACGCGCGATGTAGCGGTCGATGGCAGGCAGCTTATTCAATCTTTCGTCGCCCCATCACCATGATTTGGCCGCAAATGGTTCCGATATGCCGATCAAGGGCGACAGGAACCCGTGTCGGCATGTGCTTTTGCGTTTGCTGGCGTGGCTATAACCTCTGGAGGTATTGAGGTCATGTCGAAAATTTTTCTCGCCGGCCTGCTTGCCGCTGGCGCTGCCGGAGCGCTGATTGCGCCCGTGGCGGCGCAGGGTGCGGCATTGGGTCCGGCGGCGGCACTGTGCAACAGCAACGCCACCGCGGTGCAGGTTGACGTGCGCGGGTTCAAGGCGCGCACCGGCACGGTGCGGGTCCAGATTTACAGCGCGAACAGCAATTATCTGGAAAAGCGCAAATGGATCGAACGCGTCGACGTGCCGGTCTCGCGCGCCGGAACGATGTCGGTCTGCGTGCCGGTCAAGCAGCCGGGCAGCTATGTCGTTTCTGTGCGCCATGACATGAACGGCAATGGCAAGTCGGATCGCAGCGACGGCGCGGGTCTGTCGGGCAATCCCGACATGAAGGTCAGCGATTTCATCTTCAAGCGGAAGCCCAAATTGGCGACGGTCAGCTTTGCCGTCGGCGGCGCCACCAAGCGCGTGCCGATCGTGCTGAACTACGTCAACGGCCTGTCGTTCGACCCGGTAGAATAGGGATTCCATGGCCAGCGTCGCGCTTCTTTCCAATCCGCGTTCGACCGGCAACCGTGCCCTGTTGCCGCGGGTTCGCGAGTATTGCGCAGCGCACCCCGATATTTTTCATTACGAGGTCGAGGACGTCGACCAGATCGGCGAGGCGATCCGCACCATTGCTATGGTCTCCCCGCGCGTCGTCGTCATCAACGGCGGTGACGGCACGGTACAGGCCGCGCTGACCGAGCTGTATTCGGGCGGGCATTTCGGCGGTTCGCCGCCGCCGGTCGCGGTGCTGCCGAACGGCAAGACCAATTTGATCGCGCTCGACCTGGGCGCCGCGGGCGACCCGATCAAGGCGTTGCAGCGGGTGATCGAGCTGGTCGAATCGGGCCGGCTCGACGATCATGTGATCCAGCGTCAGCTGATCTCGCTCGACAGCGGCGGCGAAGCGCGCCCGGTGCTCGGCATGTTCCTCGGCGGCGCCTATCTCGCCGATGTCATGCTCTATTGCCGCAACCGCATTTATCCGCTCGGCCTGCCGAACGGGATTTCGCATTTCCTCGCGGCGATCCTTGGCCTGTCGGCTCTGCTCTTTGGCCTCGGCGGCGGGCGCCTGCCGCCCAAGCCTGAGGCGATGACGGTGTCGCTGATCCGTCAGGGCGAGTTCAAGGGCAAATTTTCGCTCCTGATCGTCACCACGCTCGAAAAACTGCTGCTCAGCATTCGCACCAACGATGCCGCGGGGCAGAGCGGCCAGATGAAATTGCTTGCGGTCGACCGCGGCTTTGGCGCGCTGTTCCGGATGCTCGGCGCGACCTGGCGCGGAACGCTGGGGCAGAATCAGCTCAACGGCGTGCATTTTCAGCAGGGCGACGAAATCCGTATCGAGGGCGAGCGGTCGAACGTCATCCTCGATGGCGAAATCTTCCAGGCGAAGAATGGCATGCCAATCATCCTGACCTCGACGCAGCCGGTTCCGTTCCTGCGCCTCGCCGCCTGAACGCTCGCGCATGTCCAGCCTGATCGATCTGGTCCGCGCCGAACTGTCGACCCCGGTCGATCCGCGCGTTACCGCCATGGCGCAGGCGATCGCCGCCGAATATCCGGGCAGCGCCCGCGCCGTGCTGTTTTACGGCAGCTGCCTGCGGATGAGCGAACTCGACGGGCTGATGCTCGATTTCTATCTGATCGTGTCCGACTATAGCGACGCCTATCCCAAACGCTGGCTGGCGGCCGCGAACCGGCTGATCCCGCCCAATGTCTTTCCCTTTCAGCATGGCGGGCTGATCGCCAAATATGCGGTGCTCAGCGAAAAGGACTTTGCTCACCTCAACAGCGGCGAGGCATCGAATGTGTCGGTGTGGGCGCGTTTCGCGCAGCCGAGCCGCCTGGTCTGGGCGGTCGATCATGTCGCGGCGGATCGGGTTTTTGCGGCCGTCGCGGAGGCGCCGGTGACGCTGTTTTCCTTGACGATCCCGACGATGGCGCCCGACGTCGCGGCCGCGCCGGTCGATATCTGGCGCGCGGGTTTCAACCACACCTATCAGGCCGAGCTGCGCGCCGAACGGACGGGACGGTCGGTATCGATCGTCGATGCCGACCTCGACCGTTACGAGCGGTTTGCGTTGGCGACGTTGGCCGAAATCGCCGCACGCCGCGGCGTCGGCCCCGATGGCGAAGTGCCAAATGCGATGCATCCCGACACCGCCCGCCGCCGCTGGGGCCAGCTGCGCCGCCGCGGCAAGGCGCTCAGCATCGCGCGGCTCGCCAAGGCCAGCCTGACCTATGCGGGCGGAATCGATTATCTGGCGTGGAAGATCAATCGCCATGCCGGGACCAAGATCGAGATCAAACCGTGGCAGCGCCGCTGGCCCCTGGTCGCCGCGCTGACGTTGGTGCCGCGCCTGATGAAAAGCGGCGCGATCCGATAGTTGTCCTTGAGATTTGCCCCAGAAAGGGGAGCCTTTGGGGCAGATGGCCGATTAAGTGAACCGTTCGCCCTGAGCCTGTCGAAGGGTCGTTCTCTCTTGGCGACGTCGCGAAAAAGAACGGTGCTTCGACAAGCTCAGCACGAACGGGGTTGGGGAATGACGCCGGGTCCACGCTCGACGCTGCCCGCACCTAACCCGCCAGCCGTTGTCCTTCGCCCGCTCGCGCATCGCCGCACCGCCGGATCGCCTGATCGAGCGCGGTGAGGGTAAAGGGTTTGCGCAGCACGTCATGGTCGCCGAAACTGGCGACTTCGCTGGCATCGCCCGCATAGCCGGTCACGAACAGCACCGAAAGATCGGGCCAGCGCTGCTTGAGCTGCGCGACCATTTCGGGGCCGGTCAGGTCGGGCATCAACACGTCGGACAGGATCAGGTCGAAACCGCCCTGGCCATCGGCCATCCCACCCTCGACCAGCGCCTCGGCCTCCCGCGGATTGGCGCAGGCGACGACGCTGTGGCCCAGTTCACTGACCGCATCGACGGTTGCGGTCAGCACACGTTCGTCGTCTTCGACCACCAAAATGCGCAGGGCTTCGGCCGGGGATGTGACGCCGTCGGCGGGTCCGGCCACGGGTTCGGACGCCTGGTCCGCCTGCGCTTTCGCCACCGGCAACAGCATCGCGACGCTCGTCCCTTCGCCTTCGGTCGAGGAAATCTGCACCTCGCCCCCCGACTGGCGGCAAAAGGCAAAGACCTGGCTCATGCCAAGCCCCGTTCCCTGTCCCGCGGGTTTGGTGGTGTAAAAAGGGTCGAACACGCGTTCCAGAACCTCGGGTGACATGCCGCATCCGGTGTCGATCACCTGCACCGCCAGCGCCTTGCCGTCGCCGTCGTCAAGGGTCCGGATGGTGAGCGCGCCATGGCCGTCCATCGCGTCGCGCGCATTGACCGCAAGGTTGAGCAGCGCGTTTTCGAACTGCTGCCGGTCGAGCCAGCAAGCCAGATTATTGGCCTGGAGATCGAGCGTCAGCGCGATGCGGTCGCCGATCGTCCGCGCGATCAGCTCGGCGAAGCCCGCGATACACGCGTCGATATCGGTCATTTCGGGGCGCGCGGGTTCGGAACGGGCAAAGGTCAGCAGCCGCCGCGTCAGGTCGGCGGCGCGATTGGCGCCGTCGAGCGCGTTGGCAAGGTGGCGTTCGGCCTTTTCGGGCTCACCCGGCAGCCAGCGCTGCGCCAGTTCAAGCCCGCCGACAACAACCGCCAGCATATTGTTGAAATCATGCGCGATGCCGCCGGTCAGCTGGCCGACCGCTTCCATCTTTTGCGCCTGACGCAGCTGCGCTTCGGCTGCGGCGCGCTCGGTCATCTCGCTACGCAGCGCGATATTGGCCTGTTCCAGTTCGGCGGTGCGCGCCTCGACCGCTTCCTCCAGCTGCATCGCGCGCTCGCTCTCGGCCACTTGCTCGCGCCGTGCGACGCGGCGTTCGGCTTCGGCGCGAACGAACGAGAAAGTCGTGCCGATCGCGACCGCCGCGATCGCGGCGCCGAGCAACGCAAACAACAATATCGCTTGTTTCAGGCTGGCGCGATCGGCGGCGGCGACGCGGTTGCGTTCACGCAGCAGCGCGCGCTCATTGGCAATGATCTGGTTGAGCAGCTTGTCGATGCGGCTGAGCCCGGCATCGTGTCCCGCCGCATGATATTTGGAGATGGCCGCGATCGTCTGGTTGTAATTGGCGCTGAGCGCCGCGTCACCCAGTTGCCGCCCGCGGCTGTCCATCTCGGCCGTCAGGTCATCGACCAGCTTCGACTGGGCGGCATTATCGCGCACGCTGCGGTCGAGCCGCGTCAGATATTGCCGCGCCAGCCCCCATTGCTGTTCGTAAACGCGACCGTCTTCCTTTTGCAGCCCTACGGCGAACCGCCCGAGCGCAGCCTCGGCGCGCGCGAGCGATGCGTCAAGCGAGCGGGTCTGCGAGATGACTTCCAGGCTCTGCGTCTGCCAGCCCAGCGACTGGTCATAATTGTCGCTGGCGCGCGCGAGCAGCAGGACCAGCGCCCCGACGATGCCGATCAGCATCGTCGCCATGCCGATCGTCAGCCAGAAGCGTAGCCGCTCTCGCCGCGTCTCGGTTTCGGTATCGCCATCCCGCTCGAACACGCGCCTGTCTTACCGGACATGCGCCCTACCGCAAAGCGCCGAAATCCGCGCCGCTTCGGTTCGGCGCAAAAAGGAATCCGCTGGTCGGCGGATTGGGTCGATTCAGCCGATAATGCCGATGCGCTTGCCCGCGCGCTCGAAACGGCCAAGGATTTCGCCGACTTGCTCGCTGCTATGTTCGGCGCACAGCGAACAGCGCAGCAGCGTCATGCCCGCAGGGGTTGCAGGCGGGCGCGCCAGATTGACGTACAGCCCTTCCTCAAGCAGTGCCTCCCACATCATCGCGCCCTTCTCCAGGTCGGGCATGATGACCGCAATAATCGCCGATTGCGCTTCGTCGGTGCCGAGCTGGAATCCCAGATCGCGCAGCCCCTTGTGCAGAACCTTTGAATTTTCCCAAAGGTGGGCGCGCTTGTTCGACCCGTGCATCAGCTTGCGGATGCTCGTCGCCGCGGTCGCCACAACGCTCGGCGGCAGCGACGCGGTGAAAACATAGGGGCGGCACACCAGCCGCAGGATCTCAAATTTCGGATGGTTCGACACACAGAAACCGCCGACCGTGCCGACGCTCTTGCTGAAGGTGCCGATGATGAAATCGACGTCGTCGATCACCCCCTGCGCCTCGGCAACGCCGCGGCCATTCTCGCCGATAAAGCCCATCGAATGGGCTTCGTCGACCAGTATCATCGCGCCATTTTCCTTGGAAACGCGGATCATTTCCTTCAGCGGCGCGACGTCGCCGAGCATCGAATAGACGCCCTCGAGCACGACGAGCTTGCCCGCTTCGGGGGGCAGGCGTTTCAGCCGTTTTTCCAGCGCCTCCACGTCGTTGTGGCGGAAGGCGACGATTTCGGCGTTGCCCATCGCGCAGCCATCATAGATCGACGCATGGCTGTCGATGTCGAGGATGACATAATCGCCTTTGCCCGCGATTGTGCTGATGATGCCGAGGTTCGCCTGATACCCCGTTGAAAACACCATGGCATGATCCATGGCGTAGAATTCCTTCAGCGCCTCTTCGCACGCCTTGTGGCCTTGATAGGTGCCGTTGAGGACGCGGCTGCCGGTCGTGCCGCTGCCGAATTTGTCGAGCGCGTCCTTGCCTGCGGCGATGACATCTTCGTCGAATGTCATGCCCATATAATTATAGGTGCCGAGCAGGATCGTCTCGCGCCCGTTGCAGATCGCGACGGTCGGCGAGATCACCTTTTCCATCACCAGATTATAGGGGTCGGTAACGCCGGTCGCGAGCAGAGTTTCGCGCTGCTGGATCAGCGGATCGAATTTCGAAAAAAGGTCGGTCATATCAATATCCTTGGCCCGTTCGTGTCGAGCGAAGTCGAGACACCCGTCGGCATGGCGCAAGGTCGAGGGGCATCTCGACTTCGCTCGATGCGAACGGCATCGGGTTTATCCTTGCAGCTTTTCAACCGCCGCCACCAATTGGCCCACGGTCTCAATCTCAGCCTGCATGTTCATGCTGATGATGATGTCGAACGTGTCCTCGACCTCGGCGACAAAATCCATCACCGTCAGGCTGTCCCATTCAAGGTCGCCGGCAAAGGTCGTCGCATCGGTCAGCGCGACCCCCTTTTTATTGAAGGGGGCGATCAGGCCGTAAATCTGGTCGGTGAGGGCGGTGCTCATGTGGTGCGTCCCGTAAAGATATAATGTTGCGCGCGGGAATGCCGCGCTCGTGTCCGATTGGCAAGCGAATGCGGCGGGAACAGGGCAGCATCTTGCCGCTGGCGGCACTTCATGGCATCGCTGTGACGGGTCGCTGACAGGGGAGAAACACCATGGACAGCGAAAACGCATCGACACCACCGACGCCGCCCGCGGTTTCGTTTCCGCCGAACGCGGTGCATCTGGTCCGCACCAACCAGCAGCTGACGATGCAGCTGTCGCAGATGGCCGACCAGAAAGCGTCGATCCTGATGGGCGCGACCTTTGTCGTGTTCACGCTTGCGGTGGGGCAGGCGCGCGCCGGGGCGGGGGCGCTGGCAATGCCGCTGACGATCCTCGCGACCTTTTCCTTCCTGTCGGCGCTGCTCGCCGTATCCGCAGTGCTGCCGCGCGTCGGCAAGGCGCCGCCGATCGTCTACAAGGACGGCAACGATCACAGCAACATCCTGTTCTTCGGCCGCTTTGCCCAGATGGAGGAGGATGAGTTCATCGATGCGGTCAAGGCGCGGCTGCGCACCGAAGAAGACCTGTATGAAACGATGCTGCGCGACACCTATCAGAACGGCATTGTCCTCGCGCGGCGAAAGTATCGCTATCTGGCCTATGCGTATCGATTGTTCGTGGTCGGGCTGACGCTGACCTTCGGGGCGTTTGCGTTCGAGATGGTCGCGATGTGGCGGGGGTGACGCAATACTAAATCCTCCCTGTGGCGAAGCCATGGGGAGGTGGCAGCGCGAAGCGCTGACGGAGGGGCTGTGGCGCTGCCGTCGCGGCCCCTCCACCACTCGCTTCGCGAGCGGTCCCCCTCCCCATGGCTTCGCCACAGGGAGGATTACACCTGCCGCTGTTGCCTTTTTGCCACCCCCGCCCCCGAAAATCCCGCCAAACCCCACCCGTGATTGAACCGCCGCACCGCCGCGCCTATCCGGGCCGGCTATGTTGCAGCAGGCCACGCCTTTGACCGCGGAACCGTCGCAGGGTCTTCGCCAGGAATTCCGGGCGACGCTGGCGCTCGCCCTGCCGCTTGCCGCCGCAAACCTGCTTCAGATGCTCGTCCACGCGATCGACGTCATCTTCGTTGCCCGGCTGGGCGATGCGGCGCTCGCCGCCTCGTCGCTCGGCGTGTCGATCTTTGGTTTGTTGCTCTGGACCGGCAGCGGACTGGTGGGCGCCGCCGCGCCGCTCATCGCCGCCGAACTGGGCCGCCGCAAACATGCGGTGCGCGAGGTGCGCCGCACCGTCCGCATGGCGCTGTGGCTCAGCGCACTGGTATCGCTCGTTTTCATGGCAATTTGCGCCGCGGGTGGACCAATCATGGTAGCGACCGGCCAGCCCGCCGAAACCTCGGCGCGCGCCGCGGGTTTCCTGCTGATCCTGATGTGGGGCATGTTCCCGATGATCGCCGCGACGGTGCTGCGCATCTTCGTCTCGGCGCTCGGGCGGCCGACGATCGCCACCGCGATCACCTTTGGCGCGCTCGGGGTCAACGCGCTGGGCAACTGGACGCTGGTGTTCGGCAATCTCGGCATGCCTGCGCTCGGGCTGCACGGCTCGGCGATCTCCAGCGTCATCACCAGCGTGCTGATGCTGCTCGCCTATGTCGTCGTCATCCAGTCCGACCGGCGGCTGCGGCGCTATCATCTGTTCGGAAACTGGTGGCGTACCGAATGGACGCGCTTTTTCGACATGCTGCGCATCGGCACCCCGATCAGCCTGACCATTTTGGCCGAAGCCGGGCTGTTCACCGGCGCCGCCTTCCTGATGGGGCGGATCGGTGAGGCGGAACTCGCGGGTCACACCATTGCGTTGCAGGTCGCCGCGCTCGCTTTCCAGATCCCGTTCGGGGTCGCACAGGCGGCGACGATCCGCGTCGGGCTGGCCTATGGCGCCCGCGACCACCGCGGCATCGCCCATGCCGGACAGGCGTCGCTGGTGCTCGGCATCGGCTTCATGGCGTTCACCGCGCTGCTGATGTGGCTGTTCCCGACGCTGGTGCTGTCGATCTATGTCGATGTCGATGCGGCGCGCAACGCGGCGCTCGTCGGGTTCGCGATGCAGTTCCTCGTCGTTGCCGCGGCGTTCCAGCTGTTCGACGGCGCGCAGGCGGTCGCCGCCGGGGTGTTGCGCGGCCTCCAAGACACCCGCACCCCGATGATCATCGCCATCTGCGGCTACTGGATCGCGGGCTATGGCACCGCGATCTACCTCGGCTTCTGGACCCCGCTCGCCGGGGTCGGGGTGTGGATCGGGCTGGCGGTCGGGCTTATTGTGGTGTCGGCGGTGCTGCTGGCGCGTTGGCGGATGCGGGCGCGGTTGGGCTTGCTGCCTTCAACCTAGCTTACGTAGCCGTTCTTCGACTTGCGCATGCAGTGCCCTTAGCCATTCGCGACCAGCTTCGGGATGGAAGGCATCGATGGGCTGGTGGCCTTTCTTGGCGTTGCAGGGCTTACAGGCCGCTACCAGATTTTGGATAGCTTCCGCGGCATCACCATTTTGACCTTCCACATGGTCGATGGTCAGGTTGTCCTTCGATAGCTTTGTGGGGCAATAGAAGCATTTGGCACCATGGGTTTCAACAGCCTTCTTCAAGCTGTTTCGCGCTGCCCAAGGACCACCCGCCGCACCTGCTACCCAGTAAAGGGGAGTCTTGCTCTCACTGCTGTGCAATCGTGCAAACACGATGGTACGATAAGGCATCATGCCGAGACACGGCTGCGCCGCTACCTCAGGTCGCTCGATCGCTTCCTGAGCCTCCTTTTGAAACCCTTCGGCCTTCATGGGTGACGGCTTAACGCTCAAGCGTAAAATTTTCGTTGGAGTCCGCTTGACGGTCTTAGGGGAGCCACCCATATGCCCATCTGTTAGCACTCGCGCCCTGTGAGTGCTAAATCACATCCATTGCATCATTGGAGGGATATCCATGCAATTTCGTCCGCTGCACGACCGAGTGCTCGTCCGCCGTATCGAAGCCGAAGAAAAAACGGCTGGCGGCATCATCATCCCCGACACCGCCAAGGAAAAGCCGCAGGAAGGCGAAGTCGTCTCCGTTGGTTCGGGCGCCCGCGCCGATGATGGCAAGGTGACCCCGCTCGACGTCAAGGCCGGCGACCGCATCCTGTTCGGCAAATGGTCGGGCACCGAAGTCAAGGTCGACGGCGAAGAGCTGTTGATCATGAAGGAATCGGACATCCTCGGCGTCATCGCCTGAGCGATTTGATCGAATCTCGAGTGAAGTTGCGCAGTTTTCTGCCATTTTTGAAGGAGCATCCACATGGCTGCAAAAGACGTAAAATTTAGCCGCGACGCGCGCGAACGCATTCTGCGCGGCGTCGACATCCTCGCCGACGCGGTGAAGGTGACCCTCGGTCCCAAGGGCCGCAACGTCGTCATCGACAAGAGCTTCGGCGCCCCCCGCATCACCAAGGACGGCGTCACCGTCGCCAAGGAAATCGAACTCAAGGACAAGTTCGAAAACATGGGCGCGCAGATGGTCCGCGAAGTTGCTTCGAAGACCAACGACCTCGCCGGTGACGGCACGACCACCGCGACCGTCCTGGCGCAGGCAATCGTCCGCGAAGGCATGAAGTCGGTTGCCGCCGGCATGAACCCGATGGACCTGAAGCGCGGCATCGACCTCGCGGTCACCAAGGTTGTCGAAACGATCAAGGCGCAGTCGAAGCCGGTTTCGGGCACTGCCGAAATCGCGCAGGTCGGCATCATTTCGGCCAATGGCGACACCGAAGTCGGCGAGAAAATCGCTCAGGCGATGGACAAGGTCGGCAAGGAAGGCGTGATCACCGTCGAGGAAGCCAAGGGTCTCGATTTCGAGCTCGACGTTGTCGAAGGCATGCAGTTCGACCGCGGCTATCTGTCGCCTTATTTCATCACCAACCCGGAAAAGATGCTCGTCGAGCTGGCCGATCCGTACATCCTGATCTTTGAAAAGAAGCTGTCGAACCTTCAGTCGATGCTGCCGATTCTCGAAGCGGTTGTGCAGTCGGGCCGTCCGCTGCTGATCATCGCCGAAGACATCGAAGGCGAAGCGCTCGCCACGCTGGTGGTCAACCGCCTGCGCGGCGGCCTGAAGGTCGCGGCCGTCAAGGCACCCGGCTTCGGCGATCGCCGCAAGGCGATGCTGCAGGACATCGCGATCCTCACCAACGGTGAAATGATCAGCGAAGACCTGGGCATCAAGCTCGAAACCGTCACGCTGAACATGCTGGGCCAGGCCAAGCGCGTCACGATCGACAAGGACAACACGACGATCGTCGATGGTGCCGGCGATGCCGACACGATCAAGGGCCGCGTCGAACAGATCCGCGCGCAGATCGAAACGACGACCAGCGATTACGACAAGGAAAAGCTGCAGGAACGTCTGGCGAAGCTCGCTGGCGGTGTTGCGGTGATCAAGGTCGGCGGCGCTTCGGAAGTCGAAGTGAAGGAACGCAAGGATCGCGTCGATGACGCTCTCCACGCAACCCGCGCTGCGGTCGAAGAAGGCATCGTCCCCGGCGGCGGTACCGCGCTGCTGTACGCCACCAAGGCGCTCGAAGGCCTGACCGGCGTGAACGAAGACCAGACCCGCGGCATCGACATCATCCGTCGCGCGCTGCAGGCTCCGGTTCGCCAGATCGCCGAAAACGCCGGTTTTGACGGCGGCGTCGTCGCCGGCAAGCTGTTCGACCAGAATGACAGCAACTTCGGCTTCAACGCCTCGACCGACGTCTATGAAGACCTGGTCAAGGCCGGTGTGATCGATCCGACCAAGGTCGTTCGCGTCGCGTTGCAGGACGCCGCCTCGGTTGCTGGTCTGCTGATCACCACCGAAGCCGGCATCGCCGAAACGCCCGAAGACAAGCCCGCCATGCCCATGGGCGGCGGCGGCATGGGCGGCATGGGCGGCATGGACTTCTAAGTCCAAACCGTTCGGCGCTCAGCCAATGAAAAGAGGGTCGGGGGAGCAATCCTCCGGCCCTTTTCTTTGCCCGTGATTCTCATCGTCACCCCGGACTTTGATCCGGGGTCCATTGCGGCGGCGCGGTCATGGATGCCGGATCAAGTCCGGCATGACGAAATAGGGCGCGTGGGACATTGCCGGTTAAGGCGATGCCGCATAACTAGGCCGCAATGATGTTCGCCCTTGCCTTCGCACTGCTCACCAATCCCGCCGTTGCCACGCCCGCCGGACCGCAAGTGATAGAACGCTGCGGCTATCGCATCGTCCAAAGCTACCCCCACGACGCAACCAGCTTTACCCAGGGCCTGTTCTGGGAGGGCGGCCATCTGTACGAAGCCACCGGCCAATATGGCCGCTCGCGCGTTGCGCGGCTCGACCTCAAGACCGGCAAGGCAGTCGCGCAGACCAGCCTGCCCCCCGACCAATTCGGCGAAGGTATCACGCGCTGGCGCGACCAGATCATCGGCGTCACTTGGCAGGGCGGGGTTGGCAATCGCTGGCGGATCAAGGATCTGAAACCCGCCGGCACCTTCAAATATGCCGGTGAGGGGTGGGGCGTCACCATGGTCGGCGACAGTTTGGCGCTGAGCGACGGCACCTCACAGCTGCGCTTCTTCGATCCCGCGACGATGACCGAGCAGCGGCGCGTCACGGTGCGCTTCGGCACCCGCCCGCTGGCGATGCTCAACGAACTGGAGACGATCGACGGCGAAATCTGGGCCAACGTCTGGATGACCGACCTGATCGTGCGGATCGACCCGGCCAGCGGCGCCATCAAATCCTACATCGACCTGTCGGGATTGAAGGAACAGGCCGGTGCCACGGGCCATGACAGCGTCCTCAACGGCATCGCATGGGACGCGAAGAAGAAGCGCCTGTTCGTCACCGGAAAATATTGGCCGAAGCTGTTCGAGATTGCGCTGGCTGACTGTCGTTAGCGATCAATCCTCCCTGTCGCGCAGCGATGGGGAGGTGGCAGCACGAAGTGCTGACGGAGGGGCTTTGGCGCAAACGTCGCTGCCCCTCCACCATTCGCTTCGCGAACGGTCCCCCTCCCCATCGCTGCGCGACAGGGAGGACTACTAGAGCGAACGCTCCAGCGCCTGCTCCATCCGCGCCGCTGCGGCGTCATAAACGCGCGTCTTCAGTCCAGCGGTAATCGCAGCGGGCGTCCGGTCGGGGTGCCCACCGACATAGGGCGGCGCGGGGTCATATTCGATCGCGAGCTGGATCGCCTGCGCCACCGCGTCGCCGTGCAGCCGGCCGATCAGCGTCAGCGCGAAATCCAGCCCCGACGTCACGCCGCCGCTGGTGACCACATTTCCGTCCTCGACGATGCGCGCATTCACCGGTTCAGCGCCGACCAGCGGGAGCAGATGGGCATAGGCCCAATGCGTTGTCGCCCGCTTGCCGGTCAGCAACCCGGCGCGGCCGAGCAGGAAGGCGCCGGTGCAGACGCTCGTCACCCAGCGCGCGCCCGCGGCTTGGCGCGCGATGAAGTCGATCGTTGCGAGGTCGTTCAATGCCTCGGTGACGCCATGCCCGCCGGGGATGCACAGGATGTCGGCTGGCGGACAGCTGGCGAATTCGTCGGTCGGCAGGATCGAGAAGCCGCAATCGGTGGCGATCGGGTCTCGGTTCGCCGCTGCGCCGACCAGCCGCGCGCCGGGCATCCGGCACAGCGCCTGCGCGGGCGCGGTGAAATCGAGCTGGGTAATGCCCGGAAACAGCAGGAAAACTATCGTAGTGTGGGCAACGGTTGCGGGCGCGTCGGTCATACGGATGTCCTTGCAGTTGCAGTGGATCACCCAGGCGCGCGGCTCGAAATGGCATGTCCACCAGCCCCGCTTCCCGATGGGTCTCCATCTTCAGCGCCAGTCGCGAGGCCATCCAAGACTAACGTTGCTGTGCGCGAAGGGGAAGACGCTATCTGTCCACTGTCTCGCTCGCGCCGCTGGTCGTCTCAGCTGCGGCTGCTGGGGCGGCAGCGCGGCTTTCGAGCATTTCGGCGGCATCGTCGAGCGCCTTTGCCTCGCTGACCGTCACTCCGCCGGGGCCGGGTTCGTTATCGGTGCGGCTGCATCCCGCGACCAGCGTCGCGGCGATCAGAATTGCGACGGGGCCGCGGCGGTGCATCGATTTCTCTCCCACAAAAAAGGGCTCCATCCGCGGGGGATGGAGCCCTTTCTATAGTCGCACGCTCATAGGCGCGCCAACGACTTACTTGTCGTTGGCTTCGGCCTTCTTGGTTTCAGCTTCGATCTTGTCACCGGCGGCCGCAGCAGCGTCGCCAGCAGCGTTGACGGTGCCTTCGACAGCATTGCCGGCCTTGTCGGCAGCAGCGGCGGTCGCGGCAGCGGCATCGTCGGCAGCAGCAGCGGTGGCGTCGGCTGCGTCGGCAGCGCCTTCGGCCATGGCGTCGCCGGTGGCGGCGGCGTCGTCAGCCATCGAATCGGCGGTTTCGCTAGCGGCGTCTTGGGTCTTTTCCGAGCAGGCAGTGAGGCTGAAGGCCGCGGCGGCCATCGAAGCGATGAGGATCTTGCGCATGGGTATTCCTTTCGAAAACAATGGCCGCATGACCGACCATAGATGGAAAGAGTTAGCGAGGGATGCGAAGCTTGGCAATCAATAGCTTTTGGCCCTTGGCGGGACACCAAGGGCTCGCAAAACGAACAAAAGGGGCGCCAGCAAACTGACGACCCCCCTTGTTTCTTTGGCCGAACCGACCGGTAAGAAGCTTACTTCTTGGCTTCTTCCATCGCGCCCTTGGCGGCGTCGGTCGCTTCCTGGGCGGCGCCAGCAGCTTCGGCAGCCTTGTCGGTTGCGGTCGCAGCGTCGCCAGCAGCGGCGGCGTCAGCTGCGCCTTCAGCAGCGGCGCCAGCGGTCGCAGCAGCGTCAGCAGCGCCTTCGGCGGCTTCCATCGCGCCGTCAGCCGCGCCTTCGACGGTTGCCGTATCTTCGGTGGTGACGGCTGCGTCTTCGGCAGCCTTTTCACCGCAAGCGGCGAGGCCGAGCGATGCGGCGAGGACGAGCGACATGGTGATCGATTTTTTCATTTGGGAAACCCCTCTCGGTTTGAACTGATCGACCGGCACAGGAACAGATCGATCCCGGAATATGCCAATCCCGCGCAGAATTACTCGCTCGGCAAATGACGTGCAACGCCCTTTTTTCGGGCGCCGATATGTTTCATGGCGAATGGCTTGCGGACCAGTCGGCTTTGGCGGAAATAGGGGTGCGCAGCTTGGTTGACCAGATATAAAGAAAGCTTTATATGTGATCCCATGAGTGAGCTGATCGACATCTTTCGGGCGCTGGCCGACCCGACGCGCTTACGAGTCGTCGCCTTGCTGCGCGAGATGGAGCTGGCGATCGGCGAACTGGCGGTCGTGCTCGACCAGAGCCAGCCGCGGGTGTCGCGCCATGTCCGCATCCTGGTCGAAGCAGGGATTGTCGAGCGGCGGCGCGAGGGCAGCTGGGTGTTCCTGCGGATCGCCAAGAGCGGGCCGATTGCCGACATCATTGGGCAAGCCGAAAGCTGGCCGTTCTCGGCGCGCGAGGCGCTGGTGATCGCGCATGACGCGCGGCGCCTGGCGGCGGTGCGCGACGAACGCGTCGCGGTCGCCGAACGCTATTTCGCCGAACATGCTGCCGAATGGGACGCGATCCGCTCGCGCCACGTCGCCGAAAGCGAGGTTGAGGCGGCGATGCTGGCGATGATGCACAACCGCAGGCTCGGCCATTTGCTCGACATCGGCACCGGCACCGGACGGATGGCGGAGATATTTGCGCCGACCGCGCGCCGGATTACCGCGCTCGACCGCAGCCCTGAAATGCTGCGCATCGCGCGGGCGAAGCTGGCGGGGCAGGCGGTCCCGGTCGATCTGGTGCAAGGCGATTTCCTCAACCTGCCGGTCGGTGACGCGAGCGTCGACAGCATTGTCATTCATCAGGCGCTCCACTTTGCCCACGAACCCGACCGGGTGATTGCCGAGGCGAGCCGAGTGCTGCGCGGCGGCGGCCATCTGCTGATCGTCGATTTTGCGCCGCATGGCGACGAGGCGCTGCGCGATCAGGCGGCGCACGCACGCCTCGGCTTTTCGGACGCGCAGATCCGCGGCTGGTTAGCGTCGGCGGGGCTGCTGCTGGAAAACACCCAAACCCTCGAAGGGGGCGAGCTGGTCGTCAAGCTTTGGCTTGGCCGCCGACGCAGCGATGAAGATCAACCGCCGGTCGCTCACGATGGCGACGGGCAAAGTAAAAGGCTTGCGGCATGACGTCGAATTTGAATTCGCTCGCGGAAGCGCGCCGCGCCGCGGCCTCGCCGCTGTTCGCCAATCTGGATGGCGACATCGGCGTCAGTTTCGAATTTTTCCCGCCCAAGACCGAGAAGATGGAAGCGCAGCTGTGGGACACGTTCCGGACGCTGGAGCCTTTGGCGCCGCGCTTCGTGTCGGTCACCTACGGCGCGGGCGGCTCGACGCGCGAACGCACCCATTCGACCGTCGCCCGCATCGCCGCCGAAAGCGCCGTGCCGCCCGCCGCGCATTTGACCTGCGTCGAAGCCTCGCGCGCTGAAATCAACGAGGTAGCAGAGGCCTATTGGGAGGCCGGAGTACGCCACATTGTCGCGCTGCGCGGTGACGTGCCGGGTGGCGCGCCCTATCGTGCGCACCCCGACGGCTACGCCAATGCGGTCGAGCTGGTCGCGGGACTGAAAGCGGTCGCGCCGTTCGAAATCTCGGTCGCCGCCTATCCTGAAACCCATCCCGACGCCGATTGCCCGCAGGCTGACCTGGACAATCTGAAGCGCAAGCTCGACGCCGGGGCGAACCGTGCGATCACGCAGTTCTTTTTCTCGCCAGACAGCTTCCTGCGTTTCCGCGATGCGGCGGCCGCGGCGGGCATCGACGCGCCGATCATTCCGGGCATCTTGCCAGTGTCGAACGTGTCACAGACGCGGCGCATGGCCGATATGTGCGGCACCGCCATCCCGGCGTGGATGGTGTCGCTGTTCGACGGGCTGGACGATCATCCTGGCGCGCGCCAGCTGGTCGCCGCAACCGTGGCCGCCGAAATGTGCCGCCGGCTGTATGCAGGCGGGGTCCGCGATTTCCATTTCTACACGCTTAACCGCGCTGAGCTCAGCTATGCGATTTGTCATTTGCTGGGGCTGCGGCCGGTCGCGAACGCAAAGGATCAGGCAGCATGAGCAGCGCACGCGAAGCATTGGTGGCAGCAGCAAAAACCCGCATCCTGCTGACCGACGGCGGCTGGGGGACGCAGATTCAGGATCGCAAGCTGGTCGAGGCCGATTATGCCGGAAATCTTGGCCTGACGCATGACCAGAAGGGCAATAACGACATCTTGGCGCTCACGCGCACCGACGTGGTCACCGCGATCGGCGAAGCCTATCTGGCGGCGGGGTCGGACATTGTGTCGACCAACACCTTTAGCGCTAACCGGATCAGCCAAGCCGATTATGGCGCCGAACATCTGGTCGCCGACATCAACCATGAAAGCGCGCGGCTGGGGCGCGAAGCCGCCGACAAATATGAAGCGATCGACGGTCGCCGCCGCTTCATCGCGGGCGCGGTCGGGCCGACGAACAAGACGCTGTCGCTGTCGCCCGACGTCAACAATCCCGGTTTCCGCGAAATCGATTTCGACGAGCTGAAGGACGTCTATCTGGAACAGGTCATCGCGCTCGCCGAGGGCGGAGCCGACTTCATCCTGATCGAGACGATCTTCGACACGCTCAATGCCAAGGCGGGCATCGCCGCGACCCTGGAGGCCGAAACGAAGGTCGGGCGCGAATTGCCGCTGATGATCTCGATGACGCTGACCGACCTGTCGGGTCGCAACCTGTCGGGCCACACGGTCGAGGCCTTCTGGTACGCGGTGCGTCATGCGAAGCCGCTGACGATCGGGCTGAACTGCTCGTTCGGCGCCGCGCAGCTGCGTCCGCATGTCAAAGTGCTCTCCGAAATCGCCGATGCACTGGTGATGGTCTATCCCAACGCCGGGCTGCCCAACGAACTCGGCGAATATGACGAGCTGCCCGAGACCACGGCGGAATTGGTGCGCGAATGGGCCGAGCATGGCCAGGTCAATATCCTGGGCGGCTGCTGCGGATCGACCCCCGCGCATATCGCTGCGATGGCAAAGGCGATCGCGGGGCTTCCGGCGCGGCAGATCCCGCAAGTGCCGGTGCGGACGCGGCTCGCCGGGCTGGAGCCGTTTACGATGGCGGCATGATCGATCCTCCCCACTCGTGGGGAGGTGGCCGCGCGCAGCGCTGACGGAGGGGGTTCTCGGTCAGCAGCCAAGTTTTTTGACGAGAGCCCCCTCCACCACCGCTTCGCGGCGGTCCCCCTCCCCACCAGTGGGGAGGATTTTGGATAACAAATGACCGAGACAACCGCCTCCGCCACCAATTTCGTCAACATCGGCGAACGCACCAACGTCACCGGATCGGCGGCGTTCAAGAAGCTGATCCTTGCCGACGACTATGCCGCGGCGGTCGAGGTCGCGCGTCAGCAGGTCGAAAACGGCGCCCAGATCATCGACGTCAACATGGACGAAGGCCTGCTCGACGCCGAATATGCGATGACCACCTTCCTCAAGCTCATCGCCGCCGAACCCGACATCGCGCGGGTGCCGGTGATGATCGACAGCTCGAAATGGTCGGTGATCGAGGCGGGGCTGAAGTGTGTCCCTGGCAAGCCGATCGTCAATTCGATCAGCATGAAGGAAGGCGAAGAACCCTTCCTCGAAAATGCCCGCAAATGCATGGCCAATGGCGCCGCGGTCGTCGTGATGGCGTTCGACGAGGTCGGGCAAGCCGACACCAAAGAGCGCAAGATCGAGATTTGCGAGCGCGCCTACAAGCTGCTCATGACGATCGGCTTCCCGCCCGAGGACATCATCTTCGATCCCAACGTCTTCGCGGTCGCCACCGGCCTCGAAGAACATGACAATTACGCCGTCGATTTCATCGAGGCGGTCAAGGTCATCCGCGTCCGCTGTCCGCATGTCCATTTCTCGGGCGGCCTGTCGAACCTGTCGTTCGGCTTTCGCGGCAACGAAACGGTGCGCCGCGCGATGCACAGCGTCTTTCTCTATCATGCGATCCCCGCCGGTCTCGACATGGCGATCGTCAACGCGGGGCAGCTCGACGTGTACGACACGATCGATCCCGAACTGCGCGAAGCCTGCGAGGATGTCGTGCTCAACCGCAAGAAGGACGGCGAGGCCGAAAGCCCGACCGAGCGGCTGATCGCGCTCGCCGAACGCTACAAGGGCAGCAATCCCGCGCAGGAAAAGGCCGCCGAGGAATGGCGCGGCTGGCCGGTCGCCAAGCGGCTCGAACATGCGCTGGTCAAGGGCATCGACGCCTATGTCGTCGAAGACACCGAAGAAATGCGCCAGCTGATGCCGCGCCCGATCGAAGTGATCGAGGGGCCGTTGATGGATGGCATGAACGTCGTCGGCGACCTGTTCGGGTCGGGCAAGATGTTCCTGCCGCAGGTCGTCAAATCGGCGCGCGTGATGAAAAAAGCCGTCGCGCATCTGCTGCCCTTCATCGAAGCCGCCAAAGAGCCGGGCGCGAAGGGCAAGGGCAAGGTCATCATGGCCACCGTCAAGGGCGACGTCCACGATATCGGCAAGAATATCGTCGGCGTCGTGCTGCAATGTAATGGCTTCGAGATCATCGATCTCGGCGTGATGGTGCCATGGTCGAAAATTCTGGAAGCGGCGAACGAGAATGACGCCGACATGATCGGCCTGTCGGGCTTGATCACCCCCTCGCTCGACGAGATGGTGACGGTCGCCGAGGAAATGCAGCGCGCCGGGATGACGATGCCGCTGCTGATCGGTGGCGCCACGACGTCAAAAGTCCACACCGCGCTGCGTATCGATCCCGCCTATCAGGGGCCGGTGCTTCACGTCCTCGACGCGAGCCGCGCGGTCGGCGTGGCAACGGCGCTGGTCAGCGACACCGGGCGCGACGCCTATGTGCAGGGTTACAAGGACGACTATGGCCATATCCGCGACGTGCGCGCGGGCAAGGGGCAGAGCGTCCTCCACACCCTCGAAGAAGCACGCGCCAATTATTACGACGCCTATCTCAGCGACAAGCCCGCACCGCCCTTGCAACCCGGGCTTCACCGCTTCGACGACTGGTCGCTCGAAGATTTGCGCGACTGCATCGACTGGACGCCGTTCTTTCGCGCGTGGGAATTGCACGGCACCTGGCCGTCGATCATGGACGACGAGGTGGTTGGTGAGACGGCGCGCGCGCTGAAGGCCGACGCCGACGCGATGCTCGACCAGCTGATCGCCGAAAAATGGCTGACCGCCCGCGGCGTCTGCGCCTTCTGGCCGTGCGCGCGCGACGGCGACGATGTGACGATCCACTTGGCTGAGGAAGAGCGCCATGTGACGCTCCCCTTCCTGCGCCAGCAGATCAAGAAAAGCCGCGACCGCGCCAACATGTGCCTCGCCGATTTCATCGATCCGGCGGGCGACTGGATCGGCGGCTTCGCGGTCGGGATCCACGGTCTCGAGCCGTTTTCCGAACGCTTCCGCGCCGACAAGGACGATTATTCGGACATCCTGCTGAAGGCGCTGGCCGACCGCTTTGCCGAAGCCTTTGCCGAGCGGCTGCACCAGCATGTCCGCACCACCCTATGGGGCTATGCGCCGGGCGAACAGCTGACCAATGAGGCGCTGATCAAGGAGGAATATCGCGGCATCCGTCCGGCGCCCGGCTATCCCGCCTGTCCCGACCACAGCCTGAAACCGATCCTGTTCGAACTGCTGTCGGCGGAGGAGAATGCCGGGCTGGTGCTGACCGAAAATTTCGCGATGCTGCCGACCGCGGCGGTCAGCGGCTTTTACTTCGGCCACCCCGAAAGCCAGTATTTCGGGGTCGCGCGGATCGGCAGCGACCAGCTGCAAGATTATGCGCGCCGCCGGGGGGTCGATCTAGAAACTGCGACGCGCTGGCTGCGACCCAATCTGGATTGAGTCTTTGCATCATTGTCACCCTGAACTTGTTTGGCGGTCATCCCGTTCTTGCAAGTACATGCTCCCCGGCGAAAGCCGGGGTCCAGGGAGCCACAAAACGACGTTCGCCTGCTAACGCCCTGGGCCCCGGCTTTCGCCGGGGAACAGCCGCTTACTTGGTGCAAGGGCACAATTGCCAACTTGTTTCAGGGTCCATGGCCGGACATGTTCTTAACCGCGGCGTTTGTTGAGAGGGCAGGCCATGGATGCTGAAACAAGTTCAGCATGACGAAGGTCTTAATGTTCGCCCGACCTCCTGTCCGACAACGGGACGCGCCCGCGATTAACCGCCTTCGCAAACGACTGACGGCGCGAAACGCGCTATAGGGCGTTCATGCTTAAGTCCCTTTTCCGTCGGCCGATGTTGCCGCTGCTCGCCCTGCCGCTCCTCCTCGCCCCGGCGCCGCTGCCCGCGCAAACTGGCGGCGCGCCTTACAGTGTCGATGGCCGCAGCTTTGGGCGGCTACAGGACGCCGTCAACGCAATTGGCGACGGCGAGGGGACGATCCGCATCGCCCCCGGCTATCACCGCGACTGCGCCGTACAGACGGCGGGCCGCATTGCGTTTGTCGCTGCCGAACCCGGCCGGGCCATCTTCGACGGCGTCACTTGCGAGGGCAAGGCCGCGCTGGTGCTGCGCGGCGCGGGCGCGCGGATCGACGGACTGGTGTTCCAGAATATGCGCGTCCCCGACGGCAATGGCGCGGGCGTCCGGCTGGAAACAAGTAACCTCGACATCGTAAACGCGATGTTCCGCAACAGCGAGCAGGGCATTTTGACCGCCGACGATCCCGACGCCACGCTGACGATCGACCGCTCGACCTTCTCGCGCCTCGGTCGCTGCGACCGCGGGCTCAGCTGTGCGCACAGCGTTTACACCGGGATTTATGGCAAGGTCGTCGTGACGCGGACTCGCTTCGAAAAGGGCAGCGGCGGCCATTATCTCAAAACGCGAGCCATCGCGGTCGATATCAACGACAACAGCTTCGACGACACCCAAGGGACGGCGACCAACTATATGATCGACCTCTCGTCAGGATCGGTCGGCCAGATCGCGAACAACATGTTCGTGCAAGGCAAGGACAAGGAAAATTACTCGGCACTGATCGCGGTGGCCGCCGAGGAACGCAAGAATCCGTCGCGCGGCCTGTCGATCACCGGCAACCGCGCCAGCCTGCCCGCGGGCATCGGTCGCACGTCGGTGTTTGTTGCCGACTGGAGCGGCGAGCCGCTGGCGATCGGGGCGAACGAGCTGGGCGCGGGGCTGACGCGGTTCGAGAAACGGTAGGCATTCCCCTCAATCCGTTCGTCCTGAGGGGCCATTGAGCTTGTCGAAATGGCGTCTCGAAGGACCTGCGCGCCCGCCTGGTCCTTCGAGACGGGCCTTCGCCAAGGCTCAGTCCCTCCTCAGGACGAACGGATCAGGGAGAAAGGCCTCAGGCCTCGCCCCGCGTCTCGATCAGCGATGCCGCCAGCGCCTCGGCAGGCGATTTGCCGCCCCACAGCACGAACTGGAACACTGGGTAAAAGCGCTCGCATTCGTCGATCGCGCTTTCGATCAGCGTCTCAGTCATGTCGAGCGACAAGGATGCGTCGCCGCCGATCAGCATCCCGTGGCGGAACAATATCGTGCCACTGTTCGACCACAGCTCGAAATGGCCCAGCCACAATTGCTCGTTGATCAGCGCCAGCGCCTCGTGCGCGACGGCGCGCTTGTCCTCGACGACGCGGATGTCGGGAAAGGCGAGCAACTGGATGACCCCGTCGTCGGCGCGCCACACGGCGCGCAGCTCGTAGGTCGTCCAGCTGCCCTGCGCGGTCGCGACGATCTCGTCCTCGCCGACCATCTCGTGCGGCCAGTCGTGCGCGGCAAAATAGGACGACAGCATATCCATCGGTGCTGCGTCCTGGCCGTCCTCGTCGTCGTAAATATCTTCGCTCATGGGGGCGCTTTAGCGGCTGTTCGATCGGGTGGCGAGTCGCGATGCCCACCACCAATCGTCATCCCGGCGAAGGCCGGGATCTCGCCAGTGCCGAAAGACGCGAGGGTGAGACCCCGTCCTTCGCCGGGGTGACGACTTATGTCTTTGGCGCAGCTTTCGGCTTCGCCGCAGCTTTAGGCGCAGCCGCAGGCTTGGCCGCAGCTTTCGGCGCAGCCGCAGGCTTGGCCGCAGCGGCCTTCGGCGCAGCCGCAGGATTCGCTCCGCCTTCCAGCTTGTCCAGCCGCGCCTTCAGCGCCTCGGTCTCGGCGCGCGCGGTTGCGGCCATCTGCTTCACCGCTTCGAATTCTTCGCGGCTGACGAAATCCATCCGGCCGACCCATTCCTTGGCGCGTTCGCGCATCGCGGCTTCGGCCTCGCGGCCGGCGCCGGCAACGGTTCCGGCAACGCCATTCACCATTTTGGCCAGATCGTCGAAAAAGCGGTTTTCGCTCTGCATCTTATAATTCCTTTGTCGGACGTTCGGTCCCTTGCCGTCATCCTATCTGGGTGCTGGCGGCGGTGGGGACAAGGGTTTCGGCATCGGGATTGCGCTGGTCGATCTGAAAATTCAGGATCGCGGCAAAGCTGAGCCAGACCATATAAGGCACCAGCAGCCACGCCGCCGCCTTGCGGATCGGGGCAAAGGCAAAGGTGGTCGCGATCGTCATCATCAGGATGAAGATGATAAGGTATAGCGCGCTCGTCACCTGATACTGGCCGAAAAACAGCGGCGACCAGGCGAAATTGGCGATCAACTGGACAAAGAACAAAGTCAGCGCCAGCCCGCGCCCCTTGGCCCCGCGCGCGTGCAGGATCATCGCCAGCGCCAGGCCGAGCATGATGTAAAGGATCGGCCACACGACCCCGAACACCCAGCCGGGCGGGGTGATCGCAGGCAGGTCGAGCGACGCGAACCAGCGATTGCCATAGCCGCTGTTCGACAGCACGCCCATCAGGCTGCCGATCAGGACGATGGCGGGGACGGTGACGAGCGCCCAGCGCAGATACGACATTCGAAGCTGGCCCGGTGTAGCGATCTCGGTCATGCACATGATCCTTTGCGCGGGAATCGGCTGATCTAGGATGTCGCGGCGGGCGGGGCTGGCGTCAAGCGGCAGCTTTGACCGCGGCGATCAGAAATTCGACATTACCCTCCGGCCCGGTGATCGGGCTTTCGACCGTGTCAACGACGCGCCAGCCGCTGCGTTCCATCCATTCGCGCACTTCGTCGCACACCCGCGCGTGGACTGCGGCGTCGCGGATCACGCCCTTTTTACCGACCTCGTGCCGCTCGGCCTCGAACTGCGGTTTGATCAGCGCGACGAGGCGGGCGTCGTCTTTGGCAAAGCCCATCGGCACCGGCAGCACCTTCGACAGCGCGATGAAGCTCGCGTCGCAGACGATCAGGTCGACGGGTTCGGGGATGTGCGCGGCGGTCAGGATGCGCGCGCTCGTCTGTTCGTGGACGATCACGCGCTCGTCCTGACGCAGCTTCCACGCCAGCTGGTTGGTCCCCGAATCGACGGCATAGACGCGCGCCGCGCCGCGGCTCAGTAACACGTCGGTGAATCCGCCGGTCGACGACCCGACATCGATCGCGACGGCGCCCGTCACGTCCCAACCGAGATGGGTGAGCGCATGGTCGAGCTTGACCCCGCCGCGCGACACCCAGGGATGGTCGCGGCCCTTGACGCTGATCTCGGCATCCTCGGCGACCTGTTGCCCCGCCTTGTCGATCTTGCGGTCGCCGACGAAGGCGAGCCCCGCCAGAATCAGCGCCTGCGCGCGCGTCCGACTTTCGGCGAGGCCGCGATCGACGAGCAACTGATCGGCGCGGACCTTGGCCATCAGTCCAATCCCGTCATTGCGAGGAGCGAAGCGACGCGGCAATCTCCAGCTATCGTTGGCTCAAGCCAATAGCTGGAGATTGCTCCGCTTCGCTCGCAATGACGACCAAGGGCGATCACTTCGCCTTGACCTTGTCCGTCAGCATCCCGGGCGTCAGGATCTGCGGCAGGATCTCCGGCTGTGCCGCCCCCGGCGCGTACCACAGATACAGCGGCACACTGTTGCGGCCATGCTCGGCCAGCGTGCGCGTGATGACCGGATCGCCGTTGGTCCAGTCGCCCACCAGCGTGACGACGCCCGCCTTTCCAAATGCTTCCTGCACCGCCTCGCGGTTGATCGCCCCCGCCTCGTTCGCCTTGCACGACAGGCACCAGTCGGCGGTGAAATAGACGAACACCGGTTTGCCGGTGGCGCGCGCTTTGGCGAGAGCATCGGGGGAGAAGGTTGGTCCATCTGCTGCGGCCGTGCGTTCGGTATCGGCAACTTCGGTGACTGTGCCGCCAAGGCCAACAACGAAAAGCATCCCCGCCGCGATCAGCAGCCACGACCGCCGGTCGCCGCGCTGCATCGCGCCATAATGGGTGAGCAGCACCAGCGCCATGGCGACCGCGACGATCGGCCAGATCAACTGCGACCCGCTGCCGAGTTGCCGCCACAGCAGCCAGCCGAGCGCGAGCGCCGTCAACGCCATCGGCAGCGCCATCCATTTGCGGAACCGGTCCATCCACGGTCCCGGCTTGGGCAGCCGGTTGCGCAGCGCCGGAATGAAACCGACGGCAAGAAAGGGGAGGGCGAGGCCGAGCCCGAGACCGCCGAAAATAGGCAGCGCCGCCCACGCGGGCAGCACCAGCGTCGCGCCCAGCGCCGCACCGAGCAACGGGCCGCTGCACGGCGTCGCGACAAAGGCGGCGAGCGCGCCAGTCCAGAAACCGCCCGCGGCGCCGCCCTTGTCGACCAGCGCCTGCCCGCCGCCGAACGACGGCAGCTCATAGGTGCCAAGCAGGTTGAGCGTGATCGCAAGCGCGAGGATCAGCAGCGCCAAGACGCTGACCGGATGTTGCAATTGGAACGCCCAGCCAACCTGCTCGCCCGCGGCGCGAAGCGCGAGCAGCGCGGCGCCCAGCAGCAAGGCGGTGACGATGGCGCCCGCGGTATAGGCCAGCGCCTCGACCTTCGCCGATCGCGCATCGCCGCCCGAGCGCGCGAGGCTGAGCGCCTTGAGGCTGAGGATCGGGAAGACGCAGGGCATGAGGTTGAGGATCAGGCCGCCAAGGATTGCGCCGCCGAGCGCCGTCCAGAACAGCCCGAGATCGATGGCGTCCGTCGCTCCCGCGATCGCCTCACCCGCGGCAGGCACCGCGCCGGGCTCGAACTGCACCGAGAGCCCGCGCCCGTCGCCAAGTTTGAGCAGCGCCGCGACCGGCCCGGTGGCTTCACCTTTGGCGCGTGTCTCGACGATGATGAAATCGCCATTGCGGCTGAATGTCTGCGGCGCGACATAATCGACCAGATTTTGCGTCTGCGCGAAAATATAGGGTGCGTCGAGCGCCGACCCGGCGGGCAGGGGGATGGCAAAACGAACCATGTCGCCGCGCCGCTCCCACATTCCCTTGCGATCCAGAGGCTGCGGCAGCAACGCCCGCCACCCGTCGAAGCGTGCGCGCGACGCGGCAGGTACGGCGCCGTCACCCGCCTTCAGCGCGACGGAAACAACGGCGCGTTCCGGCACGCAAACCTTGTCGGTACAGGCGAGCCAGTTGGCGACCCCCGAAACCGTCAGATCGCTTCGCTGCGCGACACTTTCGTCAACTTCCACTTCGGCAAGCAGCGCATACGGATGCTCGTAAACATGGTTCATCATGCCGAACAGAATCAGCGGTTCGGGGACCGGATAACGCAGCGGCGCAACCGTCACGCCCTCCGGCAAGTTCCATTCCACCGACAGCCCGAATCCCGCGTCGCCGCCATTGATCCAATAGCCGTGCCAGCCCTTGTCGGGCGTCATCGTCAGCGCGAGTGTCGTCGTCCCGCCCGGCGCAGGCGCGGTGGACTCGGCGACGAGCTTCGGCTGGATATGCGTCGATTGCGCCTTGGCGGGGCTGAGTGCGAGCAGGGCGAATGCCAACAGCCCGAGCCCCAAGCGCCACAGCGCTGTCACAAAAACGTCCTTGCCGCGATCCATGCCGGTTGTGCTGTCACCTGTCTGTCGAGGCTTGCCATATAGGCGGGTTTCGCCGAGAGGACAGCCCGCGCTGACACCCTGTGCAACGGAGACGCCGCTCGTGACGCTGAAACATCTCAAAATCGCTCTGGCCGTCACCCTTTGTGTCGGCAGCGGCAGCACCGTGCTCGCGCAAGATTCAAACCCGCCCGTTGCAAAAGTGACCGCCGCGACACCGCCGCCCAAGCTGATCGTGATGGTGGCGGTCGATCAGCTGTCGGCCGATCTGTTCGCCGAATATCGCGACAAATTCACCGGCGGCTTCGCCCGGCTCGCGTCGGGTGTGATATTTCCGTCGGGCTATCAGGCCCAAGCCGCGACCGAAACCTGCCCCGGCCATGCCACGATCCTGACCGGCAGCCATCCGGGGCGCGCCGGGATCGTCGCCAACAATTATTTCGACCTGTCGGTCGCGCGCGACGACAATCGTATCTATTGCGCCGAGGACGAAAACGTCCCCGGCACCGCGTCGGGCGGCGGCAAATATGCGCCGTCGGTAAAGCATCTCCTCGTTCCGACCCTTGGCGACATGATGAAGGCGCGCGATCCGAAGGCGCAGGTCGTGTCGGTCGCGGGCAAGGACCGCGCCGCAATCATGATGGGCGGGCGGCAGGCCGACGAGCTCTTGTGGCTCGCGCCCACGGGCCTGACCAGCTACCGCGGCACCACCCTGTCGCCGACTGCAACGCAGGCCGGTGCGGCGATCGCCGCCGCGATTGCACAGCCGCGCCCGGGGTTGGCGCTGCCCGCCGATTGCGCGGCGCATGACATCGCGATCCCGGTGGGCGACAAGGGCGTCACTGTCGGAACCGGCCGCCTGGCGCGCGACGCCGGCGATTTCCGGCGCTTCCTCGCCTCGCCCGAAGCGGACGGCGCGGTGCTGGCGACCGCCGCGGCGCTGCGTCAGGTGCGCAAGATGGGCGAGGGCAGCGGCACCGATCTGTTGATTGTCGGCCTGTCGGCAACCGATTATGTCGGCCATGGTGTGGGCACCCAGGGCAGCGAGATGTGTCTCCAGATGATGGGGCTCGACCGTGAACTCGGCGACTTTTTCGCGCGGCTTGACGCGACCGGCATCGACTATGTCGTCGCGCTTACCGCCGATCATGGCGGCCACGACATGCCCGAACGCAATCGTCAGAACGCTTGGCTTGCTGCCGAGCGCGTCGATCGTGCGCTCGAACCCGACGCGCTGGGCAAGGCGGTCGCCGAAAAGCTCGGCCTGCCGCAGCCCTTGCTCTATGGCGACGGTCCGTTCGGCGACATGTATCTGTCGAAGGCGCTGACCCCGGCGCAGCGCAAGGCCGCAGAGACCGAAATTTTGGCCCGGTTGCGCGCGCATCCGCAGGTCGAGGCGGTAGTGACGGCGGATGAGCTGGCGAACCGGCCATTTTCGAAACAGGCGCCCGACACCTGGAATCTACATGACAAGCTGCGTGCTTCGTTTCACCCCGACCGTTCAGGTGATTTCATCGTGGTGCTGAAGTCGCGCGTAACGCCCATTCCCGAAGCGGGACTCGGCTATGTTGCGACGCATGGCTCGGCGTGGGATTATGACCGCCGCGTGCCGATGCTGTTCTGGCGCAAGGGGCTGGCCGGATTCGAACAGCCCAATGCGGTGATGACGGTCGATATCATGCCGACGCTGGCCTCGCTGATCGGCGTACCGGTCGATGCGGGCAAGATCGACGGACGCTGCCTCGACCTGCTTTCGGGTCCGGAAAGCAGCTGTCGTTAGGGAACGAATAGAAAAGAATATGACGGAATCTATGACCAATTTTTCCGGCCGGTTACTGCTGGTCGGCTGCGGCAACATGGCGGGCGCGATGCTCGATCGGTGGCTCGCGGCGGGACTCGATCGCGCGCAGGTCGCGATCGTCGATCCCTTTGCGACGCCGCGCGATGGCGTCGTGCAATATCCGTCGCTGGACGAATGGCAGGCCGCGAACAACACTGCCGACTGGATCATGCTGGGCATGAAGCCCCAGCAATTGGGCGACGTCGCCGACGTGCTGGCGCCGCTCGTGACGGGCGACGTCCATCTGATGTCGATCCTTGCCGGTGTGTCGCTCGCGGATCTCGCGGCGCGCTTCCCCGATGCAGGCGCGCAGGTTCGGATCCTGCCCAACCTCGCTGCGCGCATCGGCGCCGGGGTGACCGCGGTGGCGACGCTGGGCGCGGCCGATGACGCGGCGATCGCGGCGCTGCTCGACCCGTTGGGGCAAACCGTGACGTTGCCCGACGATTCGACGATGGATCTGGTTACCGCCTTTACCGGTAGCGGGCCGGCGTTCGTCTTTCGCGTGATCGAATCCTACGCTGCCGCAGGCGAACGCCTTGGCCTGTCGGCAGAGGATTCGCTCGCACTGGCCACGGCAACCTTCGGCGGCGCCACCGCGCTGCTCGCCGATAGCGGCGAAAAGCCCGGTGTGCTGATCGCGCAGGTTGCGAGCAAGGGTGGCACGACGCAGGCGGGGCTCGATGTCCTCGACAGCGACGGCCAGCTGGCGGCGTTGCTCACCAATGTGCTGCGCGCCGCGCGCGATCGCGGACGCGAGCTCGCCGATCTGGCGCGCGGCGAAGCGTAACCGTCGCCCCCGCGAAGGCGGGGGCCGCCGTCGGTTTGGCGCCCACGCCGTATATGGCTGCCAGCGGCGCCCGCCTTCGCATGGGCGACGGTTTCCGGTCAGCCCGGCTCTTTCCCCAGCGCCGCAATACGTTTGCGGTCGCGCGCGGGGACCAGCGCCTCGCTAACGTGCCAGAAGCCGGTCACCGCCTGTTGCCCGGCGTGGGTATAGGCGCGGCTCATCGTGTCGCGCAGCAGCGCAAAGGTCGCGGCCTCGATCGTGCGTCCGGCCTCGGTCAGGCGCAGTTCCTTTTGCCGCCGGTCGCGATTGCCCGGCCGCGTCGTCAACATCTCGCGCGCTTCCAGTTCCTTGACCACCCGGCCCAGCGACTGTTTGGTGATCCCCAGCAGCGCCAGCAGGTCCGAAATCGTCAGCCCCGGTTGCCGCGCGATGAAATAGAGCGCGCGGTAATGCGCGCGCCCCAGCTCCTGCTCGGCAAGCTGCGCGTCGATCGACCGCCACAGCGACGCATGCGCGAAAAACAGAAATTCGATGCCCCGACGCACCTCATCTTCGCGCAAGAAAAGGGCAGACGCAGCGGGTACTTGTGAAAGAAAATTTTCCTCAGCCATGGTCACTACCGTTGCGCGCCGCGCCCGACTTTGGCAATAGGCGCGCTCCATCGACCCCATGACCATAGGTGTTTTCGCATGTCCGCTCCCGCTTTTGCCCATCTGCCGCACCCCAATCGCGTTGCGGACGATGTACGCGCGGCGGCGATTGCCGATCCGACGTTCGGGCGCGTCTTTACCGACCACATGGTGTCGATCCGTTATACCGAGGGGAAGGGCTGGCACGACGCGCAGGTGATGCCGCGCGGGCCGCTGACGCTCGATCCCGCAACCGCGGTGCTCCACTATGCGCAGGAGATTTTCGAAGGGCTGAAGGCGTATCGTCTCGACGACGGGTCGATGGCACTGTTCCGGGTCGAGGCCAATGCCGCGCGCTTCAACGCCAGCGCGCGCCGCATGGCGATGGCCGAAATGCCCGAGGAGTTGTTCATCGCGGCGGTGAAAGAAGCCGTGGCTGCCGACACCGCCTGGTTCCCGCCGGTCGATGGCGGCGCGCTGTACCTGCGCCCCTTCATGTTCGCGAGCGAGGTGTTCCTGGGCGTGAAGCCCGCCGCCGAATATCAGTTCCTCGTCATCACCTCGCCGGTCGGCAATTATTTCAAGTCGGGCGCCCCGGCGATTTCGCTGTGGGTATCGGAAGATTACACCCGCGCTGCACCCGGCGGCACCGGCGCCGCCAAATGCGGCGGCAATTATGCCTCCAGCCTGATCGCGCAGCGCGAGGCGATCGCCAAAGGGCACGACCAGGTCGTTTTCCTCGACGCCGCCGAACATCGCTGGATCGAGGAACTGGGGGGCATGAACATGTTCTTCGTGTTCGACGACGGCAGCATCGTCACCCCGCCGCTGACCGGCACGATCCTGCCCGGGATCACCCGTGACACGATCATCACCTTGGCGCGCGATGCCGGGCTGACGGTGCGCGAGGAACCTTATGCGATCGAGCAGTGGCAGGCCGATGCGGAAAGCGGCAAGCTGACCGAAAGCTTTGCCTGCGGCACCGCCGCGGTGGTGACCCCGGTCGGCAAGGTGACGCGCGGCGACACCAGCTTCACCATCGGCGCCGGCGGTCCGGGGCAGGTGACAGGGATGCTCAAGGACAAGCTAGTCGACATCCAGCGCGGCCGCGCCGCCGATCCGCACGGCTGGGTGACACGCCTCTAAGCGCCGCCTTGCAATAGGCGACGGCGCGTTATAGAGCGCGCCTCGCACCGGCCCGTTGGGGCGTCGCCAAGTGGTAAGGCAGCGGCTTTTGATGCCGCCATTCGCAGGTTCGAATCCTGCCGCCCCAGCCAGCCGGTGCTGTGCCTCAGCCAAGGGACGGAAAACCCCAGGTTTCTCCCTTAACTGAGCAAGGCCGACCATCGCAGTGGCATCAATTGCTACCAGTGGGTGGAGCCAGTGCCTGATGCCAGCAATCGAAAATGTGAACCGTCGCGGGGCCACCTACTGGTGGCGTCGCCGGGTGCGCTTCGTTGGACGGCTTGAACGTCCTATAACCATCGTAACAACGGTCAGCCTTCTGACGAAGGACCAGTCGGTCGCGCGACGGCGCGCGGTCGCGATGACCAGCCGAAGCGAGGTTGTGCGAATGAGCTTATACGAACGGATCGAGCAGGAAGGACTGACCAGCGAGCAGGTGAACCATCTCTTTCGAGAGGAGATGGTGCGGTATCGCAACATGCTGGCGCATCAGTTGGCGGTGATCGAGAAGGACGGTGAGGGCAATGTCACCGCTCGCTTCCACCAGATGCTTTCGATCTATGCAGCGTTCAACGGCGATTTCATCGCAAATGGCTTCGACGACTATATGGGCATCGATTACATCGGGTCATTCGACAAGCGCTTTCCGTCGCTGGACGACGAGGCCCGTGCCAATCTTTATGCAATGCTTTCCCAAGCCGGCGATGTTCCCGGCAATTTGCTGAATGAGGCAAAGGCATTGCTGGAGCGGCTCGGCATTGAGCCAGCGGCTGACCGCATCGAAATTGCCCGGCAGGTCATGTGTTGCGCGCGGTTGACGGCCGCGGCAACCTACGACAGCCCCGAGGTTCGCGCGATCGAACACAGCTTGGCGCTGATGAACGCGCTCGGGCGAACGCCTCTGCAGACTTCGATGCCTCCCCCGATCTCCGCCCCTGCGCCTCCAAACACGTGGAACGCCAGCACCATTGTGCCTGCGCCGGCGTCGACATTCACCGATGCGCAGACCCATTATGCCGCCCTTAGCCCGGTGCAGGCGGTAGAAAAATATATGGAGCTGAAACCCAAGGCGCGCGGACGGGACGATGCGCCGGTCTTGGCCGACGGTGCGAACCCCAAAAAGCGCAAGTCGCAGCCGAAGGTCTGGGGCGCCAGCCAGAAGCGCCAGTTCAAGGCCGCGCCCTTTCTGTTCGGCAAGTCGAATAATGGCAAGGCCATGGCAGCAACATGCCAGGAAGACCTGAACCAGTTTTACGACCTGTTGAACCGGTTACCGTCGTCGCATCATAAGTCGCCTCGACACGAAGCGATGTCGCTGGAGGAAATTTGCAGCGAGGCGCTCGATCGTCTTACTGAGGAAGAGGAGCGCGGCGAAGAAATCTCGTTCGCGATTGGCCTCGACGTAGGGACCATTAATCGTCATTTCGCCAACCTCAAGAGATTGTGTGCGTGGCTTGCAACGAAAACGCCAATGGCGCCTCTCGATTTTTCAGATTTTATCCTCGATGAGGATGACAGGGACGAGCGCGACGAGCGCGACCCCTATACGATTGCGCAGGGTGAAGAATTGTTTCGTCTCGGCATCTGGACTGGAGGTGCGGGCGTGGATTTGCCTCGGCGTTTGTTACTGACGCCGGGAGGTCCGATTTGGCATGATGCGGCCTATTGGGTCATGCCGCTGGTCTGGTATTCAGGTATGCGGCGGGAGGAAGCTTGTAAGCTTTTGGTCGATGATATCGGCGAAGAAGACGGTATCTTTTTTGTCAACATCAGGAAGACCTCCGCGGGCGGCGTCAAGAACGCGACCAGCGTTCGTAAGATTCCTGTTTGCGAAGAGCTGCGTCGCTTGGGCTTCATGCATTATGTCCAAGCCATGAAGGAAGCTGGCGAGCAGTACCTCTTTCCAGAAATCCAGCCCGGTCGCACAGGGCGTGCGCTGGGAGATGTATTTTTCAAAAATATATGGCTTCACATTAAGCCACGTCTGAAACTTGTAAAGCCGGGACAGGCGGTTCACAGCGGTCGGCATATGGTCAGCACTGAATTGAAGATGTTGCAGACATTCGAAGAATTTCGGTCGGATCTTCTCGGTCAGAAGCATGGCGGCGAAAATGCCAACCGATACGCGAGCGCCACACGCCTCCAGATCCTGCTTGATGTCGTGAACCAGATACCCAAAGTGACCGCCCATCTGCAAGATACCGTAGAAATCCGGTTGCTACACGTTTGCATGCGCGGCGCGCGGCCAACTCGCGAGAGCGCCGGGCGGCGCAAGCGCGGTTGACACCATGTCGGACTAAATATCGAATAGTCGCTGGGTGGCTAAGCCATCGTTTACGGCTGCTATGCGCCTGAAGTCGGCCATTGCGGCTGACATGTTTGCCTCCTGAAAGCGGCCATTCATTGGAGACGAACGCTGCATCAGGCTCAAGTTCTCCAAAATGCACAGCTACTGCCGTATTACATTTGCGTGCCTTGCACGGCACCCGCTGAATGGCACCAATTCACAACCGTTTTTTAGTTTCCATCGGAGGCATTTTCTTCCACCTCTGTGAGAACGAAATCACAAGAGGGGGGTGAAATGGCTTTTCGTGAGCTTAAGCGGTACGACGGGCGTCAGCGCGGCCTGCTTCAGGATTGGGAGGCATGGCTCGAGCAGGCAGATAAACTGTACGACCGGTTTCTGGGCGACGTGGGTGACTCACCCTTTTTATTCCACGAGGTCGCGTCGGTCGGTTTCCTTGCGTCGGCGGCTGCGATGGCCGGCTTTGTGCCGCTCGCTGAATACGCGGTGATCAAACGCGGACGGAACGACAAGCGCACCCGCGTCGATGGCCGCGCCGACCTCTGGATCAGTTCGGGGTCGCGCTCATATTCGTTCGAGTGCAAACGCGCCTATTTTTCCGCTACCAGAAAAAACCTGGGCAACATGCTGGAGCATGCCAAGAAAGATATCGCCTGCATTCAGGGTGACGAGTCCCACTATGCGGCAGGGTGTGTGCTCGCGCGCGTTCGCGATGCCAAGCGGATCGATCTCTACGAGCAATTTGCGCAAAGTGACGAAGTCGATCTTGCCTATCATATCGGACCCGAAGGCGAAGAAGGTGCGTACATCTATTTTTCGCTGGCTTGAGCAGGGCGCGAAGTTGCAGCGATCGGCTGCGGCGCGGAAAAATGCGCTGATAAATGAGGGGTTAGCGGCCTCCGCCTGCCGCATTTGCCGAGCAATGTCTGCCGAACGGCGGAGAGATGCCGTGCATTTATTGCTATGAAATGTGCCCAGTGTGGGCACATTTAATGTGGATAACCTGTGGATAACTCGGTAGGAGGATGTGCGCCGGCAAGGCTGCGCGGGGGTGATATTTTGTGACGCTTGTGATTACCAGCTGTACCAACCGTAAGCGTCTGCCAATCCCGCCTAGCCTGCACATGTCCTCGGTCCCCCGTGCTCCGTTGCAAGATCTTGCCTGTGACTGGCTAGGGCGCGTCGCGAATGCGCCCTCCTGCCATCCAGCGTCGGATGTTTACTGCGGTCGCAGCTTTCAAGAAGCACGCGCGGCGGCGGCCGCCATCGATGCAAAGCTGATCATTGTGTCTGCCGGACTCGGGCTGGTTGAAGCATCTACCCCTATTCCGGCCTATGGTTGCACTGTGCTGGTCGGCGCCGATGACGGCATTCAGTCGCGGGTCGATGGCACCTTCTCGATCGCGTCATGGTGGCGGGCCTTGTCGAGTTCGTCGCACCTTTCGCGTTCGCTAGAAGACTTGATGTATGACCAGTCGGGCCCTCTGCTAGTCGCCTTGTCCGAGGCGTATATTGAGATGCTGGCGCCCGAGCTGATCGCGCTGCCGTCCGACGACCTCGCGCGCGTGCGCATATTCACTGCATCGCCTGCTGCGCGCATGCCCGACGCTCTTCGTCCGCTCCGGATGCCTTATGACAATCGTCTGGACGGGCCCGACAGTCCGTGTCCCGGCACATTGAACGATTTTGCGTCGCGAGCGCTCGCGCACTTCGTTGGCTTTGGCCGCGGGACCGTTCCGCAAGCTTCATTGGACGCTGATGTTGAGGCCGTACGTTCGGCGATCGGTTCGTGGCGGGGAGCACAGAAGTTCGATCGCGCACGCCACGACGACGATACGATGCTCAAGCTTATTGCGGAGCATTGGGAAAGCGCCGGGGGAAGTGCGTCGCGACTGCTTCGCTATTTTCGCGACGAATTGGGCATCGCCTGTGAGCAGTCGCGCTTTGCCGCGCTCGCGCGCCGCGTTCGGGAGACTAAGAAGTGAGCGCGCGCGAAACCTTGAAGATAGACGAGTTTGAGTTCGTCGCCGCCCGTGAGATGCAGCGCGGCGTCGGCCTTCGGCGAAACGCAGATCCAGTCGATGCCGGCAGGCGCCGCCTGCGTGCCGTTGGTCTCGACGCCAATCTCAAACCCGCGGCTGTGCAGCGCTTCGATGAGCGCGTCGTCCACCTGCAGCAAGGGCTCGCCGCCAGTCAGCACGATGTAACGGCCATGGGCGCCCTCGCCCCACGCCTCTTCGACGGCATCGACCAACGCGGCGGCGTCAGCAAAGCGTCCGCCGCCGGTTCCGTCCATGCCGACAAAATCGGTATCGCAGAAACTGCAAACCGATGAGGCGCGATCCTGTTCGCGCCCGGACCAGAGATTGCAGCCCGAAAACCGGCAGAACACGGCGGCGCGGCCGCTCTGAGCGCCCTCACCCTGCAGTGTTTTGAAGATTTCCTTCACCGCGTAACTCATGCTGCACCCTCACTCGGTTCCAGCAGCGGAGCGGGAGCAGGCTTGCGCCGCTGCCGTTGGTCGGCCTTCACAATTCCGACGAGATAATGTTTGAGCAGCGCGACGTCGCGATTGACGTTTTGGAGCGACTTCCAGCGCCGCGTTTCGTCGTCGAAATGCCAGTCGCCGTCAGTCCATGCGGTACGGTCCTGAAGACAGAGCAGCCCCTCGTAGAAATCGTCGACCGATCGCGCGTCGGCGCGTTCGGCGAGAACTTCCATCACGTCGCCCATCGCCTGAATGCCGACGCCGTGCAGAAGGCGTGAGCTCGCAGGCGTCTGGCCATGCCAGGCTTCGGGGAAGACGCGTTTCACCGCATCGAAGAAATTCGAGATGAGGCGAACACACTTGTCGCCGCCTTTGGCGCTCCGGCTAAGATCGCGCAGCACGCCATTGTTGAGCGACTCCATGATGATCTTCTGCATCACCGTGTCCGCGATGATGCCCTCGGGCCATGTGTGCTGCTTGATATAGCCTTTCAGCGAGGTCGCCTCGAAGTTGAGGCGCCCGGTAAGGTCCGCCGCCTCGGATCGGCGACTGAGACGCGCCGGGAGATCGTCGACCGTCGGGAGCAGCTCATAGATCAAGGATTTGGGAAGCGGTTTGCTGTTGTTGATCAGCACGAACTGACGGCGCAGTTCGGCTTCGTCGCGGCAGATCAGTGCCGACACGAAAACCTGAAAATCGCGGTCGACCTCGGCCAGCGCAGAAAGCCGCTGCTGCCCGTCGACCACAAAGCCCTGGGCACCGTCGCTCATGTCGATCGACAGACGGGCAATTCCGCCATCCATATCCAACGCGACGCTGCAGGCGATCGCTGGGTCAAGGTGCTGGCGCTCTATCCGCGAAATGAACTTCTGAAGGACCAGTTTGCGGAGGTGTACAGTCAAGCCCGACGTCTTGATGTGACGTTGTCTGATGGCGGACGCAGAAAGATTCTGATCGGGACATTTTTCGGCCCGACGCCGTACTCGGCTGAAAAGGCGCATGACGATGGGCAGATCGATCGCGCCTTCGAGTTTTATACACCTTGGCGGAAGCCGCAGGCAGCCGAGCCAAGAAAGCGCTGGAAGAATTATTTCCGGGCTGCAGGGTCGATGTAAATTCCGACCTGGTGGCAACGGCGAAGCTGACAAGTCTCGCCAAAGCGGCAGATTTATTCGTGTTCGCGTGGAAAAGCAGCAGTCATCAAGCCTTCTACTGCGTAAAGGACGCCTTAGCGGGGAGGGACCCGATCTGGGCACCGGGGAAGGGAACGGCTAGCATCTTGCGCGCAGTGCTCGATCACCTGGCGTGAGACTGGCATCGATCGTCAGCGTGACGCGGCGATCGCTCGATCATAGAGCGCGTCGAGCCTCTCAAGCGGCGCGATAAAATGGGGCTCGAAAATGCGATCCTTGTTATCGGCGACCGTCTTTAGACTGCAGGCTTTGACGAAGGTCATGATGTCCTTCTCCCAATATCGCCAGACGAACGGCCCCGTCGCGCGCAGGAACTGGACATCCGACACTGGCGTGCGATCAGCATGGACCGCGAAATGATTTTCGAGGCGGACGTAGAAGTTGACGATCGCGGTTACCGCCCACGCTTGGTGACACGCCTCGAAGAGGAGACCCGGATCGGCAAAGGCGGGACCCTGGCGGCGCAGCTGTCGCGGCTCGATCTGATCGTGCTCGACGAGCTTGGATATCTGCCGTTCGCACGCTCGGGAGGGCAGTTGCTGTTCCACCTCATCAGCAAGCTCTATGAGCGCACCAGCGTCATCATCACCACGAACCTCGCCTTCGGCGAATGGCCGACCGTGTTCGGCGATCCCAAGATGACCACGGCGCTGCTCGACCGCGTCACCAACCACTGCGATATCGTCGAGACCGGCAACGACAGCTGGCGTTTCAAAAACCGCAGCTGACCGCCACCGTCGGCGCCTTCAAAAATCTATCTTGCGCTGCGCGCGCCTCCGGTCGGGCTACGCCCGCCCTTCGCCGCACGCAGCGCAAGGCCATCCTCAACAAATCCTCAGCATATCCTCAAAGGGGGTCCCTCTTCGACGCCGATCGGGGGTCCCTTTTGAACACGATGACGTAATTGCTGCCGTTGTTCCCATTGGGATGCGACGGCTTCAGAATGAGTGAGGTCATCGTAACGAAGGGATATCGCCATGAAGCAATATGTCGGGCTGGACGTGTCACAAAAAGAGACGTCGATTTGCATTGTTGATGAAGCCGGGCGGCCATTATACCAAGGCCGGGTGAAATCAGATCCGGGCGTCCTGGCCGCCGTCGTCGCCAAGAAGGCTCCCAATGCCGAACGCGTAGGTCTCGAGACAGGTGCTATGTCGAGCTGGCTCTGGCATGAGCTCAAGCGAACCGGCCTGCCAGTGGTCTGCATCGATGCTCGCCACGCCCATGCGGCACTGTCCGTCCGCATGAACAAGAGCGACGAGAATGATGCTCGGGGCCTGGCGGAACTCGTCCGGGTCGGATGGTATCGGGAGGTCGCCGTCAAAAGCGAGGAAAGCCAGGCCGCACGGTCCATCCTTGTCTGTCGATCCCGGTTGGTACGGATCCGGCGCGATCTCGAAAACCAGATGCGTTCCATGCTGAAGGAGTGTGGCATGCTCTTTCCACGGGCTGTCGGCGGGCAGTTCCAGCGGCGGGTCAGCGATCTTATCGCCGATGGCCATGCTCTCGGCCCCATTCTTCTTCCCCTTCTGTCCGTGCATGAACAGACATGCGGCGAGTTGGAAAAGATCGATAGAACCATCCGTCACCTCGCCCGAGAGGACGAGACGACCCGGCGGTTGATGACGGTTCCGGGCATCGGTGTCGTTACAGCCCTAACATTCCGCCATACGATCGATGATCCCACCCGCTTTCAGAACGCCACGAAGGTTGGAGCTTATCTCGGGCTCACACCCCGCCGAAAGCAATCGGGTGAAATGGACGTGACGGGAAAGGTCTCGCGATGGGGCGACAGGCTGTTGCGCACATATCTGTTCGAGGCCGCCAGCGTCTTGCTCCATCGAACCAAGCGGTGGTGCGCGCTCAAGGCCTGGGGGCTACGGATTGCAAAGCGCAGTGGCATGAAGAAAGCGCAGGTCGCAGTCGCACGAAAGCTCGCCATCATCCTCCACTGCATCTGGGTGGATGGAACCGAGTTCGAGTGGGGAAAACAGCCTGCTTGATCGTCATAACTACCCTGAGATCGCAGGGCTGAAGCCAGCCCTGTGATGATCCACCGGGACGGTGGTTGCGGTGACCTCGTTCAAACGGCTGCGGACTTCAGGACCGCGTTGCACACGTTGAGGCACCCGACCCGGACATCATCATGAGGCCATGACCTCGAAAAGGACCATGACCCCGGTATGGATCAACTACAGGCTTGACAGAAACCCGCAATTAAAGGGCCGTTTGACACAAGTGCTGCGACTGCGGATGCGATCCTCGAGAAAATAGTCCGGATTGGGTAGGATTTCTGAGTATCAGGATCTTCCGAGGCAACCGCGCTGATCGATTGAGTGCATTTCCCTTCTGGGCAATCAAGGTCCGCTGACGCCGGTATGGGTGCCGGATGAAACACATGAAGCCATTCGCGATCTCGTACGCGCACGCGAAGTTGCAAACGATGGGTTGAGAAAAGCGCGACAGCATCTTCAATCTTTTCTTCTGAGGCATGGTCGCATTTATGCGGGTCGCGCGCCCTGGACGCGGGTGCATAGTCGGTGGCTGGCGATCCAGAGTTTTGAACACCCGGCGCAAAACATTGTGTTGGCCGAATATATACAGGCAATTGAGGACGCCGCGGTTCGCTTGGACAGGCTCACAAAGCAGGTCGCCGAGGCCATGGCATCCTGGTCGATGGGCCCGGTCGTCGAGGCCTATCAGGCGATGCGCGGCGTCGCGCTCATTACGGCTGTCACCTTCGTAGTCGAGATCGGCGACGTCAGGCGCTTCGACAGCGCACCACAGCTGATGGCGTATCTGGGCCTTGTGCCGTCTGAAAGCTCGACCGGAGATCGAGTGCGGCGTGGCGGCATCACCAAGGCTGGTAACGTCCGGGCGCGTCGCGTGCTGATCGAGGGGGCGTGGACCTATCGCTTTCCTGCTCGGGTGAGCCGGGAGATCGAGGCGCGTCTGGACGGGCTGCCAAGATCGGTACGCGAGATCGCATGGAAAGCTCAGATCCGGCTATGTGCGCGTTACCGTAAGCTCGTCATGGCAGGCAAGACCAAGACCGTTGCCGTCACTGCAATCGCGCGGGAGATGGCCGCCTTTTTATGGGCGATCGGACAGGAGGTCGCCCCCGCAAAGACGGCGTGAAACGTCATCGTCGATCAACCGCAACAGGAGAATCTGAATCCATACCTTCTGCTGATGTGCAATATTGGGGGCAGGGCCCCGGTGGAGAACCCTCGTGGCAGCTTTGTGGCAGGCTAAAAGCCCACGCCCGACCGAAAGACCGAGGCAGCTCCAGACGAACCTACGGAAATGCGGTAGCCAACCCGCGCATAAGAGTATGTCAACCGTCGTCGAAAGCCCTGCCTCCAACTTTGCACATCGGTCGCGTCCGTCAAGGTGGTGTAATTTCGGCTGTGGCCGTGGGCCATCGTCAGGCGGCTTTGGCGGTGATGTGTAGGGGCTGATTTTCCTCCTCGATCATGGGTTGGTTGAGTTCGGCCATGCCTT